>Ga0070741_10005509_pt1 | contig 28068 bp, 19 predicted proteins | sample Coa_R1_4_FD_66440 | JGI IMG/M metagenome (GOLD analysis project Ga0070741, IMG submission 66440) | Surface soil microbial communities from Centralia Pennsylvania, which are recovering from an underground coalmine fire - Coalmine... | ecosystem: Environmental > Terrestrial > Soil > Unclassified ...
AGACTACCGCGGGTTCTCGCCTTTACGGAACGGTACGCCCGTAACATCCAGATGGGAGCGTAGCAGTACACACGGGAAGTAAAGCGGTCGAAGGAGCGCAGTGCGCGAAACAAGGCTTCGTCTTTTGTCCTCTCGAGGAATCCCGGACCGCGCACATCCGTGATGAGCGACTTCGGATACAGCGGCCAGGTACCGCCGTATTCTTTTGTCCAATACGCGAGATAGCGCCCAATCTTGCTCTTCAGCGCCGGAGAAAGTACTTCCTTCCTGGCTCTCTTCAGCCCAATGTTGCTGCTGTTGACAGCCGCGTGGTGCGAGGCGTCATAAATTGCAGAACGGTCCGCTCCATCGAGCACGGTCATGCGGGGATCGAAACGGATGTCGAGAAATGCGCAGATGCCGCCCATCACCTCTGCCGGACTGTCGATCATCTCTTCGTATTGAATCTGATGGAGGGGAATTCCGAGACTGCGCAGCGTGTCGCATCCCTGCTTCAGCTTGTGGTATCCGAGCACGGCTCGATGCATAATGCCGCGTTTGCGAAAGTAGGAGGAGCTCTCTCGAGCGTTCACCATACTCCGGCAAATGTTTGCGAGGTCGCGCCAAATCACGATAAAGCGCGCGTTGGGGAAATCCCTGGCGAGCTGCGGCAGCAAATCAAAATAGTTCGGAGATTTGTCCCCATAGATCGCCAGGCCGGCATATTGACTCCACACGGTTTCCGCGGCACTGCGGAAATCGGGAAATGTCGCAGGTAAGTTTTCCCTTTGAAGGCTATGGCGGGTGATGCCGGAATTCCAGAATTCCCAGCGCTCCAGCCAGTCGGGTGAGCTTTCGCCATGGCGAAACAACGGCCGCAAAAGCGCTAAATCGCCCTCGTACATCAGGGCGATTTGGGGATGCTGATTCAGGAGGGTGTACAGCAGGGAGGTACCGGAACGCCACATGCCGACAACGAACAGTGGGCCCGAAAGCGAATCGGAAGGCATCAGTTTTCTCTTGGGGTCTTCGGCTCGAGAGGAGAGGCGATTCAGTCGGCAGCTACTGGCACGCGGCGGGGAGCGGTCTTCCGAACCTGCGATTCAATCCACTTGTAGGTGACCGTGATTCCCTGTTCGAGTGAAATCGACGGCTTCCAACCCAACACTTGTATCAGTCGCGTATTGTCGCTGTTGCGTCCACGCACACCCTGCGGTCCGGGAACATGACGTTTCGTCAGCCGCTTGCCGGCTATCTTCGCCACCAGATCGTAAAGGGCGTTTATGCTGATGAGTTCATCAGTGCCCAAATTCAACGGTCCCCTGTAATCCGATGCCATGATGCGCATTAGACCTTCGACCGAATCCTCGATGTACATAAAGGACCGGGTCTGCTCGCCATCTCCCCAGACCTCGATCTCGCCGCCATCCTCGGCTAGTGCGACCTTACGGCTGATCGCGGCAGGCGCCTTTTCTTTGCCGCCTTCGTATGTGCCCAGCGGTCCGTACACGTTGTGCGAGCGCACAATGCGGGTGTCTAATCCAAAATCCTTGTAGTAATACTGGCAAAGCTGCTCTGTAAACAGTTTTTCCCAGCCATAACCAGGCTCCGGATCCGCCGGGATCGCGTCTTCCTCCCGCAAGGCGGTGACATCTGCGGTGTCTTGTTTGGCGCGGTTGTACACGCAGGCAGTCGAAGCGAACAGGAAGCGTCTTACACTGTTTTGACGGCTGGCCTCTAGCATGTGAGTGTTGATCAGGATATTGTTTCGGCAGATCTCGGCATGCACCGAGGTGATGTACTGTATGCCTCCCATATCCGCCGCGAGGTTATACACCTGGTCGATATCGCCACGAGTTGCCAGCAGGCAATTCTCGGACGTCCGCAGATCCAGGATCTCGAACTCGTCAGCCTCACTGGTTTCGAACTCGGGATGCTTCAGGTCTACGCCGCGAACCCAGTGACCTTCAGCCTTGAGCCGTTTGACAAGGTGATGGCCTATGAAGCCACCTGCGCCTGTCACCAGTATTCGTTTGTTCACTTCCATGAAAGGCTCCTGAGAGTTTTCGTCGAGATCCGTCGTCCCTTTTTTGTAGTGGCGATGACTGCTGGATCGGCTTCTGCAAAGTATCTACAGCCATTAGAGACAAGGCAACTGAATTTCGTTGGTTATGCGATCGACTTGTCCACGATGAAGTTCTCCAGCACCAGGGCGTCCATCTCGCTCTTGGAGAATGTGTTGAAGGCGTTTGCCGGCGTGTTCACGATGGGCTCGCCCTTCAAGTTAAAACTCGTGTTCAGCACGACCGGCACTCCCGTAGCCTGGCCGAACTTCTCGATCAGGTTGTAGTAGCGGGGGCTTTGTTCCTTGAACACGGTCTGCAAGCGCCCTGTCCCATCTACGTGAGTAATGGCCGGCAGAGTGGCCTGTTGATCCTGCTTTACCGGTACCACGTACAGCATGTAGCGTGCTGGGGAATGCTTCGCCGCGTTGGGCAACTCGAAGTATCGCTCCGCGTACTGCGCCAGCACCGACGGCGCAAACGGCCGGTATGGCTCCCGGAACTTGATCTTCGAATTCACGATATCTTTCATGTTCGGATTGCGAGGATCGGCGAGAATCGAGCGGCTACCCAGAGCGCGCGGCCCCCACTCAAATCGTCCTTGCGACCAGCCCACTACCTTGCCATTCATCAGGTGATTCACAACCTGGTCCAGCAACTTGTCTTCGCTGTCGAACCGGGTATGTGGAATATTGTTCTTCCGCAGGAAATCGCCAATCTCCGAATCGGAGTTGGAACGGCCCCAGTAGGCGTGGTCCATCTGCCAGTTGCGCGGCTTGCCAAGGAGCGTGTTGTAGGCCCATAGCGCGGCGCCCAAGGCCCCGCCTCCATCGCCAGCCGACGGCTGCACGTACATTTCTTCAAATGGCGTCTCTTTCAGGATGCGGGTGTTAGCCACCGAGTTCAACGCCACGCCACCCGCCATGCATAGCTTCTTCAAGCCGGTCTGGCGATGCAGGTTATTCGCCATGCCGATCAGCAGTTCTTCCGTGACCCGCTGAATGCTGGCCGCGATATCCGCGTAGTGCTGGTTGAGTTTGGAGAGCTCTTTGTAATTTCCCGGTGGCGTTCCAAAGTATTTCGGGAAACCCGTGGCCTCGGTGAAGAACAGCATTTTGGGCGGACGTGGCTCGCCGAACAACTCCACGAATTTGCGGCTATAAGTCTTGTCCGTGGAGTGATGGAAACTGAAATAGTCCATATCCAGAGAGAAAGACCCATCCTGGTTCTGGTGCACGAGCTTCCAGACTTTGTCCACATAGCGCGGCTCGCCATAGGGAGCCATGCCCATGACCTTGTACTCGCCCTCATTTACCTCGAAGCCGAGAAAAGCGGTGAACGCCGAGTACAGCAAGCCCACGGAATGAGGAAACTCCATTTGCTTATGCAGGCGGATGTCATTTCCCTTGCCCACTCCATAGGTGCCGGTCACCCACTCACCGACGCCATCAACGGTGAGAATTGCGGCCTCGTCGAACGGTGAACACAGGTACGCGCTCGCCGCATGCGATAAGTGATGCTCGCTGAAGATAACTTTGTCCTTGGGAATTCCCAACTCGTCCTGCAGGGTCGTTGCAACCCAGAGCTTGTCGACCATCCAGGTGATCATTGACTCGCGAAAGACCTTCCACGACTGGGGATAGGTCTGCAGAGTCATCATGAGGATCCGGTCCAGCTTGCGGAACGGCTTCTCGAAGAAGACTACGTAATCCAGATCGTTGCCGCTGATCCCCTCCTGGTCCATGCAGAAATGGATCGCCTGCTTCGGGAACCCATAGTCGTGCTTGATGCGAGAAAACCGCTCTTCTTCCGCGGCTGCCACCAGCACGCCATCTTTCAATAGCACCGCTGCCGCATCGTGGTAATAACAACTGACCCCAAGTATGTACATTTGTGTTTTGTCCTTAAACTCTGTGACGGATTTCCTGTTGTGCGCTCAAAGTGCGCGCATGGAGGGTTTGCTCCAATCGGTTACTGCTTGCGAGCCCACGCCATGTCGTAGGCCTCTTCGGGATGGTCCAGCCACTCCTTCGGCCGGTTCTTGATGCGCAGAGGATCGCTGAACCAACGCGCCGCCAGCCCAAAGGGCAGGATGATGACTCCATACGCCACGGTCAGCAGAACCCGTGCTTGGAAATTACCGACCTTGTGTCCAAACTCTTTCCACGCTTGCCATGCTCTCTTTAACATTGGGCTGCTCTCCCCGAGCAAAACTCTAAGTTGGATTAACGAACGGTTGCTGATTCAAACTGCCACGGCGCAATGCGCGGCTGTGGTTCTTCCTGCACGCAGAATGCGTGATAAAGGCGATCACTCACAAACACCACCGCAAACATCGTCATGAAAGTGGCGTCGGGGCGGCTTCCAAACGCCCGGCTGACCAGGCCATTGATCAGGATGTTCAGATAAAGCACCAAGGCCCCCACCGCTACCTGGTTCACATAAGGCATCTGCCTGGATACACTGCGCGCTCGCCACAGGTTCCGCACAATAACGAACTGAATCATGATGATGGTGAACAGCCCGAAAATGCCGTTGTTGTACCAGGCTTCCAGAAAACCATCGTGCAGATGTTCAGGGTGCCAACTGACGTCGATCTTATCGGCCAGGAATCGCGAAGACATGTATCCTCGGCCCATAATCGGCTTCTGCTTGATCAGTCCCCAACCTGCTTCCCAGACCTCGGTACGTCCGGTTACCGAGAACGCCTGATCGGATTTCGCGTAGGTGCCGAGATAGTCGGAAACGGGCGTGAGGATAAACACCAGGCCCCCCACGATGATCATGGCGAGGACGAAAATGCCGGCGGAACTCATCTTTCGCTGCAAGGCGAAAAACAGGATGCTGCACAGAATTCCCGCGGCAATTGCCGTCTTCCCGGCGGCCAGAATCATGACAGCGAAACCGAATGCCGCCATGCCCAACAACCATCCCCGGCGCCGCGGATTTGAAACCGTGAGCGCCAGCAGCACCAGGCATGCTGCGTCCGCCGAGAGCATGGTGGGAGCGGCCGCCACATCATAAAGACGCCCTTCGGCAAGTACTGCAGGATCGGAAAACAGACGAATTAGGGGAACGACCAGCAGAAAGGCAAAGCCCAGCATCGTCGTCTTCAGAAAGGCCAACAAGTCTTCAAAAGTTTCCGTCTCGGAGGTGCAGGCGGCCAGCAGCAGGATCACCAGCCAAAGCTTGAAACTCCACGCCGCCGCGAAAAACTTTGATTCGGCATAGCTGCATGAAAGCAGCGCGATGGTTCCAAAAATCGCCACCCACTTGAATGACCCCCTGAAAATCTGCCGCAGATATTCGGGGTTCCGCACCGTGTAGATCAGCAGCGCCAGGAAAACAAAAACCCAGATCATTGCTTCGGAATAGGCGCCGCTGGAGAAGCTTCCTGCCGTGCCTGCTCCGGGGTCCTCCGTCAGATACGAGAAAACTTCTTCCGATCCAAGCAGCACGAACCATAGCGCGAAAATGATATTTCGGTTGCGGAGCACGCCGGTCCGCGTAGTTGAAATCGCAAAACACAGAACCGCGAAGATCACGATTCCGACGCTCGCGATGCTTACTGTCTGCCACGATACGATCGGTCCGCTGGCTGCCCAGAAGACCAGCAGCGTGAACACGGCAAGAGCTGCCACCATCGCGCCCGGACGGAGGCCGGTCGCCTTCGGCGTCGCTTTCAAACCGTTATTTCCATTAGATCCGATCACATGATTCCTTGGCCTGCCGGGGCCTGAACGACCTTTACTTTTTCTTTCCGATCACGATAAACAGCGCACCGTCAGCGCCGCCGGTCAGCAGCATCTCCAGCTCGGTAAAGAACCGGCTCATCTTCGTGCCTTTGTCGTGAGGTTCGAAAAGCTGCTCTTCATTGCTGAAAGCGCCCGCCTCAATCTTGGGGATGCTGAAGAGGTACTCGAAGCCGTTCTTCTCGTACCAATCGATCACTTCGCTGAAGGTGTGCTTGCTCTCGTGCGGATGCTTGTACTGGTCGTAGAACCACGCTCGCTTGCGGTCGGCGTTGTAGTTCTTGTTACGCATGTGCGCATCCAGAAAGGCAAGCTTGTCGGCCGTGACGCGGAACAGGAAACGGCGAAAGTCGGTGGTCAAGCGGCCAATCTTGTTATAGAGCCCGATGATGATGTGGCCGCCTGGCTTTACTAGCCGAGAGATCGATTGAAACGCTCCGTAGGGATCAGCCGTGTGGTGCAGTACGCCGTTGGATACGACCAGGTCGAACGACCGCTCCTTGAATGCTGGCCGGAAAAGATTCATCTGCACGAAACCGGCATTCTTGATGCCGCACCGGTCACGAAAGCCGTTCGCCAGCCGCAGGGAGTGCAGACACATGTCAGAGCCAAACACGCGGCGGTTATAGTGCATACCGAGAAAGTTTGTGAGTTGCCCTGTCCCGCAACCCACTTCCAGCACAAACGCGCCTTGTGGGATCTGCTCATCCAGCAGCTTCGCAAAAATGCCGCTGCGCGCTTTCTCCATCAAGGTTTCTTCTGAGTCGATGTCGTCATAGTTGGGGAACGGGTTTTCCTCGTAGAACGACTTCACTACCTCGGTCACGTCGCCCTTGAACTTCTCCGGATCATTCGGCGCGAAAAGCTGGGGAATGCCGCTGTCGACGTTGAAGTTGCGCTGACATCCCGTGCAGACAAGCCGTTCCTCGCTGACTTGAAAACTTCCATGGCAAAACGGGCACGCGAGGACTTCCGGATACCGAAGGAATAGCCTTTGCGGCATCTGCAATTGCTGCGGTACTTGACTGGCGACTGTGCTCATTTCTCGACTTCTCCTGGACCGCGATATTGCCTACCTGTGTTGCCGATCCCTGCGCACGCAGCGTCCGCCCCTGCCTTGATGCTACTGCGTGGCCGTTGCTGCGGCAGCGCTATGGCTTGAGTTAGCGACGTTCACTGCCGGAGCGGTTCCTTCACAGTCCTGCTGGTACACCGGCAAGGTGCGAATCGCTTTCAGCAGTTCGTTCGCAATAATCTGGTGTCCAGCTACGGTGGGATGTGCGGGATCCATGAACATCTTGGATTGATCCTTGGTGCTGATCACCGGAATCATGTTCACAATCGGCACGTTATTCTTCTGTGCGAAATCCAGCATCGCCTTCTGGAACGGATGCTCCGGCGCCATCTCCCCGTCCGAACCCAGTAACAGCAGCATCATTTGCACGCCGTTGCGGCGGCAGACATCGAGGCTCTGCTGCAAACCGGCATCGAACTGGTTCACGTCGGGGACGTCGGCGTCGTGAATAGTTGCCAGGGATCCTTTCATCACGATATGGCGGAGTTGGTAATAAGCGACTCGTCGCAGCAGATCCTCAATTACGAAGTTATAGATCGCGCTGCGGCGCACAATCGATTTCACCTCAACCCGCCGCAAGAATGCTTTTCGGGCCTCGCCCGTAAGATTTGGCAGTTTTTCGAAGTTGCTGTTGTAGCTGTACGCCACAATCGCGATATCCGGACGCGTGACCGGATCCTCGACTACCAGCTTCACCTTCTCGGCAATCAAAGAATTGGGATAAGCATTTACGCCCGCGGAAACCACCTGCGCATGTTCTTTGGGGCAGGCGCCGCTATTCATCGTTCGTTCCAGTACCGCGCTGTAGTGCGAGTTATCGTCGACACCCCAGCCCTGGGTGGAAGAATCGCCAAACGCGATGATCCGCAACTGGTCCTTTTGCTTCTGTGTCAGGTCCGATGCATAGCGGAAACCCTGGTGATTGATCGTAATCGGCAGGTGATTGACCACCGTCAGGGTGCGACCCGGCTCCGGAACCCACAGCAGTCGATCATCGGGGCGATAAATCGTGTAATTGCCATACCCGAATAGCCGTAACACGAGCTCAAAAACTACACAAAATGCGAAAAACCAGAAAATTGACTTCAAAAAGCGATGCTTCTTCATTCTTCTTCCGAGACCCCGAGGGAAAATTTCACTTCAGATCAGTGTGGGCGTGCATAGGTATCTTCAGCCTGGGTACCGCTCCCAAAACTTCACGAGCGAAACCAGGCTGAAGACCCCGATCAAGGGTGTAGGTCAGAACATCGTGTAAATGAAAGGTGCGAGCGAGGAGCTCTGGGCCACGATGATGAATGCACCGAGAAGGAAAAGGGTGATCAGGATAGGCAGGATCCACCACCGGCGCCCTCCGAAAAACGAGAACAGCTCTCCCGCAACGCGAAAGTTCCTGGCGGTGTTGCGAACGAACTTCATGGACTCTCTCCTTAATCGTGTGATCGGTTGAAACGGATACGAACTCGGTTACGCGGCTCCTGAACCACGAAGCACCGCGGGAATCGTCTTAATCAGGATTTCAAAATCCAGCCACAGCGACCACTTGTCGATGTATTGCAGGTCCAACTCCATCCACTGCTCGAACGGAATCGAGCTGCGTCCCTTGATCTGCCACAGGCAGGTAATGCCGGGGCGAACGCTGAAACGGCGCCGCTGCCAATCCTCGCTGAAGCCCTCGTAGTCGCGCACCGGCAGGGGCCGCGGGCCGACCAGGCTCATGTCCCCCTTGAGCACGTTCAACAACTGCGGCAGCTCGTCGATGCTGGTTTTCCGCAAAAAGCGGCCGACCGGCGTGATTCGCGGATCGTTCTTGATCTTAAACACCGGGCCACTGACTTCATTCAGGTGCTCGAGCTCCTTGATCCTTTTTTCCGCGTCGGGAACCATGGTTCTGAATTTATAGATATTGAAACGACGCTTATTGAGCCCCAGCCGTCGCTGCACGAACAGGATCGGCCCGGGCGAAGTTAACTTGATGAGCAAGGCCGTAACCACCAGAAGTGGCGAAAGCAGAGTGATGATAATGAACGATACCGAGAAATCCAGAACCCGCTTGATCACCACCGGCCAGCCTTCATTTAAAGCGCCGGTGTAATGCGTGATTAACGAATCGCCATCAAAATCGTCCGCTCTGGACCGGGCCACTTTAAGATCGAATAGGCTCGTCATGAAGCGCAACATGATTCCCTGTTCTTCGCAGATCCGGGCTATTTCCGAAGCGTGCGAATGCAGAGACCGCATGGGCAAAGTCACGGCGATTTCATCGACCACGTTTTCCCGCAGGAAGTCGCGGAGTTCTGAGAAATTGCAGGCCACCGGGTAACCGGACTGCCGGAACTCCTCCATGCCGTGCCATTCTTCATCCACAAAGCCGATGATGCGATATCCCAATCCGCCGCTGGCTTCGATCTTCCGCGCGAATTCGATGGCCTTGTTATTCGTCCCCACAATCAGCATGTGGCGTAAATTGCGCCCACGCAGCCGGATCTTCCGCAGTATGATGCGGAGCGCTAACCGGAAAGTGATCGTCAGCAGCGTGCTGCCCGCCCAGAAGACCAGCAGGAACGTAAAGGTAACCAGGCGAATATGAAAAATCGCGGTGGCAGCCAGGACCAGCAGCGTGCCCAACGAGGCAGCCTTGAAAACGTCCAGGCTTTCATCCCAGCGCCGGGAGAGACGCCGCGAGGCGTAGATCCCAAACGACCGGAAGATAACGTGCCACGCATAGAGCAGTGCCGAGAAGATCACGAAATTCTGGATCTTCACCCGCATGCCCAGGAATTCGGCCAAGGTCACCGTACTTCCATGGGAAACCACGATGGTAGCCAGACCGAACGCCACCATCATGAGCGTGACATCGAACAGCTTCAGCGCATTCAACAGCAACTGCCGACGGATGTGACCCACCAATCCTCCAGGATTCGGGCTGTATTCGAGTGAAGGGAAAAAGCAGGAAGTTGCGGCGTGTCTGTAAGGAAGCTGAACTACGAAATACGAGGAACCTCAGGAACAATGACGACGAAGTGGAGCCTTAATTGGGGCGCTCGGGCCCGGACAAACCGGTAGCCACCCGTTCCAGCGCCTGCGTGTAGTTCTTGAGTTGTAACACGACTTTCTGCATGTAAGCCTTGGCCTCGGCCGGGGTCAGGGCTACGCCATTGCCGTTGCCGTTTCCATTCCCGTCGACCGGGTAGCCGCCGTTGCCAGGCACCGGCGGAAGTACCACTTGGGCCTCCGGATACATGGCAGGAAATCCGGGATGAACTCCAATCGCGGATGGACTCGGCTGCGACACGTGGCGGCTAATATCGAGATCGGTTGCCACCTCGTCAATCACTGAGTCCTCGATCACTTCCTGGCGAAGCGCGCACCCCAGCGACATGGCGTTGAAGCAGAAATTATTGATGTTGCGCGGAATACCTTCGCTGTACTCAAAGATCTTGGCAACCGCCTCCTGGCTGAAGGGAAACTTGTCTTTGCAACCCGCGATTCGCAGCCGGTGCTGGATGTAGTGGCTCGTTTCCTCCAGAGAAAGCGGCTGCAATCCATTCATGATGGACACGCGTTGCCGCAGCTGAGAGAGTCCCGGGTTGGCCAGCTTGTTGGCCAATTCGGGCTGACCGGCCAGAATGATCTGCATCAGCTTTGCCCGCGGCGTTTCAAAATCCGACAGCAAGCGGACAGTTTCCAGCACTGACGGATCGAGATTCTGTGCCTCGTCGATTACCACGATAAAGCGATTTCCTGCGCGTGCTTCCTGCAGAAGTCGCTTGTTGAACTCTTCGTGCATCTTGACGAAGTCCGTGTCGTCACTGCCGTAGCCGAGTTCGGCCAGCAGAAATCGCATGAACTCCCGCGAATTGCACTGCGTCTGGAACAGAAATGCGGTGCGTGCCGCGCCACGAAACCGCTCCAGCAAATGGAACAGCAGCGTGGTCTTGCCCATGCCGGGCTTGGCGATCAGGCTGAGGAAGCCCCGGTTTGTTTCGATGCCGTATACCAGCGACGCCAGCGCTTCCCGATGTGCCGCGCTAAGGTATAGGAAACGCGGGTCGGGAGTAACCCCGAAAGGCTGCTCCCGCAGACCGTAGTAGTTAAGAAACATTCCTGGGTCCCCTTATTCCTGTTCGAAACGATCGATTACGTCCTGGGACTGCTCTATGGAATCGCCATCGCCATCGTGGACGGCAGGATCGGCAATCACGCCATGAGCGCCGTTGCCATTCCCGTTTGTATGCCCGTTACCATTCACATGGAAGCCGTTCCCATTTTTGCCTACAGGCACGGACGCGAGCACAGGAATGTTGAGCTCGGAGAGAACTTCGGATGGGGTGCGGAAAGACGGATCAAGATATTCCATCGTGAACACCGCTCCCACGCTCACGGTGCATGCGAGCAGCACGCCTACCAGCCCGAACAGCCACGGCGAGATCGCCGGCATGTTGGGCACGGTCGGCTGTTCCGCCACTGCCACGTTCAAGATGCGCGTGGCGTCAAGAGCATCGGCCATGCGCGCTTCTTCACGCTTGTGCTGGTAGAGCAGGTAATTTTCTTCGTTGGTTTTTTCCGCGCGCAGCAGATCCTGTTGAATGATCCCTTTCTCTTCCAGTTCCTTCGCCTTCTGCTGATAGACCTGCACGATGGCTTGCGTTGCCGCTGCCCGCGCCTGCAGGGCGCTGAAATCCGCTTTGGCTTTCGCTAATTCGGTGCTGATCCAGGAGTAAGTCGGATTCTGATCGGTGGTTTCTTCCTGCAGTGGCTTGCTCTCGGCATTGGTGATGGCCGTCCGCGTGTCCGCAATCTGCTTGTCGACTTCCTGCACTAGCCGGTACGTGGGCTGATACTTGGTCAGCAGCTCGGTGCGCTTCAATTCCAGAGTCATCAACGTGCTCTTAAGCCCCTGCAGCACGAAAGCGTCGTCCGACTTGCGGACCTGCGTGGTCAAACGTCCCGGGGTTGCGTTGGCTTGCTTTTCCAGGTCATGAATCTTTTGCTCGGTGCTGGCCATCTCCGCGCGCGTGGTTTCCAGTTGCGCGCTGAAGTCGTTCAGCTTCTGCAGTGTGATGTCGCGGGCTACCTGGGGTGCTACCCCGCCTTGTTCCGCCGCGAACTGCTTTAACTGGTCTTCTGCTTGGTCAAGGTCGTGGCGATAGCGCTCGGTCTCCTGCTCGAAAAACTGCAACTGCCCCGACGGCCGGTGCACGGCAAGATGCTTGTCAATATAGGCATTGTTCAGAATGGTGAGCACCATCGCCGCCTGCTGCGGCTTCGAAGAGCTGTAGCTGATGCGAATCAGGTTGGTTTTCTTGATGGTCTCAACCTTCAGCGAACCCTTCAATTTGTCAATCGCCACCGCAATCTTCTTCTCCGGCGTCTGCGCGAATGGCCAGAAATTCAAAAGTGTTTTCCGCTTATCGAGCCCGGAGTCTATCACCGTCTTGCGCAGCACGTCGTTGCTCAGGATGAGCTCAACTTCCGAGTTCAGCTCTTCCTCCGTGACCGCGTCGTGCACCGTGATGGGATTGTTCTTCTCCGACGAAATGACCGGATCGACACGCTCGCGTTTCACCAGGATTTCAGTGACGGAGTCGTATTTGGGCGGAACCACGAAGGCGGCTACCAGGGTTCCCAGCAGGATGCCAAAGAAGGTGAGCACAAGCACGCGCTTGTGGCGGAAAGCAATGGCCAGCAGGTCGCGCATGGTGAAACCAAACTGCCGGCCGTTGTTGGATGACATGAAATCTTGGTTGTTCATATTCAATCTCCTGATGGGGCCTGCTCAAACCTCAACTGAGGCTAACGCCCAACCGTGGGCAACTGTGCGTACGCCCCTACACCCGTGTTCGGAATAAACGCTTTGATCTTGGACAGCGCATTCTTCGGGACCACCAGCATGTCGCCAGGCTGTAAGGTCGGGTCCTCGTGGAGATTGCCCTTCTTCAACATTTCTTTCACGTTGAAGATCTTTGCCGAGGTCCACTGATCGTCGACTCGGCGGAACAGCAGGACCTGCGAATGTTTGGCGTTGTCGGTGAAACCACCCGCCATCTCGATGGCCTCGCTTAACGTGATATCCCCGCGCATTTCATACTTGCCGGGTTTGCCGACCTGGCCGCCTGCCGTGAAATACGGCTTCTCAAAATCCTTCAGCACAACCACAATTTGCGGATCATTCAAAATCGTGCTGTAGGCTTTCTTCAGAGTGTCCGTGAGCTGCGGCACTGTCTGTCCGCCGACCTTCACGTCGCCTACGCTCTTGAGAGTCACGAAACCATCGGGCTGCACCGCTACTGTCTGATTAAACTCGGGGCTCAATTCGAAAGAAACATCGAAAGTGTCTCCCGGCCGGATCTGGTATCTCGGTTCGCGCGGCGAGAACTGCGGCTCGGCTTTCGAATTCGTTGTGGACGTGTTTGCCGATGCGCCTGACGAGGCCGCCGAAGCTACCATCGTGTGATCCACATCCTGCGCGATGCACGTTGAAAGCGCCAACGCCACCGTCGCCAAAGTGCCCGCCACCACAGTAATGCGTTTCATGATTCCCTTCTCCCTGCTTCAGTACCGCGGAAGTATCTTCTGATTTACTGAGTTAAGCAACAGATTCTGGCGTCTGCCAGAGCTCGCCGAACACCGCCAGACTTGGTTTCGGGACCGATCTGAATGCCGCTCCCGTATGTAGCTTCGCCCTCTCAGTCACATGTGAGCAGTGACTGCAGATCACGATTGAGAACCGGGCGGACAGTTCTGCTGCACGCGGGACAATAATTCTCGCCCCGTCTAGAACAATGCGGACGATCTATCGTTTTTCGTGTGGGGGGAGTTACGACTCAAGTACAAATCCGGCGACGCGCATGCTCAACGTGCACACCCGAGTGTTGAAAACTTATCGGGGTTTGCAATTTGCTGCAAGAGGCCAAACGCCTTGATGACAAAAGTCTCTATGACCTTTCAGCCTCCCAAAAAACGTTCAAAAACCGCTTTCAGTGCAAGCCGGCGTTCTCCCCCCGAACGGCTTGCGCCAGAGCAGCCTAACTACCACGATTTCAGCTACTTACACGACGAACAACGCTGTCAACCAGGTAGATTCCTTAAACTGTCCGAATTCCCGTCACGAAACCCCGAATTCGCGGCGAGTTACTGCACCGTTTCCGTAAACCGCGCCGCCCGCACTCCGCTGACTGTCGCCGAAATCTGCACTGTGCCCGGCTGGGACGGCGTGGTATAGGTGACGCTCGCTTGGCCATTGTTACCGGTGGTCGGGGTTGTTGTAGAAAACTTACCTTGCGCGCCATTATCAGAGAAGGTGACCGTCAATCCCTGTTCCGGATTTCCATATTGATCCTTCACGGCTACTACTAATGGGTTAGGTAGTTGCGTGTTCGGTGGCGCGCTCTGGTTGTTTCCCGACACGACAGCGACAACGGCGGGGGGGCCGGCCACTGCCCTTACCTTGAGCGAGGCAGGCGTTAACGGACCCGTGCTCGCGGTAATTGTGATGTATTTCGCAATGGTGGGAAGCGTGTACGAAACGCTCGCATGACCGCTGGAATCCGTGGTCACCGGGTTCGCCGAAAACTGTCCCCCGGCGCTGCCGTCCGCAAAGGTTACCGAAACGCCCGGAACACCATTACCATATTGATCCTGTACGACAAATACCAGCGGCGCCAGCAAAACCGTTCCCACCGTTCCCGTCTGGTTGGCGCCAGAGAACACGGCAATGGTCGTCGGTGTTCCCGCGACCGCGGTCTCCGTGAACGAAGCGGTCGTGGACCCTTGATTGGTTGCGGTGATCGAGATTTGACCGGTCACTGTAGGCAAGGTGTAGTTGGTCAACGCGACGCCCTGGCTGTTGGTTGTGGTATTTGGATTCGAAAACGTTCCACCCTTACCGCCATCACTGAACGTAATTGCCAAGCCGCCGATCGGTTGGTTCGAATATGGACTGGTCGCGCTTATTTTCAATGCGAGCGGAAGTGTGCTGCCCACCGGGCCAGTTTGTCGGTTGCCGGCTTTGGTCGCCAGCACTGGCAGCAGTCCATATACGGCTAGCTGTGTTTGCGTTCCGACGTACACTTTTCCGTTCGCCACCACCGGGCTGGCGAAATGTGCGGAAGCACCCAATGAGTCACGGCTTCCATTCACCGACGAGTTGTAAATCTGCGTCAGGTAGGTTGCGTCGAAAGCCGAAAGAATATTCCCGGCTACATTCCGCACCAGCCAAAATACCCCATTGCTGTTTCCATTCGCCGAGATGAACGGAAGCCCTTCCGGAGTAAGTGAAATGGATTGCGCTACTGGTGCCTGCGACAGCAAACCGCTGGAGAACAGATACGCCTTGATCGCCGTATCTCCGGGTGGCGCAAAATACACCAGGTTGTTCCAGAAGTTTGCATTTCCGTAGTACTCGATCAGTGCATCCGGAATGGTCTGCACAATCTGATTGCCGGTTGTGTCGAACCGCCCCATGTTGTCCCGATCGATCAGGTAAATGCTGCCGGTTTTCCCAGCGGCGATCAGCAAATGAGCAGGCGATGGCGGTGGTTGGTCGGGCAGCAAGGTCACGCCCCCAGAACCGAGATCCAGATCGTTGAGCGCCATGTTCTGCTGGTCAAACGGAGTGAAGTAATCAACCCAATTCAGGCCCGTGCCATTGAGCGCGAGTTTCAAGACGGTGTCGCCGAAGTCCGCTCCGCCCGTGTTCTGGTCGAAGATGCCATTGGCCGTGGAAAAGTAAACGTTCCCGTCAGCATCGCCGCCCAGGCCCGATCCGCTCTGCCACACCGAAGCGCCCCAGGCCTGCCCCGGCGAGGTATTGAATACGCCCACCTGTTGCAAGGATTCGTTGTAGGCCAGCACCCACCCGAGCGCCGTGATGTCGCATCCGTTCGATCCGAAAGCGATGTAAACAGTTCCATTCGAGAGCAACAACGCCGGCCGCTGCATTTCGGGCAACGAACTGAAATTCACTGTTCCGCCGGGTCCCTGGAACGCGGCCGAGATCACCACCGGAGCCACGTTGTCCAACCCTGTGGTGATGTCCAGAGAGTGCAGACGATACACGTAGTTCGTAGTATTGCCCGAGACCTCCTTCGTCTTCGCCACCACGAACAGGCTGTTGGTTGCCAGATCGATGACCGGCGTGCCCATGACCCCGATCTCGGTGTATCCCGTTACTTTCGCGCAGCCTTGGTCCGCCACTGGAACTGTGGTCACTCCCGCGGCAGAATTGATGAAAGTCTCATGCCATAGCAGCGTCAGGGTATCGGCATCCAGCGCATACACGCTATCGTGCTGGGTGGCCACGAAGACCACGTTGTGCACGCCTTGTCCCGGAATACTGAGGTTCGACACATAGAGAGGTTGTGCCACCACGTAGCCGTCCACGTTGAACGTGAGCAGTTTTCCAAACTGACGGGTGTTTACGTTACTCGGAGTGAGGTAGGTCTCGCTGGTATTCGTGCCGTCCCGCGAAATGTCCGCGCGGCCTGTGAGAATATTCACTTGTGAAAAAACAGGCGATATCAAGGTTGCTGTGAAATAAAGGCAAAGGGCGAAGGTAAACGGGGTTTTCCTCCAGCGGCCCAGCAACTGCCACTCACACCATGTCTCCTTATTGTTCTTTATCGCACGCAGGTTGGAGCTCCAACCGCAATCTGAGGACAATACAGAACCCTGCATATTCCTGCTCCACTAAGCTCTCGGCACTTCTTCGCAGAAGACGTGGAGAGTTGATCGGCCGGATGATTGCTGCGGTGGCGCCGGGGTGCACAACAGTTTTGGGTAAACTAGCACACGGTTGTTGGCACTGATACTAACGAACTTCTCTGTGCAATTTCTTGCAAACTTCGACCTAACTCTCGACTCTAACCGGAATGCTCCTTCCTTTTCCGACCTGAAATGCTAAACTCGGGTTCCCCCGGTTCAACTCCCGAAAGGTATCGACATGCAGCTGAAACCGGCAACACGTGCTCCGAAAATCGTTGCTCTCTTATTTGTGCTATCCAGTGTGCTGACGCTCTCGCTACATGCGCAAAGCTTTAGCGGCGTCCTCACCTGGCACAACGACAATGGCCGAACCGGGCAGAACCTTAGTGAAACCATTCTCACGCCGCAAAATGTCAATGCCGCAACCTTTGGCAAAGTGCTTTCTTATCCCGTCGACGGCATGATCTACGCCCAACCTTTGTACGTGCCTAATGTGACAATACCCAACCAGGGAACCCATAACGTGGTTTATGTCGCGACGCAGAACGATAGCGTGTACGCCTTCGACGCTGACGGTCAGAGCGCCAATCCTATTTGGCACGTAAGCTTCATCAATCCTTCCAATGGAATTCAGCCGGTAAACTGCGTCACCGCGCAGCTCAGTTGTAACGCCTATCCCATCGACGGCGTGACCGGCACTCCGGTGATCGATCCCACGATCAACACCATGTATGTGGTCTCTCACACTTACGAAAATGGCAGCTATTACATGAAGCTTCATGCGCTCGACATCACAACCGGCGCAGAGGAGTTTGGTGGACCTATTGCCATGCAGGCCCAGGTCGATGGGACGGGAACCGGCAGCAAGGGCGGCAAGATCACCATGAATACCAAGAACGATATTGCCCGTCCCGCGTTGTTGCTGCTTAAAGGAGTCGGCACGAATGGGATTCTTTACGTCACCCAAGGGGGATACCCGCACTCCTGGGTACTGGCATACGATCCAATTACGCTCACTCAATTAGGTGTGTTCATGGCCACGCCCAACGGCACGCTGGGCGGCATCTGGCAGAGCGGCGCCGGTCCCGCAGCGGACAACAACAACAATATCTACCTCGCAACCGGCGACGGAACCTTCGACGCTTCCACCGGCGGTACTGACTACGGCGATACGGTTGTTAAATTGAATTCGTTCTTGTCCGTGATCGACTATTTCACTCCAATGGATCAGGCATGCCGGTTCACCAGCGATTTCGATCTCGCCTCGGGCGGCCCCATGGTTCTGCCGCCTCAGCCCGGCCCCGTAGCCAACGAACTCCTCATGGCTGGCAAAGGTGGTTCTCCTTGCGACGCCTCGGGATTCGCTCCCATCTATCTACTCAACGCGGCCACCCTGGGCGGTTACAACCCCACTCAAGACAACGTGGTGCAGGAAATCTCCGGCTCACCAATCGGTTACTGGAGCAGCCCCGCATATTTTCAGGGGGACACGGGCACTTGGGTTTACTACGGCGGCGTCACCAAAGATCATGCCACCGGGGACAACCTCAAGGCCTATAGCCTGACTAACGGGCAGCTCTCGACCACTCCCACTTCGCAAAGCTCCAATGTGCTGTTAAACGGCGGCACGCCTTCCGTGTCCGCCAATGGCACCACGAACGGAATCGTATGGCTCCTGTCGCGCCAGGATTATCTGGACACTCGGCCGGGCGTCATGCCGGCAGTGCTCTACGCTTACGACGCGACCAATCTCGCCACGCAGCTTTACAGCAGCGCCCAGAGCACGCAGTACGGCAAGCGCGATCAAGCGGGATGCGGGACCAAGTTCCAGGTTCCCACCGTCGCTAATGGCAAAGTGTTTGTGGGTACCGAGAGCGAGCTCGACATCTACGGTCTCATTAACCAACCCCTGGCAGCATACCCGGTCATTCTTTCGGCTCCATGCGCAAACCTCGGTTCCGTCGATATCGGCACCACAAGTAAAGCCCAGCAGATCACAGTCAAGAATAATGGGCCGGGCAATCTGACCTTTAACAGTGTGACGATCGTGGGCACCAACGCGACCGAGTTCGCCCAGACCACTACTTGCGCCGGATCACTCGGTCCTGGCCGCAGCTGTACCATCACCGTAACTTTCACACCCGCAAATACCGGGCCTCGTTTTGCTTCAATCACCATCTCGGATAGCGCGATCACTCCGCAAACCGTTTATTTAATCGGAAATGGCGCTTCCAGCGTGACTCTTACACCGGCTTCGCTCAACTTTGGAACCGTTACCGTGGGTTCCAGCAGTCAGCCGAAACCGGCCACACTGAAGAACACGGGAACCAGTACGGTGACCGTGAACAGTATCCTTGTGTCGGGAATCGACAATAAGGACTTCACCCAGAGAAACAACTGCACGTCAACTTTGCTGGCAGGGCAAAGCTGCACCATTAACGTGAAATTTACTCCGATTGCCATTGGCAATCGCAACGCGACTTTGAACGTAAACAGCAGTGCCGGTCCCACTCTAAAGGTCACATTGTCGGGAACTGGCCAGTAAATTTTCTTGCATCGACCCCGCCCAGAAATGGGCGGGGATTTACCGCGTGGTGCGTGTACGGGCTGTTGCTGGTTCGCTGAACTCCGTCGTCAGTCGCCTGCTCTCCCCTAAGGTCGTCCCCTCTGGTTATGAAGTCATTGGGCTCGTGTAGTGGAGGAAGAATCGTGGAAACACGACTGAAGTGCTCGCGTGTTGGGAGTCAACGCGCCTGTTTGGTATTTCTGTTGGGTGTGTTGGCTGCAATTCTTGTGATCGCACCCCCGGCGAATGCTCAGTCTTTCACCATTACGCCCGCGTCGCTTTCCATCACTTACGCGAACACGCCGGTGAACACCTGCACATCGGGCCTCGACGTGACCGTGACCAATACGGGAACTGTCAATGTCAACATCACCAGTTACAGTTTTTCCCCTGCCCCGTCCCTGACTGCGCCTTTCAAGCTGGTGAACGGCTGGGCGCCGGAAAACTTGCCGGCAGCCTCAAACATCATCTACACCATCAAGTTCTGTCCCATTCAGGCGGTCACGTATAACGGCACTTTTACCCTGAACATTTCCGGTGTAAGTCCGATTACCATCACGTTGACCGGCACAGGCACCACCACCGGCGCGATCGCGACGCTCACCCCTCAGACTCTGAACTTCGGCGCCGTTCCGATTGGGAGCACCAGCGCGCCGCAGACGGTCAACATCACCAACACCGGATCGACCTCCATGAATGTTATGTCGGTCTGGGCGGATCCGCCGTACCTGGTCACCGGCTTCAATGGCAAGACTCAAGTCCTGCCAGGAAAATCTCTTCCCCTGCAAGTCACAGTCTCTCCTTCGCAACCCGGTTCTTATCCCGGAAACATCACTATCGGCTACGACGTTGTTAACGATAACGGTGTAAGCCTGAACGCCACCGGTACGTCGAGCAGCAATTTCGGGATTACCAGCTTTCCCGTGCTGCCCTCAGCTACCCAAGGCGCTGCATACCTGGCGCAGCTCACTACAAACGGCGGCACGCCTCCGGTGACCTGGAGTCTGCAATCGGGTTCAAGCCTGCCGAGTGGGCTGTCTCTTTCCCCGTCCGGCGCCATTACGGGAACGGTTGCGTCATCCGTTGCGGTGGGCACGTATACCTTCAACGTGCAAGCTACCGATTCGGCCACGCACTCCCTCACTCAGACCGCCACACTAGTGGTGGGAACCCCCACGGGAGCCAACTGCAACGACATCACCTTCAATGATTCCAGCGGAAATCCTCTTGTGCCGCTGACCGACTTGGGTACTGGCTATTTCCTCGGTCAGCAAGGTGGACTGTACCCCAATGGCGGTAACACGGATCCGGCCGGTCATGACTCAGATGGCGTAGGTCTCGCGCAGCAGATCGTCCCATTGGACTCGAACGGCAATCCCGACCCGAACGGCCAATATGTTTTCCTATCGATCGGCATGTCGGTCGCCCACATTGACTTCGAGGGCGTGGTGGACCGTTCCTATTCTGATCCCACCCTGAATCCCCACCTCGTCATTGTGAACGGGGCGCAGCCACGCGGCGATGCCGATTTCTTTGCTGATCCCAATAACGGCTTTTGGAACCCCATCTTCAGTGACTTTCTTCCCGACTCGGGAGTCACCCCCAATCAGGTCGTAGCCGCGTGGGTTCTGGATGACAACGCCAAGCCGCCTACAAACTTCCCCAGCAACATGCAAACGTTGCAGGCGAATTTCGAGTCCATTGCCCAGAATCTTCATACCAAGTTTCCGAATTTAAAGATTGCCTACTTCCTGTCACGAGAGTACGCGGGATACTCCAATTCTGTTGCCAACGCGCCCGATGCCGAACCTATTTCCTACGAGGTAGGCTGGGCTCCCAAATGGGCGATTGCCGATCAGATCAATGGTGTTGCCGGCATGAATTGGGATCCAAATAAGGGAACGGTGATGGCACCCTGGGTGAAGTGGGGGCCTTACACGTGGACAAACGGCCTGCTCCCCCGCAGCGACGGCTTCGTTTGGAGTTGTCAGGACTTTCAGCCGGATGGCCACCATCCGAGCCAGTTTACGGGCAAATGGAAGGATTCAGGCGTCAGTCTTAATTTCCTAAAGACTGACCCCACCACTCGGCCGTGGTTCTTAAATCCCAGCCAATTGGTAATGCTCTCGCCGACCGCCATAGACTTCGGCAACCAGGACGTGGGCACTACCAGTTCGCCGCAGAACATTACCCTGGTGAACAATCAAGGCGTGCCGTTGAATATTTCGAGTATCGCGCCTACCGGCACCAACGCGGGCGACTTTGCACAAACCAATAATTGCGGCAGTTCTGTCATCGCCGGCGGTAGCTGCACGATTTCCGTTACCTTCAGTCCGACCGCAACCGGCACGCGCAGCGCAAACTTGACCATTGCCGATGACGCCCCCGGGAGTCCTCAATCCGTAAGCCTCACAGGAACCGGTGTGAGTAGCAGCACGCCGTTAGTGAGTTTATCGCCCACTTCGCTGGTATTCGCATCGCAGGTGATCGGGACGACCAGCGGCGGTAAGCAGGTGAAGGTAACCAACGTCGGCAGCGCCAACCTGACGGTGACTGCTGTGGCGGCGAGCGGCGATTACCAGGAGACCGACACCTGCGTAGGTTCCACAATTCTGCCCAACAACACCTGCACAATTACCGTGAAATTTGCTCCATCGCTCGCGGGGAGCATCACAGGTGCGATCACCCTGACCGATAATGCTCCTAACAGTCCGCAGGTCATCAGCACCACCGGTACTGGTTCGTATCCGGTGACTCTCACGCCATCGCTGCTCACATTCGCTTCACAACCGGTAGGAACCAGCAGCACTCCAAAAACCGTAACGCTCACGAACAACCAGAATACTGGTCTGACCTTTAGCTTCTCCGGCAGCGGAGACTATTCGGCGTCGGGTGGCGGCACCACGCCGTGTGGCACCACCCTTGCGGCAAAATCGCGTTGCACCATCAACGTAGTCTTCAGCCCCACCTTTGCCGGCACCATCAAGGGAGCTCTGACCGTGACACACAATGCCGCGTACAGTCCGCAAGTTGTAGGACTCAGCGGGACGGCAACCGGCGGCAGCGGCGCTCCTCTCGTTTTCAATCCGCCCACCGGCTCCTTTGGCAAAGTGATCGTGGGTGCCACAAGCGCTAACTTCGCCATTACCGTCACCAATAAGGCCCCAACCAGCATCAATATCTCGAGCTTCTCCGCCAGTGGCAACTTCAGCGCAAGCGCGGGTGGCACCAACCCGTGCGGTGGAAATCTCGCCAGTAAAGCGAGCTGCACCATCATGGTGAGCTTCAGTCCCACTACGCCGGGCGCGGTTACCGGAGCGCTTACCGTCAACGACAACGCACAAGTTACGCCGCAAGTTCTAAACCTGAGCGGTACCGGCATAACCCCCGTTTCCCTGTCGCCCACGAGCCTCTCGTTCGGTATTCAAAAGGTAGGCACAACCAGCTCGCCGCAAACCGTTACCGTGACCAATAACCAGGCAACTACATTGACCCTGAATGCAATCACTGCGAGCGGTGAATACATAGTGACGAATGCCGGTTCCACTCCCTGCGGCAATTCTCTGCCCGCAGCCAGCAGTTGCACCATTGGTGTCGAATTCAGCCCGAGCAACACAGGATTGATTAATGGTGCGCTCACCGTCACCCACAATGCATTATTCAATCCTCAGACAGTGCCGTTGACCGGAACCGGGCAATAGCATCGGGCAGCTTTCACGTTCCGGGAAAGGGCTCCGCCAGGGGAGCCTTTCTTCGCTCGCACCTTCTCTGCGGAATCCGGGCGCAGGCCGTTTTAAGCTAGTCCCATCGAGGAACCTTGTCTCGAATCTCTGCATCTCAGCCACATGCGAGTTTTTCTCCTTGGATTCATCCTTCTCAATCTTCTGCTGCTTTCTGCTTGTCTGAGTTGCAGTACAAATCAAAATCCCGACGAGTTGCGGCAGAGAACCGCAAAGACCACGGCGGAACTGAAGAACGATGCCAAGGCTGTGGCGCAGGGAGTGCGAGAAGGTCTGAGCAACGGCAAGACGGTGGATATCAATTCCGCCAGCCAGGAACAACTCTCATCGCTCCCAGGCATCAGCGATCAGCGAGCCAGCCGCATCATCGACAACCGTCCCTACGATGATCCCCGCCAACTGGTAACCCGCCGCATTCTCTCGCAAGCGGAATACGATCAGATCAAAAATCGCGTCGTTGCCAAAAAATGAGGTTGTAATAATTGTTTCGCGGCTGATGGCCTAATTTGCCTGTACGGCGACTAGCGCTGCAGTTTCGGCCCGGGGCATCAGGATGGTCGACTGCCCGAGTACTCTGTCGAGCGCGTCTGCCAAAGCGACAGGAAAGACCGACACCAGCAAATTCATATCCAGTTGCAGATCGCGCTGGGTGTACAGCCGATAAATGGTAAGCGCTCCACGGCGGTGGTGAGCAGTAGTCATCAAATCCAGGCTGAGTTTCCAGGCGGCAATACTGTTTCCCAGACCAAACATGCCCGGTTTATCCCAGTGGTACTCGATCTCGTCCCGTTCGAGTGGGCGCAGTTGCATCACGTCGAGCCCGGCTCGCTCTTCCGGGGAGAGCTGCACGTTGAGATGGAAGGCGTCGAAATCGTTCGCCTGAAACGCGGCAGCGAGCACCCGGCAGAGCTGGTCGTAGTCACGCGTGACCTTCAGTTCTTCCGTAGCCCGGCGGATTGCCAGGTTATTAATTACGATCTGGCGTTGTTCCATCGTGCGTAAAGCCACTCGCCGCAATTCGCCGAACTCGAGGTAACCAAGATGTTGCACTCCAAGCCAGATTCCCGTTCCCAGTACCGCGAGCACAAGGCCGAGTGAACTGCCGCTCGGCCAGAGCAGGAAGAGGCTCAGCAGAGCGAAGATCGCCGAGACCGCATACAGCACGATCACTACCTGGCGATGCGATAGTCCGCGCTGCAACAACTTGTGATGAATGTGCTCCCGGTCCGCGGTGAAGATCGGACGACCGCCTATCAGCCTGCGCAGTACAGACAACGTGGTCTCCAGGATCGGCAGACCAAAAGACACCACCGGGATGGCTACCGCAATAATCGTGGGCGCCTTCTGCGCCCCTTTCAGCGCCAGCGCGCTCAGTAGAAATCCGATAAACAGGCTGCCGCAGTCCCCAAGAAAAATTGTCGCCGGATTGAAGTTGAACCGCAGAAAACCGAGAATGGCGCCCGCCAGTGCAATCGTCAAGAGAGCAACCATGGAGGATTGGCTCAAAAGCGCGACGACAAACACGACCATCGTCGAAAACAGCGCCGACCCTGCGGCCAGACCATCCAGTCCGTCGATCAGGTTGAATGCGTTGGTGATCGCCAGCACCCACAGAATGGTCAGCGGCAAACCCACAAACCATGGCAGCTTATAGGTCCCAAACAGGACGGGCACATCCAGAATCCGCAGGCCTCCGGCGAACAGCGCTGCCGCAGCCAGTGCTTGCACTGCGAATTTGAGATACGGGCCCGCACCGTAAATGTCGTCATAAAGGCCCAATAGGAAGATCGCGAAAGTAGTGCCGAGGATGGTAATTGCTGGATGAATCGGAACTGCCGAGTGCAGCCCGGTGAACAACCTGCTCAGGACCTCTGCAATTCCTAGACTGGCAAGAAAGCCCGCGAAGATTGCGACACCGCCAAGCCGGGGGATCGGTGTGGTGTGGAGGTGGCGCTCAACAGTTGGCCTCGCCACCCACCCGTGGGCGGTCGCGAGATTGCGAACGTAGATTGTGAACAGGAACGAAAAAAATAGCGAAAGTCCGAAAACCGCAAGATATAAAACGGTCAACGGCAACCCCCTCGTCTAGGACAGCGGCGCGTCATGTCCACGACGGTGAACATCGTCTGTGCGTACCTGCTTTATGCAGCAGAGCGCCCAAACCCATGGACTCGCGAACTGTAATGTGCGTTGACGCCTATTCAGGAATATAGGAGGCCCGAAAACCCCACGCTATTCCCTCGCTTGATTCCTTACGTGCACGATCCATGCGTTCCAGTAAACCGCGAACAAATATCGCTCGCGAACCTAGTTCACCAACGGTTCCTCCTGGAATACCTGCTCGCTCGAAACATCGGACGATGGCTCAGGCCCATGCTAGACTCGCCTCGCGCTGAGAATATTCTCGCGAGGCACAGGATGATTGGGTCACAGAGAAACGATCGATCTTTGTCGGTATTGGCATGCGTGATTTTCCTGCTGGCGCTTGTGGGCATCGCTCTAGGCCAGATGCCGGCCCCAAGCCATCCATCTCTGCCGGTTGCCGATTCATCTACGCACAGCACTCCTAAAATTAAGACGACAACTTCCGGGACTCCTTCCACCCAAAGTGAGTTAAACAGTAAGCTGGGCACCGGTGATCTGGTTGAGGTCAGCGTGTATGGTGTTCCTGAACTCTCCACCAAGGCTCGCATCAGCAGTTCTGGCGATCTGTATTTACCGCTCATCGATTACGTCCACGTCGCCGATCTGACTCTGGACGAAGCTCAGCAGATCATTGAAAAGCGGCTCAGCGATGGTGGGTTCGTAAACAACCCACATGTATCCGTCCTGGTCACAGAGTCGTCCTCGCAGGCAGTGACTATCCTCGGAGAGGTCAACCGCCCGGGCACTTACCCTGTCATTGGCGATCGCAGACTTTACGACGTGATTTCCGCGGCCGGCGGCCTGACCGATAAGGCCGGCAAAGCCGTGACAATCACCCATCGGGACAAGCCTAAGGAAAGCAGCACCATTCATCTTCCCGACAATCTCTCCGATAACGTCGAGTCAAACCTTCCGGTGTCGGCGGGAGATACCATCGTGGTTAGCCGAGCAGGCCTCGTTTACGTCGTGGGCGATGTAAGCCGCCCCAGCGGCTTCCTCATCGAGGACAATAAGTTGACGGTACTGAAAGCACTCGCGCTCGCGGGCGGGACCACCAGGACTTCCTCGCTAAACGATTCCAAGCTACTCAGGCAGACGCCGCAGGGCGTGCAGCAGATCCCCGTTCCATTGAAGAAGATTTTACGGGCGAAAGCTCCGGATGAGCCCATGATGAAGGGCGACATTCTGTTCGTTCCAACCAGCGGCGCCAAGACTGTTGCTTACCGCGGCAGTGAAGCCATCATGGCTCTCACCACCGCGCTCACGATTGTTGCCCTGCAGTAATCGCTTCCTGCGGTACTTGCTCGATCTCATTTTTCACTTCTCTCGTCGCTGGTGTGAGCACACGGTTCAATGCTTCTAGGTATCGTGCGGCGGTTTCCCGTCGCGACATTTTCTCCACAACGAAGCGCCGGCCGTTCTGCCCGAACTGCTTTCGCAGCTCCGGATTGCAGGCAAGCACTACGACAGCGTCAGTGAGTTGACGTGCATTCTCGGGCTCGACGAAGAATCCCGCCTGGGCTTCGTCCAGGATGGCCCTGGCCTGGCCATCCACACCGAGAATCACGCTGCGGCCGCACGCCATGTATTCCAATAATTTTGTCGGGATGACGGTACGGAACACGTCGGTCTTCTTCAGCACCACCAGGCAAATATCCGAAGCGCAAATGTAAGCCGGAATCGTCTCCCGGGGCTGCTCGTTGCTGAAGATAACATTGCGCAGTCCCAATTCTTGCGCGCGGCGTTGAATACCCTGCTTCTCCGCGCCTTCCCCAAGAACAAGCAGAAGCACGTCTTCCCGCTCACTTTGCAAAATCACAGCAGCTTGCAGCAGGGTTTCAAGACCGTGAGCCATGCCGATCGTTCCGATGTAGCTGACCAGCACCTTGCCTTCCGCGCCCAATTCTTCGCGCACCCCAAGAGCCAGCACATCAGGATGGAACAAGTCGGTCTCAACCCCGTTCTCCACAACAGAAATCTTTTCTGCCGGCACGCGCCAGCACTGCACAAGCTGTTCCTTGAACGCCGGCGTGACCACCACGATGTGATCCGCCCGCCTGTAAAGGAATGCCGCCAGTCGTGCCAGCAGTCGATGCAGCAGCGATTTTTCTCCGCCCGCACCGACTGCGGCCAGCGATTCCGGCCACAGGTCCCGCACTTCAAATACGAAGGGCACTCGCCTGCTGCGCGCCAGCCAATATCCCGACAGGCCCACGAGCAATTGCGGGGAAGTTGCGATTACCACATCCGGAGTTTCGAGGAAAAGGCCCGAAATCGCCGCGGACAGGCTGAACGAAAGGTAGTTGAGAACGCGCTCGTACGCTTTCCGGTTGGGCAATGGCAGCAGCCATGTCCGCAGTACGTCGATTCCCGAAAACATTTCCCGCAGGATCAAACGCCGAAGTTGCTTGCGGTATTCAGGAACCACCACGCCCGTGGGATGATTTGGAAAGCCGGTCAGCACCGTGACCGCATGTCCCTGCTCGCACCATCGTCGCGCCAATTCCGAGACTCGCGCCGCCGGCGCGCCCATCTCTGGCGGAAAGTATTGTGAGACATAAATGATTTTCACGAGTGTTCAGTAGTAGCAAAACTTGAATGCGCTTTTGTAAAACAGTGCCTTCGCACGGCGGAGGTGACTGCACGCGTAGTTTTCCCACTTGTCGGCGTGCTGCTCAAATTGCGGTTCGCCCGTAAGCCGGTGCATGACCCGCAGTTGCACGATGTGAAGACGATGGTAGAAAGGACTGGCAACCATCTTCAGCCGTGTACCGGATTGTTCGTAGAGCGACCAGAAACCAAGATCGTAGCGCGGCAGATTCTTGAGCAGCGTGCGCACTCCATGCGCGAATAAGTTTCGCGCGCTGGCGTCGGAGGTCGCGAGCCAGTAGTCATAAATTCCCCACAACGCCCAGATAAAACCGTTCAGAATGTGCGTCGGCGGACGGACAATGTATTCCTCAAACCAGACGCATCCATCGTCATCGCTGAATGCAACCCCGCCTTCTTCGATTGGCGCAGTGAAGGCCCTGAACGCACCGCAAGC
>Ga0070741_10005511_pt1 | contig 28046 bp, 23 predicted proteins | sample Coa_R1_4_FD_66440 | JGI IMG/M metagenome (GOLD analysis project Ga0070741, IMG submission 66440) | Surface soil microbial communities from Centralia Pennsylvania, which are recovering from an underground coalmine fire - Coalmine... | ecosystem: Environmental > Terrestrial > Soil > Unclassified ...
GCCGTGCTGTCGTTCCATCCCACCACGACCACGTTGAGGTCACCGGCCGCCTGCGCCCCGGTAAAGGTCACGTTGACCGTCGTCTGGGGCGATTGCGGCGTGGCATAGTTGCCTTGAACAAAAGTGATAGTTGAGGCAGCCGACAAGCGTATTGGGTGCAATCCGCAAAGAAGGGTTACAACAGCCAGCGATGTGAGCTGCCAAACTCGACTTTTCGTACGGTTGCAGTGGGACAACTTTCGGTTCACGGCAGGTCTCCTTTTCGAGGTGATCTTTCTTCAGATCCCCCGGCCCGAAATAGAAGTCTGCGAGGAGGATCGTTGATAAGTGCGGTGCAATCGAAAAAGGAGAGACCAAGTTTGGCTTGCATGTGCAGCGATAGGTATAGTGGGATGGTCAGGCACTCCGGCCAGAACAAGCCTCTTGCGGATTATGATTTTCAAAAGGAAAGATGATTAGGAATGGAACACATTGCATGGTGTCTTACGAGCCGGATTTCTGCATCGGCCTGATACTGATGTCAGTCACTTCGGCAGTGCGCGAGAGTGTTAGTGCTTGAACAACTATAGCCGCCACGTCGTCCGGCTGAAGGAGGATTTCAGGACGATAAGGCTTCCCTTCCTGGCGGCAGACGGCTTCCTGCATCGGTGTCGCGGTTCGCCCCAAATAGACGGAAAGCACGCGAATTCCCTTTGGATTAACTTCTTCCCTCAGGCTATCCGCGATCGCTTTCAGTGCGTGTTTGGTTGCGGCATATTGCCCGATGTTGGGACGCTTTGCCGAAAGTCCAAGGCTGGAGTTTATGAACACGATTTGCCCTCGAGCCGCAGCCAGCAGAGGCAGCAGCCGTTGAGTCAGGACATAGGGACCGCGGACATTCGTAGCAAGCTGAATGTCAAAATTGTCAATTCGAGTGTTTTCCATCGGCCCCTGATGGATCACCCCGGCAGAGTGGATGAGTACGTCCAGCCGACCTGCCTTGGCCAAATGGTCAAGTAATGGCTGGAGAGTTTCGTCAGCAGTCAGGTCGACCTGGAAACCAGACACAGGAGACAGCGGGAGGATCGCCGCTACCGTTTCCTTGAGCCTCTGAGAATCCCTTCCCACAGCATATATTTGCATTCCCTGGCGCGCTAATGCCAAGGCTATCGCCCGCCCAATCCCGCTGCTAGCCCCGGTCACCAAGGCCCTGCGCCCGGCTGGATCGCGCTCAGCCCAAGTCAATCCGTTAGGTTCCAAAGCACTTTTCATGGGCACACGGGTTCTTCAATCAAGAAGCGCCGAGCTAGTTGGATCAAACCGGCTCCGTACTCTGCGCAAGTTGTCAGATGGGAACACACACCCATGCAAAGGTGCATAACAGGGACGATTCCAGTTTCGAGGAGGGAACTCCAAGGTGCTAAACTGAGACCAAACTCTCCGCTTTGACTGGCGGCCGCCGCATCAGTCCTCTTAGGAGATCCAAGTAAAGGGTCTTCTGCCCCGCAACATACAGTAGCAACCCTAGAAAGGTAACGGCGAGGGCGCCGCCCTCAAGTATGAGACGTGGAAAAGGGGATAATGATTGCCCGAAGGTCATGCGGACCGCAAAGGCAATGGCGCCGGCCGCTGCGGCCGAAGCCAACGGCCTGGCCGTCGTTACCATGACATCGCGAAATGAGACCACCGCGCCGTGCGTGATCCACGCAATGAGTGGCAGCACCCACAATACCATTACGATGGAGTAGGCCAAAGCCACACCTTGGGGTCCATAGGGCAACCCCAAGAAGTAACTTGCTATCATGATTGGCGCAATCACCAGACCCATCTTCAAAAGTCGTCCTACCTGCCCAGTCGAAGTCAGCAGCCACGACAAGGGGTTGGCGATCCCAAAGACCAGAATGGTCGGTGCCAGCAATCGAAAAAGGGGTATAGCGGCGTCCCAATTGCGTCCAAGCAACACGTGAATTGTGTCGTCAGCAAAGAGTGCACAGCCCGCCGTGACCGGCAGTGTGATGCCCATGATGATCGAGTACCCTTTGAGAAAATAGCTCCGAAGCCGGATCGGATCGTGCTGAATCCTGGACAAGCCAGAGAAAGCCACTTCACCGGCGGCGGAGTTTAAGTTGTCAGTCGGGATGCTGATCAATTGGTAGGCTCTGCCGTAAAGACCAATCGCGTCGGCACCCCAGTAGCGACCGAGCAACATCTTCTCAAAGTTACTGGCTACATACACAATCAGACCGTTCAAAGTGACAACTCCGCCAAAACGCATCATGGAGCGGATTCCCACCCCCCGCTGTGGCAACCCGGGTACCCAGCGCGTGGTGAACCATAGCCCCATGGTGTTCACTAGAGGCATGGTTACTGTCATTGCCACAAGGGCCCAGTACCCGTACCCGAACTTGGCTCCTCCGATTCCGATAGCCGCACTCACAACCAGGGATATCACACCAATCAAGGCCAGCGCAGTAAAGCGCATCTGCCTCAGTAGAAGGACAGAGTGTTGGGTCCCCGCGGCGTTGAAGAAGAATCCGAACGCCAGCACCACCGTTACGGCCAAGAGCCGGGGCTCATGGTAGAAATGAGCGACAAGTGGGGCCATGGCTGTCCCCAACAGCCCCAGCAGTACGCCCACAGCCATATTGATCCAAAACAAAGTAGAAACTTGTTCATCGGTGACCGTCGGACGCTGAACTGCGGCGGAAGAAAGCCCGAAATCACGGAAGAGCGACAGTACCGCTGTAAATGCTGTAACCATGCCGACCAATCCGAAGTCTTTCGGGCTGAGTAGCCGGGCCAATATGGTGAGCGAACCCACGCGAACAACAAAATTCGCCACTTGAGCGCCCAACCGCGCAGCGCCGCCCCGAATGGCCATCTCTTTCAGGTCCCTCATTTAGTCACCGCATTCCTAAGTGCTGGATTCCCAGAGCTTTCGTATTTGTTCATTGAAGTCCGTTTCCCACCGTAGTTCAGAGCACCAGCTTGTGACAATAGAAAGCCTCGGCGTGGCCGCTTGGAGCGTTGCATTCCATACCCCGCAGCCTCAGGAGAGACAGGAACGTTGATTCCTGAAACCACCGCTTCGAATGTTGCGACTGAAAAGCTTCCATGAGGTAATGAACCTTCTTCTGGCACAGTTCTGACTCGAGCGGGATGAACACGTTCGGCTGTCCCATGTCGCCGTCATATTTGGGAATCTCGTACTCAAGAATCAGGTGATCCCGAAACGTGTTCCAGGTTAGCTCCCCGATCAGTCGATGGTCCTGGTGTGCATCCCGACGGTAGGGAGTCAAGATGAGGTCAGGGGATACGGTCGGCTTCAATTCTTCAAAGACCGTCTTCACCTCCGCTCCCACAAAGGGCATGAAACCGTCATCGAAAGACCTGAGGATTGGTCCCCTTAATGCCGTGGAACCCGCAAATAACAAGGCTCCTCGGCGTGCCTCGTCCTCCCGGATTCCATTCGCGCTGAATACTACCCAGTGAAATTCAGTGCCCGGATAACGATCGGCAAGCCAAAGGATGGTGCCGCCACATCCGATTTCGATATCATCAGAATGCGCGCCGAGGCAAAGGACAGTTAAGGCTCCGCTCGCCTTCCCTTTCAAGCTAAGCTGAATCATAAGCCAGCCGTCACCAACTCCGGGGCAATCACCTTCGGGGCAGACAGGTGATTCCAAACTTTCCACGGCGCTGTGGTCTGGTTAAGCTCCTCCAGTCGTTGCTTGTCCTTGAACGTGTCCATGCACTGCCAGAAACCGGTATGCTTATAAGCCAGCAGAGCTTGTTTCTGAATCAGGCGCTGAAAGGGTTCCCTTACCAGTTCTTCACCAGGCCGAATATGACGGAATATTTCGTTGCGCATGACGAAGAACCCACCGTTAATCCAAATGTCCGTGCGTGTCAAAGCACAAATATCTTTGACCACGCCGTCCGGTCCGACCTTCACGAGATCGAAACTGGCCGTGGGTTGCACCAGAAGCAACGACGCGATCGCCTTACTTTCGAGAAACCTTTCCACCATGGCCGGCAACGGGACGTCACTTAATCCGTCACCATAGTTGGCGAGAAACGTCTCCTCACCCATCAAATAAGGCTCGACGGCCTTCAGCCGCTCACCGATATTGGCATTGGCCCCGGTCTCCACGAAGGTGATCGTCCAGTCGTCAATATCTCGGTTCAGAAACTGAATACTCCTCCCTCCTTGCGACCAGACAAAATCATTGGAGACGGATTCGTCATAGTGGAGGAAATAGTCTTTTATACAGTTCCCCTTGTAACCGAGGCACAAGATGAAGTCTTTGTGGCCGAAGTGGGCGTAATACTTCATCAAGTGCCAAAGAATGGGTCGTGTTCCGATCTGCACCATGGGCTTGGGTACGTCATCTGCATACCCTCTGAGCCGCATTCCGGCCCCGCCGCAAAAAAGGACAACTTTCATACTCACCCCCGTGCAAGTCAATAAATGGCTACCTCGGGAATCGGCACGACAAAGCGGCCGCCCCACTCTCGGATGAAGTGCAACTGCGCCATGATCTCGTCTTTCAAATTCCAGGGCAGAATGACGACATAATCTGGTTTGGTTTCGGCAATTCGGTCTGGATGAAAAATCGGGATGTGCGTTCCTGGAAGGAACCGTCCTTGTTTGTGTGGGCTGCGATCCACGGTGTATTCGATGAGGTCCTTCCCGATTCCGCAATAATGGAGCAACGTGGCGCTTTTGCCGGGCGCACCATATCCCGCCACCGACTTTCCTTGGCGTGCTGCCTCCACCAGGAAGCTTACCAGCCCCCACTTAGTCCGCTTGACCTGCTCCTTAAACCTTGCGTATCCCTCGGCTGAGGCGAGTCCCGCATCCAGCTCCTGGTTTATCAGCTTTGCGACCGAGGGCTCCGTGAAGCGCGTCCGGCTCTCCGCCCGGCATGCATAGACGCGGAGCGAGCCGCCATGAGTCGGCAGCTCCTCGACATCAAATACCTTCAACCCGTGAGCGTCCATGATTCGAACTGTAGTTAGCAGCGAAAAGTACGAGAAGTGCTCGTGGTAAATCGTGTCGAATTCATTCCGCTCGATCAGCCGCTGCAAGTGAGGAAACTCGAGCGTTAAAACCCCTTCAGGCTTCAGCAAGATTTTGAGTCCCTCAACAAAATCATTCAGGTTAGGGACCTGCGCCAGGACGTTGTTTCCCACGATCAGATCTGCGCAACGGCCCTCGGCTGCCAACTCTTTTGCCACCTCCACACCAAAAAACCGGACAAGAGTGGGGATCCCTTTCTCCACGGCTACCTTGGCCACGTTTGCTGCCGGCTCAATCCCGAGGACGGGCACCCGGCCGCGAACGAAGTATTGCAGGAGGTACCCATCGTTGCTGGCCACTTCGACGACAAAGCTCCGCTCGTTCAGCCCAAACCGACTGATCATCTTGATGCAGTAATTCTCACAGTGTTTGAGCCAGGAGTCGGAATAAGAGGAGAAGTACGGGTAATCACTGAAAATGTTCTCGTAGGTTTCGTATTCTTCAAGTTGGACCAGGAAACACTGGCTGCACACATAAACGTGCAGAGGATAATAGACTTCTCCGCGATTCAGTTGGGCGGCGGAAGGGTACGTTTCGCAAAGAGGAGACATCCCCAGGTCAACAAAGGTTTGCTCCAGATTTGCACCGCAGAAGCGACACGGTTTTGTTGCAGTCTTTTGCTCAATCTCAGCTTTGAGTGTGGTGGTAGCCATGAGTGGGTATCCCTTCGAAGGAGAGGATTAAACGGTCAGAGTCGTCTCCGCATGCTGCGGGCTGAACCGCAGGGAAGCGTCCAGTTCCCCCGTCTTGAGGAGGAGCTGGATGCGGCGAATTCGAACGTAGCGTCCGCTCTCAACGTGCTCACGATTCAGGCCAACCGTGCGATAGGCCTCGTAGAGCTCTTTTGCACCCTGGCGCGCTGTCCACTGGGGACGAAATGCCGGGAGGCGCCTTTGGATCTTGTCGCAATTGATTCGGTAGCAACGTTTATCCGGGCCGCCATCGGGAGCGTATTCAACACGGCACCCGGGGACGGTCTGAGCGACGATATCAGCCAGCTCGCGGATTCGGTAGTTTTCCTCTGTTTGCCCGACATTAAAAATCTCGTTGTGAACGGCTTCCCGTGGTGCCTCCAGCACGGCCAGCACTGCGGCGGTGATGTCCCGGATATGCACAATGGGCCGCCACGGAGTGCCGTCGCTTTTGATGTAAACTCGACCGGTCGTAAAGGCCGAGGCCACGAGGTCGTTCAAAACAATGTCCAGCCTCAGACGTGGCGAGGCTCCGTACGCGGTCGCATTCCTCAAGCAGGTCGGGCTGAATCGGTCATCGGCGAGGGCGGCAATGTCTCGCTCAACCAGAACCTTGGACTCACCATACGCCGTAACGGGGTTCAGAGGCGAGGTCTCGTCGTGGAACGCATCTCCGGCGGCGCCATAGGTGCTGCAAGACGATGAAAAAACGAAGCGACGCACGCCGGCTGCTTTTGCCAGCTCTGCGAGGCGAACCGAAGCCCGGTGGTTGATGTCGTAGGTCAGGCCTGCATCCAGAGCGCCCAGCGGATCATTTGACAACGCAGCCAGATGGACTACGGCATCGAAGCCCTCAAGATCGGCCCTTGTTAGATCACGGATGTCCTTGCGAAATCCGGGAATCTCCGGGCCCGGCTCGCCAAATTCACAACCTGCGAACAGATCCGCATCCAGCCCAACCACGTCATGGCCGGCCGATTGCAGGATGGGCCCTGCTACGGCACCGATATACCCTCTGTGGCCTGTCAACAGTACTCTCATTCTCTTTTCACTCCCGTGAAGAAGAGTTAGACATCACAATCACTTACGAAGAAGTCAGGCGGGGGGTTTTGTGAACGCTTCTTGAGGATCGCCATAAGGGGTGATTCGTTCACTGGCATCGGCCAAGCAACTGAGCAAGCCCGCCTCGCTCAGAAGGTGTGCTGCGTCCAGTATGGCCGGGAACGGGAGGCTTGACGTCTCGGCGATGTCCAGCAAGGAGTGCTCCCCGTCCGATAGATTCAGCACCCAGAGACGTGCGTTGATTTCGACTCCGATTGTTTCGCCCCCCGTGGCCCGATAGAGCCCTCGCCGCCCCAGTTGGGGCTCGCAGAAAGGGCTCCGATTGCGATATCGGTGATTGTTTTCAAGGACGTCCAGAATCGCGAGGCATACCCGAAGCGACCCCGCAAGTTTCAAGGGTTGAATAAAATCCAGGTTATCGCCCGACGTGTGGTACTCAGGAAAGCTTCCCCAGACGCTTCGCATCAGACAGCCAACGGGGAGATTAAACCCCGGCGAACAATACTGCCTCTCGTCGTAGCCGTAAGGGGAGAATTCAAGGACCTCAGCAGCATCACTCTGGTGGGTAAGAACGTGCTTCGCAGCCCGATCAATCTCAGCATCCCCCCTGCGGGTTTTTTTGTAGTGAAATCCCCCTGCATCGCCGACACCCGACAGAACCAGACCGTGACGGATTTTTGAGGCGCCTTCTCGGTTTCGCGCCAACCATGTAATTGCTCCGATCGTCCCGGGAATAAACAGGAACCTGTATGAGTATCGAAGGTTCTTTTGAAGCAGGTACTCCGCCAGAAACGTCGCCACCGCCAAGCCTGAAAGGTTGTCATTCGCGAGCGACGGATGGCAGGCATGACAGGAGATCAAGACTTCCTCGGGAGACCGCCCTCGGATGTAGCACTCACCATAGGTGAGATATCCGTCCTCCAAGCTCGAATCGATGCAGACCTCGTATTCATCTTGCTGGAGTCCCAGCAACTGGTTGTGAGAAAGGCAGAAACCCCAGCTTTCCTGGTAGTAGGATGTACGGTACGGAATCCAGTCGGGGTGCTCGGGGATGGTGTACAAGTGAGGCTTGAGTTCGCCGAGCGGCATCGACGCGCGCACCGGAATGCTGTAACTCATGACGTGCAGGTTGCATTGTTGGAAGTCTACGACCCGCCGCCCGCCGGGCTCTGCAATATAGGCATCTCGAATATTCCACTCCTTCGGTACCGTCCAATCGAACACCGTCGTCCCGGTCGGAACTTCCGTTATCTGAAGAGGGATTCGCTTCCCGATGGTGGCCAGCGTTTGCCGAATTCCGTCACCGGTGATGCTCCGGCAGACCGGAAAGAGGTCAGATGCAAAGCGATGGAGATCCTGGCCGATTGTTGCCGGATTTTTCTCATCGAACGTCTTGACTAAGCTCATAGCGTCCCATCAAAGTCCGCATAGCTCCGATCTCTTTCGGAAATCACTCTTACTTCCTCCGGCCAATCAATCTGAAAGGCCGGATCATTCCAGCGCACGCCGCGAGCCGATGGCGCGTTGTAGTATTCCGACATCTGATAGAAGACCTCCGTCTCATCTTCAAGGGTCAAGAAACCGTGACCGAATCCTTCCGGCACGTAGATCATGTTACGGTCCGAAGCGGTCAACACGACCGCAACCCACTTCTTGAAGGTTGGCGATTCCCGGCGGAGATCGACTACGACATCATAAATCGAACCCCTGACGCACCGAACAAGCTTGGCTTCCGCGAAAGGCGGCACTTGAAAATGGATGCCGCGCAAAGTCCCCTTGCACCTGTTAAAGGATATGTTGCACTGGACCAATCGGGGGTTGAGTCCGCGTGTGCCAAACTCATTCTGGCACCAGGCCCGTGCAAAAAACCCACGCTCGTCAAGGATGGGTCTAAGGCGGATTTCAAACACGCCCGGAAGCTGGGTTTCAGAAAAAATCATGAAAGAGTAAACTCTGGGAAAAGTGCGGGCTTCTCTCAGTTCTTGTGCAGCAGCAGGGCCCAATCCACGCGGCCGGGCGCTGACGGGGAAGTCCAAACAGGCCCCTTCGCAGCAGGAAGGCTGGTCCTCTTGCCGGTGGACGGGTCAAAGCGAATAATATGGTATGGACCGCCTTGGAGCTTCAGGGTCGCCTGGCCCCCATTTGGAAGGTAGACCGAGTAGAGCTCGCCAGGTTTCGCCAGGCAATAATTGCCGTTGTTAACAAGCTCATCGTGAGGTTCCGTTTTCCACCAGTCAAAGCTCGTGAAATAATCGACCATGTGCTTGTATCCCTCAAGCATGGTCATGGTCGCATCGCCCCGACCGTTCATCCACCCTCCCCCGGTATCAGGCCATATGTTGGTTCCGCGGCGGGCCGTTTCCCCTGTAGTCTGGTACCCGCCGGCCATGACGATCTCCCATGCCGACCGGCGCAGAGAATCGGCGGAGTCCGAATCCGGCCCATTTGCCCACAAAGGGTAATGATCCTCATAGCCGTATTCCTCGTTCGTCTGCGGGATAATTCGTCCGAGCTCCTGTTGTCGCTTTCGCTGGGCCAACATGAAAGTGTGCTGCTTTCTTGACCATTCCTGAAACGACGTGAAGTCAAACCACTCCGAGGTGCGATCCTGATGGGCATTGTCCACGGGATGGCTGGTGGCAAGGTGTCGATAGGGGTCCCATTCCTTGATGAGGGTCCCCGTTGCTCGCGTCCAGGCGTCGTCACGGTACTGATCGAGGTCATCACCGAGGTCCCAGGTGATGTTCGAAAACGCCCCAAAGCGCGCGATTGCGTAACGGATAAATCGGTACTCATCCGCGCTTCCCGGCGCAGGATGCACGCGACTGTCATTCATGTCGAGGACCAAGGAAAAGATCATATCCCTGTCCCGCGCAAAGCGAAGTGCGCGATCGAATTTCTGCCAGTACGAAACTTGAAATCGAGTGTAATCGAAGCCCGGGTGATAGATATCTTCTGCCCGTCCCATATCAGCAAGGTAGTCAAATAAGTCAAGACCCAGGCCCATCCCGAAACGTTGGCCGAGCCGCCCCACAAGGTGAAGTACGCGCACGCCTCGACCCGCCGGCCAGGGCGTGATAAACGGGGTCCAGTTACGACCGGCCATCACCGGCTCGCCGTAATAAAGACTGGTCCTGCCGGCAATTGTCACTCGAACCCTGTTAACCTTCAGTCGATGCAAGCGCTCGATGCTGGATTCGATGACCTTATCATCGGCCCATCCCATGAGCCAATACGCAGTTGTGCCATTAAAGAAATAGTGCTCTCCAGTTCCCTCCCACAAAAAATGCCACCGGTTTTGAGGATCCACTCGGATCGGGCCACGACGTTGCCCGCGGGTCGCGTGGAACTTTCCCGCGCTCTTGCTGCTTCGACTTCCTTCCCGGTACTCAACGGAGTATCGGTAGTCGCCCGGCGTCGGAGGCATAAAGCGGATGCGAAAAACGCTGCCATCCTCCGAGTCGCAAAAGCCGTCCACGCGCCATTTCCTCGATCCGTCCGCCGACTCAAACCATCCGCTCAGTGTCGCACCTGTGAAAGGGTTCTGGACTCGCGGCCATGATACATTCGCTCCCACTTCCACAAAATCGTAAGGCTCGATTGTGTTAGCCGATTGAACAAATGTGACGCGTAATGGGGTGGGAGCCCTGCACCCGCCCAGCAGAACGCAAAAGCACGAGACCTGACACACCCAGGCTTGCATGATTTCTGAAAGGGGATGTCGGCCTTGCCGGCAGGCGAGACCGGACCAACCAGAATACCGGACGGCCAGTGTTCTCTCCTCCTTGTCAGTCTTATTAGTTACTTTCGGCCGCTCCCCTCTTTGAGCCCTTCAGAGAACAGATGAAGAAATACTCCACAGCCAAAAGACGGCTGATAAGAGGAATATTGATGTTGATTCGCATCTGAATTGCCTTCACAAGAGGGCGGCTTGGCTCACGATGTTGCCAATGATGGGACGTGGGGAAAAACCTGTCGACGTGGAAAAACTGTCCCAGTGATTTGTAAAAGTCTCCAAACGATTGAATATTGCTGTAGGGCCAGTAAATCTGCCTCTTTCGATGGTCAAAATTAACATAGGACACAACAAAGGTACCATTCTCTTTCAGAAGCTGTGTTATCTCGGAGAACTTCTGAGCTTGAAACGCCCCCACGTATTCGAAAACACCCTGTGCGAGGATGATGTCAAATTTCTTACCCTTGAAGCTTATTGGATTCTCAAGAAAGTCCACTTGGAGCAAGTCCGACGCTTGCTCATGAAGGGCGATGTCAATCCCGTGGTATTGAATATTCCTGTCAAGCAGATACCTCAGGGTTGCAGGACCGCAACCAACGTCAAGAAGGTCGCATTTCTTGCCGTTTGCGATCCTATTAACAATGCGTGCGGCTTTTTCCAGTCGAAAATGAGGCTGGGCGTACTTCAGGTTTTCCTGAATCCAAAAATCTCTCTTGTAGTATTGGGCGCTTGTGTCTGGCATAATTCAGGTTCCCTTTCGTCAGCATTCCACTGAATAAGCCCTCAGCCGAAGCATGAGGATGTTGGAAACCAACTCCCCCTTAGTTAAACCCAATAGGGCTTGACTCGCTGCGTGAGGACCCTTCCAAAATCTTACACAGTGGGCGTGGCTGCGACAGATCCACCCCCAGAAACCGATACCGAAGCCAGCCGGCTTCTCCACCAGTCGAGCATGTCGCGCAGGGTTGTAGCCAGTGCAATGTTAGGAGTCCATCCGCTACAGGCCCGAAACTTTACAGTGTCCCCGGCGATCGTCGCTTCGTCACAATCGCGGATCAATGAGGAGTCTTGCTTTACACTGAAAGGGGCTTTTACGAGTTCTTGAATGGCCTCAATCAATTCCTGAACTGAGTATATCTGGTCGCCGCCGACGTTGTAGACCTCGCCGGCTTTGCAGCAGTCCGCTGAACGCCAGAGTGCGCGCACCATGTCGCGAACATCAATCAGAGCTCGGCGGCTCTTCATGTTGCCCACCCGCAGGACAGGAGGGCTCATTCCCAATTCAATCTCGACAGCTCTCCGGGTAAGATCCGCACATACGTCACCGATCTTGCCCGGTCCGGTTGTATTGAAGATGCGAATCCTGATGGCGGGTATCGAATAATTGGCAAAATATTGCGCAGCTAACAGGTCCTGAGCGACCTTACTCACGCCGTACGGGTGCAGTGGACGGAGCGGGTGACTTTCCCGAACGGGGAGGTCCTGACTCGCGACCGGGCCGTATTCTGCGCTCGAGCATGCTACGACGACAACTGGTTTTATTCCCAAGGTGCGAAGACACTCGAAGAGGTTGACGGTGCCTCCGACGTTGATATCGATGGTCTCGCGCGGCTGGTCGAGCGATACGGTCGGGTAGCTCTGGGCGGCCAGATGGAAGATGCGATCGGGTCGAACGCGCGATATGATCTCAGACAGCCTGGCCGCATCTCGAATATCACAAGGCTCAAACGATCCCGCCGTCCAGGCTTCGCCGGGTTCACCCAGACCCATCCCTGTCACCGAACAGCCGGCTTCCACACAGTGGTTTGCGAGGTATCCGCCGATAAAGCCTGCGGCTCCCGTAATCAAGACTTTCATGGTCGAATCTCGCCTCCAACCTCGTGCGTATCAGTTTCGGCACTTGCAAGAAGTTCCTGTGCCAGGCGATAACGTTCCGGAGTCCCGATATCTGTGCAGCGACCCGAGCAGATGAATCCCTTAATGGTCTTACCGTTCTGTAACCATCGGGGAAGAAGCTCGCGCTCCAAAGACACCTCAACTCCAGGTGGTATTTCATACAGCAAGGAACGTGACATCACGTAGATCCCGGCATTGACAAATGGCGTCTTACACGATGCCGCCTTTTCTGAAAAACTCCCTATGCTGCCATTTCCATCCAACAGCACCGATCCACAGTCAATGCGTCCGTCAGCCGGAACGACGACGATTGAGACATCAGCGGCGGCTTGGCGATGCACCGTCACCAGCCGATTAAGGTCAGCATCGGTGTAGCTGTCTCCGTTCATTACCAGGAGGTTTTCGGTTTGAACCAGGTCAGCGGCGCGGCGTAATGCACCTCCCGTCCCGAGTGGCTGGGTTTCAGCGGAATACTCCAGGCTCAGACCTAAGATTCGATCTCGAAAGCGCGACCTGATCATCTCCTTCTGGTACCCAACGGCCAGAATCGTGTGTCTGAAACCATGCCGACTAAGCTGCCGGAGCAAAAGCTCCAAAAAAGGTCGACCGGCCACATCGGCCATCGCCTTGGGAGCGGTCCCGGTGACGCTCCGCAAGCGAAGTCCCGCGCCCCCGCAAAGGATTAACGCATCGGGCACGCTAGGCATATACCGCATCCCGCTCATTGACCAGCGACTTGTCGTATATCTCCTCTGGCTCGTAAACAGCAACATGACTTCCCTTGTTTGAGAAAGCGAAGGGAACACACAAGAGCTTCTTCAACCGCTCCCTCAAGGCCCGCCGCCGATCCGGTGGCACGAAGAACAACATGAAACCACCACCACCCGCCCCCAGGAGCTTACCTCCCAGCGCGCCGGCACGAAGGCCCGTCTCATAGATTTCGTCAATGCTGGGATTGGTGATTTTCTGCGTTAGAGAGCGTTTGATTCGCCATCCTTCGTGCAGCAACTGCCCAAACTCATTCAAGGAGCGACTTGGATTTGTCAGGATAGCCTCGGCTTCGTTCACCAACTGGAGCATCATATCCAGCTCCACCTTTCGTTGGGGCGTCATCCGAATTTGCTCTTGGGCGACTTCCGAAGCTGTTCGGGCGAATCCCGTGAAGTAGAGTGCAAGGTTCTGCTCGAGTTCCACGAGACGGCGCGGTGCGGTCACTACTGGATGGACGTCGATCGTCCCATCGGGGTGGAAATCGATCCGGTTGAAACCTCCAAAGGCCGCGCTGACTTGGTCCTGCGCGCCAACAGCTTCGTGAAGAAGGTCCTGCTCAACATGAATCGCATCGGCGGCAAGGGAACGCTTGTCGCGCATCTTGTCCTGTAGCGCATACAGGCCGAGGAGAAGGCCCACCGTGAAGGCCGAACTTGTCCCAAGACCCGCTCGGGCAGGCAGGTCAGCCACATGATGGATCTCAACTCCCTCTTCGATACCTAAAAATTGCAGGCAAGCTCGCACCGAAGGGTGTTCAATTGCATCATTGCTGCGGACGTTTTCGACTTTCGAATAGGAAATGCGGCTATGGTATTCGAAAAACGGCGGCAACCGTCGGCAAGTGATGTAACAGCACTTGTTGATGGTAGTTGCCAACACCGCTCCACCATGCTCACGATACCAGACAGGATAATCGGTGCCGCCACCAAAGAATGAAACGCGAAGTGGAGTGCTTGTAATGACCACGTAATTAACCCTCCATTCCAGGCAAACAAGCGGCAAGCGCAATGACCCTCGGTTGCATGGGAGCTGCTGACCGGGGATCGTGCCAGCCCTGAATCCCAGGCATGCGCGAGTCGATTTGCAGGGCCTTCACCGAATGTTCCGGACGGCGAAGCAGCTCAAAGCTGCTCTCACTCAAACCCTTTAGAAACACCTGCAACTCGGCAAGTTTCAGTATGTTGACGAATGAGTCAACCATGAGGGGAAGTGCTTCACTTGGTGCGGCGGGTTATCTAGGTCCTCATGAACAGGCCTCGGACGAAAAAAACCTGATGAATACTCTTCGATACAAACGCCTGGCCCTGTCGCCGAAGAGCAAATGTAAGGCAGGAAAGTTGGTCCCCGCCAAAAGTAAGAATTTGCGGGAGGTCACAGGATTAGTCGATCACTTTGTGAGGAACCCGCTTGCGCTCGCCTGTTGCGCCTTAGGAAATCTCCCAAGCTCCTATCAACTGCCCCAATACGGGTCATCTTATTGAACAGCGGTCGACAGATTTGTTGGAGGCTGGGGGCGATTGCCGGACGTGTAGCACGCAGTTGGGTTAAACCCTGCCCCGGCTTTCGGCCCATTTTCATAGCATATTTGAGCAGGAATCTTATTCACCTTTGTGCTGGCGCCTGGGTCGATTGGCGGCCACGGTGCGCCGCTTACCGTAAACCAGCTCGGCTTTGAATTAAGGTACAAAGAATTAGGCAAGGTCTGCGGGTCAAGATAAGTTGCGGCATTGCTGCCACTGGGGACATTCGTACTCCAGACCACTGAGTTAGTCCTGCAATCCCAATTACCGCCACGCAGAATTGTCTGTCCGACCTTTGCGGAGAGCGCCGGGTTCGGTGACGTCGTGCCGCCGTCGTCGTAATACCCCAGTTTGTAGATCGACGGGTTTTGGGCCGCATCCGCATTAATCTCATAGCTGCTGGCCTTGCACGATGAACCGTATGGCCCTAGGACGTTTCCCACGACATTTATGTAATTGCTGTAGTAAGCCAGAGCTGTGGCAAACAGGCCACCCGTCATCGGGCTTCCGGTATCAGGATTGGTGGAGGTCATATTGATATAGTTTCTGAATAACGTGTTGTGACTGCTGCTTCCGTGTGCGTGGTCAAACTCAATGTTTGGCGTGACGTTTCCCTCAAACAGGTTCATATACGGATGAGCGCCATGAGTATCATTTTCGGGAAGGCTGTTGTGGTATTCTCCCATGTAGGGATCGAGAATGTAGTTATAAGCCCAGACGTTCCCGCTTCCGCCCACGTTGACCATCGAATGCCGGGCCTTGTGAATGATGTTGTTCTGAATCAGGTTTTGAGAGGCCCTGAACTCGAGGAAAATTGCGTAACCCTCTCCGCTATTGTGGCTGTATGACTCATACACGTAGTTATTGCTGATTTCGCTGCCGTACACGTCGGACAAGTAGACATGCGAGCGGTCCACCGCCCAGTCGCTGCGTACGTTGTGCACCCAGCAATGAGCGCAACCCTCCAGGTTGATATTTTTATACGTGACGGTCGTCCCTGAAGAGGCAGTCGCCTGCAAATATAAGTCCTCCAGACCCACGTTTTCGATCATGGGAATCCGGTAAGCGACGGGCGCGTTGCTGTAAGTGAAATAGAGCGGCGTCTCCAGCGAAACCGTTGTGCCGTTCACCTGCGTTACCCTGTCAATCTGAATCATAGCCCGGGTGGGCATGTCATGACCGCAATAGCCACAACCGGCATACCCAGATGGATCCACTAAAGGATTTCCATCGGAATCGGTTGGATTCGTCTGAGTGATTCCAAGGTACGTTCCCGCTGATATACCGGAAACGCTCTGCAACATGATGCTGGTTGAGCCTTTCGTTGCGCCGGAGGTGATGTTGATGAGACTCAGGCCGCTCGAAGACAGGTAGGTTCTTCCCATGCTCACGATATTTGCCCCGTCGCCGTAACGAAGGATCGTATTATTAGCTCCCGAACCCCGCAGCACGACCGATTTGTCGGTCAAGCAAAGACCGGCCTCGTAGACGCCACTGGCATAGTCATCCGACTTTCCATAGCAGACCTTTGAAGATCGGTGCAAGGTGTAGGTGCCGGGATTGAGCTTGATGACCGAGCCGGGCGGGGCTGCGTTAATCGCGCTTTGAATGGCCACACTGTCATCGGCGCCACCGCTTGGCGATAACGTGGCGTAAATCGGCCAATTCGCGTCGGGAATGCCCCCCGGAATGCCTACTGTCGTCCAGTCGATGGACCTACCAGGAGGAATCAAGCTCTGGGCGTTCAAACGGCTAATGGATAAAATACTCATCACTATCAATAGGACAATGCAAGCGCTATCTCTTTTGTTTATCATGCGCTGACTATAACATTAATAACCAGCCCATACAATCACATTCGGTGGGTCCGGCGGCCAAATCCGACCTCCCACACATCAAACGGGCCGTGTCCTGGAAGAGACCCGGCACGGATCCAGGCGGCATCATTTTGCGTCCCGCCGATTGATTTCTGAACGTTATACGCACGAACTCGGTTCGATGGCGGCACCCGCGGAATCCTTCCCCTCCAGCAACCCAAGGTAAGCGACTCGCGAGGACTCCGCAACCACATGCCAGGAATGACGTGCATTGGCATATTGCCTTATCTGTTCGCGCTGACTCTGCAATCTCAGAAACAGAGGACCATCGAAATACTTTGTGATGGCTCTTGCCAGGTCACTCGGATCGCAGGGTGCGCACAGGAAGCCTGTCTCACCTTCAACCACGTCTTCCCTCAAGGAACCCACGTCGGAGGCGATTACGGGCAACCCGAAGCTGTACGCCAGGAACAAGACTCCGCTCTGGTAGATGTACCGATAGGGCAGCACCAGGACGTCCGCGGCCTTGAAGTACACCTCCACCTCATCATCAGGGATGAAATCCGCCTTAAGCAGAATCTTTCTTCGCTGCACCTCACTCGTGATCGTTTCCCGGATTGACGCCCAATACTCGGGGTAATCCGTCGTCCGGCCCGCGATGATCAATCGATACGCCGCATCCTGGGAGGCCACCTGCTTGAACGCCGTCACAAGGTACTCAAGCCCTTTATAGGGCGCGATGTTCCCAAAGAAGAGCAGCACCTTTTGGCCCGAGCCGATTCCCAGCCGCTCGCGCGCCTCGGCCTGAGCGAGGCTCGTATTCGGAACAGAATTGTTGATCCCAAACGGGATGACGCTGACGCAGCGGGCGCGCACGCCGAACTCTTCGATCAGCTCGCGCTTCATCATTTCTGTATGAACAAAGATCCAATCGGCCAGGTGATATTGGATTCGCAACGTCAGCCGATTGATAAGCGTATCGCGCAGGTCGCGCCTCGCCGCATTCACATTGTGAACCGTCAGCACAATTTTCTTTCCCAGCAGCCTGTAGTAGAGCATGAGCAGGGTTCGATCGAAGGTCTCGAACCTGTTGTTCCACAGGATGTGGAAGAGCCTGGGCCGAGCCGTGGCCGCATAACAGATGAGCTTCGCGTAATACTTCAGGACCCGAATCACTTTCGCGGGAAGGCCGACGTCAGGCCGCAAGTCGCCGCGCAGATTCAAAAAGTTCACTGCGGGATGCCCGCGCAATTCGGGACAGTCGAGCTCGTCACTGCCAATCACGTCCAGGGAAGCCACCTTCGACATCAGCGCCGTCGCCAAGCCAAAGGCATACGGTCGGTCTCCCCCACCCGTCAGCAGGGCAACCGAAAACTTATTTGCCGTCTCTGGCGATGACTGCAACCTAGTGCCAGGCATGGAAGGGCTGAGCGCTGCCATTCTTGGGGCCGTCAGTGGCGCACCCGCCGGAAAGAGCTCGAAGGTAAAAGGCTTCGTGACGCTGGATGTATGCAGAAATCCCAAATCTCCGAAGCACAAATTCTCTGCCTTGTTTTCCCATCCGCACTCTTTCACCCTCGTTTTCCAGCAAGAAACCGATCCGGTCCGCCAGGGCCTGGACGTCACCTGTCTTCACCAGGAAACCGGTTTCATTGGGCAGGACGGCTTCTCCGACTCCACCGCAATCATATGCAACCACAGGCCTTTCCATAGCCTGCGCCTCCAATAAAACCCGGCCCAGCCCCTCCGAGTAAGTCGGCAGCACAGCCACGCTGCTTGTTGCATAGCGATTGCGAATCCCTTCCTGATCAAGTTCGCCCAGAAAGATGACTCGGTCTTCAAGGCCGTGACCGGCGACGAAATTTCGGAGGTCCTGATACAGCGACTCGGACTCCACCGCACCGGCAAAGCAGACCCGAAAGTTGAAATTCCTTGCCGCGAGGATGCATGCTGCCCGCAGCAGATCTTCCTGTCCCTTCCCGGGCTTGATGAGTGCGGGCAGTAAGATGGTGAACGGGGCGCGCGCTTGGCTGGCGGGTACTTCCTCGGGCGAGAAGAATTCCGTATTAATCGCGTCCGAAAGGTTCATGCATTGACCGCGGATGTGGTCAGGCAGTCCTCTCGCCGAGACAGAGCCTACCCCTGCCGCGTCGGGAATCCACTTCTGCACGTACGGTTCACTGAAAAGGCTGTTGTCGAAATGGCTGATGAGCACGTAGGGGATGCCGGCCTTTTGTGCTCGATGAATCAGGTTGCCGGCATCGTAAGTAAGTCCATGCAGCGCCAGCAGGTTCACCTTGTAAGTCAGAAGGAGTCGGGAGAGCGGGTCACTCAGGATCACACTTCGATGCCGGAGGTCTTCGAAGCTGCCGCGAAAGACCGCCTTCGCGGCGCTCAACGTAGCACGCCCGGCTCCTTCGCCAAACTGCCGGTACGCATGCCGGGTCTGCTTGTAGACGAACCACGCGCGCTTCGGCAGATCAGCGAACCTTGAGGGTGTCCGTTGGTATGCCGCAGGAATCCACACAATCTGCCCTTTCTCCATGCGCTCCATTTCGATTCGACTACCTTGGAGATCTCGAACGCGATAGACCTGCAAAATTGTCATCCGGTGCCTTTGCAGCAGGCCCCGATTCAGCAATCGCAAGCACTGCTCCACCCCTCCGTTTGAGCGCTCCCGATAAAACGGGGCGTAACGCATGATAGTCAGCCCATCGAAGGCGCGCGCTGGGACACCAACCACACTTGGGGCCTGCTCATCCAGAGTGGCTGATTTTCCGACACAGCATGAATCCCTTTTCGACACTTTGGTCCACCACTCTCTCACTTGAGGGCGCCAAGATATTGGTACATCATTTCGTTGGTGTTGTGATTCCTGGTCGAGCTGTTCTGTCCGGCTCAAGTTATGTATCCATCGAGTCTTCAAGCCTCAGGTTTGCAGTCGCCTCGCGTGCATGGGCGTGCTTGAGACTCGGGGCCTTACGCTCGTCTTTACGCCTCAGCAGCTTTTCGATGCGGTCTTTCGGATTCAGCGCAGCATCACACAGGGTTGCCAAGGTCCCCATCGCCACACGCAGCCAGCTAAAACCGACGCCTGCCTGAACGAGTTGCCTCTTGTGATACTCCCAGAGCTGTTTCCCTTGTCCGAGGATCAGGCTCTTACCCAGAAACCTGTAGTATTCGGACATGTGCTGCTTGAGGCAGGCTTCAAGCTCCTCACGGCTGAGATAATCTGGGCCATAAGTCAGCAGCACATGCAGCTTACACGCAAGGCACGTCTGAACCTCGGCCGACACTGATGACCGCGACTTGGGTCGCAACCTTGTAAATGTAAGAACCTGATGGACAAAACCGAAGTCACAGTCTCTAAGCAGCGCGAAGTAGACCTCGGTGTCCGCGTGTATGTTCGCTTCGTTGTAAAAGGGATCGTGGCTCCTCACCAGGTCAGCACGATAAAGGACCGAGTTAGGCGAGCCGACCGCATAAATCTTCTCCAGGAGGTCCATGCGGCAGATCTCACGGCCCGAAATGTGGGTGCTTGGATATGGCAGCCCTGTACACTTGACTTGGCAGCCTTCCAGAACATAGGCACTTACGATGCCTACCGATGGGTGGTGTTCTGCAAGTGCCACCATGCGTTCAAGACACTCCGGGAAGATCCAGTCATCTCCGAGAACAACCTTGCAGTATTTGCTCTCGGGGGAAATTTGACGTAATGCGAGATTATGGTTGCGAATTGCAGGAAGGAGGTGCTGATTCACGACGACCTTAATCCGAGTGTCCTTTGCCGCGTACCGGCGTGCAATGTCGCCCGAAGCATCCGTGCTGCAGTTGTCGACGATAATGTACTCCCACTCCTGGTACGTCTGAGCGAGAACGCTCTCAATGCATTCAGCGAGGTACCTCTCCTCGTTATAGACGGGCGTCACCACGCTCACCAAAGGTTGATGGCCGTTCTTCACGCCGAAGGCCTCTTTCCGAAAAGATTGTCAAACTGGCTGTCCAACAAGTCCCGATATGTCATCGACGCCTCGCGAAACTGACGCTTGAGATTCGCACTGTTGGCGGCCAGCCGTTTGAAAGCGTCGATAAGCTGCTGCACGTCGAAATGCTCGATGTCCAGGCAGTATTCGTCATGCCCCACTGCCTTCATCAGGTCGTCTATTTTGTGGTGGTAGCTGAGCGCGATCACGGGCTTGCGCAGGAGATGGGAAAAAACCACCCCATGAAACTTGGACGTTACGACAAATTGGAAGTCCGCCATCTGGCGAAGCAACCCTTCCAGGTCGAGCACTGGGCGGAAAATCACCCTGGATTCCATATCCGGCTGACCATCGCCGATCAGTTTTTTTCGTAGGTCCTCGATGGCCCACTCGTCCACTGCAATATCGCTCGTGAAGATCTCCAAGTCATAGGCATGAGCGAGAAGCCACGTAGCAAAAGCACCCAACTTGTCGAGATACTTGCGGTAAACGTCGGCGTCCTTGCGAGGCCAAAGCCGGGGGTCACAAAAGCCCATCGGATTTAAGCCAACCGTAGTCCTTCTCGCCCCCGAAAACTCACTTTTGAGATAACCGCGCAAATCAAGAGCATAGGCGGGGTCGGGGTACACGTAGGTTTTGCGTCGAACGCCCAGACTGCGCAGTAGTGCTTGAGATTCAGCATCCCGAAAGGAAGCAAAGTCGGCCAACCGAACTGACCACCTGGCAAAGATCTTATTCAGCGGACGATCCAGAGGACCGGCACCAACGCTAACGATAAACAGAGGGGTTTTTGCGAGCTTCGCCAGCACGCAGAACTTAAACACGTTATAGGGGAGCGGCCTCCACAATTCACAAAGCTGACCGCCGCCGGCCACGAGGAAGAGGTCCAAGGACCTTACGATCCGGTAGCAGCGAATGAGATGAACAATCTCGCGGATGAGGTCGTGAAGGGGTTTTGCGAGGACATAGAAGGCTCGGATTGATTTCAGCGCCTGCTTGAACCTCGAAGCCAAAGTCGTTGTCGTTCCTGGTGACACGTCTGAGCCGTGGCGTTTTCGGTAGCTCCAGAAGATCGGATAGGACTCAAGCTTGTGGCGCTCCCTCGTGTCCTCAGGAATGGACGAAAATGCAATGAGTTGAGCATTTGGTATTCGGGCCTTGATATTTGCAATCAGGGATTCCTGGATGGCGGCGTCCCCCATGTTGCCGAATCCCATGTGGTCCATGAGGCCGATCCTGTGGTAGGCGCAGGTCCTGGCGGCTTCAGGTTTCTCAACTACAGGCGTGATGCACGGGGCGGTCACAGGCATGTTGGAAATCGCCAAGGGTAATGTGCTTTCGAAGGGTTGGTACCGCCGGGACAGGCACTTGCTTCCTGGGTTACTGATGGTGTACCTTTTGTTGTCTTGCTGGTTACCCGGAGGTAACGTTTCGAAGGCTTGCCTTTTACCGCAAGCCCTGCTATTGCTTACGAGGGAGGCGGCAATGATTAGAGCTGTAACAGTGATGTTGTTTGGATGTATTCTTTGCGCACTTTTCCTTGGGGTCGCGCAGGCAAAGACTGTCAGTGCGGCCTCGTGTTCGCAGAGCGATGTTCAAGCGGCCATCAATGCAACTAATTCCGGCGACACAGTAGCAGTTCCTAAGGGAACGTGCACGTGGAGCAGCACCGTGACCATCAGTAGCTCGCACCAGATCACCATGGACGGCGGAGGCTCCACGATCACTTTCGGCTCGGGTGGAAGTCTGTCGATCACCACCGGAACCGCCAGTAATACACGGGTGACGAATTTCAACTTTATCGGTTCGGGCACAAATGGAAGTGATGTGATTGAGTTTCATACCGTCACCTCGCCGCCCTCTCTGACTTTTCGCTTCGACCACAATAGTTGCAATTGCGGAAGTCCTTCAGCACCCTCAACTATTCTTGGCATCTATCAAAACGGGCCTGGATTGATCGATCACAACAGTTTTACCTGCGCGCATGGCGCGGATGAACTCATTCACGTCCTGGGGCTCGGCCCCAGTGACAATTCCGGCTGGTGGGACGATGTTACTCCCGGCGGCCCCAACATGATCTTCATTGAGGACAACACTTTCAATGACAGCGGAGGGGCGGGCGCCTCGGCCTTTCAATCCTACTATGGGGCGCGCACGGTTGCGCGGCACAACACGTTCACCAATGCGCAGATCGACCAGCATGGAAGTGGCATGATTGGAGCCCGGTGGTACGAATTCTACAGCAACAATTTCACCGATGCAGCGGGTATCTGCATACGCGCCGGTTCGGGCGTCGTCTTCTCCAATACCAACACCGGCGCGATTCGCATGACGCAGGAATTTGGCTCATATCCCGCCGAGTGGCAGGTCGGGCAGGGAAAGGAAGTGACCCACAACACGCCAACCAACTGTTCGACGGGCGGACCGCCAGGCTGCGCTTTTGCCTATGTGTGGAGCGATGTCACTCCCCTGCTCAATACCACCGCGGGATGCGCTGCGGGTCTGGCCAATCTGATTCAGTTTCAGCGCGACGTTTACTCGACCGGCGGAAACGGCGTGACCACTGGAACGCTTGCCAGCCGTCCATCGACCTGTTCCAAATATCAGGGGTACTTCGCCACGGACCAGAACACGCTCTACCAGTGCACAGCCACCAACACCTGGACAGCGTACTACACGCCCTATACGTATCCGCATCCCCTCACACAGGGGACGACCGTCGCCCCTCCTTCGAACCTCCAGGCGACGCCGCACTGACCTGACTTTTTGTCCCATCAGGTCGCTGGTCATCGCCGGACCGAGGCCACTTCGAAAGGGGATCCGCGGGCTGTTCTATCGGCCTGAACACCTGCGAGCGGGGAGATAACGCCCGCTCTTGCCGGGGTTCGCGCGGGGAGGAAAAGGGCTCCCAGCAGGAAGGCGCTCCACATGAATTGCGACCCTCTGAAGGCAGCCTCCGTAACGTTGTAGAACAGGAGCACGGTCCACAAGCCAAGGGCGAGTGAGCGGAACCGGGTTTGTGGGGCGAGCCTCTTCCACATGGCCCGGTAACTCGAGACCAGGAACCCAATCAGGAGAAGTAGCCCGATCAAGCCAAGGTTCAAGTAAACCTCGAGATAACCGTTGTGAGCCTCGTTCAAGCCCGCGGTTTCCTTGTGCTCCCAGACCAGGCGCAACCAGCGGCCCACCCAGAAGCTTTCGTAGCCGGTGCCGACCAGGGGATTGGTGTGCAGGCTGAGAAGGATGCGCCAGACGTCGGTCCTCTCCGTCAGGTTCGGATTGCGACCGACAGCCTGAGCCAGCTTTCCATTGATATCGAAGCCCCATGCAAGGATGACATAAAGCAAGAAACACAATGGAATCAGTGTCTTAAGGAGAGCCGGGTTGCTCGTGAACCTCCTGCTCTGCACGGCGAGGATCACGAGACATCCGATCCCGAGGCAAACGCGCGAGGTCGCGCTGTCCGAGCGATGCAGCAGCCAGAGCGTCATAGCCAGGAACGCCAGGTTGACAAGGATGATCCGGGTCACCGGCCTCCGCCGCCGCTCGGGCCAGCGAGCCAAGGTATCCCAGAAAAAGAAGAGGCCGCTGATCAGGCACAAAACGCCTAGCCCATTTTTGCTCGTAGCAGGCCCGGCGTACATCGTGGTGCCGGTCCACACGTTGAATCCCACACCGATCGACGGGTAGTACTTAATCAGCAAAATGGATAGCGGAATCAGCAGATAGCCCAGGCGCCGGAGCACGGTCGTGACAGCCGCCATTGGGCGGGAATCAGACCAGGCCACGAGGACCATCAGGTAGTTGCCAAGGTCCCGAAACCAGCGCTTGAAAGCGATAAAGGGAGTCTCAGACCAACTGACGCTCAGGAGCGCAAAACCGATGAATGAGATCAAGGCGACATTGCCGGCGAAGAAATCGCCCCACTTGAAGGAGCGCGCCACAAGAATTCCGATGGCCAGAAAGATCAATACCAGAAAGATAGAGCGGTCGAGGGGATTGCCCTCTTCGAGGGAGCCCTCCGCAATGGAAACCGACCCCGCTAGCCACTGCGACGGCAACCGAGTTGCAACTATAAAAATCCAGGTCACCGGCACCCACAGCGCGAGTGACGTTCCACGCTCCTTAGCGGGGTCAAGCGCCAGCAGTGCAAGTAGAAGAACGAGCCAAAGGGTGAGCGCAACCGAAGGTGGCATGTTATTGATTCAACGGCTCATTGTCTGGTGCGTTGGTGCTCCCGACCGCTGGCTGAACCGAGCCCGTGCTGAGACAAGGTTGCGGGTGGGACGTCAGGCGCCTCTCGAGAGTGGCAATTCCGGGCAGCCATCGTGGGAACGTAACTCATTGAATCTTGAGTAGTTTTGTGATTCCGCGAGTTGGTGAAAGATCTTGTCCATGATTCTGGCGGTCAGCAGCATTTCCCGGTAAGGAATGGGGACAGGATTACCCTCCTGGATAGACCGATAGAAGGACTCAAAAAGGTACTTCATGCCCGCGTCCATGTGGAAATCTCGGGCCAGAAACAGCTTGACGTTCCCGAATAAGTTCTTGAGATGCTGCCTGGCAAATACCAAGGGAGGGAGGAAAAAGTCCAGGTAGCTCTTATACTTAGCGCCGCGCAGTTTGATTAAGATTTCGTGATCCTGGTCGAGCAGCAAGCCATTCCTGGGGCCGAAGATTCTAAACTCGTGGATCAGCGGCCGCATCTGCGAAGAGAAGGTGAAATAGGCGGTGGTTTGTTTCCCATCGGTGATGATAACCCGAAGCTCATCAATGATTTCAGTTTCCCCGATGTTTCTGAGAAAGGGGCTCACAAAGCCGCAGGCGATGACCAGAGGATCATCGCTCGCCAGGAACTCTGCAACTCTGGCCACTCCATGGCTGATGATATTGTGAAGCAACTTGCCCGGCAACCTGCGCACCCAGTGGCGTTGATCCCCCAGCAAAGCACGAGCGTAACTCGGGTCTCCCAGGTCGTAGCCATAATAGCTCTCGAGATGCACCGGGGCCCCACCCAAGTATCCGGTTGCGATCAGCGCCCGCATACGTCGGGCTACATGGCTGAACTGGTTGTTGTGCCCTACGGTCAGCTTTAGCCCTTTGGTTTCAGCTAGATCGATAAGCTGCTCCGCCTGGTTGACATTAAGCGTGAAGGGCTTCTCCACATATACGTGACAGCCCCGTTCAAGACAGAACCTCGCGATATCGAAGTGAGTCGCCGGGGGCGTGGTAATGTGAACAACGTCCGGGCGAGCTTCGTTCAGGAGTTCATCAAGGCTCGAGAAATAATGACGGATTGGAAACCGTTCAAAAAGCTGCCTCGCCATCAGGGGCTCATTGTCGCACACGCCGACAATCTCGCAGCCTTCCAGCCGTTGGATTTGCTCGGCATGGGCATCGGCGATCTTCCCGCAGCCCACAATGGCAATCTTAAGCATCGGCTCCCCTCTGCAAACAGCATTGGAAGTAGCGGCGCAATGCCTCAGAGGTCGGAACAACCGGCTTCCAACCCAGCCTGGATTTTAGCCTCGTGTTGCTGTACCGAGTCTTCTTCCATTCGGAATGCCAGCGCTTCCGATTGAAGACCGGCGGCAACTGCCCCCTCGACCACTGCGAATACTTCTCCCACAGAAAGCAGAGCGCAAAACTAACCCCATGAGGGATGTAAACCGATCTGAAATGGCCCAGATTCTTCTTGTATTGGTGCAAGAACTCCCGGCTCGACAGCGGGTTATCGTCCACGACGTTAAACGTCTCACCTTCAACTCCCCGAACAAGACCGGCAAGGACTATTGCCTCTGCACAGTTGTCAACGTAGGTGAAGGGAACCACGTTGGAGCCGCCGAGATGAAGGAAGAGACCAAAAGTACCAAGACCAATTCGGCCCGTAATTTCTCGTCTGCGGCCTCCATAAACGCTTCCAGGTCTTACCACAACATACGGGATTCCATAGTCCTTGCTGTAGTCCTTAACCAACTGTTCTTGTCGGACTTTCGCAAAGCAATAGGCCTCACCACGAAGTTCAGGATGGGATTCGACCGGGCACGATTCATCCAGAAGCCTCCAACGTGGCTTTTGCGTGTTGGTGTAGACTGTAAATGAGCTCACCAGAACGAATCGCCGCAAACGGGCATGCAGCAAGGTCGCTTCCAGCAGGTTTCGTGTGGCAACAACGGTGTTCATATAAGCATCGGGATAGGACTTCCCACCGGTCCCTGCTGCCAGGTGAAGGATCAACGCTGCATTCTCACAGGCTGCCTCGCAATCCTCGCGGCAGAGAAGATTGCCCTTCAAAACCTCAACTTCGGTGCCTTGGGGCCGCCGCCTTCGAAGCGCCTCGATTTCCGTCAGGTCGCTCGACGGACGCACAAAACAGGAGAGGTTGCGAAACCCCCGCTCCATCAGGTTTTGCACGACCCGCAGCCCAATGAAGCCAGCGGCCCCTGTCACCAATATTTTGTCGTCTCGGGTGATAATAAAGGGATTGTCAGACACGGTCTTTAGAATAAAGCCTGCCCTGGGTCGTCCCGTCAACGCCCTAGAAAGCATCTCCGCCTGCTCAGGCGCTGGAATTGCACGAGACAGACTCGCAAACGGCCTCGGGACCAGTCAAATCAATGTACGTGTCGGAACCGCAACGATCAGTAGCGGGAGACTCCGGCCAATTGTAGATGCGCAATCGCAAATCTGGGAGGTTATTCCCACCCTCTGTCACAACCCTCGCGGGCAGGTCGCAGGACTTGGCGGCATCCGTTTCGAACACGGCCGACCGGCGTTTCTGAAACCAGGCGACCGCCTGTTTTGCCGTGGCAAACCACGCGCCACGGATCTTCAGCTCTTGAATAAGGTCACGGTAACATGTATCCCACATCCGCTCGGGCATGAGGCTGCGATCATGCCAGTTAATCGTGAGACATCCTCCAAATTGAACCACACGGTCCACAAATTGGGTGAGGAGTTCTCCCGCTTGCCGAGAAGAGAGCCCGCGATGTGCGGGGTAGAATAAGGCAGTGTCCATCACATGAAGTGGCAGCTCGAGGAGCTCACGCACGCCGAGAGGCTTGAACACTTGACTGGTGCCGGCACGATATCCCACCGTCTCGTTGTAACCTATGGTGGAGTCATACGCTGCACCAGCCTCCTCTAGGACTGAGGGCGAGCGCTGGTCAAAATACAGCCAGTGCATCCGCACTCCGATCTCATGGACTCCGGTCAGCCGTCGAATCTCCTCCAGTTCTTTTCGCCCGTCAGCGCTGTTGAGCCAGGCATCGATCCCGTGGAGTCCCACCTCGCAACCGGATGCGATGAGCGTTCGGATGCTACCCGCAATGTCCGAAGCACCATACCGGGCAGCACGAAAGTGGGGCGCCTGACCTTGAAGGGTTTTCCCTGCGCGGTTTTGGAAGGGAATCACGAAAAACGTCGATGCGAGGCCTTTTTCCAATTCCAGATAGCGCTCCCCGAACTCCTGCCAGAAGTCTTTCGAAAGTCCCAAGTGAACGAACGG
>Ga0070741_10005512_pt1 | contig 28045 bp, 27 predicted proteins | sample Coa_R1_4_FD_66440 | JGI IMG/M metagenome (GOLD analysis project Ga0070741, IMG submission 66440) | Surface soil microbial communities from Centralia Pennsylvania, which are recovering from an underground coalmine fire - Coalmine... | ecosystem: Environmental > Terrestrial > Soil > Unclassified ...
TTCCTCCGCCTCGAGGGCAACCTGGCCGAGGAGCTCTGAGATGGCCGCCGCGGTCGAGATCGAGAACCTGTCGAAGATCTTCCGCCTCTACCGGGAGAAGTACACCTCGCTCAAGGAGCGGGCGCTGCACTTCCGCAGGATCCAGTACCAGGATTTCTACGCCCTGGAGAACATCAACCTCGACATCGAGTTCGGCACCACCGTCGGCCTGCTGGGGCACAACGGCTCGGGCAAGAGCACGCTGCTCAAGTGCATCGCCGGGATCATCCAGCCGACCCGCGGCCTGGTCCGCACGACCGGCCGCCTCGCCGCGCTGCTGGAGCTCGGCGCCGGGTTCCACCCCGACCTCACCGGCCGGGAGAACGTCTACCTCAACGGCTCGATCCTGGGGCTGAAGCGCGTCGAGGTCGACCGGATCTTCGACGACATCGTCGGCTTCGCCGGCCTCGAGCAGTTCATCGACACGCCGGTCAAGTTCTACTCGTCGGGCATGTACATCCGGCTCGGCTTCTCGGTGGCCATCAACGTCGACCCCGAGATCCTCCTCGTCGACGAGGTGCTCTCGGTCGGCGACGAGGCGTTCCAGCGCAAGTGCCTCGACAAGGTGCGCTCCTTCCAGGACGAGGGCCGCACGATCGTGGTCGTGAGCCACAGCTCCGACCTCATCCGCATCATGTGCCAGCGGGCGGCGGCGCTGCACCACGGCGTGCTGGTGGCGGCCGGCGAACCCAACGACGTGATCCGGGCCTACCGCGAGCGGCTGATGCAGGACGCCGCCAGCAGCGCCGACCTCGACCCGGGGCTGGCCCGCAACGAGCTGTCGCCGTTGTGGGGCAAGGTCCGCTTCGAAGAGGCGGAGGTGATCTACGCCGCTCCCGACGAGGAGGCGGTCCGGCCCGGTGAGCCGCTGCGGATCGACGTCACCATCGACGCCCCCGAACCGGCCGACGACGTCGTGATGGCGCTCACGATCTACGGGCCGATGGGCGGTCTCGTCTACAGCACCAACACCCGGGTCCTCGGAGTGGACCTCGGCCGGGTCCACGGCCGCCGGACGGTGTCGTTCGTCATCGACGACGTCCCGCTGCTCGACGGCAACTATCCGGTCACCCTCGGGCTCCACACCACCGGCGGCCTCGTCTACGACGCCTGGGAGCAGCTCCGGCGGTTCGAGGTCAAGGCGCCGGGGCAGAGCATCGGCGTCGTGGCCCTCCCCGTCCGGGTCGAGATGGACGACGGCGCCTGAGTTGTCTCTCCGGCAGGTGCTGCGGCGCTTCGCCGGCCCGGACGGGCCGGTGGCGTTCGACCAGGCGCCACCGGAGCAGGCCGTCCGCCTCGCCTACCGGATCGTCCTCGGCCGCGACCCCGACCCCGTCGGCCTCGCCGACTACACCGGCCGCCTGACCGCCGGCACGCTGACCCGCGACGAGATGGTGCGGGAGATGTTCGTCTCCGAGGAGTTCGACGCCCGCTCCGCCTACCCCGGCCGGTTCCTCCACGTCTCGCTCCACGCCAGCCGCCGGGACTTCATCCGGGGCCTGCCGCCGGCCCGCCGGATCCTCGACCTGGGCGGGGGCTGGAAGTGGTCGGCGGAGGGCGCGCTGGTGGTGATGGGCTATCCCTACGCCTTCGAGGAGCTGGTGATCGTCGACCTTCCGAGCGACGAACGCCACCCGCTCTACCGGTCGGAGGACCACCCGCCGGTCGAGACCCGGCTGGGCCCGGTCCACTACGACTACCGGTCGATGACCGACCTCTCCGGCCACCCCGACGGCGCCTACGACCTGATCTACAGCGGCCAGTCGATCGAGCACGTCCCGCCCGAGGAGGCCGACCTGGTCCTGAAGGAGGCGTACCGCGTGCTGCGCCCCGGCGGCGTCCTGGCCCTCGACACCCCCAACGCCGCGGTGTGCCGCCTGCAGCAGGAGGCGTTCGTCGATCCCGACCACCAGGTCGAGTACACCCACCCCGAGATGCGGGCCAAGCTCATCGCCGCCGGCTTCCGCCTCCGGGAGGAGAAGGGGCTGAACTACTGCGGCGCTTCCGTCCGCAGCGGCGAGTTCTCCTGGGAGGAGGCGGCCCGGAACCGGGGGATCTACGCCGCGCCGGCCGACTGCTACCTCCTGGCCTACCTGGCCGAGAAGCCCTGGTCTTGAGCCGGTTCCGGCGCCTCCGCCGCGCTCCGGCCCGGCCGCGGCCCGACGAGTTCCTCGACCTGGCCCACCGCGCCGCCTTCGGCGTCCCGGCCGACGCCGGCGCCCTTCGCCGCTACGGCGCCGCCCTCGGCGAGACCGGGAACCGCCTCGACGTCTTCGAAGCCATGCTCCGCACGCCGGGCCACCGCCGGTGGATGGCGTCCCGGCTGCTGCCCGACGCCGCCGGCCTGCAGGACGACGAGTTCGTGACCCACGTCTACCGCACCCTGCTCGGGCGCGAGCCCGACCGGGCCGGGTCGGAGCACTACCGCGCTGCGCTGGCCGCCGGCGGCGACCGGGCGGCGATGGTGGCCGAGATCACCGCCTCCGACGAGTACGTCACCCGGGCCCTGGCCACCCGCTACCCGCTGGCCGACCTCCGGGCCCGCCGGCCCGACCGGTTCGGAGAGGCCCTCGACGTGGCCGGCAACCCCAAGCCGGTGTTCACCGCCGGCTCCGACGCCGACTTCGACTGGCTGGAGACCGCCATCCTCGACGGCGGCTACTACGACCGTCCCGGCGTGTGGCGCTTCGAGCTCAACACCGACAAGCTCGTCATGGCCGAGATCGTCGCCGCCCTCGGCCGGGACCGGGCCCTGGAGCTCGGCTGCTCGACCGGACTCGTCCTGCAGTGCCTGGCCCGGTCGGGCGTCACGGCCGACGGGGTGGAGATCAGCGGCGCGGCCATCGAGGCCGCCGACCCGGCCATCCGGCCCCGCATCCACCAGGTCAACGCCACCGCCATCGAACTGCCGGCCCGCTACGGCGTCGTCTTCGGGCTCGACATCTTCGAGCACCTCAACCCCAACGCCCTCGACGGCGGCCTCGCCCGGGTGGCCGCCCACCTCGAGCCCGGCGGCTTCGTGTTCGCCAACATCCCCGCCTTCGGGGAGGACCCGGTGTTCGGGACGGTCTTCCAGCTCTACCTGGAACCGTGGCTGGCCGACGCCGACCGGGGCGTCAACTTCCGGACCCTCCACACCGACGACCTCGGCTACCCCCACAACGGCCACCTCACCTGGGCCCGCAGCGACTGGTGGGTGGCCCGCTTCGAGGCCGCCGGCCTGCGCCGCCAGCCGGGCATCGAACGGGCGCTCCACGCCCGCTACGACGGCTACTTCCTGCGGGAGACCCCCGCCCGCCGGTCGTTCTACGTCTTCGCCAAGGACGCCGACCCCGCCGAGTGCCGCAGGATCGAGGAATCGATCGCCGCCACCCCGTCGGCCGTCCTGTCCGGTCCGTGACCCCAAAGCGGCGCCGGCCGGCCGCCGCCGTCCTCCTCGGCCTCGCCATCGTCGGCGCGACGTTCCTCGTCCACAACGCCGCCTCCAGCAGCCAGGCCGGCGGCGACTCGGCCTGGACGACCTACCAGTCGCTCAGCCTGCTCCGGCACCACACGCTGGAGCTGACCGAGTGGCAGGACGTCCTCAACCGCTTCCCGATCCACTGGCACGACAACGACCGCCACAAGCCCGTCTACAACTTCCCCTGGGGGACGTCGGTCGTCTCGGCCCCCATCGTCGGCGTCATCGCGCTGGGCGACAAGGTCGGCGGCCACAGCCTGGCGGCCGACATCCGGGCCCACTTCGCCCCCCACCACCTGGAGAAGGCGGTGGCCAGCGTCTGGGTGGCGCTCACCACCGGCCTGGTGTTCGCCTTTGCCTTCCGGGCCCGGCGGTCCCTGTGGGTGGCGGCCATCGTGGCCGTCGTCTTCGCCTTCGCCACCTCGGCCTTCTCGACGATGTCGCGGGCGCTGTGGAACCACGGCCCGGCCGCCTGCCTGGTGATGCTGGCCCTGCTCATCCTCCAGGCCGCGGAGCAGGACCCGGACCGGCACGGCCGCCTGATCCCGCTGCTCGGGCCGCTGTTCGTCCTGGCCTACGCCGTGCGGCCGACCACGGCGGTCGGCGCCGCCGTCCTCGGCGTGGTCGTCGTCGTCCGCCAGCGCCGCCACCCCGGCCGCCTCCTGGCCACGGCGGCGGCGGGCGGCGCGGCGCTGGTGGCCTACGCCGCGGTCAACCTGGCCACGGTGAACTCGCTCCAACCCGGCTACTACGACCCCAACCGGCTGGGGGGAACCCCGACGTTCCTCGAAGGGCTGGCCGGCAACCTCGTCAGCCCGTCGCGGGGCCTGCTGATCTGGTCGCCCGTCCTGCTGTTCTGCGTGCTGGGCGCGGTGATCGCCCGCCGGGAACGGCGCTTCGGCTGCCTCGAGACCGCCTCGGTGGTGGCCATCGGGCTGCACTGGATCGTCGTGTCGCGCCTCGTGCCGTGGTGGGCCGGCTTCTCCACCGGCCCCCGCCTGTTCTCCGACGCCCTCCCCTTCTTCGTGGTGCTCCTCGTCCCGGCGGTGGCCTGGCTGGTGGAGGGCGGGCGGTCGGTGCCGGCCACCCGCTGGCTCGGCCGCGGCGCCTTCGCCGTTCTGCTCGGCTGGAGCCTCTTCACCAACGGGCGGGGCGCGACGCGCTTCGAGACGCAGTTGTGGAACTCCACTCCGGTGTCGGTCGATCTCCATCCGGCCCGGAACTGGGACTGGCACGACCTGCAGTTCCTGCGCTGAGCACCGGCCCGGGCAAATACGCCGGGCCGGCCGGGACCGCGCCTACATTCCGGCGGTGACCAATGGGGCGAGGCGGCCTGACGTGCGCTGGCTCCTGCGGCCGCTCGTCATCTACGGCGCCTCCCGGGTCGTGATCCTGCTGGCCTTCTTCCTGGCGGTGACCGCGGCCGGCCAGCTCGGTCACGACCTCAGCGCCGGTCGCCCCTGGCCGGCGCCGCCGGCCGGGCAGAGCCCGACGCTGACCGCGCTGACCGCCTGGGACGGCGCCTGGTACACCCAGATCGCGCAGCGCGGCTACGGCGGGCGGTCGAGCGTGATGGCCTTCTTCCCCGCCTACCCGCTGGCGACCCGGGCGCTGTCGGCCGTGACCGGGCTCGGGCGGCCGGCGGCCGGCGTCCTCGTCGCGGGACTGTTCGGGGCGCTGGCCGCCATCCTGCTCTGGCGGCTGTCGTGCGCCCTCGGCGACGAGCCGTTCGCCGACCGCTCCACCGCCCTGTTCGCCTTCGCCCCGGGGTCGTTCGTCTTTTCGATGGCCTACGCCGAACCGCTGATGCTGGCGGCGTCGATCGGATGCCTGCTCAGCCTGTACCGGCAGCGCTGGCTGTGGGCCGGGGTCTGGGGCGCCGTCGCCACCGCCGCCCGTCCCAACGCCGGGGTCCTCGTCGTGGCCTGCGCCTGGGCGGCGGTGGTGGCCGTCCGCCGGTCGGGAGCGTGGAAGGCGCTGGCGGCGCCGCTGCTGTGCGCCGGGGGCATCGCCGCCTACTTCGCCTTCCTGTGGCGGCGGACGGGCGTGGTGCTGGCCTGGTTCGACGTCGAACGCAATATCTGGAAGGACACCTACTCGCTGGCCAGCCCCTGGACCCGGGCGCAGCACGCCCTCTCCCAGTTGACCGGCGGGGGCCGCGGGCCCGACCTGAATTACGTGGTTCCGACGCTGGGGCTCGTCTGCGCCGCGGTCACGATCTTCTGGCTCGCCCGCTGGCGACCGCCGCCGGCGCTGATCATCTACGCCGTCGGCATCGTCGTGCTCGCCGCCGGGTCGGCCCGGCTCGGCGTCCGGCCGCGGTTTTTGGCCACGGCCTTCCCCTTGATGCAGGCGGTGGCCTGGCGCTTCCGGGGCACCGCCTGCTGGGTCACGGTGGCCGTCTGCGCCGCGCTGGCCGCCGTCCTCACCTTCGTCACGGTGCTGACCCTGCTGGCCGTGCCGTGACGGCGGTCAACTGATGAAGTACCACCGGGCGTACAGCGACATCATGAACGCCCCGCCGATCCCCGAGAGCACGAACCAGGCCCGGGCCAGCCGGGGCCGCAGATCGCCGGCCAGCAGCGCTCCGGCCACCGCGAAGCAGGGGAAGACGGCGAGGGCGTAGCGGCCGGTGGAGAGGAACTCCTGCGTGCCGAGCGCCGGAACCACCAGCGTGAGGAGGGCGTAGACCCCGTAGCCCCAGCCCAGGCGGCGGAACACGAGCGGGATGAGCGCCACGCCGATCAGCGTCAGCACCGCCTGGGCGCTCAGGTAGATGTGGACGTAGTCGAGCAGCGGCCCGACCCGCAGGTGGCGGAAGAACTCCACCTTCAGCATCGTGTGGGCGTTCCACGTCTTGCCCCACCCGTCGGCCGAGTAGACCTTCCGGAAGGCGAAGGGATCGCCGAAGCGCCGCCACAGCAGCAGGCAGTAGCCGGCGAACCCGACGACGCTGACGAGGACGCCGGCGTCGCGCCAGTTGAGCGCCCGCAGCCTGATCCGGGACAGCCACGGCGTGCGCAGCGGCGGGCGGCCGGCCGGCGCCACGCCGGTGAACGGGCCGGGGGCGCCGGCGAGCACCCCGCGCAGCTCGAGGGCCCGGATGGCCAGCGCCACCGTGAGCAGCAGGCCGAAGGGCCGGGTGGCCACCGCCAGCACCCCGACCGTGCCCGACAGCCAGGGATGCCCGTGCTCGAGGAGGACGAACGCCCCGAGCGCCGCAGCCAGGAAGAGGGCGTCGGAGTACACGGCGCCGAAGAGGTAGTAGGCGAAGGGGAAGAGCACGAGGGCGAGGACGGCGGCGCGGGCGGCGGCCGTCCCCAGCGCCCCCTGGCACCACCGGTAGAGCAGGACGGCGGCGCTGAGCCCGGCCAGGTAGGTGACGACCACCCCGCTCACGATGGCGTTGCCGAGCACCACCATCACGGCCCGGATGGCCGCCGGGTAGCCGGGGAAGAAGGCGACGGCCGACTGCTTGCCCGGCCCGTCGTAGTAGTAGCCCAGCCGGGCGATGTGCACGTACCAGTCGGTGTCCCACCGGGTCCAGGCGTTGAACCCCCGGTAGTCGGGGAATCCGTGGGGCGAGATCGGCGCGTGGGGCAGCAGCCGGAACGACAGCTCGGCCACGGCGTAGAGCACGACGGCCACCGCGGCGAAGGCCACCACCGGGAAACGCACCGCCGCCCACCACTGCCGAACCCGGGTCTCCCGCCCGGCCGATGTGGCCTCGGCCCCGGAAGTGGAGATCACCGGGCCAGCATAGGTGACCCCTTCCGCCGTCCCCGGGAACCGGCCGCCGCCCGGGCGGGGAGGTAGATTCGGCCCGCATGACCGACGTCGCGCCGCCTCCCCGCAGCCTGCTCCGGCGGGCCCTCAAGCCGGCCGTCTCGGTGGTGGACAAGGTGATCGAGCGGCGCGGCGGCCTCGTCTTCGCCCGCCAGACCGAGGTCAACACCGTCTCCGCCAGCCTCGGCAAGGTCTACGGCGACCTCCTCGAGGCGACGACCGACGTGCGCCGCTGGCTGGCCGACGACCTCGACGCCAACACGGAGACGGCGGCGCTGGTGGCCCGGTCGCTGGCCCGCCTCTCCGACGCCGTGGAGCGCCTCGGCGACGAAGTGGCCGCCCTCGGCGAGCGCCTGGACCGGCTGGAGGCGGGCCTGGCCCCGGCGCCGGTCGACGCCGCCGCCGGGCCGGAGTGACGGGCCAGACGGCGCAGGACCGTCCCGGGCCGGTCGTCTTCGACGTCACGGGCACGCAGACGCCGGGCTATCGCGGCCGGGGGATCAGCCGCTACGTGACGGAACTGGCGCTGGCGCTGGAGGCGGTGGCCCCCGACCGGGTCGGGGTCTACGCCATGAACCCGGACTTCGCCGTGCCGGCGGGGATGGAGCCGCTGGTGGCCGGCGGCAAGCTGTGGCCGGCCGACGAGGTGGTGTTCGGGCCCGGGTCGGTGCTGCACGTCGCCTCGCCCTACGAGCTGTCGGTGCCGCTGCGCCGCTTGTGGCCGGAGGCGGCCCGGCGGGCGGGGACGAGGCTCGTCGTCACCCTCTACGACCTGATCCCCGAAGTCATGGCCGAGGACTACGTGGCCGATCCCGGCCTGCGGCAGCGCTACCGGGCCCGGCACCTGCTGGTGCAGGCGGCCGACGCCGTCCTCGCCCTCTCCGACGCCACGGCCCGGGACGGGATCGAGCGGCTCGGCCTCGACCCGGGCCGGGTCACGGTCGTCGGCGCCGGGGTGTCGTCGCGGTTCCGGGTCGCCGGACCGGCCTCGCCCGCCGGGCCGGCGGCGGTGGAGGGGCTGCGTTCGCCGTTCGTGCTCTACACCGGCGGCTCCGACCCCCGCAAGAACGTCGGCGGCCTCCTCGCCGCCTGGGGGCGCCTCCCCGACCGCCTCCGCACCTCGCACCAGCTCGTGGTGGTGTGCAGCCTCGCTCCGTCGGAACGTCACCACTTCGACGTGCTGGCCGCCCGGGCGGGCGTCGCCGACGACGTGCTGCTGACCGGCTTCGTCGACGACCACACCCTGACCCGGCTCTACCAGACGACCGACCTGTTCGTCTTCCCGTCCCGCTACGAGGGCTACGGGCTGCCCGTCGCTGAGGCGCTGGCCTGCGGCGCTCCCGTCGTCGCCTCCGACCGGTCCTGCCTCCCCGAACTGGTCCCGCCGGCGGCGCTTTTCGACCCCGACGATCCCGACGACATCGCCCGCGCCATCGCCGCCGGCCTCGACGACGGCCCGACGCGCCGAGCGCTGCTGGCCCACACCGGCCGGGCCCCGCACACCTGGGCCGACGTCGCCGCCGCCACCGCCGCCGTCTACGACCGGCTCACCGTGAAACGGTCCCGGCCCCGCCGCACGGTCAACGGCGCCCCGCCGGCCGGTGGCGACCGGCTCCGGCTCGCCTTCGTGAGCCCGCTGCCTCCGGAGCCGTCGGGTGTCGCCGACTACAGCGCGCTGCTGCTGGAACAGCTCCGGCCCCTGGCCGACGTCACGGCCTTCGTCGACGGGCCACCGCACCACCGCGCCGACCAGCGGGCCGCCGTCACTCCCGCCGGCGTCGAGCGTCACCCCGTCGCCGCCCTGGAACAGGCGGAAGCGCTCATTGGCCCCTACGACGCCGTCGTCTATTCCGTCGGCAACAGCGAGTTCCACACCGGGGCGCTGGCCGCCCTCCAGCGCCGTCCGGGCGTCGTCCTCGCCCACGACGTCCGCCTCACCGACCTGTACCGCTACGCACCGCACCAGCATCCCCGGGCCCTCGCCGCCCGGGGGCCCGACGCCTTTTACGCCACGCTCCACGCCACCTACCCGGACCTGCCCCCCGACCTCGGCGCCGGCGGCGGCCTCACTTCGGCCGAGGCCGACCACCACGGCATCCTCATGGCCCGCGACGTCATCGCCGCCGCCACGCACTTCATCGCCACGTCGAACTACGCCGCCACCCTGGCCCGGCTCGACGCCCGTCCGGCCGACCGCCACAAGGTGGCCGTCATCCCGCTCGCCTTCGGCGTCCACGCCCCGCCGCCCGGCCCGCCGCCGGACGGGCCGCCGCTGCTGGCCAGCTACGGGCTGGTGAACGCCCGCAAACAGACGGGGACGCTGCTGGAGGCGTTCGCCATCGTGGCCGCCGCCCACCCCGACGCCCGCCTGGCCGTCGTCGGCCCCGCCGGCGAGGCGGAGGTGGCGGCGCTGCGGGCCAGGATCGCCGGCCTCGGTCTCGAGCGCCGGGTGGAGCTCACCGGCCGCGTCGACCCGGAGGACTACGGCGCCTGGCTGCGGCGGACCACGGTCGCCGTCCAGCTGCGCGACGACACCAACGGCGAGACGTCGGGGGCGGTGGGCGCCTGCCTGGCCGCCGGCGTGCCGACCGTCGTCACCGCCATCGGGCCGGCCCGGGAGCTGGCGCCGGGCAGCGTCGTCCCCCTCCCGCCCCTCGCCCCGCCGGAGCAGGTGGCGGCGGCGATCGACGAGCTGCTCCGCCACCCCGAACGCCGGCTGGCGCTGCGGCGGGCGGCGCAGGCGCAGGCCGCCGAGCGGTCGTTCGAGCGCACGGCCCGGCGGCTGGTCGACTTCCTGGTTGCCGCTCAGGCGCCGGCCGGCGAGAGCGCCGACAGCAGCGCCTCGTACCGGCCGAGGACGGCGTCCCACCGGTAGTTGGCCTCGGTGTAGCGCCGGCCGGCGTCGCCCAGCGAGCGGCGCAACCCGGCGTCCGACACCAGGCGCTCGAGGGCGGCCTCGAACTCGGCGAAGCCCCGGTAGGGGATCGCGCCGCCGCTGCGGCGGGCCTGGCCCTCGAGCACGGCGCAGTGGCCCTGGACCAGCGCCGGCACCCGCTGCGCCCAGGCCTCGGTCAGCACCATCGAGAAGCTCTCGAAGTACGACGGCTGCACCAGGGCCAGCGCGCCGGCCAGCAGCGCCGTCCGCTCGGCGTCGGACACGAACCCGGTCAGGACCACGTCGGGGTGCCGGCCGGGGTCTTCGACCACGGTCCCGGCCATGACCAGCGCCAGCGGCCCGGGACGGCGCTGCTTGTAGGCGCAGAAGAAGGCGAAGAGCTCCTGCGCCCCTTTGCCGGGCTCGACCCGTCCGAGGTAGAGGACGTAGGGACGGTCGCCGAGACCGTGGGCCGACCGCAGCGCCGCCTCGGCTCCCGGATCGACGGGCGGGTCGATCTCGGTGCCGACGCCGATCACCGCTCGGCGTTGAGTGATGCGGAACCGCCGGGCCACCAGCGCCGCCTCCTCCTCGGAGGAGAAGGCGAAGGCGCTCGGGTGGCGGAACGTCGTGTCGTAGAGGCGGACGCCGAGGGCCGGTTCGTCGTGGGCGGTGGGATGGAGGACGGTGGGTGCCACCGCCGACGCCGCCGGGAGCCCGGCCCAGGTGGGATGGAACAGATAGGTGAAGAAGATCACGGCGTCGTAGCCGCCGGCCCGCTCGGCCAGCCACGGCCGGAGGCCGGAGATCACCGGCCCCTGCGACTCGATCCAGCGCTGCTGGAGGTGGACGGGCGCCGGCCGCACCCCCCAGACGACCCGTTCGTTGAGGCGGGCGAAGAACGCCTCGTCGCGGGGCCGGGCCACCGGGAGGCGGTGGACGCCGACGCCGTCGATCTCGCTGTCGCCCGCCGGGTAGGCGTTGGCCCATCCGGAGTGGCTGGCGGCGCAGCTGGTCAGCACCTCCACGTCGTGGCCCCGGGCCGCCAGCCGGGTGGCGAAGTAGCGGCAGTGGGTCTCCGCCCCGCCGGCCACCTCGGGGCCGTAGCGCTGGACGACGTAGAGCAGCCGCACCGGCTCAGACGACCTCGGCCAGGTGGGTGAGGAACGCCGCCCGGTCCCGGTCGGGATCGACGGCGGCCGCCCGCCGCCGGCCGGCGGCGGCCAGCGACCGGCGGACGCCGTCGTTGCCGAGCACCTCGGCCATCGCCTCGGCCAGCAGGACGGGGTCGTCGCCCGGGGGCAGGACCAGCCCGGCGCCGGCCACCGTGGCGCCGATGCCGATGCCGGCGCCGGCGCCGATGCCGGTGCCGGCCGGGGCCCGGGCGACGACCGGCACCCCGAAGGCCATGGCCTCCTGCGCCGAGGCGGCGACGTCCTCACCGTCGCCGGCGGCGACGAAGACCGCCGCCGCCCGCAGCCAGGTGGCGCGCGCCGCGGCGCCGGCCGGGCCGGGGAGCCAGGCCCGGTGGAGGTTCAGCTGGAGCCGGAACGACTCCACCACGTCGCGGTAGCCGGGCCGGGGGCACGGCCCGAGGATGGCCAGGTAGGCGTCGGGGACGAGGTACGTCACCAGCACGTGGTACGCCGACAGCAGGAGGTCGGGCCGCCGGTGCGGCAGGATCCCGCCCGCGGCCAGCACCAGCGGCCCCTGGAGGTGGGCGTCGAGGGAGGCGGCCACCTTCCGGTCGGGGGTGAGCGCGCCGAGGCGGCCGGGGTCGACCGGCAGCGGGGACAGCCGCACGTCGTCGTAGCCCAGCGTCTGCAGGTCGGCGCCGTGGTCGGGTGAGCCCGCCAGCGCCAGGCTCACCCGGGGCCGCAGGGCGGCCAGCTCCTCCCGCCCGTCGAGGACGAGGGCGGCGAGGGGCGGATCGAGGTCGACGAGGTGATCGGCCGCCGTGACCGGGTGGTAGACGAGCACGAGTCGCTCCGGCCCCTCGAGCAGGAACGAACACACGGCCGGCTCGCCGACCGAGGCGTGGTAGACGAGGACGTTGCGGCCGCGGTCGGCTCCCGGCCGGCCGGCGTAGTCGGCCAGGGGGCCGACCTCGCCGGCGAGGGCCTCGTCGACGTGGTGGGCGAAGACCTCCGACGGTGCGATCCGCCGCAGCACCTCCCGCAGCTCGAGGGCCGCCTCAATGACGGCGTCGCCCGGCGAGGCGGAGGCGACGATCTGGTGGATCTCCACGCCGGCGGCCCGCCGGTCAGCTCGCCCCGGCGCCCGGGTGGCGGGCTCCGCCGGTGGCGCCTGCGGCCTGGCGCTCCGCCGCCGCCTGGCGCTCGATCACGGCGTCGAGGGCGGGGATGACCTCTTCCCGCAGCGTCCGGTCGAGCCGGTCGACGGCCTCGGCCAGCGCCTCGATCGATTCGGCGGCCGGTTGGGCGAAGGCCTGCACCTGCTGGAGGATGCCCTCGGTCTGGCGGGCCACGGCCCGGGCGACCACCTGGTGGACGGCGGCGCCGCCCTTGCGGGCCGACGTCAGCCCGATCCGGGACCGGCCGAGCGGCAGGGCGGCGGCCATCCGGGCCACCTGGGCCCGGACGTCGAAGGGCCGGGCCGGCGCCACCTGGTGGCGCTGGAGGTGGGCGAAGCGGGCGTCGAGGTCGTCTTCGAGCCCGCCGGGGTACTCGCCCCGCTCCCGCCGGGCCGCCACCCGGGCCCGCAGCTCGGCCACGAGGGCGTCGATGTCGGGCCGATCGTCAGCTCCGGTCACGAGCCGAGATGCTAGTGACCGTCGGCGGCGCCGCCGGGGCCGCCGTCCGCCTCCGGGCGGGGCTCGGCGGCTTCGATGAGCGCCCGGTGGAGCAGGTTGACGTGCTCGATGATGGGGTCGACCTGCCACACGGTGAGCCGGCGCACGACCTTCTTCGCCAGGCCCGCCAGCGGCCGGGCCGACGTCGGCGGCGAGGGGCCGAGCAGGGGCAGGGACCGGAGCCTCCGGAGCGCGTCGCCGCCGCCCCGGCCCGAGCCGGCCGCCGGGCCCGGGCCCCCACCGCCGGCCGCCGCCCGCCGGGCGGCCCGGTGCAGCGCCGCCCGGCGGCGGACCTCCGCTTCGATCTCCTCCCGGGACGGGTCGGGGCCGAGGTCCCAGGCCGGCCGGTCGGCGTCCGGCGTCGGGGCGGCGACGGCGGCCGGGCCGGACCGCCGGGCGGCGCCGTCGGCGCCGTCGGACACGACCTCGTCGGCGGCGCGCAGCACCAGCCGGGCCCAGCCCTCCCCCGGCTCCACCCCCGCCGGGAGATGCACCACGCTGTGGCGGGCCGATCGCAGCGCCGCCGCCAGCGCCAGCCGGGCGGGAAGCTGCCCTCTGCGGGCCGGCGACGTCAAAAGCTCCCGGTCGAGGTGGACGACGAGCTCGGTGGCGCCCGCCGCGAAGCGGGCGAAGCGCCAGGCCCCGGCCGGCCGGCGCAGGTCGGCGTGGTCGTGGGCGGCCGACGGCCGGGGCGAGATCACCCGTACGTCGCAGCCCCCGGCCAGCAGCCGGCGCACCCCGTCCAGCGTGGCGTCGGCCGCCGGGCCCGGCATCGGCGGGTAGGGCCCGAACACGACCGCTCCCCGACGACCGCCTCCGGCGCTCACGGCAGCGTCCCCAGCGCCGCTTCCATCCGGTCGAGGACGGCGTCCCAGGTGTAGTTGGCCAGGACGTAGTCGCGCCCCCGCCGGCCCAGCGCCGCCAGCCGCTCCGGGGCGTCGGCGGCCAGGGCCAGGCACTCGGCCAGCTCGTCGTCGTCCCGGTAGACGATGCCCGCCCCCGACCGCCGGCAGTGCCACTCGACGACCGCCCCCGCCGAGCTGGCGATGACCGGCGTCCCGGCCAGCCACGACTCCATCACCGTGCGGGAGAAGCTCTCGTTGGGGCTCGGCTGGAGGTAGGCGGCGGCGGCGGCGAAGGCGTCGGCCACCTCGTCCTCGGGCAGGAACCCGAGGTCGACGACCCGGCCCGCCACCGACTCGGGCGGGTCCACCGTCCCCACGCCGACCGTCACCAGGTCGATGTCGACGCCGAGGCGGGTCACGGCGGTGGTGTAGCCCCGGAGCAGGTCGTCCCAGCCCTTCAGCGCTTCCCGCCGCCCGGCGTAGAGGACGAAGGGCCGGGACCCCAGCCCGTGCCGGGCCCGGAACCCCTCCGGGTCGTAGCGGGCGGGGATCGGCACCCCGCAGCCGACGACCGAATGGTCGGCGGCCACCGGCCCGAGGCGGTGGGCCAGCTCGTGCTCGGGTTCGGACAGGAACCAGACCTGGGCCACGTCGGCCAGCACCGGACGGAAGATCGACAGGTAGGCGAAGGCCTCGTCGTGGAGGCAGGGGACGACGACGGTCCGTTCCGGGCAGGCCGTGGCCCCGACCACCGTCGTCCAGAACAGGTAGGGCGACAGGATGACCGCCCGGTAGCCGGCGCCCTGGGCCACGAGGTGGTGGTACAGCTCCGGCACGCGGAAGAACCCGGTCACCCAGCTGAGCTCCTCCTCGGCCGAGACGGGCACGCCGACGAGGATCCGCCGCAGGACGGCGTCGGCCACCATCGGGTCGGTGTCGTGGACGGTGGGGAACCGGCGCACCGTCAGGCCGCCCGTCTCGAACTCCCCCGGCGGGTAGGCGTTGGCCCAGGTGTAGTGGTCGCGGGCACAGGTGGTGAGGACGTCGACCTCCCAGCCCCGACCGGCCAGGCCGTGGGCCGCCTCCCGCATCAGCGCCTCCGAGCCGCCGACGACCTCATCGCCGTAGCGGGGCGGGACGAAGGCCAGCCGCTTGGAGTCAGCCATGGGCCCCCAGCACCTCGAGGAACCGGCGGCCGGTCTCGGCCAGCGAGTACCGGGCGACCCGCTCCCGCCCGGCGGCCACCAGGCGGGCCCGCAGTCCGGCGTCGTGGAGCACCCGCCGGACGGCCGTGGCCACCACCACCGGGTCCTTCCCCGTCCCGCCCTCGGGCAGCACCAGCCCGGCGTCGCCCACCGTCTCGGGCACGGCCGACGTCCCCCGGGCCACCACCGGGACGCCGCAGTGCATGGCCTCCAGCAGCGGCACGCAGAACCCCTCGTGCTCCGACAGCGACACGAAGACGTCGGCGGCCCGGTACTCCGCCAGCAGCTCCGGGAACGGGACCGTGTCGGGCAGCTCCACCGCCGCCCCGACGCCGAGCTCGTCGGCCAGCTGCACCAGCGCCCGGCGGTAGGCGGGGCTGGTGGTGCCGCCCACCAGGCACAGGCGGGCGGCGGGGTCGAACAGGGCCCGGTAGGCGGCGAAGGCACCGATCACGTCGTGCTGGCACTTGTTGGGGGCGAGGCGCCCGACGAACAGCCAGCGGCTGCCGCCCCGCTCCGCGGCCCGCCGCAGCCGGGTGGTGGCGACGGCGTCGGGCTCGGCGTCGAGGTCGGCGAAGTCGACCATCACCGGCACCACCACCGCCTCGGCGTAGCCCTCGTCGCGCAGCTCCCGGGCGGAGTACTCGGAGTTGGCCATGGCCAGCCGGGTCACCGAGGCGAGCTTGCGGAGCTCCTCCCGGGCCCGGGCGACGTTGGCCGCCGCCACCGGCTCCCAGCGGGCGAAGAACGAGGCCGGGGTGATGTTGTGGTAGTAGACGAGGACGGGCTGCTCCTGCTCGGCCAGGAACGCCGCCATGGGGCTGCCGGTCGAGAGATGGTAGAGCAGCCGGTCGCCCGGCCGGGGCCGAAGCTCCCGGTAGTGGCGGGCGTGGCGGCGGACGGCGGGGTGGGCCTCCTCGACGAAGATCTCGCTCTCGAAGCCCGCCTCCCGCAGCACCCGCCGGGTGTGGAGGACGTGGTGGCCGATGGCGTCGCCGCCGGCGAAGACGGGAAGGAGCTGGTGGACGGCGCTCAACGAGGCCCGGACGCCGCCGCGTCCCCCGGCCCCGGCGCCGGCCCGGTCGCGGCCCCGCCGTCGGCGGCCAGCGCCTCGAGCCGGGCCAGCCGGTCCGACAGGCCGTCGACGCGGGCGGAGAGCGCCGCCCGGTCGGCGGCGGCCTCCGACTGGAGCCGCTCCGTGCGCTCCGCCACGGCCAGGCCGAGCCGGGCCGTGGCCTCGCCCAGGGCCTTGACCTGCTGGGCCAGCACCCGGACGTACCAGCCGATCAGCCGGTGGACGGCCTGCTTGACCAGCCGCCGGAGCGGCCCGGGGCTCCACAGCTGCGGCTCGACCGGCACGCCGGCCTGGTGGACGACCAGCTGGGCGGCCTGGCGGACGTCGCCGGGGGTCGCCTCGGCCGCCATCCAGCCCGTGGCCGCCCGCACCGCCTCGATGGCCTCCCGGGGGAAGCCGGGCGCGGCTTCCAGCGCCCGGGCTTCGGCCACGATCTCGTCGACCGCGGCGGCCGGCGGCACGGCACTGGAAGACGCAGGTCCCACGGCTCTCGGAGGGTACTCGCCGGACCGGCCCCGGCGGCGTATCCGCCGCAGCCCGCCGGCCACGCTCCGTTGCAATCCTTCGGGGTTTTTGTGACACTAGGTGCCGCCCCCGAACGCCCGTTTCCCTCAAGAATGGCGGGCACTCCTCCGAAACGAACAACGAACATGTCGCGCCCCCCTACCGATTGGTTGGAGCTTCCATGCGTTCCCGCCGTCTGGCCCTGATCGCCGCCTCCTCCGTCCTGGCTTCCGTCGGGGCGCTGGTCGTCCCCCCGGCGCCGGCCGGCGCCGCCCTGGCCGTCCGGCCCGGCTTCCCGCAGAGCGTCGCCGGCGGCTGGTTCGCCTGGTCGTCCCCGGTCATCGGCGACGTCAACGGCGACGGCAGCAACGACGTGGTCGTCGGCGGGCAGGACGGCAAGGTCTACGCCTGGGACGCCAACGGCCGGACGCTCGCCGGCTGGCCCGGCACCGCCCTGGCCGCCGTGGCCTCGAGCCCGGCCATCGGCGACGTCGACGGCGACGGCCACAACGAGGTCGTGGTCGGCGACGGATCGCTCGACGTGGGGAACCAGCAGGGCGGCGTGACGATCTTCAACGGCGACGGCACCACCCGCTGCAACTTCAAGACGCCGATGAACCCCGACCTCCGGTCGACGGCGGTGTTCAACTCCCCCGCCATCGGCGACGTCGACGGCGACGGCAAGAACGAGATCGTCTTCGGGGCCTTCAACCAGAGCATCTACGTCATCGACGGCCACTGCCAGGAGAAGGGCCAGTACAACAACACCGACTCGGTCTGGTCGGCGCCGGCCCTCTACGACGTCGACCACGACGGCGCCGACGAGATCTTCATCGGCGGCGACGCCACCGCCTCCAACGTCGGCCTGTCCCACTCCGGCGGCTACTTCCGGTCGCTGGCCTTCCGGGGCGGCCAGCTGGTGCAGCGCTGGGTCCGCCTCTCGGACGAGACGTTCCAGAACGCCGGCGCCATCGCCGACATCGACGGCGACGGCCGCATGGAGGTCGTCACCGGCACCGGGTCCGACTACTGCCGCAACACCGACCCCACGCCGGCCCGCTGCCAGGAGTCCCGCAAGGTGTGGGCCTTCCACCTCGACGACGGCTCCGACGTCCCCGGCTGGCCGAAGCTGGCCAGCTACACCACCTTCCTGGCCGCCCCCGCCGTCGGCGACATCGACGGCGACGGCAAGCCCGACGTCGTCGTCGGCAGCACCGACTACCACGCCAGCTCGCTGAAGGGCGCCATCGACGCCTTCCTCGGCAACGGCCAGGTCGTCCACCGCTTCTACAACGACGAGATCGTGGCCCCGCCGGTCATCGCCGACGTCAACGGCCAGGGCCCGAGCGAGGTCATCGCAGGCGACGGCAACCTCGAGGTCCTCGACGGCGCCCTCAACCTCGTCGAACCGATTCTGCCGACGGGTCCACCACTGGCGCACAAGAGCGCGGCCGCCGTCGGCGAACTGGGGCCCGGCCGGTGGACGATGGTCACGGCTGGTTTCGACCCCCAGGACCGCAACCGGGGATACCTCTACGCCTACGACATCCCCACCCCGACCGCCACGCCGTGGGCGCAGTTCCGCAAGAACGCCGAGCGGACCGGAGCCGCTCCGTCGAACCCGAACCCCTGCACCGGCGGCTACTGGCTGGTGGGCACCGACGGCGGCATCTTCAGCTTCGGCAACGCCCAGTACTACGGCTCCACCGGCAACATCCACCTGAACCAGCCGATCGTCGGGATGGCGGCGACCAAGAACCGCCAGGGCTACCGGTTCGTCGCCCGGGACGGCGGCATCTTCAGCTTCGGTGACGCCCCCTTCTACGGCTCGACCGGCAACATCCACCTCAACAAGCCGATCGTCGGGATGGCCACGACCCCGTCCGGCAACGGCTACTGGCTGGTGGCCTCCGACGGCGGGATCTTCAGCTTCGGGGACGCCAAGTTCTACGGCTCCACCGGCAACATCCACCTGAACCAGCCGATCGTGGGGATGGCGGCCAATCCCAACGGCAACGGCTACTGGCTGGTGGCCTCCGACGGCGGCATCTTCGCCTTCGGCGACGCCCCCTTCTACGGCTCGACGGGCAACATCCACCTGAACCAGCCGATCGTGGCCATGGCCGCCACGCCCGACGGGCGCGGCTACTGGTTCGTGGCCCAGGACGGCGGCATCTTCAGCTACGGCGACGCCAAGTTCTTCGGGTCGACGGGCGGTGTCCCGCTCTCCACGCCGATCGTGTCGATCACGCCGACCAAGACCGGCCAGGGCTACTGGTTCTCGAGCGCCGGCGGCAACGTCTACAGCTTCGGCGACGCCGGGTTCTGCGGCTCGGTGGGCGGCACCCGGCTCAACGCCCCCTCGGTCGGCATGTCCTGACGGCGGCGGGCGAGCCGGCCCGTCGTGGGTCGGCCCATCAGGGGTTGGCCCATCATGGGATGACCCAGTGGGCTGTGCTGGAATGACGCCATGCGCGTTCTGATCACCGGGATCACCGGCATGGCCGGCAGCCACCTGGCCGAGTACTGCCTCGGGCGGGGCGACGTCGAGGTGTTCGGCACCGTCCGGTGGCGGAGCCCGCGGGAGAACATCACCGCCATCGCCGATCGGGTGCGCCTCGTCGACACCGACCTCCGGGACCAGGCCGGCGTCCGCCGCCTGCTGGAGACCGTCCAGCCCGAGGCCATCTTCCACCTCGCCGCTCAGAGCTACGTTCCGGCGTCGTGGACGGGCCCGGCCGACACGATGACCACCAACGTCCTCGGCCAAATCCACCTCCTCGAGGCCATGCGGGACCTCGGCCTCACCGACGTGCCGCTGCAGATCGCCGGGTCCTCCGAGGAGTACGGGCTCGTCCACCCGGAGGAGACGCCGATCACCGAGGAGAACCCGCTCCGGCCGCTGTCGCCCTATGCGGTGTCCAAGGTCACGCAGGACCTCCTCGGCTGGCAGTACCACCGCAGCTTCGGCCTGCGCACGGTGCGGACCCGGGCCTTCAACCACGAGGGGCCCCGCCGGGGCGAGGTCTTCGTCACCTCCAACTTCGCCAAGCAGATCGCCCTCATCGAGGCCGGCCGCCAGGCGCCCGTCCTCCTCGTCGGGAACCTCGAGGCCCGCCGGGACTGGCACGACGTGCGCGACACCGTCCAGGCCTACTGGAAGGCGGCCTTCGAGGGCGAGCCCGGCGACGTCTACAACATCGGCCGGGGCGAGGCGCTGTCGATCCAGGGGATGCTCGACATCCTCCTGTCGATGGCCAAGGTCGAGGTCGAGGTGCGGCCGGTACCCGAGCGGATGCGCCCGTCCGACGTGGAGCTTCTCGTCTGCGACCCGACGAAGTTCCACGACCGCACCGGCTGGGAACCGAAGATCCCGCTCGACCAGACCCTGCGCGACACGCTGGAGTACTGGCGCGAGCGGGTGTCGTGACGCTGGAGGACCCAGCGGACGGCCTCGCCGTCGCTCTCGACGTCACGCCGCTCATCGGGGCGCGCTCCGGCGTCGGCCATTTCGTGGCCGAGATCCTCGACGCCATGCAGGGCTCGCCCGGGATCCGGCTCGTCCCCTACTCGCTCAGCCTGCGGGCCCGGCGGGGGCTCAGCCTGCCGGGGCTCTCCCGGCCGGCGGCCGGGCTGCCGGCGCTGCCGCCGGGCACCCGGCAGCTCCCCTACCCGGCCGGCCCGGCCATCGCCGCCTGGGGCCGTATCGACCAGCCGAGCGTCGAGCGGTGGCTGGCGCCGGCGGCGGTGGTGCACGGCACCAACTTCGTGGTGCCGCCGATGCGGGCGGCGGCGGCGGTGGTGACCGTCCACGACCTCACCTTCGCCCGGTTCCCGGAGATGGTGACGCCCGACGTCCGCCGCTTCGTGCCGGCCCTGCGGCGGGCGGTGGAGCGGGGCGCCTGGGTCCACACCCCGTCGCAGTACGTCGCCGCCGAGGCCCGGGAGGTGCTGCGGACGGAGCGGGTCGTGGCCGTCCCCCACGGCGTGCCGCGGATCGCCCTACCGGCCACCCCGCTCGGCGGCCTGGTGGGCGACAGCGAGTTCATCCTGGCCATGGGGACGCTCGAGCCCCGCAAGAACATCCCCCGGCTGGTGAGCGCCTTCGGGCCGGTGGCGGCGGCCCATCCGGGCCTGCAGCTGCTGCTGGCCGGGGCCGACGGCCCGGCCCGGCCGGCGGTCCTCACCGCCCGGGCGGCGCTGCCGGCGGCGATCCAGAAGCGGGTCCATATCGCCGGCTACGTCGACGAGCGGATGCGGGCGACGCTGCTGGCCCGGGCGTCGGTCTTCGCCTACCCGTCGCTCTACGAGGGCTTCGGCTTCCCGGTCATCGAGGCCATGGCCGCCGGCACGCCGGTGGTGGCAGGCCACGCCGGCGCCATCCCCGAGGTGGCCGGCGACGGCGCCCTGCTGGTCGACCCGACCGACGTCGACGCCATCGCCGAGGGCCTCACCCGTGTCCTCGACGACGCCGCCTTCGCCGAAGGGCTCGTGCGGGCCGGGCGCCGCCAGGCGGCGGGCTATTCGTGGCGCCGGGCGGCCGAGGGCCTGGCCGGCCTCTACCACCGGGCGGCCGAGGCCCGCTGATGGCCCGGCTCACGATCGCCCTCCAGGCCGGGCAGCTGGACCAGCCGGTGCCCGGTGGGATCGGCCGCTACGTCGAGGGGTTGCTCCGCCACCTGCCGGAGGCCGGGGTGGCGGTGGAGCGCTTCGCCGGGGGACGCGGTCGCTACGAGGCCTGGCACCGGTTCCGGCGCCCGGTGGTGCGGACGGGCGGCGACCTCGTCCACGCCCCGAGCCTGGCCGTGCCGCCGCCGGGGCGCCGGCCGCTGGTCGTGACCGTCCACGACCTGGCCTTCCGGACCCGCCCGGAGTGCTTCCCGCCCCGGGGGCGGTCGTTCCACGAGCGGGGCCTGGCCCTGGCCCGGGCGGAGGCGGCGGCGGTGATCGTGCCCTCGGAGGCCACGGCCCTGGAGGTCCAAGAGGCCGGGTTCGAGGCCTCCCGGGTCCACGTCGCCCGCCACGGGATCGACCTCGGGCCGCTGACGCCGCTGGAGCAGCCCGGCCCGGACTTCCCCGCCGCCTCCATGAACCCCCTGCAGCACATGCACCCCCACTGGCAGCCGGCCGAGGGGTCGATGAGCATCGCCGCACCCGTCGACGATGCGGCGGCCGGCGCCGGACTGGGGCCGGGCCAGGGCGGGACGCCGGTCCTCGGCCTCGAGCCCCGCTCCTACGTCCTCTTCGTGGGGACGGTCGAGCCCCGCAAGGGCGTCGACGTCCTGCTGGCGGCCCATGCCGCCCTCCGCGGGGGCGGCCGCCCCGACCTCCGGCTGGTGATCGCCGGCCCGCCGGGCTGGGGTGTGACGCCGGCCCTCGACGGGCCGGGCGTCGTCGCCCCGGGCCGGATCGACGACGTGACGCTCGACGCCCTCTACCGGGGGGCGGCGGCGCTGGCCGTGCCGTCCCGCTCCGAGGGCTTCGGGCTGCCGGCGCTGGAGGCCATGGCCCGGGGCTGCCCGGTCGTCGCCTCCAACGCCGGGGCCCTGCCCGAGGTGGTGGGCGACGCCGGCCTGCTCGTCCCCGCCGGCGACGCCGAGGCCCTGGCCGGCGCCCTCGACCGCCTGCTGGCCGACGACGCCCTGGCCGCCTTGCTGGGCGCCGCCGGCCACCGGCGGGCGGCCACCTTCACGTGGTCGGCGTGCGTCGCCGCCCACGTCGCCGCCTACCACGCCGCCCTGGGCCTCCCCGCCCCGCCCCCCGGGGCGCCACCGGGCGGAAGCGGTGGGCCCTCCAGGGCGCCCTCGTAGACTCGCCGGCGGTGCGACTCCTCCTCGACGTCTCGGCCGTTCCCGCCCGTCCGGGCGGCGCCGGCGTCTACACCATTCGGCTGGCCGAGGCGCTGGCCCGGCTCGGGGAGTGCGAGCTCCACCTCCTGGCCCGGCGGGGCGACGGCGGACGCTGGCACCTCCTGGCGCCCGGCGCCGTCGTCCACCCCGTCGTCCCCGGCGCCCGGCCGGCCCGGCTGGCCTGGGAGCAGCTCCGGGCTCCGGCGGTGGCGGCCCGGCTCGGCATCGACGTCTGGCACGGCCCCCACTACACGATCCCGCTCCGGCTCCGGGTCCCGGCCGTCACCACCATCCACGACCTCACGTTCTTCGACCATCCCGAGTGGCACACGCGGTCGAAGGTCGAGTTCTTCCGGCGGATGATCCCGGCCGGCGCCCGGCGGGCGGCGGCGATCGTGGCCGTGAGCGGGGCCACCGCCCGGGCCGTCGACGAGGTGCTGGAACCGGCGGCGCCCGTCCTCACGATCGCCCACGGCGTCGACCACGACCGGTTCCGCCCCGGCCCGGCCGGCGACCCGGCCGATCTCGCCGTCCTCGACCCGCTCGGGGTGCGGCCGCCCTACGTCGCCTTCGTCGGCACGGTCGAGCCCCGCAAGGCCGTCCCGACGCTGGTCGAGGCCTTCGCCCGGCTGGCCGGCGACCACCCCGACCTCCGGCTGGTGCTGGCCGGCGCCGACGGCTGGGGCACCGAGGAGGCCCGGGCGGCCGTCGCCGCCAGCGGGGTCGCGACCCGGGTCGTGCGGGTCCGCTGGGTCCCCGACGACGCCCTCCCCGCCCTCCTCCGCCAGGCGGCGGCGGTGGCCTACCCCAGCCACGAGGAGGGGTTCGGGCTGCCGGCGCTGGAGGCGCTGGCCTGCGGCGCACCGCTGGTGACGACGGCGGAGTCGCCGATGGCCGAGGTGGCCGGCCCGGCCGCCCTGCTGGTCCCGGCGGGCAACGCCGGGGCGCTGGCCTGGGCCCTCAACCGGGTGCTGACCGACCACGAGGTGGCCGACCGGCTGCGGCGCGACGGCCCGGGCGCCGCCGCCCCCTACACCTGGGAGACGTCGGCCCGGCTCCACCTCGACGCCTACCGCCTGGCCCGGAAGATCGGTGAGGAACGCCGATGAGGACGGGCCGATGAAGGTGGCCCGGTGAGGGCGCTCGTCACCGGGGCCGGCGGGTTCGTCGGCCGGGCCCTCGTCGCCCACCTCGAATCGGCCGGGGACGAGGTCACCGGGATCGACCACGTCACCGGGCCGGACATCACCGACCCGGCCGGAGTCCGCGACGTCGTCGGCCGCCACCGGCCCGACGCCGTCTACCACCTCGCCGCCGTGACCCACATCGGGGCGTCGTGGGAGGCGCCGCTGGAGGTGTTCCGGGTCAACGCCGAGGGCACGCTCAACGTCCTGATGGCCTGCGCCGCCGCCGGCGTCGGCCGGGTGCTGGTGGTCGGGAGCGCCGACGAGTACGGCGCCGTCCGGCCGGAGGACCTGCCCCTCACCGAGGAGGCGCCGCTCCGCCCGCTCACCCCCTACGGCGCCAGCAAGGTGGCGGCCGACGCGCTGGCCCTCCAGGCCTTCCTCGGCCAGGGGCTCCCGGTGATCCGGGTGCGGGCCTTCAACCACACCGGCGCCACCCAGTCGGAGCGGTTCATGATCCCCGGGCTGGCCCGGCGGATCGCCGCCGCCGAGCGGGAGGGCCGCAAGGAGATCCCCGTCGGGTCCCTGGAGCCGGTGCGGGACTACACCGACGTGGCCGACGTCGTCGTGGCCTACCGGCTGCTGGTCGAGCGGGGCGAGCCCGGCGAGGTCTACAACGTCTGCTCCGGCGTCGGCCGCAGCGTGGCCGAGGTCGCCGGCGCGCTCCTGGCCCTGGCCCGACACGCCATCGAGCTCGTGCCCGACCCGGCGCTGCTCCGGCCGGTCGAGGTGCCCCGGCTGGTGGGCGACAACCGCCGCCTCCGGGCGGCGACGGGGTGGGCGCCGGCGATCCCGTTCGAGCGGACCCTGGCCGCCGTCCTCGACCGGTGGCGGGCCGAGGTCGCCGGCCGGTGATCACCGTCGTGGCCAACGGCCGCCCCGTCGAGCTGGCGGAGGGGGCGACGCTGGCCGCCCTGCTCGAGACCCTCGGCGTCCCGGCCAGGGCGGTGGCGGCACTGGAGCACAACGGCGAGGCGGTGGCCCGGGCCGACGTCGGCGACCGGGTGCTGGCCGAGGGCGACCGGGTGGAGCTCGTCCGGGCCGTCGCCGGCGGATGACCGGGCCGACCGCCGACCCCCCCGACGGGCCCGACGCCGACCCCCCCGACGGGCCCGACGCCGACCCCCCCGACGGGCCCGACGCGCTTTTGGGGCGCGTGAGCCACCGTGAGCGTGGTCCACGCGCCCCAAAAGCCGGCGACGAGCGGCGAGCCCGGCTGAGGGCCGCCCGGCTCTACCTCTGCACCCCCGACCGGCCCGACCTGGCCGGGTTCGTGACCGCCGTCTGCCGGGCCGGCGTCGACATCGTCCAGCTGCGGGACAAACACCTGGGCGACCGGGCGCTGCTCGCCCGGGCGGCCGTCGCCCGCGACGCCGCCCACGCCGCCGGGGCGCTGTTCGTGCTCAACGACCGGCCCGACCTGGCGCTGGCCTGCGGCGCCGACGGCGTCCACGTCGGCCAGGACGACGTCCCCGCCGCCGTCGCCCGCCGGATCGTGGGGCCCGACGTCCTCGTCGGGCTGTCGACCCACGCTCCCGGCGAACTCGCCGCCTCGGCCGCCGAACCGGTGGACTACGTCAGCGCCGGCCCGGTCGAGCCGACCCCGACCAAGCCGGGCCGGCCCGGCACCGGCCTCGGATACGTGCACCTGGCCGCCGAGCGTTCACCGCACCCCTTCTTCGTCACCGGCGGCGTCTCCCCCGCCACCCTGCCGGCCATCGCCGCCGCCGGCGCCACCAGGTTCGTCGTCGTCCGGGCCCTCACCGAAGCCGCCGACCCCGCCGCCGTCGCCGGCGAGCTGCGGCGGTTGATCGATCAACGCCCGCCCTGACCCACTCGGGTCAGGGGCTCTGGCGGGTCAGCCAGCCGATCAGGGTGGCGATGGCCCTCGGGTCGTGGCGGAGGCGGTGGCCGGCGCCGGCCACCGTCCGCAGGTCGGCGTGGCCGAAGCCGGCCTCGAACAGGGCCCGGGCGTCGGCCAGCGGCACGACCTCGTCGACGTCGCCGTGGATCAGCAGCAGCGGCCGGGGGGCGATCCGGGCCGCCGCCTCCAGCGGCGACAGTTCGGCGAACCGCCGGCCCCAGGCGGCCGGGTCGGGCGGGAAGTCGGCGTGCCGGATGATCCCCAGCGCCCGGGCGTCGGCCAGGAGCCGGTCCGGATGCAGCGCCCACTCCGAGAACGACGCCGGCGCCGCCAGCGTGGCCACCCCCCGGACCCGCTCGTCGTCGGCGGCGAGGAGGATCGACAGCGACCCGCCGGTACTCGACCCCGCCAGCCAGACGCCACCGACGTCGGGCCGCTCCGACATCAGCGTCACGGCGTGGCGCAGGTCGGACAGCCAGCCGTCGAGGGAGAAGTCGCCCTCGGAGGTGCCCGTCCCCCGGAAGTTGAAGGTCAGGACGGCCCAGCCGGCCTCCCGGGCCAGGCGCTCGGCCAGCTCGGGGTACGTCGATGCCGAGCTGTCCCCGCCCCGGGGCCCGGTGGGAAAGCCATGGCACAGCACCAGCCCCGGCACCCGGGCGAACCCGGGCGGACGGGCGAAGTGCGAGGCCAACCGCAGGCCGTCGGAGTCGAATGTCTCGTGCATGGGGACTCGTTATCCTGGCGCGCCGTGCCCGACACCGCCGTACCCACGCTCACCGCCCCGCCCGCCGTGATCGCCGCCCTCCTCGAAGGGGAGCAGATCGTCGATCTCCGGCCGGAACTCTCCCGCGGCGGGCCGCCGGAGGGCGCCCGGCGGTTCTGGCTCCGGCCCGACCCCGCCGCCGCCCCGGCCCTGAAGCCCGCCTACCGCCGGGCCCGGGAGCTCTCGACGCCCGACGACGGGCCGGGCCCGGGCCGGATCCGCATCGACGGCTGGGCGGAGCTGGCCGGCGCCGGCACGGCGGTCCTCGACGACCAGGCCCAAGAGGCGCTCAACGGCAAGACGATCCTCGACCTCGACGCCCTCGCCGGCTCCGAGGTCCGGGTGCTGGCCCTGCGGGTCCACCGGCTGGTCGAGCCGCTCACCGTCCCGGCCGACGACCTCGCCCCCCTGCCCGCCGACCCGGCCGCCGGCCCGCCCAGCCAGCCGGCGCTGTCCGACACCGCCTTCGGGGCCCGCTACAACGGCCTGGCCAACGGGCTCCCCGGAGGGCTCAGGCAGCCGTAGCCTGCGTCGTGCACGCCCGGTGGGGGCGGTAGCCCCGGTTGCGGGCCTCGGCCAGGGTGTCGGGCCCGAAGGCGGCGAACTGCTCCGAGGCCAAGAGGTCGTCGATCCGGCACTCGTCGGTGGCGGCGTCGAGGTCGTGGACGAGGTGCGTCCGCTTGTCGCCGAGGTACCGGTTGTGCTCGAAACGGACCGGGCGGCTCACAGGCGGAAACAATAGTTCGGGGGCCCCACAGGGCCCCCGAACCAAACTTTGGCTGATCGACACGGCCGACCCGAACTGCGGTGGGCGGGACCACTTCCCACTCGGGTGTGTCGGCTGCAGTGCGGCGGTGGAATTCCGCCAGGCGGTCCAGCCTGTACGGCCTAGCGGCCGCGCACCTCCGAGGTCCCAGAAGCACTATGCATCGACTGGACCACCTCCTTTCTTCGGTGATCCATTTATAGCAACCCTGACGTGGTGATGGGTTACGAATTCGAGTCGGATGGTCATTCGTCCTCGAAGTCGTCCGCTTTGGACCCCACGGCCCCGATCGCCCGCAGGTAGGCCAGCTGGGTCTCGACCACGGCGTGGACCAGCTCGGGGGTGAACACCTCTCCCCGGGCGGCGGCCTGTTCCAGGATGTAGCTGACCGTCTCCGACCCGCCCACCACCACCGGGCCGACGGGATTGGCGCTCGACCCGTTCTGCGAGACGCCCTTGGCCTTGAAGTACTGGAGCTGGAGGTCGAGGATCACCCGGACGTCGTCGACGGTGAGCTGGGCGGCGGCGTCGTCGGCCAGGTGCTGCACCACCCACTCCAGGGCGGCGTCGGGGTCGAACGTGGGCCGGGGCGGGAGCGCCGCCAGCCGGTGGCTCTCCCGCAGGATCGCCACCGCGGCGATCAACAGCACCAGCGCGACCGCCAGGGCCCCGAGCACGACGGCCATGGACGGTCAGGCTAACGACTGAGGATTTCTAAATCCCGATCCGCTGCGCCAGCAGCTCCCGGTGGTAGGTCGGGTCGCCGAAGAGGATCTCGGAGCTCTTGGCCCGCTTGAAGTAGAGGTGGGCGTCGTGCTCCCAGGTGAACCCGATGCCGCCGTGGATCTGGATGTTCTCGGCTGCGGCGTGGAAGTAGGCCTCGGAGCAGTACGACTTGGCCAGCGACGCCACCACCGGCAGCTCGTCGTTGTCCTCCGCCGCCGCCCACCCGGCGTAGTACGCCGCCGACTTGGAGGACTCCACCTCGAGCAGCATGTCGGCGCACTTGTGCTTGATG
>Ga0070741_10005513_pt1 | contig 28043 bp, 25 predicted proteins | sample Coa_R1_4_FD_66440 | JGI IMG/M metagenome (GOLD analysis project Ga0070741, IMG submission 66440) | Surface soil microbial communities from Centralia Pennsylvania, which are recovering from an underground coalmine fire - Coalmine... | ecosystem: Environmental > Terrestrial > Soil > Unclassified ...
CACCGAGGCCGGCCGCGAGATGAACCGCCGCGTGGAGTTCAAGGTCACCATCCAGGGCGCCTGATCCCGCTCGGGCTCGAAGGAATCTCGACCGCCGGCCCGAAAGGCCGGCGGTTTTTTTATGGCTGAACCGATCGCATCGCCGTGCGTCAACGTCTGCCGGCTCGACCCCGAGCAGGTCTGCGTCGGCTGCGGGCGTACGATCGAGGAAATCACGGTGTGGCCGATCGCGGATGAGGCGACGCGCCGCCGGATCGTCCAGGACGCAGCGCGCAGGCTCGGAGGCAACATGAGCAACGACAAGCAGAAGCCGAAGGAAGAGCATCGCATCGAGCACTTCGCGCAGCGCATGACCATCCCGGTGCGCTGGGGCGACATGGATGCGCTCGGGCACGTCAACAACGTCAAGTTCTTCACCTTCGACGAGAGCGTGCGCATCGCGTATTTCGACGAGCTCGCGCGCGCCGATCGGTCGTTCATGAAGACGCACGGGATGATCCTCGCGCACATCGGCGCCGACTTCATCGCACAGCTGCACTATCCGGCGACGCTCGAGGTGGGGATCCGCGTCGCGAAGATCGGCAGATCGAGCCTGAACACGGTCGCCGCGATGTTCAGCGAGGGCAAGCTGATCGCGGTGACGAAAGGTGTGATCGTCTGGTTCGACTACGCGAACCAGAAGACGATGCCGATCCCGGAGCACGTGCGCGAGCTGATCCGCAAGCGCGAGCGGGTCGCGCCGGAGGAAGGCTGATCTACAGTTTCATCCCCGACAGCTCGACGACGGCTTCGGATTGCTCCCACGCGTCGTCGAACATCTTCATCAGCTCGACCACACGCTGCGTCGCGTGCGGGTAGAAATAGGCGTCCAGCCGCGTCGCGTCGGGCAGCTCGAGCATCGTCGTGCGGTCGGCGATCAGGATCTCCGGACCCTCGCGCTCACGCTTCTCCGGCGTCAGCTCGCGCAGCTTGATGCGGCTCGGGAGCTTGCGCGCGACTTCGAGGAACGGATTGCCATTGGCCGTCGCACCACGCGCGTCGGCAACGATGATGCGGACCTGCTGGCGCTCGTCGCGCAGCGCGAACTTGATGAGCGCATCGCTCAAGTCCTCGCGGGCATAGAAGCGGCGCGCGAGGCTCAGGCTGAGCAGCGCGATGGTGTGCTGCGCCGCCGCGATGACGGACGCAGCCTTCGCGCCGAAGGCGTCGGTGCCGCTGACGATCTCCCGATCCGGACGCTGGACGTCGGCCATCAGACTTGCCTCGCTTGCTCTGCCGCGTTGCCGGTGTACTCGCCGGGCGTGAGCGCGAGCAGCCGCTTCTTGTCGGCGGCCGGCAGCTTCAGGCCCTCGATGAACTGGCGCAGCGCGTCCTTGCCGACGCGCTTGCCGCGCGTGAAGCGCTTGAGCTGCTCATAGGGCTCCGGCAATCCGTGCCGGCGCATGACGGTCTGGATCGCCTCGCCGAGCACTTCCCAATTCGCCTCGAGGTCCTGGCCCATCTTCCACGCGTCGGCCTCGAGCTTGCCGAGTCCTTTCTCGATCGCCTGATACGCGATCGCGCTGTGCGCGATGCCGACACCGAGATTGCGCAGGGCCGTGGAGTCGGTGAGATCACGCTGCCAGCGCGAGATCGGCAGCTTCTGCGCGAGATGCTGGAGGATTGCGTTCGCGATGCCGAGATTGCCTTCGGCGTTCTCGAAGTCGATCGGATTCACCTTGTGCGGCATCGTCGACGAACCCACTTCGCCTTCGACGGTGCGCTGGCGGAAGTACGACATCGAGACGTAGCCCCAGATGTCGCGGCAGAAATCGATCAGCACGGTGTTGAAGCGCTCGAGCGCGTGGAAGTACTCGGCGATGAAATCGTGCGGCTCGATCTGCGTCGTCGCGGGGCTCGGCTCGAGGCCGAGATCGCGGATCAATCGCGAGGCGAGCTTCGGCCAGTCGACGTCGGGATACGCAGCGAGATGCGCGTTCCAGTTGCCGACCGCGCCGTTCATCTTGCCGAGCAGCTCGACCTGCGCGAGCTGCTTGCGCTGACGACGCAGGCGCTGCGCGAACACCGCCATCTCCTTGCCGAGCGTCGTCGGCGATGCGGGTTGGCCGTGCGTGCGCGCGAGCATCGGCTGCTCGGCGTACTGGCGGGCGAGCGTGGCGATCGACTTGATCAGCCGATCCGCTGCCGGCAGCAGCGCCTTCTCGCGCGCATCCTTGAGCATCAGCGCGTAGGCGAGGTTGTTGACGTCCTCGGACGTGCAGGCGAAGTGGATGAACTCCTTGATCTCGGCGAGCTCGCGCTGCGAGCCGATCTTCTCCTTGAGGTAGTACTCGATCGCCTTGACGTCGTGGTTGGTCGTGTCCTCGATGCGCTTGACCCGCTGCGCCTCGGTCATGTCGAACGCCTCGACGATGCGCTCTAGCTTCTTGCGCGCGGCGGCCGTGAGCTCCGGAACTTCCTCGATGCCTTTCTGATCGGAGAGCGCGAGCAGCCAGCGCACCTCGACCTGGAGGCGATAGCGGATCAAGCCGTACTCGCTGAACAGCTCGCGCAGCGTCGCGGTCTTCTCCGCGTAGCGGCCGTCGATGGGCGAGATGGCCGAGAGCGAGGTCAGGTTCATGGGCCCCGGATTTGTGGTGAACGCTGGTGTAAGGTGAGCATTATGCCTGCTCCGAAAACACGTATAGAACGGGACAGCATGGGCGAGCTGCGCGTCCGGGCGGACGCGCTGTGGGGCGCTCAGACGCAGCGCGCGGTGCAGAACTTCCCGGTCTCTGGATTGAGGATGCCGCGCGCGTTCATCCGCGCGCTGGGACTGATCAAGGCGACCGCCGCGGAAGTGAACGCGACGCTCGGGCAGATCGACAAGCGCCGGGCCAAGGCGATCGCGGCGGCGGCGCTCGAAGTCGCGCGCGGCGATCACGACGATCAGTTCCCGATCGACGTCTTCCAGACCGGATCGGGCACGTCGTCGAACATGAACGCCAACGAAGTGATCGCGACACTCGCGAGCCGCGCGTCGGGCGCGAAAGTGCACCCGAACGATCACGTCAATTGCGGGCAATCCTCGAACGATGTCGTTCCCACCGCGATCCACGTTTCCGCAGCACTCGAGCTGCATGAGCGATTGCTGCCCGCGCTCGCGCATCTCGCCGGCGTCATCGAGCGCAAGGCGCGGGGCTTGCGCAGCGTTGCCAAGACCGGCCGCACGCATCTGATGGACGCGATGCCGCTCACGTTCGCGCAGGAGATGAGCGGCTGGGCGCAGCAGGTCCGCAACAGCGTCGCGCGGATCCGCGCGACGCTGCCGCGCGTGCAGGCGCTCGCGCAAGGTGGCACCGCGGTCGGCACCGGGATCAACGCGCATCCGCGGTTCGGCAAGCAGTTCGGTGCCGCATTGTCGCGACGCACCGGCGTGCGCTTCACCGCGTCGCCGAATTACTTCGAGAGCCTCTCGTCGCAGGACGCAGCGGTCGAGCTGTCAGGGCAATTGCGCACGGTCGCGGTGTCGCTGATGAAGATCGCGAACGACCTGCGCTGGATGAATTCCGGCCCGCTCGGCGGTCTCGGCGAGATCGAGCTCACCGCGCTGCAGCCTGGCTCGTCGATCATGCCGGGCAAGGTGAATCCGGTGATCGCCGAAGCGACCGCCATGGTGGCTGCGCAAGTCATCGGCAATGACGCGACGATCGCAGTCGCCGGGCAGGCAGGCAACTTCCAGTTGAACGTGATGCTGCCGGTGATCGCGTTGAATCTCCTGCAGTCGATCGAGATCCTCGCCAGCGTCTCCCGCTTGCTCGCAGACGATGCGATCGCCGGATTCAAGGTGCGTCGCGACAACGTCGACAAGGCGCTCGCGAGGAACCCGATCCTGATCACCGCGCTCAATGCGGTCATCGGCTACGAGAAGGGCGCTGCCATTGCGAAGCGCGCATACAAGGAAGGACGATCGGTGCTCGACGTCGCGCGCGAAGCGACCGGCATGAGCGAGCGTGAGCTCAAGCGTCTGCTCGACCCGCTCGCGCTCACCAAGGGCGGCATCCACGGTCCCGGTGGCGCCGGCGGCTGATGCCGGAGTATCCGGATCTCACGATCTATCTCGATCGCCTCGCCGCGCGCGCGAAGGGGCGCGAGCTCGAGCGGCTCCGCATCGGCAGCCCTTTCGTGCTACGCACCGTGGACCCGAAGCCGGACGAATTCGCCGGAAAGAAGTTGATCGCGCTCTCGCGCATCGGCAAGCGGCTCATCTTCCGGTTCGAGGGTGATCTCTTCGCGGTGATCCATCTGATGATCCTCGGCCGGCTGCACTGGAAGGGCCGCGGCATCAGGATCCCGCGCGGCGGCGGCCTTGCGGCGTTCGACTTTCCGACTGGCACGCTGCTGCTCGTCGAGCACGGCAAGAAGCGGCGCGCGTCGTTGCATCTGGTGCGCGGTGAAGCGGCGCTCGATCAGTTCCGGCGCGGCGGCATCGAGGTGTTCGAAGCGACGCAAGAGCAATTCGCCGAAGCGCTGAAGCGCAAGAACCTGACGATCAAGCGCGCGCTGACCGACCCGACGATCATTGCTGCGATCGGCAATGCCTATTCCGACGAGATCCTGCATCGCGCCAAGCTGTCGCCGTTCAAGCAGACGCAGTCGATCGGCGACGAGGAGATGCAGCGGTTGTTCGCAGCGACGCGCGGCGTGCTGTCGGACTGGACGCGCTGGCTCGGCGAGGAAGTCGGCGAGGGCTGGCCGGAGAAGGTGACCGCGTTCCACAAGGGGATGGCAGTGCACGGCAAATACAAGCAGCCATGCCCGGTGTGCGGCGCGCCGGTGCAGCGCATCGTCTACGCCGACAACGAAGCAAACTACTGCGCGCGGTGCCAGACCGAAGGGCGGATCCTCGCGGATCGCGCCCTTTCACGTCTGCTGAAAGAGTCCTGGCCGCGGACTCTGGAGGAGCTGGAGGGTTAGCCCTCGTATTTGAAGCTGAGCGACAGCTTGACGCGATACTCCTTGATCTTGCCTTTCGCGTCGATCGTCGCGTCCTGCTGCACCACCTCGGCGATGCGCAGGTTGCGCACGGTCTTGGACGCATGCGCGACGGCCTGCTGCGTCGCGTCTTCCCAGCTCTTCGAGCTCGTGCCGACCAGCTCGATGATCTTGTAGGCGCTCACGGGACTACTCCTCTTGTTGTTCGTGGGGCGTTCAACTTACGCCTGCTGCCGAGACCACGGCAAGCGTCCCAGTGAACGTGTACGATTTGCGCCGCCATGACGACCATCCGCCAGCAGGACCTGATCGACAGCGTCGCCGACGCCTTCCAGTACATCAGCTATTACCACCCGCTCGACTACATCCAGGCGCTCGGCAAAGCCTACGAGCGGGAGGAATCGCCGGCGGCGAAGGATGCGATCGCCCAGATCCTCACCAATTCGCGGATGTCGGCAGAAGGCCATCGGCCGATCTGCCAGGACACCGGCATCGCCGTCGTGTTCGTCAAGGTCGGCATGAACGTGCGCTGGGACGGCGCGACGATGTCGGTCTCCGACATGATCAACGAAGGCGTGCGCCGCGCGTACAACCATCCCGACAACAAGCTGCGCGCTTCGGTCCTCGCCGACCCGGCGGGCACGCGCAAGAGCACGAAGGACAACACGCCGGCCGTGATCCATTACGAGATCGTGCCGGGCGATCACGTCGAAGTGACCTGCGCCGCGAAGGGCGGTGGATCGGAAGCGAAGTCGAAGTTCGCCATGCTCAATCCCTCCGACTCGCTCGTCGACTGGGTGCTGAAGACCGTGCCGACGATGGGCGCCGGCTGGTGCCCGCCGGGGATGCTCGGCATCGGCATCGGCGGCACGCCGGAGAAGGCGATGCTGCTCGCGAAGGAATCGTTGATGGCGCCGATCGACATCCAGCAGCTGAAAGCGCGCGGTGCGAAGACGCGAACGGAAGAATTGCGACTCGAGCTGTTCGACAAGGTGAACGCGCTCGGGATCGGCGCGCAAGGCCTCGGTGGACTCACGACCGTTCTCGACGTGAAAGTGCTCGACTATCCGACGCACGCGGCGAACCTGCCGATCGCGATGATCCCGAATTGCGCCGCGACGCGGCACGTGCATTTCGAGCTCGACGGCTCCGGGCCCGCGCATCTGGAAACGCCGAAGCTGGAGGACTGGCCGAAAGTGACGTGGACGCCGGATCTGAAATCCGCCACGCGCGTCGATCTCGACCAGCTCACGAAAGAGCAGGTCGCAGCGTGGAAGCCGGGTCAGAAGCTCTTGCTCAACGGCAAGATGCTCACGGGTCGCGACGCCGCGCACAAGCGCATCGCCGATCTGCTCGGCAAAGGCCAGAAGCTGCCGGTCGATTTCACCAATCGCGTGATCTATTACGTCGGCCCGGTCGATCCGGTGCGCGACGAGGTCGTCGGCCCCGCGGGCCCGACCACCGCGACGCGCATGGACAAGTTCACCGAGATGATGCTCGCGCAGACCGGGCTCATCGCGATGATCGGCAAGTCGGAGCGCGGACCGGTCGCGATCGAGGCGATCAAGAAGCATCGCAGCGCGTACCTGATGGCGGTCGGCGGCGCGGCGTATCTCGTGGCGAAGGCGATCAAGTCCGCGAAGGTCGTCGGCTTCGAGGACCTCGGCATGGAAGCGATCTACGAATTCGAAGTGCGCGACATGCCGGTGACGGTTGCCGTCGACGCGAATGGCGAGTCGGTCCATGAAACGGGACCGAAAGAGTGGAAAGTGAAGATCGCCGCGAAGGCTGCTGCTTAGGGGATCAGCAGCGTCGTTCCCGTCGTCTTGCGCGCCTGCAGATCTGCGTGCGCTTTGGCGACATCCTTCAGGGCGTAGCGCTGACGCACATCCGCGGTGACGATCTCGTCGCGCACGGCGTCGAATAGCGCGGTGGCGGCCTGATCGAGATCCTTGCGCGTCGCGACGTAGTCGGCGAGGGTCGGGCGGGTGAGATAGAGCGAGCCCTTGGCGGTGAGCAGATGCGGCTCGATCGCCGGCGGCTTGCCCGACGCGTTGCCGAACGTCACGACCATCCCGCGGCGCTTCGTGCAATCGAACGATTTCACCAGCGTGTCCTTGCCGACGGCGTCGTAGACGACGTCGACGCCGCGGCCCTTGGTGATCTTCTTCACTTCCGCGACGAAATCCTTCTTCTTATAGTCGATCGCGTGATCGCAGCCGTATTTCTTCGCGAGCTTGCATTTCGTCGGGCCACCAGCAGTGCCGATCACCGTCGCGCCGAGCGAGCGAGCCCACGGCACGAGCACGCTGCCGACGCCGCCCGCAGCCGCGTGCACGAGAATGAGGTCGCCGCGCTGCACAGGGAAGGTGAGGTGCAGCAGGTAGTACGCCGTCATGCCTTTGAGCATCAGGGCGGCCGCGGTCTCATCGCTGATGTCCGCGGGCAGTCGCACGACGCGCGCGGCGGGGACGAGACGCACTTCGGCGTAGGCGCCGAGCAGACCGGCGTAAGCGACGCGATCGCCGCGCTTGAAGTCCGCGACGCCCGAGCCGACCGCCTCGACGACGCCGGCGCCCTCGGAGCCGATGCCGCTCGGCAGCTCCAGCGGATACAGGCCGGAGCGATGGTAGGTGTCGATGAAGTTGAGACCGATCGCGCTCTGACGGATGCGAAGCTGGTCGGGACCGGGCTCGCCGACGTCGACGTTCTTCAGCTTGAGAACTTCCGGCCCGCCATGTTTGTCGATCACGACCGCCACAGACATTTTAGAGGCTCCTGTGCAATCCCGGAATGGTAATCTGCGCGCCCTGCAAACGTCTCCGCCGCGACTCATGCTTTCACTTTCCTACCGGCAGCTCTGCTCGCTCGGCTTGCTTGCGTGCGTATTCGCGATGGCGTTCGCGCTGTACCTGCAGCACTACCGCCATCTCGAGCCGTGCAACATGTGCATCTTCCAGCGTGTGGCGATGATGGGCGCCGGCGTGTTCTTCGCCGGCGGCGCGATCTTCGGGCCGCGCGGCGGGATGCGCTGGTTCTGGTCGGGCTTCGCGACTGTCGCCGCTCTGATCGGCGTCGGGCTCGCGGCGCGTCACGTGCAGATCCAGCACCTGCCGCCGGATCAGGTGCCGGCGTGTGGCGGCAGTCTCGACTATCTGTTCGACGTGCTGCCCTGGAAGGAAGTGGTGGAGAACGTCCTTCGCGGCGACACCGATTGCGCGAAGATCAATGCCGCGTGGCTCGGCCTCTCGCTGCCGGCGTGGACCATGATCACCTTCATCGGCCTCGCGCTCTTCGCGATCGCGACGCCGCTCGTCTCGAGGAAATCCGCATGAGCTTGGCGACGACTGATCTCTCCGACGCCCATCCCGAGGTGCAGGTCTGCGAGCCGGTGTTCGGCGATTACGGCGGCAAGATCGCATTCCACGGCCCGGCGAAGACGCTGAAGATCTTCGAGGACAACGCGATGGTGCGCGCGCAGCTCGAGCAGGCCGGGCAGGGACGGGTGCTCGTGGTCGACGGCGGCGGCTCGATGCGCTGCGCACTGCTCGGCGATCAGCTGGCGACGCTCGCGGTGAAGAACGGCTGGGCCGGCGTGCTGATCAACGGCTGCATCCGCGATTCCGAGGCGATCGGCGAGATGGCGATCGGCGTGAAGGCGCTCGGCACGCATCCGCGCAAGAGCGAGAAGGGATTGCATTCGGGGCGCGAGGATCTCGTGGTCTCGTTCTGCGGCGTCACGATCAAGCCGGGCAACTGGATCTACGCGGACAGCGACGGCGTGATCGTGGCGCAGTCGGCCATCCACGACTAGGCGGAAGACGCGCCCATGCAGGACCTGACCCACGGCTCGGTCCGTGGCCACATCTGGAGAATGACGGCGTTCATGCTCGTCAGCATGCTGCTGCAGACGCTCTACAGCCTCGTCGATCTCTACTGGGTGAGCCGGCTCGGCAAGGAAGCGATCGCGGCGGTCAGCATTGCCGGCAACCTGATGATGATCGTGATGGCGTTCGGGCAGATGCTCGGTGTCGGCGCGGCGGCGGTGATCTCGCACGCGGCCGGTCGCAAGGATCACGTGCAGGTGCAGCGGCTGTTCAATCAGGCGTCGGCGCTGGCCGCGTTGTTCGGCGTGGTGTTCGGCGTCGGCGGGCTGGCGCTGAAGAACCTCTACGTCCAGACGCTGGCCGCCGACGTCGCGACCGCCGAGCTGGCAAGCCGCTTCCTCACCTGGTTCATCCTGGCGATGGCCGTGCAGTTCCCGATGATGGGACTCGGATCGGCGCTGCGCGGCATCGGCAACATGCGGCCCGGGGTCGTCACGCAGGTGGGGACCATCGTCGTGAACATGGCTCTCGCGCCGATCCTCATGTTCGGCTGGATCTTCGGGCTGAAGCTCGGGATCGAAGGCGCGGCGATCGCGACGTTCATCGCGATTCTCCTCGGCATGATCGGGCTCGCGCTCTATCTGCGGCGCGAGGCGACCTATCTGCGGGTCAATCTCGCGGACTGGAAGCCTCATCTGCCGACCTGGCGCCGCATCCTCGGGATCGGCCTGCCGTCCGGCGTGGAATTCGGCCTGATGACGATCTATTTCACGTTCATCTACGCAGTGATCCGGCCGTTCGGCGCGGACGCGCAGGCGGGCTTCGGCATCGGCATGCGCATCATGCAGACCGGCTTCATGCCCGCGATGGCGGTCGGCTTCGCCTGCGCTGCAGTCGCGGGACAGAACTACGGCGCCAGCCAGCCTGCGCGGGTGCGTGAAACGTTCGTCTCAGGAGCGGCGATCGCGACGCTGTTCATGCTCGTCTTCGTCGTCCTCTCGCACGTGGCACCCGGCGCGATGATCCGCGTATTCGCGCAGGAGGCCCCGGTGGTCGACGTCGCCGAGAGCTATCTGCGCATCATTGCGTGGAATTACATCGCCTTCGGGCTCATTGCCGTGAGCGGCGGCATCTTCCAGGGGCTCGGCAACACGTGGCCGTCGCTGATCAGCTCCGCGACCCGGATCGTCCTCATCGTTGCCCCGGCCTGGTGGCTGGCCAGCCGCCCGGACTTCCGGCTCACGCAGGTCTGGTGGCTTGCGGTGGCTGCCGTGGTCGTGCAGATGACTCTCTGCCTGATGCTCCTGCGGCGCGAATTCACGCGCAAGCTCGAAATGCCAGCCCCAGTGACAGCAGCAGCCGAGACAGCAGCGTAGAATTGCCGAGCTGGCGGGGGCCGGCCGATTCCGACAAGGAAGTCACAGGGAAGGGTTCGATGGACGACAGCAGCAGAGCCGCGCGCATGCTCGGCGTAACAATCTGGATCGTCATGGCCGCCGTTGCAATCTGGATCGTGCATTAGCGACGATCGCACGCGGACGCGGCGTGACGCCGTGTCGCAGCCGCTATAATTCGTGCCCCACAATTTCTGCGAGCGCGAAATGGCGATGAAGCTGCCCAAGGGCGTTGAAATCCTGGCCCCGATCCGTCCGGGCTACGAGAAGATCCTCACGCCTGCCGCGCTCGAGTTCGTCGCCAAGCTGGTCCGCAAGCACGGCAAGCGCCGCGCGGAATTGCTCGAGCTCCGCAGAGAGCGCCAGCAGCCCATCGACAAGGGCCGCATGCCGGGCTTCCTCAAGGAGACGGCCAGCATCCGCAAGGCCAAGTGGCAGATCGCCGGCATCCCGGCCGATCTGCAGGACCGTCGCGTCGAGATCACCGGCCCGGTCGATCGCAAGATGGTCATCAACGCGCTCAACTCCGGCGCGAAGTGCTTCATGGCGGACTTCGAGGATTCGGCGAGCCCGACCTGGGAGCTGATGATCCAGGGGCACATCAATCTCGCCGACGCCGTGCGCCGCAAGATCGAGTTCACCTCGCCGGAAGGCAAGCAGTACAAGCTCAACGACGAGATCGCGACGCTGATCGTGCGTCCGCGCGGCTGGCATCTCGAAGAGAAGCACGTCCGCATCGACGGCAAGCCGGCGCCGGGCGGCATCTTCGACTTCGCGCTGTTCTTCTTCCACAACGTGAAGGAGCAGCTCAAGCGCGGCACCGGTCCGTATTTCTACTTGCCGAAGATGCAGTCGCATCTCGAAGCGCGTCTCTGGAACGCCGTGTTCAAGGACGCGCAGACGCTGCTCGGAATCCCGCAGAAGACGATCAAGGCCACCGTGCTGATCGAGACGCTGTGGGCCGCGTTCGAGATGGACGAGATCCTCTACGAGCTGCGTGACCACATCGTCGGCTTGAACTGCGGCCGCTGGGATTACATCTTCTCGTGCATCAAGACGCTCAACGCGCACGGCGACTGGATGGTCCCGGATCGCTTCCAGGTCACGATGGACAAGCACTTCCTGGATTCGTACTCGAAGCTCCTGTGCGAGACGTGCCACAAGCGCGGCGCCTCGGCGATGGGCGGCATGGCTGCGTTCATCCCGACCAAGGATCCGGCCAAGAACGAAGAAGTGTTCGCCAAGGTCGCTGCCGACAAGCTGCGCGAAGTGAGGAACGGCCACGATGGCACCTGGGTCGCCCATCCGGGTCTCGTCAAGACGGCGATGGACGTGTTCAACCAGAACATGCCGACGCCGAACCAGATCGACAAGAAGTTCAGCTACGGCATCAAGGCCGACGATCTGCTGAAGCGTCCGGAAGGGCAGATCACCGAGAACGGCCTGCGCATGAATCTCAACGTCGCGCTCGGCTACGTCGAAGCGTGGCTCTGCGGCAACGGCTGCGTGCCGCTGCACAACCTGATGGAAGATGCGGCGACGGCGGAGATCTCGCGCACGCAGATCTGGCAGTGGCTCAAGCACGGCGCATCGCTGTCGGATGGGCGTCCGGTGACGCGCGAGCTCGTGCTGAAGATCCTCGACGAGGAGCTGACGGTGTATCGTCGCGAGCGCGGCGACGAGCGTTTCTTCAAGGGACGGTTTGCCGAGGCTGCCGGGATCGTGGCGCGCATGTCGACGGCGAAGGAGTGCGTCGACTTCCTGACCTTGCCGAGCTACGCGTACCTCGACTAAGGATCGGTACGGAAACGCATTGTGCGATGCACAAACGTTGCCGGTATAATGCGCCGCCGAATTTTTCGGCTGTGTGACGGATCACCGAGACGAACATGACGCGTGACGAGTTTTCCACCAAGGATCGACAGGCTATGAGCACCCGCGAAGAGCAGATCAAGGCTCTGGAGAAGGATTGGGCCACCAACCCCCGCTGGAAGAGCGTCAAGCGCGGTTACACCGCATACGACGTCGTCCGGCTGCGTGGCAGCCTGCCGATCGACTACACGCTCGCCAAGCGCGGCGCCGAGAAGCTCTGGCGTCTGGTGAATGGCGAAGCCAAGAAAGGCTACGTCAACGCGTTCGGCGCGATCACCGCCGGTCAGGCGATGCAGCAGGCGAAGGCCGGCCTCGAGGCCGTCTATCTCTCCGGCTGGCAGGTCGCCGCCGACGGCAACACCTCCGAGACGATGTATCCGGACCAGTCGCTCTACGCGTACGACTCGGTGCCCACGATGGTTCGTCGCATCAACAACACGTTCAAGCGCGCCGATGAGATCCAGTGGGCCAAGGGCGTCGGCCCCGGCCACAAGGACTTCGTCGATTACTTCCTGCCGATCGTCGCGGACGCGGAAGCCGGCTTCGGCGGCGTGCTCAACGCCTTCGAGCTGATGAAGAACATGATCCAGGCGGGCGCCGCCGGCGTGCACTTCGAAGACCAGCTCGCGGCCGTGAAGAAGTGCGGCCACATGGGCGGCAAGGTCCTGGTGCCGACGCAGGAAGCGATCGAGAAGCTGATCGCCGCGCGCTTCGCCGCCGACGTCATGGGCGTGCCGACGATCGTGCTCGCGCGCACCGACGCAGAAGCCGCGAACCTGCTGACCTCCGATCATCATCCGAACGACAAGAAGTTCCTCACGGGCGAGCGCACGCAGGAAGGCTTCTATCGCGTGAAGAACGGCCTGGAGCAGGCCATCTCGCGCGGTGTGGCTTACGCGCCGTACGCAGATCTCGTGTGGTGCGAGACCGGCACGCCGGATCTCGGCTTCGCGCGCGAGTTCGCGCAGGCCGTGCACAAGGCGGTCCCTGGCAAGCTGCTTTCGTACAACTGCTCGCCGTCGTTCAACTGGAAGAAGAATCTCGACGACAAGACCATCGCGAAATTCCAGGACGAGCTCTCCGCGCTGGGCTACAAGTATCAGTTCATCACGCTCGCGGGCATCCACATCAACTGGTACAACACGTTCCAGTTCGCGCATGCCTACGCGCGCGGCGAGGGCATGAAGCACTACGTCGAGCAGGTGCAGGAGCCGGAGTTCAAGGCGCGCGACAAGGGCTACACGTTCGTGTCGCATCAGCAGGAAGTCGGCGCCGGCTACTTCGACGACGTCACCACGGTGATCCAGGGCGGCTCCTCCAGCGTGCAGGCGCTCAAGGGCTCGACCGAGGAAGAGCAGTTCCACTGATCTTCTGACGCAGCTCAAGAAGGCCGGCTCGCTGCCGGCCTTTTTGTTTCTAGTGCGGCCAGCTCGTGATCGTGAGGTAGGGTGCGATCGCCGGCAACGGTTGTGAGCAATGCAGCGACAGTATCCCGCCACCGTCGGCGAGCTGCGCTTCGACGTCGCTCTTCTCCGCGCAGCGCTTCGAGACCGCCGCATACAACTGAAGCGGCTGGCCGACCTTCACGCCTGCGAGCGCGACAACAGCTGCGGTGCGATTCTTCAGCACGTGGCACTGCGGCAGGCCCGTGAGCTCGAAACGGTCCTCGCCCGACTTGAAGCTGAAAGCGCCGGCGCAGTCCTCCCACATCAGGCGCTGCATCGCGTTGCGAGCGTAGATGCGCTCGAAGTCCGGCGGCACGGTGCCGGGGCCGATCACGATGCCTGACGCGGCCAGCAACGCACGCAGCGCTGCGGCCGCATCCGGCTGCGGCCGCGACCACAGATCGGACATCGCTGCGGCGAGCGTGCCGTCACGATCGAGGGCACGCAGCGTCGCGAAATACTGCCCGACGTCGTAGCGCTCTCCGGATTTCTCAGCCTGCCCGAAGAGCGCCCGCCACAGCGCGAATAATCCGCCGCGATCGTGAAGCTCCGTGCCGGCCGCGAAGTTCATCACGCTGCCGCAGGAATAGGCGAGCTCGTAGACGCTCTGCTTGAACGCGTCCTGCAGCGACACGCCGAGCGGCGCGAGCTTGTTGAGACATCGATTGAGATTGAGCTCGACTTCGGCGCGCAGCGCGTCCTCGTCGAGCACGCCGAAATCCCGTGCCGCGGCCCAGGCGAACGCGTCGGCGCCGCCCTCGTGCATCCACGGCGCGGCATCACCCTCGACCGACTCGAAGCGGTTGCCGTTCCACAGATGCGCGGCTTCGTGCGCGAGCAGATGGAACGACATCCGCGCGTTCTTTGCGTCGCGCGCGCCCCAGAGCTTGCGGCTGCGGAAATCGAACGCGATGACGTCGGGCAACACCTCGCCGCTGTCGCCGGGATTGAAGTCTTCCTGCGGGTGATAGGTGATGAGGATTACGGGGCGCTTGTTCAGCGCATAGCCGGTGTGCTCGCGGTAATAGGCGAAGAGCTTCGGCAACAGATCGTCGAATTGCTGCTCCAGGTATCGAGGCAATCCGGGGTCGACGATGGCGATCACGTCCTGCGTCTCGATCGGCGCGAGCTTGCCGAAATAGACGAAGGTGCCGCGATCGAGAAGCGGATCGTGCCAAGTCACAGCGCCGGCATGTCGCTGACCGTCGAGCACGATGCTTTCGCCTTTGCGCGGAACGAAGCGCAGGTCGAAACGCGCCGGTACGGCTGGAGTGCCGTGCCGCAGCGGCGCGGCGTAGAGATGGAGCGTGCACAGCCATTCGGAACCGTCGGTGAGCGTCTTGTTCAGCGGATATTTCTTGTCGAGCTTGGTGGTGTCGGTCGCAAAACCCACGGTGACTTCGCGGAACGGCTTGCCGTCCTTGCGCTCGATGAATTCGTTGCCGTCCTTCGCGACCAGGCGAAATCCCGGCATCTGCAGCTTCCAGCGGCCGTGCCGGCGCAGGCCGAAATCGTCGATGAAGCGCAGCTGGTCCGCGGGTTGATCGAGCTGATAGCGCGCTCGCCAGCGGTCCGGCAGATGCGTAACAGAGATGGTGACGAGCTCGGCCGCGCAGGCGCAGTGCGCGGCGAGCAGGAGTGCCAGCGCAAGGAGCATTCGGTGCATGGCCTTGGAGTCTAGCAACCGTGTGATCGGGATCACGCCATGCCTTGAACTGCCCGCGATGCCGGAGTAGGTTCCGGTTCCTCGATCGATGCATGAGGACAAGCCATGAGCCGCAGCGCCTTGATCATCATCGTCCTGCTCGGCGCAGTCGCAGGATTCGCCATCTACGCCTTCCATCACCAGCCGCGCGCGGTCGACGAGGCAGCCACGACCGTACCGACTCCCGCGGTTGCCGCGCGCTGCATCCCGGCGGGACAGCAGGGCTCGAGCGTTCCGGTGACCGCCGCACAATGGGCGCAAGGCGCGCAGCTGTTCGACGGCCTCGGCAGCTTCCGCCGCAAGGTGACCACGAGCTCGGAAGACGCGCAGAGATATTTCGATCAGGGCATGCGCTATCTGTGGGCGTTCAACCACGACGAGTCGTCGCGCTCGTTCGCGAAGGCTGCCGAGCTCGATCCGGATTGCGCGATGTGCTGGTGGGGCCTCGCGCTGACGGTCGGTCCGAACTACAACTTTCCGCTGATGGCGGCGCCCCGCGCGAAGGTCGCGTTCGAGGCGGTGCAGTCCGCGCAGAAGAGCGTGGCGAGCGCGCAGCCCGTCGAGCAAGCGCTGATCGCCGCGCTGGGCAAGCGCTATCCGGATGCGCAGCCGCTCGATCCCTCGAACGAAGGGCCAATCCTCACCGCGTACGCGCAAGCGATGAAAGATGTCGCGCAGAAATTCCCGGACGATCTCGACGTGCAGACGCTGTACGCCGAATCGATGATGAACACCAATGCATGGAAGCTTTGGACGCTCGATGGCAAGCCGGCGTCGGGCACCGAAGAGATCGTCGCGACGCTGGAGCGCGTGCTGAAGAAGGACTCGATGCATCCGGGGGCGAATCACTACTACATCCACGCGATGGAGGCGTCGCCGCATCCGGAAGGCGCGATTGCTTCCGCCGAGCGCCTGCGCGGAATGATGCCCGCGGCGGGGCATCTCGAGCACATGCCTGCGCACATCATGCAGCGCGTCGGACGTTACGAAGACGCCGCCGAGGCGAATCGAAAAGGCGCGGCTGCGGACGTCGCGTACTTCAGCAAGACCAGGCCGCTCGACTATTACGCGATGTACACCGGGCACAACTATCAGTTCCTGGCATTCTCGGCGGCGATGGAAGGGCGCAAGGCCGAGACGCTGGAGGCGACGCGCCAGTCGCGCGCCACCATCCCGGACCAGATGCTGCTGTCGATGCCGGGCTTCGACTGGATCATCGGCGACCTGTACTTCGCGAAAGTGCGATTCGCCTTATGGGACGAGATGCTCGCCGAGCCGGCGCCGAACACCAGGCTGCCCGGACTGACTGGCGCGTATCTGTACGGCAAGGCTGTCGCGCTCGCGGCGACAGGCAAGCTCGACGACGCGCGCGCGACGATCGCGCAGCTCGACAAGCTCGCGACCGATACGCCCGCCGACTACGGCGCCGGCTTCAACAGCGCGCGCGACATGTTCGCGATCGCGTCGCAGGTCGCCAAGGCGCGCGTCGCCGCTGCCGAGAACAAGCCGGACGACGCGATTGCGCTGCTGCAGGACGCCGTCGCCAGGGAAGATCGCACCGGCTACGACGAGCCGGCCGACTGGTTCTTCCCGGTTCGGCACTTGCTCGGCGCCGAGCTGGTGAAGGCGGGCAAGGCCGCGCAAGCCGAAGCGGTCTATCGCGAGGACCTGAAGCGCCACCCGGACAACGGCTGGGCGCTGTTCGGCTTGAAGCAGGCCTTGCAGGCACAGAAGAAATCCGCCGAGGCGGCGAAGGTCGACGCGCAGTTCCAGAAAGCCTGGAAGCAAGCCGACGTACAATTGACCGCATCGATGCTCTGAGGCGGTTCGAAAGCCAACCACCGCCGCGCGACGAGAATCGCGCGGCTTTTTTTCGGGGGAGAGGAAATGAAAGTTCTCAAGGCGCTCGTGCTCATCGTGCTCCTGCTGGTCGCCGGCCTGTTCGCCTACGGGCTCACGTTGCCGAACAGCTCGCACATGCAACGCTCGGCGACCATCGCGGCGCCGGCCTGCACGGTCTACGCGCAGCTCGACAACTACAAGAATTTCAACCTGTGGTCGCCGTGGCTGCAGTACGACCCGAATGCGCAGTACAAGATCGAGGGCGCCGCGCGGGGCGTCGGCGCGAAGGAATCCTGGTCCGGCAACGACAAGGTCGGCACCGGCAGTCAGGAGATCATCGCGGCGCAGAGCTGCAAGGAGATCAAGTCGAAGCTCGTCTTCGGCGGCTTCGAGCAGAACCAGCAAACCGCGACGTTCACGCTCACGCCGGCCGGCGAGGGCACGCAGGTCGACTGGGCCTTCGATGGCGAGTTCGGCGGCAACATCTTCAGCCGGGTGATGAGCCGCTACTTCACGATCCTGATGGCCAAGGCGATGACCGACGACTTCGACCGCGGGCTGGCGAACCTGAAGAAGGTCTCGGAGGCGCTGCCGAAGGTGGACTTTGCCTCGCTCAAGGCCGAGGACCTCGACGTCAAGCCGGTCGCCGTCGCGGCGGTCGCGGGACACACGACGACGGAGTCGGCCGACATCGGCAAGGCCTACACCGAGTCCTACGCCAAGATCATGGGCTATCTCAAGGCCAACAATCTCAGCGAAGCCGGCCCGCCGATCGCGATCACCCGCAAGTGGGACGAAGCGGCGAAAGTGTTCGATTTCGAGGCCGGGATTCCGGTCGATCGCACCGACGTCCCCTTGAGCGACAGCGAAGTGCACATGATGCAGACCTACGGCGGCCCGGCGCTGAAGGTCACCCACACGGGCCCGTACGAGGATCTCGGCAAGACCTACGCGATGATCAAGGCCTACATGGCCGCCTATGGCTACGAAAAGGCGGGCGACGAATGGGAGGAGTACGTCTCCGATCCCGGCAAGACGCCCGCAGCGGAACTGGTCACTCTGATTTACTATCCCGTGAAGCTGTGAGCGAAATCCCCCCATGAGTCGCAATCCATGATCCGAGTGATGCTGGTGGACGACCACCGGCTGGTACGCGCCGGCCTCAAGCGCGTGTTGTCCGAGATGCCCGATATCGAAGTCGTCGCCGAAGCCGGCACCGGCGAAGAGGCGCTCGATCTCGCCAAGAAGCAGAGCCCCGACGTCGTGCTGATGGACGTCAACATGCCCGGCATGGGCGGCCTGGAGACGACGCGTCGTCTGGTCGCGCGCATGCCGCAGGTGAAAGTGATCGCCGTCTCGATGCATCTCGAGGAGCCGTATCCGAGCCGGATGCTCGAAGCCGGCGCTGCGGGCTACATCAGCAAGGACTCCGCGGCCGACGAAGTCGCTACCGCGATCCGGCGCGTCCAGTCTGGCGGCCATTACGTCGCGGCCGACGTCGCCGGCAATCTGGCCGCCTCGCTGATCAAGGGCGGATCGGGCAGCGCGCCGTTCGAGCAGCTCTCGCAGCGCGAGACGCAGGTGATGCTGATGGTGACCAAGGGCTACTCGACGCAGGCGATCTCGGATCGACTCTGCCTGTCGCCCAAGACGGTGAGCACGTATCGCTACCGGTTGTTCGAGAAGCTCGGCGTCACCAACGACGTCGAGCTCACCCGGCTCGCGATGCGCTACGGCCTGCTCGACGAGAAGAGCGAAAGCCAACCCTGATGCGCGCGCTTTGCGCGCTCCTGCAGTGACCAGCGAGTCCAACGGTTTCGACGCGAAAGCGTTCCTGTCGCAGCTGTCGACGGCGCCGGGCGTGTATCGCATGTACGGCGAGACGGGCGAGCTGCTCTACGTCGGCAAGGCGCGCAATCTCAAGAAGCGCGTGTCCAGCTATTTCCAGAAGGCGCACGACGCGCGCATCAGCTCGATGGTCGCGCAGATCCGCCGTGTGGAAGTCACGCTCACGCAGACCGAGGACCAGGCGCTGCTGCTCGAAGCCAACCTGATCAAGGATCAGCGTCCGCGCTACAACGTCCTCTACCGTGACGACAAGAGCTATCCGTATCTGCGCATCACTGCGCAGAAGTATCCACGCATCGCGTTCCATCGCGGTGCCAAGAATGCGCAGGACAAGTACTTCGGGCCGTTCGCGAGCGCGGGCGCCGTGCGCGAATCGCTCGCGACGCTGCAGAAGCTGTTCCTGCTGCGTCCGTGCCGCGACACGTTCTTCGCGCATCGCCAGCGGCCGTGCCTGCAATACCAGATCAAGCGTTGCTCCGGTCCGTGCACCGGACTGATCTCGGTGGAGGACTACGCGATCGAAGTGGGACGTGCGCAGCGACTGCTGCAAGGCAAGGGCGACGAGCTCGCCACCGAGCTCACGCAGGAGATGGAGAAGGCCTCGGAATCGCTCGAGTACGAGCGCGCCGCGCGATTGCGTGACCAGATCGCGGCGTTGAAGCGCGTGCGCGAGAACCGCAGCTTCACCGGCGGGGCGCGCGATCTCGACGTCATCGCGGTCGCGCCGCACGCGGCCGCCAGCTGCGTCGTCGTCGTCAGCGTGCGCAACGGCGTGAACCTCGGCCATCGCAGCCATTTCCCGAAGCATCCGCCGCACACGGGCGCGGAAGAGCTGCTCGAGACGTTCCTGGGACAGCACTACCTCGAACAGCCGGCGCCGGCGGAAATCCTCGTCAGCCATTGTCCCGAGGACGTCGACTTCATCGCGCAGGCGCTGTCGCAGCGCGCGCAGCGCAAGGTCACAGTGTCGCAGCCCCAGCGCGGTGCGCGGGTGCAGATGATGACGATGGCGCTCGACACCGCGGCGCAGGCGCTCGCGGCCCATCTCGCCGAATCGGCGACCATGGATCAGCGGCTGCTCGAATTGCAGCGCGCGCTCGAGCTCGACGTCGTGCCGCGCAGGCTCGAATGCTTCGACATCAGTCACACGATGGGTGAGCGCACGGTAGCGTCGTGCGTGGTGTTCGACGAGGAAGGGCCGCTCAAGAGCGCCTACCGGAAATTCAATGTGGATGGGATTCAACCCGGAGACGACTACGCGGCGATCAAGCAGGTCGTGATGCGCCGCTACGCGCGCATCAAGGGCGGGGAAGGCGAGTCGCCCGACGTGCTGTTCATCGACGGTGGGCAAGGCCAGCTCAGCGCCGCGCAGGAAGCGCTCGACGAGCTCGGCATCCAGGAGCTGCGCGTCGTGGCGATCGCCAAGGGACCGACGCGCAAGCCGGGCCTCGAGGAGCTGATCCTGCCGGAACGGGACCAGCCGCTGCGCTTGCCGGCCGATTCACCCGCGCTGCATCTGATCCAGCGCATCCGCGACGAAGCGCATCGGTTCGCGATCACGGGTCACCGCGCGCGACGCAACAAGGCGCGGGTCACTTCGGGCCTGGAGTCGATCGAGGGACTGGGCCCGGCGCGGCGCCGCGCCCTGCTCACGGCACTCGGCGGCTTGCAGCAGGTCAAACGCGCGAGCATCGACGAGCTCGCCCGCGTCGAAGGCATCAGCCGGACCATCGCGGAGCGGGTCTACGCCTATTTTCATTAGACTGTCAGCGTGCGACTGAACCTGCCAATGTGGCTCACGATCGGCCGCGTCGCGGCGATCCCGCTCGTGCTGTCGCTGTTCTTCCTGCACATCGAGCACGCGCGCCAGTACGCGACGGTGCTCTACGCGGGTGCCTGCATCACCGACTGGTTCGACGGCTATCTCGCGCGGCGCTGGAACCAGATGACCAAGTTCGGCGCGTTCCTCGATCCGGTCGCGGACAAGCTGATGGTCGCCGTCTGCCTGGTCATGCTCCTCTACGCGCAGCCCGGCGCGGTGCTCGCCGTGCTGGTCGCGATCATCATCGGCCGCGAGATCACCATCTCGGCGCTGCGCGAATGGATGGCCGAGCTCGGCTCGCGCGCCAACGTCGCGGTCAACTGGATCGGCAAGCTGAAGACGGTGTTCCAGATGACGTCGATCGGCATGATGATCTGGCAGATCGAGACCTGGGGCGTGCCGTGGTACACGGTCGGCTACTGGCTGCTGTTCATCGCCGCGGCGCTGACGCTGTGGTCGATGGTGATGTATCTCAGGGCTGCGTGGCCCTTGATGAAGAGCAGTTGACAGGGTGCCGACCGCCACTACAATAGCGCCCTCGTTTGCGGGAATAGCTCAGTTGGTAGAGCGATACCTTGCCAAGGTATAGGTCGCGAGTTCGAATCTCGTTTCCCGCTCCAGCTTCATCCGAAAACCTCGCCGCCGCGCGAGGTTTTTCCTTTTGCGCCGGTGGACTTCGCCCGGACCCGCCGATACTCTGATCGGATACCGATAACGGGATTTTCCTCAAAGAGGGGGCCATATGAAGCGCTTCGCAACGATGCTGCTCGTGACCGGGCTGGGTGCGACCAGCTTGCCGGCCGCCGCGATGGAAATGGGACAGGCGGCGCGGTTCGGCGCGGCGGTTGGCCGCTACTCCAGCGAGCTCAAGGTCGAGGGCTTCGACTCCGGCGGCAACCTCGTCGCCGGCGGCGACATCACCAACGTCAAGCTCACCTACGGCGGCGAGCTCGGCTACACCATCACGCTGAGCGACTTCTACGCGGACGTCGGCCTCAACATGCTGCGGGTGCGCCTGCAGAACGTCGACAACTGGCGCACCGATGCACTGTTCACTGTGGGCTACTACCTCAACGACAACTGGTCGGTGTTCGCCGGCTTCCGTCGCGGCTGGCAGGGCGACGGCATCTTCAAGCAGGACAAGTTCCGCGAGATCGGGCCCTACCTCGGCTTCGGCTTCGGCGGCATGTCGCTCGGCAACTGGGGTGTGTTCAACAGCTCGTTCGCCTACAACTTCGATCGCGTGCAGAACATCGCCGGCACCGGCATCGACTTCTCGTATCCGGGCGTCAGCGCGAAGTTCGGCCTGAACCTCAAAGGCACGCCGCACTCGCTGCAGCTGCGCCTCCAGCACTTCTGGGGCGACAAGAGCCAGGGCTTCGACGACGGCACCCGCCTGGACCTCGATCTCAAGGAGACCTGGGCGGTGCTGTCGTACGTGTTCACGCTGGGCTGGTGAGCGAGCCGTCGACGATCCTGTTCGCCGACCTCGTCGGCAGCACGTCGCTCTATCGCAGCCTCGGCGACGCCAAGGCCGCCGAGGTCGTGAAGGCGGGCCTCGACCGGGCGCGCACGACCATCGCGCGCTACTCCGGTCGGGTGGTGAAATCGCTCGGCGATGGGTTGCTGTGCGTGTTCGTCGACGCCTCGAGCGCCGCCGGCGCGGCGGTCGACCTGCAACGCGAGACGCGTGAGCCGCTGACCTCGGAGGGCGCGAAGATCCAGCTGCGCGTCGGCTTCTACGCGGGTCCGGTGCTCGAGCGCGAGGGCGACGTCTTCGGCGACGCGGTCAACGTCGCGGCGCGCCTGTGCGGCATGGCCAAGCCGGAGAGCATTCTCACCACCGACCACACGTCGAAGCTGTTGTCGCGCGAGCTGCAGTCGACCATGCGCATCTTCGATCACACGCCGGTCAAGGGCATCGACGAGGCGCTGACCATCGTCCAGCTCGTCTGGGACCGGCGCAGCGCGACCGAGATGTTCTCGATCACCTCCGCCGGCCCGGCGATCGTCGCGTTCGCGCTGACGCTGTCGTATCAGGACCGCGAGCTCAAGCTGACGCCGGCCGGGCTGCCCCTCGTGATCGGTCGCGAAGCAGACTGCAAGCTGATCGTGGCGGCACCGTTCGCGTCGCGGCATCACGCGCGCATCGAATATCGCCGGGGCAAGTTCATGCTGGTCGATCAGAGCACCAACGGCACCTACGTGTCGACGCGGATCGACGCTCCGGCGGTCTACGTCCGCGACGAATCGTTTCCCCTGCTGGCTGAGGGCATGCTGTCGCTCGGCGCGCGCATCGAGCAGCAGCCCGAGCACGTGCTGCGCTTCTCGGTGGTTTGAAGCGACGCTAGAAACCCGTGGGGCGCTTCGAGCGCTCCTTGCGCTTGCGCTCTTCCTCCGCTTGCGCGGCCTGGTCTTCCGGTGAGGCGACGGGCTCGCCGTTACGCTCGGCTTCCGCCGCGCGCGCACGCTCGCGTTCCGCCTGCTGCTGCTCGAGGTCGAGCTGCTGCTGATATTTGCGCGCGGCTTCCTGCTGTTGCGCCTTCTTCGCCGCTGCGTCCTGCTGCGCCTTCTTCGCCGCAGCCTCCTGCTCGGCGCGCTTGCGCGCTTCCTCCTGCGCGGCCATCCGCTGCGCTTCTTCGCGCTCGGCTTTGAGGCGCGCCGCTTCCTCCTCGCGCGCCTTCTTCGCCGCAGCTTCCTTGGCAGCTGCATCCTTTGCCGCTGCTTCCTTGGCTGCGGCCTCTTTGGCGGCCGCTTCCTTCGCAGCGGCTTCCTGTTCCGCACGCTGACGCGCGGCTGCCTGCTCCTGTGCTTTTTGCGCAGCGGCTTCCTGCTCGGCCTTGAGTCGCGCAGCGGTCTCGTCGGCGCGACGCTTGGCTTCCGCTGCGGCCTGTGCCTGCGCCTTCTGCCGCGCTTCGTCCTCGAGCTGCTGCTTGAGCTTCTCGGCTTGCTGATCGATCGCCGGCGGCTTCACCGCCGGCGTGGACGCGAATTGCCGATAACCGACGAAAGCGACGGCGCCGCCGGCGAGGATCCAGAGCGCGACGAGCGCGCCCTTCGGAAGTCCGCGCTTCGGACCGGGTGAGGGCCGCGCGGGAGCAGAGAGCGGGGCAGCGGCGGCGGCCGCCGCTTGTGCGCGGGCCTCACGCTCGCGGCGAGAACGCTCTTCCTTCTCTGCCTGCTTGCGCGCGTCTTCCTCGCGCTTGCGCTGCTCCTGCTCGGCTTTCTGCCGAGCGACAGCGGCAGCCTTCTCGCGCTCCTGCTGCTCCTTGCGAACGCGCTCCTCTTCCTTCTTCTTCTCGGCGGCGGCTTTGCGCGCAGCATCTTCCTCGGCCTTGCGACGCGCTTCTTCTTCACGCTTGCGCTTGGCGTCCTCTTCCTTGCGGGCGCGTTCCTCCTCCTTGCGCCGACGCTCCAGCTCTTTTTGCTGGCGCTCTTGCTCTTCGGCCTTGCGTCGCGCCTCCTGCTCGACGCGCTTCTTCTCGGCGGCGGCGGCGCGTGCGGCTTCCTCCTCGCGCTTGCGCTGGCGTTCCGCCTCTTCGGCCCTGGCGCGCGCCTCCTCTTCCTGCTTCTTGCGCAAGGCTTCGGTGGCGCGATGCTCTTCCTCCTTGCGACGCTGCTCCGCCTCGGCCTGCCGGCGACGCTCTTCTTCTTCGGCGCGTGCTTTGGCTTCCTGCTCCGCGCGAGCCTTGGCTTCGGCGTCGGCCTTGCGACGCGCCGCCTCGGCCTCTTCCTGACGCTTCTTCGCTTCTTCCTTCTGACGCTGTTCCTCGTCGGCGAGCTTTTGCGCGTGCTCGCGCACCGGCGTGTCGATCGTCTTGGTGCCCGCGCGCGGCGTCACCAGCTTCTGGATCAGCGGATTGCCCGGCGCCACGATCGGCACTTCCTGCGTCGTGTGCGGCATGAACGTGTCGACGAGCTTGATCAGCTCCTTCGCGGTCGTCGGACGCTGCTCGGCTTCCTTGGCCATCAGCTTGTCGATCAGCGGCTGCAGCGCCGCGTGCTGCGGCGGCAGCTTCGGCACCGGCTCGGTGACGTGCTTGAAGATCACGGCGAGCGCTTCGTCGCCGTCGTACGGCGGCTTGCCGGTGAGCATCTCGTAGAGGATGACGCCGAGGCTGTACAGATCGGCGCGCGCGTCGACGGCCTTGCCGCGCGCCTGCTCGGGACTGATGTAGCGCGGCGTGCCGATCGACACGCCGGTCGCAGTCACACGCGTGCCCGCGTCGAGCGCCTTGGCGATGCCGAAGTCGGTCAGGACCGGATAGCCGTCCTCGTCGAAGATGATGTTCTCCGGCTTGACGTCGCGATGCACGAAGCCGCGTGCATGTGCGTGGCCGAAGGCATCGGCGACTTCGCGCAGGATCGCGAGCGCCTCGATCGGCGTCAGGCCCTTCTCGATGCGCGAGCGCAGATCGCCGCCGGTGAGCAGCCGCATCGAGAAGTAGTGCACGCCCTGATCGCGACCCACTTCGAACACGGTGACGATGCCGTGATGATTGAGCGCCGCGGCGGCGCGCACTTCCTTCTCGAAGCGCGTGACGAGCTGCGGATTGCGCCCGAATTCCGGCGGCAGGACTTTCAGTGCGACGCGACGGCCGAGCTTCTGGTCTTCGGCTTCGTAGACGTCGGCCATGCCGCCGGAGCCGAGCGGCCGGAGGATCTTGTAGTTCCCGAGCAGTGATTCTGCGGCGAGCATCGCTGACTAGCCTTGCACCTGCACGCAGATGACGGTGATGTTGTCGCCGGCCTCGGATTCCGCGAGCGTGCGCTTGATCAGTCGCTGTGGCAGATCGGCTGCGGCGCCGTTGCGCAGCTCCTCGACGATCTTGTCCTGCGGCAGGTAGCCGTGCAGCCCGTCCGTGCAGAGCAGGATGCGATCGCCGTCGCGCAGGTCGACGCGCATCTGCGCGGGCTCGCGCTCCGCCGAATCGGCGATGCCGACCGCGCGGGTCACCACGTTGCGATTCGGGTGCTTCTCGGCTTCGGCCTTGGTGATCGCGCCAGCGTCGATCAGCTCCTGCACGAACGAGTGATCCTTGGTGAGCTGCTCGAGCTTGCCTTCGCGGAACAGATACGCGCGGCTGTCGCCCATCCACGTGATCTGGGCCTCGCGGCCGCGGAAGGTGACGGCGACCGCGGTCGCGCCCATGCGCTCGCCGGTCGGCGCCGCGGAGATCTCCTGGATCTTCTTGTGCGCCTGCGCGAGCGCCGAGGCGATGCGATCGCCGCGCCCGACGGCCGCGAGCACGGAATCGACCACGAGCCGGCTCGCGACTTCGCCGCGCGCCAGCCCGCCCATGCCGTCGGCGATCACCGCGCAGCGATGCGGCGGGTCGATGCCGAACGCGTCTTCGTTGTGCGAGCGGGCCTTGCCCGCGTCGGTCGCGCCGGCGAGCTGAATGGCCACGGGTTTCTTGATCCAGCTGAGCAAGCCCATGTCAGCCGCCGATGCTCGTCAAGGCCGAGCGCGCATTGCGCAGGGCGGCACGCATCGTCTCTGGATCGTATTTGATGGTCGCGTCGACGGCGCCGAACATCTGATCCATCGATTTGTCGAACGCGGCCGACTTCACGCCTTCCTGCGCGAGCCAGGCGCGGAATGCGTCGAGGGCGTAATAGATCTGCTTCGCGGCCGAATAGCTCGCGGCATCGCGCTCGACGCCGGCCGACGCGAGCTTGCCCATGATCGCTGCGGCTTCCGATCGCGTGATCTTGTGCTGCGCGATCGCGGACGCCGCGTCGTTGACGATCTTCTTCAGGGGACCGGCGGCTTCGCGGATCTTCACCACCGACTGATCACACGCGCGCCGCAAATCGGCGAGCGATTCAGACCACTGCTTCGCCGAATTCGGCTGGAGCACTTCGATGATCGCGCCGGAGATGACGAGGCTCGCGTCCGCGAGCCGTACCTCGCCCGGACCGAGCGTGCCGCCGACGCCGCTCGCCCAGCGGGGCGGCTGCATCGGGTGATGGCAGGCATTGCAGTCGAAGAAGATCAGCTCGGGGAACAGGCCGTGATCCTTGAAGCGATCGCTGGTGAGGCCGTCGAGAAGGAATTGCGACGAAGCGATCTGGCCAACGGCCCACACCTTCACGTCCGACTCGAAGCCTTTGCGCTTGCGATAGTCGTCATCGACCTTGAAGTGAGCGGGCTGGCTGCTCGTGTTGGAGTCGAGCTCGAAGTCGACCGACAGCGCAGGATGTCCCGCGCCCATGATGCGGTGATCGATCTTCTTCTCGTCGCTGCCGAAGTGGCAGTGCAGGCAGACCTTCGCGCGCGCCGCCGGCTCTTCGAGCGGATAGAGACCGTTGGCAAGGTTTTCCTGATGGGTGGCGCCGTTGATGTGCGGGCCGATCCAGTTCTGCGCGCCGCCGTGGCACGCCTCGCAGGTGACGCCTTCGGAGACCTGATACCGGCGACCGCGCTGCGCCTCGGGCACGTAATCGGCGTGACAGGTCAGGCACTCGGCGGCGGATTCAGCGCTCTTCAAGCCGAGATTCGCGGCGATCCGCTTGCCGGCCGGCGAGAGCAGCAGCTTGTAGGCGTTCGAGTGCGCGTCCTTGCGCTCCCACGTCAGATATTCGCTCTGCAGGATGTGCGAATCGGCCGCGGGATGGCTCGCGCCGTGGCAGTTGCTGCCGGCGCAGCTCGCCACGCCTTCGTGACGATCCTTGCCTTCGAACGGCAGCGGCGCAGCGGCAACGGCCGACGTGACGAGCACGGCGACGATGCCTGCCGATCGGATCACGCGCTCCCTCAAAATCTTCCCCCTTCGCGTCAGTTGCATGCGAATCTTACGCGTATCATAAGGATGCAATCGAGGAGAGTTTCGCGCGTGGGGGACCGTTACCGCATCGCCATCGTCGGCTCAGGACCGGGCGGATTGTCGGCGGCGTGCCGCGCGGCAGAGGCCGGCGATTCGCACGTGCTGCTCGAAGCGCAGCCGCATCTTTCCAACACGATCTTCCGCTACCAGAAGGGCAAGCACGTCATGGCCGAGCCCAACGTGCTGCCGCTGCGCGCGGCTGCGCGCTTCGACGCCGGCTCGCGCGAGCAGATCCTGGGCGTGTGGGACGAGGACGTCGCCAAGCGCAAGGTCAACGTCAAGCATCGCGCCGAAGTCGCGAAGATCGAGAAATCCGGCGAGGGCTTCAAGCTCGCGCTCAAATCCGGCGAGTCGGTCGAGGCCGACAGGGTCGTGCTGTGCATCGGTGTCCAGGGCAATCCGAACAAGCTCGGCGCGCCCGGCGAAGACCTGCCGTATGTGCAGTACCAGCTCGACGATCCCGACGAATACAAGGGCGAGACGA
>Ga0070741_10005514_pt1 | contig 28039 bp, 24 predicted proteins | sample Coa_R1_4_FD_66440 | JGI IMG/M metagenome (GOLD analysis project Ga0070741, IMG submission 66440) | Surface soil microbial communities from Centralia Pennsylvania, which are recovering from an underground coalmine fire - Coalmine... | ecosystem: Environmental > Terrestrial > Soil > Unclassified ...
CGCAGGGCGGGCCACAACCAGTAGCGGGGGGCGGCGCGCATGGCCACGGCGAGCCCGCGCTGCACGTCGTCGTTGGCGACCTCCACGGCGCGGTCGTAGAGGCGCACCGCGCCGGGGAGCTCGCCGGCCAGGTAGGCGGCGTTGGCCGCCGCACACCACCTGCCGTAGCCGTCGCCTGGGGTGGCGGACAGCTCGGCGGCGCGTTCGGACGCGCGCGCCGCGGCCGCGTACGCGCCGCGTGCCGTCGCGTCGAGGGCGACGGCGTCGAGGGCGGCGGCGACGTCATCGTCGGGGCCGACCGCGGCCTGGGCGCAGTGCCACGCGTGCGCGGTCGGGTCGGTGGCGGGGTCGATGGCGGCGGCGACCGCCGTGTGCACCTCGCGCACCTCCGCCGCCGGCGAGCCGTGGTAGACGGCGGCGCGCACAAGGGGGTGGGCGAACTCGAGGGCGCCGTCGCGCAGCACGAGCACGCCGTCGCGCTCGTGCACGTCGAACGCTTCGCGTGGGATGCCGAGGCGCGCCGCGGCATCGATCGCCGTGGTGGCGCTGCGGCCGGTCGCGGTGGCGGCGACGAGCAGGGCGCGCCGCGCCGTGGCGTCGAGGGGGGCGAGGCGGCGCGCCAGGGCGCGCTGCACGGCGGGGCCGACGGTCAGCGGGTCGGGCAGGGGTGCCCCGCCGGCGAGTTCCGCGGCGGTGAGCTGGGCGGCGACCTCCCGCATCGCGAGCGGGTTCCCGCCCGTGCCGGCCACGAGGCGGGCGACGACGGGCGCGGGCACCTCCGCGTGGGCCACGTCCGTGATGAGCTGGGCGGCATCGGCGCCGGCGAGGCCGCCCACCACGAGCTCGTCGAGGCCGTCGGTGTCGAACGCGGAGGGCTCGTCGCGGCGGGCGGCGGCGAGCAGGCCGAGGCGGTCGTGCTCGATGCGGCGGGCGACGAACGCCAGCACGCGCGCCGAGGCCGGGTCGAGGACGTGGGCGTCGTCGACGATGACGGCGGTCGGCGCGTCCTTGGCCGCGGCGGCGAGCAGGGCGAGGGCGGCGACCGATATGACGAACGGGTCGCCCGCCGGGCCGGGGCCGAGCCCGAGGGCTGCTTCGAGCGCGTCGCGCTGCGGTGGGAGCAGCGACGGGAACAGGTCGTGCAGTGGGCGCAGTACATCGGCCAGGGCGGCGAACGGGAAGTCCTGCTCGGCCTCGCTCGCCCGGGCGGACAGTACGCGCACCTGGCGATTGGTGGCCAGCGCGGTGGCACGCTCGAGGAGCGTCGACTTGCCGATGCCGGGCTCGCCCGAGATCACGAGGGCGCGGCCGCGGGCGGCCTTGATGTCGGCGGCCCACGCGTCGAGGACGGCGAGCTCGTCGGCGCGCCCGAAGACACCCGCCGTCGCGCCGACGACGGTGGTCGCCCCGCCGGCACCGGTTGCCGCACCGCTGCCCGCCCGGGCCCGCCCCGCCATAGGTGGCGGGCAGCTAAGCACATGCCACCCCGTAGAGTGCCCGGCCGATGGCGACCGATGACCTGGCCTACGACGTGCAGGCCGCGGACGACGGCAACGTCCGCGTGCTCACGCTCAACCGCCCGCACAAGCTCAATGCGTTCACGCCGGACGGCTACCGCGTGCTGCGCGGCCGCCTCGACGACGCCGCCAGCGACCCGGCGGTGTCGGTGTGCGTGCTCACGGGCGCAGGGCGGGCGTTCTCCTCGGGCGTGGACCTGTCGGTGGTGAGCCGCGACGGCGGGGCCAGCGAGCTCGGGGCCGAGTTCGACCCGTTGATGGAACGGCTGGCCACGTTCCCGAAGCCCTTACTCGCTGCAGTGAACGGGCTGGCCGTGGGGTTCGGGGCGACGATCCTGCTGCACTGCGACCTCGTGGTCATCGACGAGGCGGCCGAGGTACGCATGCCGTTCGCCCGGCTGGGGACCACGGCGGAAGCGGCGAGCAGCTGGCTGTTGCCGCAGCGCGTCGGTGCCCAGCAGGCGGCGTGGCTGGTGCTGTCGGGCGCGGGGCTCGACGCGGCGTCGGCGGTGTCGCTCGGGTTCGCCCTGTGCACGGCGCCGGCGGGCCAGGCCCTCGCCGCCACCATGGAGCGGGCGCGCACGATCGCGTCGCACCGCCTGCCCGCCCTGGTGGCCAACAAGGCGCTCCTCCGCCACGGCTGGGCGGAGGAGATCGCCGCCGTCTGGGTGCGCGAGAAGGCCGCCGCCCAGGGGCTGGCGGCCGAGATCGGCCCCATCGGCCGCCTTGTATGACGGTGGATAGGAGAATCGCTATACGGCGCTGACGGTCTTTGGGCCGGGCGGGCGGCGCCCGGCTGTATGACGGTGTATAGCGATTTTCCTATACTGCGCTATGGACCCGGTGCGGAACCCCTACAGCCCGGGGGCCGGGACCCGCCCGCCGGCGCTGGTCGGTCGGGAGCGGGAGATCGAGGCCATGGACGTGGCCCTGCAGCGGGTGCTGATGGGCAGGGCCGGGCGGGGCCAGATCCTCACCGGGCTGCGGGGGGTCGGGAAGACCGTGCTGCTGAACGAGTTCGAGCATCTGGCCGGCCGGCAGGTGGACGGGCGGGAGCTGTTCCACGAGCACGTCGAGGTCTCCGAGGAGGGCAGGCTGGCGCCGCTGCTGGTCGGTGCCTTCCGCCGGCTGCTGCTGGCCATGCAGGCCAAGAAGCGGCTGGGGGAGTACGTGACCAGGGCACTCGGGGTGCTGAAGGCGTTCAGCCTGCGGCTGCCCGACGGGGCAGAGATCCGCATCGACGTCGAGGCCGTGCACGGGCCGGCGGACAGTGGGGACCTGGCGAGCGACCTGGCCGGGCTGTTCGTCGAGGTGGGCCAGGTCGCCCGCGATTCCAAATCGGGTGTCCTGCTGACGCTGGACGAGCTGCACTACGTGGACCTGGCCACGTACACGGCGCTCGTCGTCGGGCTGCACCGGGCGACGCAGCTGAACCTGCCCATAGTCGTGGCCGGGGCGGGCCTGCCGTCGCTGGCGACGCTGACGGGGGAGGCCAAGACGTACGCCGAGCGCATGTTCACCTTCCCGCGCATCGGGTCGTTGTCGATGGACCTGGCCATCGAGGCGCTGACCGCCCCGGCGAGCGACGAGGGCGTGGTCTGGGAGGAGGGTGCGCTCGCGCTCGTGCTGCAGGTGACCGAGTGCTTCCCGTACTTCCTGCAGGAGTTCGGGAAGGCGGCGTGGGACGTGGCCGACGGGCCTGACGCCATCACGCGCGACGACGTCGAGCGGTCGCTGCCCCTGGCCCGGGCCGAGCTCGACGACGGGTTCTTCCGGGTGCGGGCGACGCGGGCGAACGACGGGGAGCGGTTGTACCTGCGGGCGATGGCCGAGCTGGGCAGGGGAGCGGTCCGGACGGGGGACGTGGCGGAGCTCCTCGGGACCAGGGTCCAGGCGCTCGCCCCCGTCAGGGCCGCCCTGATCAAGCGGGGCGTCGTGTATTCGCCGAGACGCGGCGAGATCGAGTTCACCGTGCCGATGTTCGGCGACTACATGAAGCGGTCGGTGCCCGACCTCGGGCAGAGGCGGCCACGGCCGGCACCGGGCGCGGCGGCCGTTGGACGGGCCTCCCGCTCCTGGTACCCTGTAGCCCACGCCGCGGGGTGGAGCAGTCAGGTAGCTCGTCGGGCTCATAACCCGAAGGTCGAAGGTTCAAATCCTTCCCCCGCCACCAACGAAAGAGCAGGTCAGAGCCGGTGCGAGAGCACCGGCTCTGTAGTTTCTGCCAAGCTTGTCTCTAGCTCAATCCCTAGTGCCCGGCTACAGTGTCCTGTTGGTGCAGGGGACCAAGCGCAGGAAGCGTGAGGGCGTCTGGGAGGTCCGGGTCTACGTCGGATCGGATCCGATCACGGGCCATCCCAAGCAGATCTCGAAGACGGTCCACGGAAGTGCCCGCGACGCCGACCGGGTCCTGCGGGAGATGATCGATCGGCTGGGGACGTCGAACCCGGAAGGGTCGGCGGCGACCTTCGGCCAGCTCCTCGACCGGTTCCTGGAGGAAAGTGAGCGGCTGGACCTCTCGCCAACGACATTAAGGACATATCGGGCACAAATCGACCGGACGATCCGACCGGCGCTGGGCAAGGTGCAACTTGCACGCCTGACGGCGAAAGATCTCGATCGTCTGTATGGCGCGATGAAGGCGGAGGGCCGAAGTCCCAAGACCATCCGTAACCACCACGCCATCGTCTCGGCGGCACTACATCAGGGCGTCCGGTGGGGGTGGATCCGCGACAACGTGGCGGAGAATGCGAAGCCGCCTCGTGTGGCGCCGCGTCGGGTTCGGGCGCCATCGGTGGATGATGTGCGACGGTTGATCGAGGCGGCCGAGGAACGAGACCCGCGCTTGGCTCCGCTGGTCATGCTGGCGGCTCTCACTGGAATGCGGCGGGCTGAGCTGTGTGCTCTGCGCTGGACTGACGTGGACCTTGACAACGGGGTTCTCGACGTCTCCCGGAGCCTGATCGTTGTGCCGGGCGGTCTGAAGGAGAAGACCACGAAGACCGACCGCGAGCGGGTTGTTGCGATCGACGACGTGGCGGTGCTTCTTCTTCGGCGACATCGGGCGAACGTCGAGTCGTGGATCGCAGAGGCGGAAGGAACGCTCGCACGCGACGCATTCGTGTTCTCGCCATTCGTTGAGGCAACAACGCCGTTTCGCCCAGATAACGTCACGGGTTTCTTCACCCGAGTTCGTGACAGTCTTGACCTGAAGTCGGTACGGCTTCACGATCTCCGTCACTTCACTGCGACACAACTCATCGGAGCCGGCGTTGACGTACGGACGGTCGCTGGTCGGCTCGGGCACACGGATCCGTCGCTGACAATGCGGGTGTACGCGGATGTCCTCCAGGAACGCGATCGAGCGGCAGCGTCCGTGATGGGGCAGATCCTCGGCGCAAGGCCCGGGCCGGCGAGCGGCGACTGAGCCGCCTCGACCAGGCGGGGCGACGAGCGGCCGACGCATAGATGCGGTACTCGGGGGTGTGACTGCACCGGACCTCTTGGGACCGGGACACCGACGCTCATGGTCTTAGCGGGAGAGGGTTTGGCAAGGCCAAGACGAGCCGCGCCACGGCGCAGGCCTTGCCGGCACCGGCTGGGTGACGTGGCCAGGAGCGTCGTATCCGCTCCCAGGAGGGCTCCCAGCGGAAGCCACCCCCCGCAAGCATCGGCATCCACTCGTATCGGCCGCTCACCGCGTGGCTCTGACGTGGCCGCACGTGGCCGTCGCCATCGCCATTGACCTCGCCAGTCTGGGGCTTGGCCTCGCCGTGCCCGCTCACCTCATCCTGCTGGTGGTCGCCCACTCGCTTCTCGCTCTTGTGGCCGCGTGAGGACCCGGATTGGTCGGATCGCCGGCCGCGCCCGAGAGGCGTGTACACTGGGCCGCAGCAAAAGATGTGTACATGTGATCTTGACAAGATCACATGTACACGCTATAGTTGTGGATATGAAGAACACACAGCCCTTCAAAGCAGGACGGCACCTGATCGTGATCGACATCGAGAACCTGACGGGAACGCCGAGCCCCTCGGCCGACGAGGTGGCGGCAGCGATCACTGGTCTCCGGGCCGTCGTCGCGGGATTCGACGACGCTCAGAAGGTCGTCGCCTGCAGCCACCACGCTGCCCGAATCGTCCCCTTCGTGTTCCCGAATGCTCGATACCTCTGGCGGTCGGGTCCGGATGGGGCAGACCTGGCTCTCCTCGATGTCATGGAGAACGAGCGGGTGGACGAGCGGTTCGAGCGGGTCACGATCTGCTCGGGAGACGGCGCCTTCGCGTCTGCAGCGGCGTGGCTCGCACGAGCCGGGGTCGTGGTCACGGCTGTCTCGCTCTCGGGTCACCTGGCGGCACGCCTCCGGCTCGCCGCACGACATGTGGCCTTCCTTCCACCCTCCCTCGCTGCCACCGCCGGGAGTGCATCCTGATGTCAACCACACTCGACCTCATCTCGATGGCGGACATCGCTCGCCTAGCGGGAGAAAAGCGAGCAACCGTCGGCAACTGGAAGGCTCGCAACCCGGACGAGTTCCCTCGCGAGCGGGGACGCGGGTCACGAGGACCGCTGTACGACCGCGCCGAGGTCGTGGCTTGGTTGGAGGCGACGAACCGCCTGAAGGCGGGTGCTCCCGAGATCGACATGATGTGGAAGATTGCGGACTCCTTCCGCGGGGCTATTAGCACCGAAGAAGTGATGCCACTGCTGCTCGCCATGCTGGCGGTCAACGCGAAGGAACCGGCTGCATGGCAGCGCGTTCGCGGCACAGCTTCGACAGACCTTGATGAGGTTGTGCGTTCGGCCGTACGCGCAACCTTCCCGTTCGCTGCCGAGGTGCTTCCGCACGGCCGGCTGCCGGTCCCGGCGCTTCACAATGCGGTGGAGATGCTCGCTTCACTCGATGGCACGCGCGTCGGAGGAACAGCGGACGCACTCCTAGAGCAGGCCGCGAGCGCCATGGCACAACGCGGTGGCGAGTTTCTGACGCCGCGATCGGTTCGCAAGCTCATGGTGGCGATCTCGAAGCCCACCGGCATCGTCTATAACCCGGCGACCGGAGTGGCGCAGCTAATGATCGACGCCGCGCTCGCATCGAGAAACGGGCCAAACCAGCTCGTTGGGCAGGAGATCAACTCCCGGATCTGGGCCATGGCGAAGCTCAACCTCGCGATCCACGACGTCCCTGCTGAGGTTGCTCTCGGCGACGTCTTCGGTGCCGATCAGTTCCCACAACTGCGTGCCGACCGTGTCCTATGTGTCCCTCCCTGGAACCAGAAGCTGCCCATTGCGGAGGCACTCACCGACGATCCTCGCTGGGTGTTCGGCGAGCCCGGTCCAAACGACGGGAACGCAGCCTGGATCCAGCACTGTCTGGCGCACTTGGCGGAGAGGGGACGAGCCGTGATCGCTCTTCCGAATAGTGCACTCTTCGAGTCCGGGCGGGCCGGGCGGATCCGCCAGCGCATTGTCAAGGCCGGACTCCTTGACGCCGTTGTGGGGTTGCCGCCGGGGCTGTTCGAGTGGACGGGCCTCCCGTGCGCCCTCCTTGTCTTCAGTAAGGGCCGTGACAGCGTCAGCGGCAAGCCCGCGCCCACCCTGATGGTCGATCTGACGGAGGTGGATACGGAGGGGGCGGGTCGCGCATCGAGCCTTGGCGGTGACCTGATCGATGAGATTGCTCGTGTGTACGAGGATTGGACACAAGGGGTCGCGCCGTCGACCAAATACGCTGCAGTCGCGACATTCGATCACCTCGCGGCGAACGACTTCGTGATCGATCCAGTGCGTTACCTCGCCTTGCCACGCCCAACCAAGAGCGTCGACCAGGCAGCGCGGGCGAGGGCCGAACTGCTGCAGAAGCTTGGTTCGCTCACCCGAGAAAGTCATGAAGCCGACGCTGCGCTAGAAGCGGTCCTGGGTGAGGCGCGATGAGCACGGCAACAGAACTCCGGTTGGGTGACCTGGTCCCCAGTGCCCTCACCGTGACGCGAGGTTTTCCAACCCAGCGCGCGGTGCTCGACGATGGAGTACGAGTGATGTCCGTCGCTTCCCTTCGGAACTCGACTCCGCCGCGGCACTTCGCAGATCGGAATGACATATCAGAGACCGACATGGGACAGGCCGGCGACGTGCTTGTCGCCATCGAGGGCGGCACGGTCGGCGAGACGCTCGTCGTACCCGACGGCCTCAACGAGTTCGTGCCTTCTCAGCAGGTCGCGACCTTGCGCGTGCACGATGGGACGCTGATCGATCCCTGGTATCTAGGTGCGTGGCTCACAGCTGAACCAGCAGCGGAGCAGCTTCGTCGTCTCGCCCGTGGTCTGGGGATCCAGCGAATCCCCATCAAAGAGCTGTCCTCAGTCGTCGTTCAGGTCCCGCCGATCCACGAGCAACGCCGCATCGGTGAGCGCTTCCGGGCCTTTGAAAACTCTATCCGGTCGCATCGTGCGGTCACGGCATGCCTGGAGGGCCTGCGCGACGCCGACCTTGTCGTGACCTTTGCAGAGATGAAACTGAGCGGGAACGTCCATAAGGAGAACCAACGATGATTACGGGGGCGATCAAGAGTCAGGTCGACAAGGTCTGGGACGCCTTCTGGTCGGGTGGCATCTCCAACCCACTCGAAGTTATCGAGCAGATCACGTACCTCCTCTTCCTGCGGCGTCTCGACGACATGCAGGTCCTCGAAGAGAACAAGGCGACGCGGCTCAGGAAGCCGGTGGAGCACCGCATCTTCCCGGAAGGCAAGGATGACCTGGGACGCCCTTATGAGGACATGCGCTGGTCCCGGTTCCGCAACTTCTCACCGGACGAGATGTTCACCGTCGTTGACCGACACGTCTTCCCGTTCCTACGGACGCTCGGCGGCAATGGCTCGACCTACGCGCATCACATGAAGGACGCGCGGTTCACGATCCCGACTCCTCAGCTCCTCGCAAAGGTCGTCGACCTCATTGCCGAGGTTCCGATGGAGGATCGCGACACGAAGGGTGATCTGTATGAGTACATGCTCGCGAAGATCGCCACGGCAGGGCAGAACGGCCAATTCCGGACGCCTCGCCACATCATCCAACTCATGGTCGAGATGGTTGCGCCAACGCCAACCGATGTCATCTGCGACCCCGCCTGCGGCACGGCAGGCTTCTTGATCGCAGCGGGCGAGTATCTGCGACACAGCAACCCGGAAATGCTCCGAGACGAGAAGCCGCGGGCGCATTTCCATCACGAGATGTTCCACGGCTTCGACTTCGACAACACGATGCTCCGGATCGGCAGTATGAACATGCTCCTCCACGGCGTCGAAAACCCAGACATCAGGTATCGCGACTCGCTCTCCCAGGACCACGCCGGGGAAGAAGAGCGTTACAGCCTGGTGCTTGCGAACCCGCCTTTTGCAGGATCGCTCGACTACGAGCACACCGCCAAGGATCTTCAGGCTATCGTCAAGACGAAGAAGACGGAGCTGCTCTTTTTGGCCCTCTTCATCAGGCTGCTCAAACCCGGAGGTCGAGCCGCAGTCATCGTCCCAGACGGAGTCTTGTTCGGCTCCAGTAACGCTCACAAAAGCCTGAGGAAGACTCTCGTCGAGGACCAGAAGCTCGATGGCGTTGTGTCGCTCCCGAGTGGCGTATTCCGGCCATACGCCGGGGTGTCCACGGCAATTCTCCTCTTCACCAAAACGAACTCAGGCGGCACTGATCACGTGTGGTTCTACGACATGGATGCCGACGGCTGGTCCCTTGACGATAAGCGGACTCCGCTCCTTTCGGACGACAAGCTGGGTCCGGTGCCCAGGACTCCGCTGGCTAGCGCAGACCACGCTAAGAACAACTTGCCGGATGCGTTGGGGCGTTGGACTAACCGGAACGGAAGCGAACTCAGCCGCTCCCGAACCGAGCAAAGCTTCTGTGTTACCAAAGCTGAGATCGCGGGTAACGGATACGACCTCAGTCTCAATCGTTACAAGGAAATCGTGCACGCGGATGTGGAGCATCGACCGCCCCTGGCGATTCTCGCCGACCTCACCAAGATCGAAGCCGCCATCCAACGGGGATTGAAGGAGTTGGAGGAGATGCTCAGGTGACTGAGTATCACAGAGTACCCCTTGGCGACCTGGTGGCGAGACCGCACACGCGGAATCCGAGCACTGTGAACGGCGATAACACATTCACATACATCGATTTAGCGTCAGTGGACCAGACCTCAAAAGTGATCGCGACACCCCGTCGGCTCCTAGGTCGCGAGGCACCCAGCCGGGCACGTCAAGTGGTTGCCCATCGAGACGTTCTTGTCTCGACTGTGCGGCCTAACCTCAACGCGGTGGCACTCGTTCCACCATCGCTAGACAAGGCGATTGCATCGACGGGCTTCTGTGTTCTGCGCCCCGACGGAGCGATGCTCGACAGCTCTTACCTCTTCCATTGGGTAAAGACGCCGGAGTTCATCGCTGACATGGTCCGACGCGCCACCGGTGCGAGCTATCCCGCCGTTTCTGACCGCACCGTCCTCTCGTCAACGATACCTCTGCCTCCGCTCCCCGCACAGCGACGGATAGCGGCCATTCTTGATGAAGCAGATGCGCTGCGAGCCAAGAGGCGAGAGACCATGGCCTCGTTCGACTCACTTGCCCACTCGATCTTTCTTGACATGTTCGGTAATCCAGCGACCAACCCAAAGGGCTGGCCGCGGGAGCGACTCGGCGAACTGGCCACAAAGTTCTCCGACGGTCCGTTTGGCTCGAACCTCAAGACTTCACACTATACGGAGGACGGAATCCGTGTCATTCGCCTACAGAATATCGGCTCCGGCAGGTATGTTGACACCGATAGGGCGTTCATTTCCGAGCAGCACTTTGCGACTCTGAAGAAGCATACCTGTCTACCAGGAGACGTGCTCGTGGCGACACTGGGGGATCCGAATCTAAGGGCGTGCGTGCAACCAGAGTGGCTCCCCATCGCACTCAACAAGGCCGATTGTGTTCAGATTCGACCCAACCCACAGCTGTGTAGCGCTGACTATCTGTGTTCGTTACTGAATGAACCCGACACAGAGGCGATGGCGCAACAACTAATTCTTGGTCAGACGCGACTCAGGATCAGCATGGGACGTCTCCGCGAATTGAGCGTGCCCGTGCCCCCCATAGATCTCCAACTATCCTTTACCGAGCGGCTTCGAGAGCTGCATGCCTTGGGGCACGAGGCCTCCCGGTCGATGGTGTGTCTCGACAGCCTCTTTACGTCTCTTCAGCACCGAGCCTTCAAGGGTGAACTGTGAGCAACTTTAGCTTTCTCGGAAGTGAGTGGCCGGATATCCGGGAGGCAGCAGACAAGGCCGAGGCGTCGATCAAGACTGATCCACGAACGTCGTGCTTCTATGCACGTCGTGCAACCGAGCTAATCGTCAACTGGATTTACAAGGCCGACTCAACACTCCGCCTACCGTACCAAGACAACCTTGGCGCGCTGTTGCACGAGCCCACATTCAAGCGGGCAGTGGGGGAGACCGTCTTCAACAAGGCCGTGCTGATCACCCGCATCGGGAACCGAGCCGTGCACGACAACCGGACCATCCCGGAGTCGGTGTCGGCATCGACCGTTCGAGAGTTGTTCCATGTCTGTTACTGGCTTGTCCACACCTATGGGCGCGGTGAGAAGCCTGCGTCGGACCTCACTTACGACCCGGATGCCGCGGTCCCCGCGGCCACAGTTGGCACACAGACCGCCGCAAGGTTGCAAGAGCTAGAGGCGTCTCTGGCCGAGCGCGACGAGAGACTCACCGCGCTGTTGGTCGATCGGGAGGCGCTCGACGATGAGCTGGTGCGCCTACGGGCCGAGGTCGCGAAAGCAAAGAAGGAGGCCACGGAGGATACGCACGACTATTCCGAGGCAGAGACCCGGGCGCGCATCATCGATGAGTATTTGCATGAGGCTGGGTGGCCACTCACAGATGTGCGTGATCGTGAGTATGAAGTCTCGGGAATGCCGAATCAGCAGAACACGGGATACGTGGATTACGTCCTCTGGGGGGATGACGGCAGGCCCCTCGGTCTTGTTGAGGCGAAGCGCACCACCAAGTCTCCGCTGGCGGGGAAGCAACAGGCGAAGCTCTACGCGGACTGCTTGGAGGTGGAGTTCGGTCGGAGGCCGGTGATCTTCTACTCGAACGGCTACCAGACCTGGATCTGGGATGACCAGATGTACCCCCCACGGGAGGTCCAGGGCTTCTATACCAAGGACGAACTGGAACTCCTCATCCAGAGGAGGACGAGCCGTAAGTCACTCGCGACCGCCGAGATTGACGGGTCCATCGTGGAGCGGTACTACCAGACACGAGCCATTCGCAGGATCGGGGAAGCATTCGAGAACGACCTTGAACGAAAGGCTCTGCTCGTGATGGCGACCGGCGCCGGGAAGACCCGCACTGTCATTGCGCTGTCCGACCTCCTCATGCGTTGTAACTGGGCAAAGCGTGTGCTGTTCCTCGCTGACCGCATCGCTCTTGTGAATCAGGCGGTCGGAGCGTTCAAGACGCATTTCCCGGCTTCGTCTCCAGTGAACCTCGTGACTGAGCGCGAAGGTGATGGCCGCGTATATGTGTCGACCTATCCGACGATGATGGGGTTGATCGACGAAATGCGGGACGGGCGCCGCAGGTTCGGGCCGGGACACTTCGATCTCATCGTCATCGACGAGGCGCATCGCTCTGTGTACCAAAAGTACCGGGCGATCTTCGACTACTTCGACAGCTTGCTCGTCGGTCTCACCGCGACACCGAAGGATGAGATCGACATCAACACGTATCAGCTCTTTGAGCTAGAGAGGGGCGTCCCAACCGACGCGTACCAGCTCGACGACGCCATCAAGGATGGGTTTCTCGTTCCCCCAATTGCAGTATCCGTGCCGATCAAGTTCCAACGGCAGGGAATCACGTACAAGGACCTTTCGCCTGAAGAGCAGGAGAAATGGGATGCCCTGGAGTGGGGAGACGATGACCCTATCCCCGACAGGGTGGAGTCGTCGGCACTGAACGCGTGGCTCTTCAACGAGGACACCGTCGACAAGGTTCTCGCGCACCTCATGACGGAAGGCCAGCGCGTCGCGGGCGGTGACAGGATTGGCAAGACGATCATCTTCGCCAAGAACCAGGCGCACGCCGACTTCATTGTCGAGCGGTTCGACGCGAACTATCCGAAGTTCAAGGGCGCCTACGCCCGCACCGTCCATCATGGTGTCAACTATGCGCAGTCACTGATCGATGCCTTCTCGAGTCCGGCCAAGGCACCGCACATAGCTGTCTCTGTCGACATGCTCGACACCGGGATCGATGTCCCCGATGTGGTGAACCTCGTCTTCTTCAAGCAGGTCCGCTCGAAGACGAAGTTCTGGCAAATGGTCGGACGCGGAACTCGGCTCCGCCCGGACCTCTTCGGCCCGGGGGATGACAAGAAGAGCTTCTTCATCCTCGACTACTGCGGCAACCTGGAGTTCTTCAGCTTGGACCCGGCAACGGCTGAAGGTCGCCTCGGTGAGACGCTCAGCACGCAGCTGTTCACGACCCGCCTCGACCTCATTGCCGAACTCGACCGGAGCAAGGTGTCGGGGGCCGGAGCCGCCGAAGACGGGCAGCTCCGCTCCGAAACCGCATCAATCCTGCACGGTGTGGTGGCCTCCATGAACGTCGACAACTTCGTCGTGCGTCCAAAGCGAGAACATGTGGAGCGCTTCGCCAAGGCTGAGGCGTGGACCGTCCTGGGCCAAGACGACCTTCACGAGCTTGCCTCGGAGGTGGCTCCGCTTCCTTCTGACGTTGAGGCAGAAGAGGAGGAGGCCAAGCGCTTCGACCTCCTGATGCTCAACCTACAGCTTTCCGTTCTGCGCCATGATCCCCGCTTCACGAAGCTTCGAGACAAGGTCATTGCCATCGCGGCGATGCTCGAAGAGCAAGCCAACATCCCGATGGTACGGGAGCAGCTCGTTGTCTTGGAGGAACTCCAATCCGAGGATTGGTGGCAGGACGTAACCGTGGTGATGCTGGAGCAGGTTCGAAAGAAGCTGAGAGACCTCGTTCAGTTCATTGAGAGGCGGAGCCGGAATGTCTTGTACACCGACTTCGAAGACGAGATGGGCGAAGCGACATCGTTCGATCTTCTCGGGATCACCCCGCCGCAGGACATGGAGCGGTTCAAGGCCAAGGCGCGTGCATTCCTCCGCGACCACCAGGATCACATAGCGATTCACCGACTCCGCATGAACAAGCCGCTGACACCGAGCGATCTCGACGCCCTGGAGAGAATGCTGGCGGAGAACGGGATCGGCGATGACGAGACGATCGCCAGGGCCAAGGAAGAGAGCCAGGGGCTGGGCTTGTTCGTCCGCTCGCTCATAGGTCTCGACCGAGGTGCGGCTAAGGAGGCGTTCGCCGAGTTCCTTGGAGGCCGCACGCTGAGTGGGAATCAGATTGAATTCGTTGACCTGATTATCAATCACCTCACCGAACATGGTGTTATGGGTGCCGCGCTACTGTACGAGTCTCCTTTCACAGACCTTGCTCCGCACGGTCCAGATGATCTATTCACCTCGGACGACGTGGATCGACTTGTGTCGATCCTGGATGACGTGAGGGCGGCAGCAGAGGCCGCGTGACGAGGGTGGCGACCCGGCCATTCGTGTTCTGCGCTTTCACGCTGCGTGCTCTCGCGCTTGCCGGAATAGAGATGGTAGAACCGGGCTGCCCCGGCGCCACCACACGCGCTCATGCGTGGCGCACGTACGCGTCGACTGACTCGGCAACAATTTCGGTTGTGCGACGCGCGCCACCGTCACGTCCCGTCCAGTCACGGGTACGGAGTCGGCCGGTGACCCTGACGGGACTGCCTTTACCGAAGGTCCTGACGATGTGCTCGGCGTCGTCGCCCCAGAGCACGATGTCGTGGAACTCGGCTGGTGTGGTGTCGTTGGTGGCAACTCGAAGACGTGCGACGGGACCCGCGGACGTTGTACGCAGCTCCGGATCGGCGGTCAGCCGCCCCACCAGGATCACCTGATTGACGGAGGACAACGTGTTGGGCACGGTTGTAGACGTGGTGTCAGTCGCCTTCTTTGTTGACATGCGTTGCTCCTATGGTTGATGTTGCGAGGACTCGACGCCACTTATGGCTGTCATAAGGCGAAGCCTCCATCGAGGCTGGCAGCAACCGTCTGCGCCCGCCGGCGCGCTCGGAATGCGATCACACGCAGGTGGCCCGTGGACACTCCAAGTCGCTCGGCCATCTGCTCACGTGAGAGGCGACCGACGTACAGCCACGTCAGCACCTTGCGCTCTACCGCTGGAAGCGACTCGACAATCCGGAGGAACCATGCGGCGTTGAGTACGTGCTCGGTCTGATCGTGGTGAAGAACGCGGTCAGTGACGTTGTCGAAGTCGACCTCCGTGGTGTTGTAGCGCCGCCGAAGAACTCCGTAGCAGACACGAAGCGCGACAGCAACAAGCCACGCTTCCGGGTTGCAAATCCCATGGAGATCGGCTTGGAGAAAACGGATGAACGTCTCCTGTGTTGCATCCTCGGCGTCCTCCGGTCGGGAGAGCTTCGCGAGGCAAACGCGGTGCACCGTTTCCCAGTGCCTGACGACAAGCGCAGCCACCTCCGTCTCGGGTGGTCGTTGATCGCGCCTCTGAGCAGGCATCTCAACCCGGCAGTGCACCCCGGGCGGCGATCGGTTACAGCGCAAGCGGCCGGCATCGTCGCACCGCAGACCGTTTCGCCGACTCTGTTGGGGAGCGTTCCCCCGCTGCCTTACGGCCCCAAGACGAACCGGGCGCGCTCGCTGCGGAGCATCTCATAGGGGGACATGACCTTCACTCCCACCCCGAGGCACGCATCTGGGATCTTGATGCGCCTTGTCGACGTCGAGGGAATCTCGTGAGTGACGACGACGTGTGACAGCGCTAGCGCTTGAGCAACGAGGTAGTAGTCGGCACCCGACTGGAGGAACGTGCTCACAGCCGCAGGTTCGTAGTTCCCGCTTCCTGCCCAGCTACTAACTGCTGCGAGACTCGGCGTGGTCGTGTTGTCGGGCGGCACGAAGAACGAGGCGCCACGGGCTGCTGCCCAGGTCGACAGATCATCGTTACCTGCCACGAGTTCGTCGCGCACCTTCTCGATGCTGAACACCGTGCCATCGGCATTCCGCGCGTCCAGCCACTCCCAAAATGCGGGACAGAAGTCAAATCCATAGTGCAGCTTCTTGGCCTGTATGAAGATGTTCGCATCAAGCAGGTACGCCATCACGCGACGCCGAGATGCCGAGCAAGTTGATCGAACGTCGAGTGTTTCTTGAAGCCAAGCATCTGGTATGCATCGCGATGCAAAGTCTGACCTTCAAGTGTGCTCTCAATGAGAGCGCGCGCGAAGCGCTTGCTAACCCGAATGGGTTGTGTGTTGTAGAAGTTGCCCCCCTGGCTTCCACCAGAGCCTTCGTCCATCAGAGCAAGTACACGATCTCGCTCCTGCGCGTACGCCACCCGAAACTGCTGTAGCGTGAGATGCCCTGCGTCGAAGACCCGGCGAAGCGCAACGAGAGTGCTCACCTTGAATTCCCGGGCGAGGTCTTGGAGCAAATCAGGCAAGGCTTCAACGCTCACTTGAAGATTGCGGACGGCGTCAGCTGGGACGAGAAACTCAGCAGCTGTTTCGTTGCACCACCGCTCCGCGGGATTCACTGGTCGGTCTTGAAGATCGGCGTCCGACACCGCTGATTGTCCGAGCCAGAGGTGCGCGAGTTCGTGCGCAAGCGTGAATATCTGCGCCGCCTTCGTGTCGGAGCCATTGACGAACACGAGAGGGGCTAAATCATCTACGAGGGCAAAGCCGCGGAATTCACGTGGATCGAGCTTCCTGTGTGTGTTGCTGCCGACAACGCCACTGACCATCACGAGAACGCCACATCGGTCAGCATGATCAATAAGGCGGCTGAGCGCCTCGCTCCAAGTGTGGCCTCGGTCGGTGAGACCGAAGTCAAGCACCTCTCGCATCTGGCGAGCGGCCTCCGGGACATCGCTACTGGGAGTCAGGCTTGCAACGAAGGAGACGCGCTCCTCACGATGGAGACGCGCATAGTCCCTGTACCAATCCTGGCGTTGCTGGCATTGATAAATGGTGTCGAGGAGGTCGGGACTCGCATGGCCCACTTCCACATCTCCCATGGTTCGGAAGTCGGGAAGCGGCAGTTGCTCGTCGGGGGGCTCCGGTAGGAACAAGTAACCGACCGGAGTGTGCGTCGCCTGCGCGAACTTCTCCAGTTGCTTCAAGGTGGGCTGCTTAGTCCCCTGCTCCCATTCACCGAGTGACGGGAACCTGGCCGCTATCTCATTCGGGTCAATCCCGGACCGCTCGACTGCCCAGGCGAGGAGCGCTTCCCGGACTGGGACGCGGACGGTCATCGGCCGAATCGCGGTTGGCCGCCGGAGGCGATCGTCTGGGTCCTCCGACCGCGACGGCACCCCGGAATCATGGCTCGATGATACGGGAGGCCTATGACGAGCGAGCGACTTGCCTCCGACGGGTCCTTTCCGGCGTGCCGGCCAGGGCGCCTCTGCTCATGGGAGCCCGCCCATATCGTGCCGATTGCCGTCAGGTGGGGGGCCACCACTCGGCGACCCCCCGAAGCGGGTGGGACTAGGCGGCAACTGCGGGCTTAGAGGACAGCGCCTGGAAGCGGTCAGCGAGCACCTCGACGGTGCGCCGCGTGGTGCCATCGGTACCCTCCCAGGTACGGGACTGGAGCCGTCCCTCGATGTAGGCGAGGCGGCCCTTTGCCATGTACTGGCAAGCGAACTCTGCCTGCGCTCGCCAGAGCACGACGTCGTGGAACTCCGGCTGCTCCCGGTCGTTCGTCACGACGCGTACTGTCGTGACGCTGGTTCCGGACGAAGTTGTCCGCAACTCGGGTTTTGCGACCAACCGGCCAACGAGGATCACTCTGTTGACTGCCAGGTCACGTTTAGGCTTTGCCTGCGTGTTGTCGGTGGGACCGTCTGGTGTCTGGGCTCTGCTGGCCATTGGATGTACCTCCGTGGTGTTGATCGATGCATCCGTTGGAGCAGGGAGGCGCCGAGCGGAATAGCCCCGAGCGAAGCGAGCATGCCTTGGGGCTTGCAGCGGGTAGGCGGGGGCCTGCTAACGGTGTGCATGGAGATCGACAGCACATGAGGAGTTACTCGGCCAGGTGATCAGACGGCTGACGTCTCGACCTGGAACATCGCCGGCTAGTCCCAGACAGACGAGGTCGGACCAGGCCAGAGCTTGAGGATGTGCTCGGTGAGTTCTGAGGACCGTGTGTCGATGACCACTTCGTCCCACGTATCAGGGTGCTCGTCGATGATGCGACGATTGAGCAGCAGGACGCTGTGCTTGTTCAGCTCCGGTCGCTTCGTCGGCCATGCGCTGTTCGACAGAGCCGGGTTGAGCTTGGCGGTGACGAGCGTCAGGTTACCGAGGCGGTGGACATGCCGGTCGCGGTCGGCGACGAGTAGGGCATCGTCTGGCGGGGAGACAGGCCAGTATTGGCGCCAGCCTTGCGGGAGGACGTGCTCGATGGTGAGACCGGCGGGGAGTGGCATCGCTTCGCTCTTGTCTGTCCGCATCGAACCCTCGATGGCTGAGAGCACCATGACGATGCGCCGCTGGTTGACTTGTCCGTAGAGGTTGGTGCTCTCCAAGACATCGCGTACTTGCGCATCGGTGGGCCATACACCGCTTGGTGCTGGCGAGGAGCGCAGCTCGTCAAGGATGATGCAGTCGGCGTTGCCGGGATCCGCCTTCAGTGCCTTGAGCGTGTCGAGGAAGAATCGGTTGTAGTTCTTCGTCGTGAACCGACAGAGCATGCGACGCACGAGCCAACTCTCCAACATGTCGAGTGAGCGTCGCCGTCGCTCGACAGACAATGTCGCCTGATTCTGACGAAACAGCACCAGTGCGATGGGAAGCGCTGTCGATGTGTCAAGGACGTCGAGCATGTCGAAAAAGCGACGCTCTGTTGAGCCGGAAGGTTGGTCATCGAAGCTCTTGAAGATCTTTGCGTCGGATGAAAACTCGCGCACGATGTCACCGATCGGGCCACTGGTTGGTGTGCTGATGTGGTCCCGGAAGGTCGTGAAGAGGTGATGGGCACCGACTTCGTTTGCAGTCTGCATGGTGAGCCAGTGCATCAGGAACAGCTCGGAGCGGGGCCGGTTCAAGCGACCCTGGCGGACGTCTTCCCGCCAGTAGCCGCTCTCGAATGGCGCCCAGTGTTCGGAGTAGAGCTGATCCAAGTTTGTGCCATAGTTGGCAGCAGCTCGCTGGAACACGAGGTTCTTGACGAGATCGAGGGCGTGCAATGGCATGCCGCGGGCGTTGAGCGTTTCGAAAATGATCTGTGCGTTGTCGCCGGGCTCCAGGTCGATGACGACGAGTTTGAGCAGCTCACGAACAACCTTCGTCAGGGCAGCGAAGCGAGCGGCAATGTCAATACCGTCGTCCGGTTCGTTGGCCCATTCCTCCAGCGCCTCGACGAAGTAGTCGTAGGCGAGTTGGATCTGAGTCTGCTCCCTGCCGTCGTCGGTGGACCGGAGCATGGTGGATCGGAACGGATCCCGGTCGACGTTGGTGGGCCAAACCTTGAACTGGTCGTCAGGATCAACGACAAGATCGGGGTCGTTCTCCGTCAGCTTTCGCAGCAGACGCGCCTCCTTCTCGCACTTTCGGCTGGCGGCGACCTCGCTGGCGGCGGCGATGAAGAGTTGAAGGGTGGTGAGACGCTGCTGGCCGTCGATGATCGACCGCTCCTCGACCGACCCGGTGGCGAAGGGCGCGAGGTCGAGGACGATGGCTCCAAGGAAGTGCGGTGGCAGGGGCGGTGGTTGTGAGCCCTCGGGAGCGGCGGCGGCGATCTCCTGGGCATATCCGAGCTGGGCGATCACCTTTTGGACGTCCTCCCAGAGCGGCTCCCAGTGAGTCTCCCTCTTCCAGACGTACGGACGCTGGTACAGCGGGACCACGTAGCGGACGTCCTTGCCGAAGATCAGGACTAGGGACCGGGTGTCAGCCTTCATGCGCTCCTCCTCCTGCGGAGCCTACGGCTCGGCTGTGACAGCATGTGAGAGTCGGCTCCTCGCATGGCGACCGCAGTCAAGGGCGGGTGCAACCGACGGAGTGAACCCTTGACGGCGGCTCACAGGACCGCACCATGGAAGTAGGCCTCCGTTCCGGAGGTCATGGGAGCGCCTTGGAGTAGCCTTCCGGGGCGTGGCCAGCAGGGCAGAACGTGAGTTCCACGCCGACATGGTCCTCGGGTCGAGCCGTCTGAAGAAGGAGATCGGGTACAACCCGACGCGGTTTAATCAGATGGTCGCCGAGCACGGCGGAGTGGGCGCGGCTCACCTCTTGTTGCAAGGCGCGGACGCGTCGGACGGATTCACGACGCTGTGGGAGCACGGGCGGTTGGAAATGAGCGTGGAGGCCGTGGTGCTGGTGCCGTGGTATGCCGACTTGTTCACAAACGACGAGCGCGCGATTGCACGCCGTCGGCTCACGGATCACCGGTTCGACGTCGATGGTTATGTGGCCCGTCGTGCGTTGGATCCCCCGTCATGGGCGACGAGTGAGAGTGAGGGGTAGGAGGCCCAAACTTGGATCGGCGAGTCATGAGGCGCGTGATGCTGGCGCTCCTTCGATGAAGAAGATCATGTCAATGACTTTCGCTCGGCTGTAGGTGCGGTGGGTCTCCGCACCGGTTGCGAAGTCGAGCGTCGGCACGCGGTGTCGGTCGATTACCTCAGAGTGCTCGCGGTAGAAGCGCTCGACGCGGCGCAGGGCGCCGTGACCATAAGTCGAGAGCCCGGAGCCCTTCCTGAAGTTGGTGTCGAATGCTGGGACGTTGCCGAAGACGCCCAGCATGACTTTGGTCACGAGGATGTCGGACGTGGCGTCCGGAAGGGCTCTCCTGATCTGGCGGCCGAAGTCGCTGAGAATGAGCCAGGTGTCATCGGAGTAGGAGTCGGCATCGACCTCCCACATCGGTGCCGACGCGTGTGCGATGGCCTCGACGAGCGGTACAAGGTGTTTGACGCTTCTCTGGAGGAGGTCAGTGGAGCCGCGCAGCATTCCCCAACTCGCGAGATAGAAGCCGAGCTGAAGGCACGAGAGCTGCAGGTTCTGGGGGGCTGCGATCCCGATGACGTCATCGCGCTCGCGGTAGGACTGAAAGTAGTTGTAGCAGTAGTCGAACGAGGCGTATCTAGCAGTAGGACTGCGATCGCCGAGGTATGTGGCGAGATTGGCCTCGATCGCGGCGGGCTCGCGGCAGCGGCGGGCATCGCTGGCAGTCACGGGGGCAACGGTAGGCTACGAGAGCGAGATTGGGGCGCGACGCCGTATACGCCCCATCCCTGGGAAGAGACGGGGCGTATACGGTTGGGTCCAGCTACGACTCGAAGCCCCAGCGGCAATCGCTGCAACGGAAGCCGCTGTCGTCGCCGAATCCCGCTCCGTCGGGTCCGATGAGTTCACTGGACACCCATGCTCCGCAGTGCTCGCATGCGGACCAGTAAACCTCGCCGCGCGGCCGGCTCATCATCTCGTTGACGGCTTGTATCAGCTGCGCCAGATTGGCGTCAGCTTGTGCGTCGCTGACCTCGGAGAGCACGAGGTGGTGAAGGACCAGCTCGGTGATGTCGTGCACGCTGAGCATTGGGCGTCACCTCACGCCGCCGCGTCGGAGACCGCAGACGCGGCCTCCAAACGGGACAGGATGTCGTCGGCGGTGTGCTGGATACGGCTACCCGCCGCCTTGATGCGGGACACTGCTTCGTCGCCGCCACCGGCCCAGCCCGCTACGTAACCGAAGGTGTAGTCACCGGAGTTGATGTCAAGAGCGTCACAAACGATGTAAGCCACGGACTCTGCTTCAAGCTCCGCCAACGAACGGTCCGTGAAGTTCTCGTGGAGCATGGCGTGCGCCAGCTCGTGGGCGAGAGTCTTCACTTGCTGTACCTGGTCGTTTCGGACCTCGACTCTGATACGACGCTTCTCGAAGTTGCAGTCGCCGTTGACCTCGCCGGTCAGGTGGTCCTCCTCGACGGTGTAACCGAGACTGCGTGCTACGGCGACGAGTCGCCCGTACACGCCCGTCACGTCCTCGCCTGCGAGGCGGGTGCACACCTGCGGCAGCTCTACGCCATCGGTCTGGGAGATGTCGAAGACGCAGGTCGGCTTGAAAGCAACGGGACTGCGACGGGCAACTGTCTCCAGCTCGTCGTCTTCGGAACGGACCTGCAGCTCGACCCTCTGCGTCACGGGTGCCAGGATCCAGATCGCCTTTTCGCCCTTGCGGACGTTGCGGCCTAGCTTGCGCCAGGCATGGAACCCTGCCACTCGGGTGGCGTCGGGCCGCTGCAGGCAGATCAGCAGCGTGTTGTTGAAGCTGTAGCGGTGAAACTTGCTCTGAACCTTGAGATACTCCTGCCAGCGGCCGCTCGTGGTGAGCCTCTCGATGCCGGCGATGAGGCCCGTCATGACCTCGTCCTTGCGGGTGGACATTGTGTTTCCTCCTTTGTGGGTGGCGCGGATGCGATGCGCTCCCAAAGCCGGAGGCGGAGCCGCCGTCAACCCCGGCGCCGCAGGCGCCAGCGAACCCTCATGAGCGTGCAGCGTGGGGTTGACGGCAATAGGCGGCGGCTCCAGCAGGGTGCAGCGTCAGGCAGCCGTGCCACCAACCGAGGAGACATCGGTTGTTCACCTCTCAGCACGAGGTCAGGGGAGCCGATCCGTCGACGTGGTAAGAGGAGGTGTTGCGGCCGAACCCGCGGGGAGGTGCTCGTCAATGAAGGCATATGCATGCGTGTACCGGCACCCGGATCCGCCGCGCCGTGACCGGTTGCGGACAGAGCAGAAGGCGGAACGGAATGCCATGTTGCGCAAGTATCTCAACGCCTACGACCGCGAGGACTGCTGGTATGACTGGGGTGACGACCCGAGCTTCTTCGTTGCGACCGAGGTGCTCGGTTCACCGAACCGGGCGACGTGGGGAGTCTGTCGCCGCGATGTCCGTGCGTCATTGGCCGTTGGCGACTTTGTGGTGTTCTTCTGCGGGCGCCAGGCGGGTCGGGGCCACTGGGAGTACTACTACGTCGGCGTAGGAACCGTGGGTGCGCGCCTCTCCCGGGAGCTGATCTGGACTGACGACCGCTACCTGGACTACCGCGGGTTCTTCAACATCCTCGCTCGTCCAGTCAATGGTGTGCTCGCACAGAAGGAGACCATTCACGAGTTCCACGATGACTGGGCGAACCGCTGTACGGCGCCGTACGTCGTGTTTGACCCCGATCGGAGCCGCTTCAACTTGACTGACCCGGTTCACGTCGCGTCGTACATAAGAGACCGGGACTCGGTCGAGGCATGGCGAACCGGGGACGATCGAGTGGTGCGAATCGAGAAGCTGGTCCTTCCGGACCCTCCGAGGACTCGTGGTCTACGGTCGGTCAACCTTCAGGTTGCGCACCCGAAGATGAACCTCGACTCGCAAGCGCGGCGTGCCGGCGGGCACGAGAAGCTGCGGGAGGAGTTGATCATGCTTGTCTTCGGCTGAGCGGAGAAGGTCGGCCGTCAGTAAGGGGTGCGTTGGCGAGCCCTGCCGTACGGCGCGCGACTAGGGAGGCCGCGGCGAGCAAGGCGGCATAGCCGACCCATATGGCAGCGACGAGGAGCTTGTTGGTGGGCCATGCGGCGAGGGCGAAGGTGCCGAGGTAGGCCCACTGCGCGCCGATGGCTCCGGCCTCGATCGTGACGATCCACGTCCACCGGTACGTGCGATCGGCCCACCACCAGGCGCAGATGATGAGCGGCAGCCACGTCCACCAGAGGTACTCCAGCATCGCCGCGGTCATGGCGAGCGGGATGGAGACCGACGCCGTCAACTGACGAGTGGTCCTTTGCGCGGTGACATGACGCACGTGCGTCATGGCCCGTCCGATGGCTATGGCCGGGGCGGAAAGCGCCAGTCGATCTCGCGTCTCCATGTGGAAAAGCAGTGGAGAACGGGGGCAACTATGTTACGAGCAGCCTCCGAAGCGCACGACCCTCAGTGGTGCAAGCGTCCGAGGACATGGCCAAGTGGGCCTTCTTGAAAGTCAGCGTCATCTGGCCGGGGCTGTTGGAGCGCCTCGATGCGGAGTGCCGTCGGCGGATGCGAGGCCATCATGACCTGTTCCCATCCCGTTCTTCCTGCTTCGAACATGGCGACCTGGCGAAGCGCAGAGACCATCGCTTCAGACAGGCCCAACTGGGCTGCGGCCGCGTCTGCGTCGTATTCGTGCTGCCGAGCGCGCGCCCCGACCGCCGGTCCGATCACGAGGTTCATGAGGACCCATGTGGGCCAGAGGATCGCCCAGCCGATGAACGTCAAAACCATGTGGACGCCTTCATTTCTCGACACCCGAAGGGTCTGAGCCTTGCTCTTTCCAGCGAGGAGACAGCCGATGTTGTACAGAACGCTTATGGGAAGACCCGCGGCCCAGACGACTCGCAGCGCAACGGAATCTCCGTTGCGCCAGTGATGCATCTCGTGGGCTATGACCGCCTCCAGCTCGGCCGGCTCAAGGGTTTGGAGGAGCCCGGTGCTGATGACGATGTGACGCATGTGCGTCCACGCGCCCATGGCCGCGCTGTCCCAAACACAGAACCGCGGGAACGAGCTGAGCCTGAGGCCTGCGCCGACGGACTGGACCGCGGGCGCGAGGAGTCTCGCCTCATCCCTGCTCGGACGGCGGTAGCCGCGGACGAGGAGTAGGTCACCCTCGTAGCGGACTATCGACGCGACGATGCCGAGGGTGATGAGGCCGCCGAGGATGAGCGCCAGGATGGTTTGCAGGGGGTCTCGCACAAACAGAGCGGTGTAGACGGCGCCGAACGCCGCCAGCGCGGTGACGACGCCACTCGCGATCCCTGCGAAGACTAGGCCCACCCCGGAAGCGCCAGCACCGATCGTGTGCGTGAATTTGTTCGTGGCGACCAAGCCAGCACCCGCAAAGGCACCGGCAAGAAGACCAAAAAGAGCCGCCCACATCGAGAGGACGACGGGCGTGTAGCCACCGGCGAGAGCGAAGGTGGCCGCCCACGGCTGCCGATGCAGCCCGGCGGTGAACCAGTGAACCGTGTCCTCGTAGTCGGGCGGCATGTGGTGGCTGAGGTCATCCGGACCTGCTTGGCTGGTTGACCAATCGGGCGGCTGCGGCGGCCGTCTGATCGCGCCTCCGGCAGGTGCCAGCGCGGGAGCAGCTCCGGATGGACGACGGCGCGGCTGCGCGGCGGGTCGCGGCCGCGGTGTCGCCGTGAGCCCGGACGAAACGGCAGGCGACGGTGCCCGCCGTCGGGGAGCCGGAGTCGCTGGCGCCTTCGTGGTAGCCGGGGACGCAGTCGGCCCGTTCTGGGTTCGGCCCTGGCGGCGTGGCGCTGGCGGAGGCGGGTTCTTCCGGGGACGTGGCGGCTCCGGAAGGTGGTGTCCTGGCTCCGATTTGCGACCGCGACGGAATGGGAGTCCGCGGAAAAGCGTGTCCTCGTCGTCGTACTCATCCGGCATGTGTCCCCGTCCCCCTCAGTTCGTCGATGCCTTACTCGTCTCGGTGGATGTGAACGACCTCTCTGCGCTCCGATGGTCTGGCGAGCACAACGGCCCGTCCCGTCGGCAGGGTGCGCAGCTTGTTCGGATGGATGACGTACTCATCGACCGCCCGTACGCTGCCCTTGTTCACCTCACCAGTCTCGAAGTCGACCTGGGAGGTAAGGAAGTTGCGCTTCTGGGTGCCCAGCTCGTTGGCGATGGCCTCCGCGTCCTCGGCGTTGAGGCGGTGGCACAGGAGCACCCCCGACTGGAGCACGGAGGCTCGGATCTCCTTGTCGAGCGGCAGGTACTGCTGGGCGACAACGGTCGGCATGAGAGCCTGGCGCGACTGAAGTAGCAGGTCGCGGATCTGCGGGGCGTCGCGCAGGGCCGTGAACTCGTCGAACACGATGAGCATCGGCTGCAACGGCTCACCCCGCCCGAGCGCGCGGAGTCGCCGGGCGCAGAGCTGCTTGAGGTCCTGGACGATCACCCGGCCGAACAGCTCCACGTCCTCGGCGACAGCGGTGGTCGGGAGGCCGATGTAGGTGACGCCCGGTGCCGAGGAGACCTGAGACCAGTCGAGGGCCGGTCGGCGGACAAGGATGTCGCCGAACTTGCCGACGCTGATTGCGCGGAGGCGGTAGCGGAGACCGGCATACCCGGCGACGGCGAGGTCATCGCGGGTCGTCTCAAGCAAATCGTCGAGCGCCTGATGGAACTCGGGGGGCGATGAACGCTTGACGAGGCCAAAGCCGTTCTTGGCGAGTGCCTCCGAGAGCCAGTGGAGCGTGACCTCATTGCCGCCCGCGCGAAGGGCGTTGACGACGACCGGAATCGCCTGCATGGCGATCTGCTTGTAGATGTCGGCCTCGGCCTCGAAAGGGAACGCACCGATCAACTTGTTGGCGACATCTGCGCCGTCGCCCGCACAGACGTCGTAGCCGACACTGTTGGGTTCGTCCGGATGGACACACACGAAGGGCACGGACTGGCGGTCCGCGACGCGCTTGCAGTCGCCGAGGAGCGAGCCGGCCTTTCCGTCGACGACGGCCACCGAGTACCCGTTGGCCAGTGCACCATTGGCGACACGAACCAATGTCGTCGTCTTGCCGCTGCCGGTGGCCCCGGGAAGGAAGATGTGCTGGGCGATCTCTTCGACGCCCAGCGAGAATGGCTGGCCGCTTGGGTCGAGGCCTAGGTAGATGCCATCCAACCCGTCGGCCGGCACGGCGGATTGGCCGCTGGGGCGGTACCCCGGCTGGAGAGCCGGGGCGCGCTGGCGGCTGTCACGCGGCTTACGAGACGCCATCTCGATCTGCCCGATGACGGTGCGACGGCGGAGCGCAAAGCTGGCCTCGAAGAGCAAGGCCAAGGCCGGGCCGAGGGTCGCCTCTGCCGGAATGCTGCGAAGCACAGCGACCACTGACAGGCCGAGACCTGGGGCGCTCACGAGGCCGAGGCCGGCGAGGCGCCAGGCCCAACCGGTCAGGAGTGACGCGCGCAACAGGAGGAGGAGCCCCGCGCTCGCACCGGCGGTCAGGACTCGTCGCGACGACGGTGTCGTTGTGGCGCCCCAGATTGCGTGGGCTACGAGAGCCCCAACGAGCGCGCCCGGGAAGGTGAGCCCGACGAGCGCCGCCGCCGCCAAGAGGGTCCGGGACCAGACGGCGTAGACGTTCTGTGCCCCGGTGACGGGGCCGGCCTCGCCGCTCAGCGTCGACGGCCCACGTCATCGGTCCTCCGGCAGTGGCCGGACGGAGACGAAGTCGGTGGCCCGGCCTCGCTTCACGATCTCTTGAAGTCGGGCAACGACCCGGGGGCGGACGTACCACCAGACGGCGTCGTACTCCTGGCGCACGTAGGCGCCGAGGATCCGCTCATAGTCGTTGCTCCGCTTCGAGGTGAGGTCGACCTCGACGGCGATCGTCTTTCCTTTGATGACGAGAACCGCGTCCGGCAGCCGGTTGCGACCGGGGCGAGCGCCGTCGGCCAGCTCCTGTCGGTACCCGATGCGGAGTTCCCGCTCGGTCGTCAGGTCGGCTCCCCGGTTGCGTGCGAGAAGGTCCTCGACGACGTCGACGACCGCCAAGGCGTGGCGAACCTCGGCGAGGACGAGCTTGGCCGGGCCGACTCCGCAGTCAGCCTGGCGGGCGCCCCTTGTGGTGAGGCGGATGACCGACGGCTCCATATAGAACGTGCGGTCCATGCGCAGCAGATCCAGCTCCCGGAGCTTGCGCAGGCGGCGGTAGGCGGCGGCCTGCCCAACCGCTCCGTCGTCGCGGGAGAAGAACCTGCGAGCGATCTGGTCGGCGGTGACCACGCCATACCGGCCGACCCAGGTGAGGATCTCCGTGTCCCGGGGGGTCAGCGCCGGGCCGCGGGTGGTTGGCAGTCGGACGATGCCGGTGGTGGACGGTGTCACGGTGGTGCGCCCGAGCCGGCTCCGCCCGGTGGTCGCTGCCCCCTGTGACGCCCGCCCGGCCACCTGTGGTCGTCACTCCACCGGCGTGGGCTGCCGGTCTGGGAGGCGAGGCGGTTCGGGCCGCCGTTCGAGATCACGAGGGAGCAGTGGCGCGTGGCTGGGCGACGCGTTACGTGGCGTCCCTCCCGTCCGCCGCCCAATCACGCTGACGAGGGTAGATCAGAACGATCGACGGTGCCCCGATTCCTTGGACCCCCGGCTCCGCCGGTCGGGGTCTGCCATCGCAGGTCCGTGGATGGTGCGGGGGGTGCGGGACCGTTCCACCTGGCAGGTGTGACCGTGGTCACACCCCGGTGGGACGGCCGGCCTGATCGGTAGGTGGGTGTGTCTGATGGGGTTGGGAGGCGGGGGTGGACTGGGGAGAAGTGACGAGTCGATTGTTAAAAGAGAGGGTGAGGTCG
>Ga0070741_10005515_pt1 | contig 28036 bp, 28 predicted proteins | sample Coa_R1_4_FD_66440 | JGI IMG/M metagenome (GOLD analysis project Ga0070741, IMG submission 66440) | Surface soil microbial communities from Centralia Pennsylvania, which are recovering from an underground coalmine fire - Coalmine... | ecosystem: Environmental > Terrestrial > Soil > Unclassified ...
CGCACGCCTTGGAGGACGGCGTCGGCGTCGGCCGTCACCCGGTCGAGGCGGCGGCTCACCCCGGCCCGGCCGAGCTTGGCCGCGTCGGTGCGCACCTGCTGGAGCTCGGCGCCCTGCTCGGTGGAGCGCTCGACGAACGGGCGCACCTGGTCGAGATAGGCCAATTCGGCCAACCGCCGCGACGGTCCCTTGGAGCGGGCCGACACCGCCGCGTTCACGAGCACGACGACGAGCGAGAGGAGGACGGCGAAGAGCAGCCACCACGGCCGTCGGCGGCGGCGGCGACGCGTCCCAAGGGCCATTGGGGCCGAGGCTATGCCGTCAGGGGGCCATGCCGCGGGGCGAGTAGGGAGGCGAGTTGGGGGCGGATGCGGGGCGAGCGCGGGTGATGTCTGCCCCCTCGTCCGATAGCGCCCCTGTCAACGGTAAGAACTAGCCCAAGAGCTCTCAAGGACCATGGCCACAGTGGCCGAGAGGGACCATCGAGGGTTGACGACCGGAGGGCTGATGAAAGCCGTGCTCGTGGCACTTGCCATTGCAATGACCGGTGTCGGGACCGCCGCGGCCACGTTCTCGAACTTCGCCATGGAGTCGTCCCACGCGCCCGACCCCCTCGTCGGCACCTACCAGCCCGAGGTATCCGCCCAACCCGGCTCCGACCCGGCACCGGCAGCCGCGCCCACGCAAGCTCCCGCGCCGGCGACCCCAGCCGCCGCCCCGGCAGTCCACCCCACGGTGGCGCACAGCGCGCCAGCCGCAACGCCCACCGCCGGGGTCCACCCCCAGCCGCCCGTCTCCACGCCGACCACGGCGCTCCCCCATCTGCCCGTCGCCACGACCATCCCGGTCATCACGCCGGTGACCGTGCCTGTGGCCCAAGCCACCTCGGCGGAGAGCGACGACTGAGGCACTATCGTGCGTGGTGCATTCCGGCAAGGCACGTTCTCGGGGGCTCCATGCAGGCGTTTGAGATGGAATCGGTCCTCACGGGACCACATGCAGTCGTCACCGTTCGAGGTGAGATCGACGCCCATACCGCTCCGTCGCTCAAGGAGCGGTTGCTGGGATTGGTCGAGCAGGGTGCCGACCGCTTGGTGCTCGACCTCACGGGCGTGACCTTCATCGAGTCCGTGGGCCTGGGCACGCTCGTGGCCACGCGCAAGCGCCTGCGCCCGTTCGACAAGAGCCTGTGCCTGGTGCTCGCCGCCGAGCAGTCCGTGCTCCGTCGCACGTTCGAGATCACCGGCCTCACCAAGGTGTTCCCCATCCACGCCACCGTGGAGGCGGCCATCGAGGACTGCCTCCAGGAGCCAGCCGCCTGACGGGTCCAGCCGCCCGACAGGCCTACGCGTCCGCCAGCATCTTGCGGCACCGCACGAGGCGGTGGCGGCCCCGAACCATGATGGACAGGTCGTCGCACAGCGTCTGGACGATCACCATCCCCCGGCCCCCTTCCTCGTAGGGGTCGTCGGGCCGGCGCACGATGGTCGACACCTCGCGCGGGTTGTCCATGCCCTCCACCTCCACGACCACGGCGTCGCCCTCCGCCCAGGCCCGCAGGGTGACGAGACCCGAGCCCGAGTGGCGCACGGCGTTGGTGCACAGCTCGGTGGCCACGACCAGCAGCTCCTGGCACGCGTCCGGGTCCCGCGGTTCGCTGGCCAACCAGTCGCGCAACGCCGCCCGGGCGATGGGGAGCTCGGCCACGTGGGGGGCGAAGCGGTGCACAAACGACGGTTCGGGCGCGAGGGTCACCAGCGCAGCATGTCCCCACGGGCGGCGATTCCTAAGCTTCCCCGGATGAGCACCGCCCGACACCTCCTCGCCGCGGCCGGCGACGCCCTTCTCGACGAGCGCCGGCAACTCGCCGGCGACGAACTGGCAGCCCTGGCCGCGGTGCCCGACAGCGCCGTGCCCGCCCTGGCCGCGCTGGCCCACGAAGTGCGCCTGGCCTGGTGCGGGCCATCGGTCGAGGTCGAGGGAATCCTGTCGGTCAAGACCGGCGGTTGCCCGGAGGACTGCCACTTCTGCAGCCAGTCGGCCAAATTCGACTCACCCGTGAAGGCCACGCCCTTCCTCGACCCCGAGGAGATCCTGGCCGCGGCCCGGGAGACGGCGGCGCTGGGCGCGTCGGAGTTCTGCATCGTGCTCGCGGTGCGCGGGCCCGACGAGCGGATCATGCAGCAGGTGCTGGCCGCCGTCCCCCTGGTGCGAGACCAGGTCGGCATCAACGTGGCCGTGAGCGCCGGCATCCTCACCGACGAGCAGGCCCAGCGCCTGGCCGGCGGCGGCGTGCACCGCTACAACCACAACCTCGAGACGGCCCGGTCCCACTTCGGTCGCATCGTCACCACCCACACGTGGGACGAGCGGTTCGACACCTGCCGCCGGGTGCGGGCCGCGGGCATGGAGCTGTGCTGCGGCGTGCTGCTGGGCATGGGCGAGTCGGTGGAGCAGCGGCTCGAACTGCTCGACCAGCTGCGCCAGCTCGACCCCGACGAGGTGCCGGTCAACTTCCTCAACCCCCGGCCGGGCACGCCCCTGGCCGACAGCCCGCTGGTGGGCCCGCTGGAGGCCATCCGCTGGATCGCCCTGTTCCGCCTGGCCCTGCCCCGCACCATCCTCCGGTACGCGGGTGGCCGGGAGGTCACGCTGCGGGAGCTGCAGGTGATGGGCATGACCGCCGGGATCAACGCCCTCATCGTGGGCAACTACCTCACGACCCTCGGGCGCTCGCCCCAGGAGGACCTGCGCATGCTCGAGGACCTGCGCATGCCGGTCGGCGCCCTGTCCGGGGTGTTGTGAGCTTCTGCGTCTGGTGCGGGCAGGGCGACGACCGCTGCGACGGCACCGGCACCTGCCGCCGGGAGCTGGACCCGCCCCGCTTCTGCCCCGACTGCGGGCGGCGACTCACCGTCTACGTCACGCCCGGCACCTTCAGCGCCCGGTGCCGCGATCACGGCGAACCGAGGAATCTCTCCGACAGGTAAACCACCCGGCCGGCTCGAAACGTTGAGACGTCGTGGATGGAGCTGCTGGGGCTGATCCAACGGATGACTTCGAGGAGTTCTTCAAAGCCCTGTACCCGCGTGCCCGGCACGTGGCGTACCGGATCCTCGGGGATCGCCAGGAAGCGGAGGACGCGGCTGCCGATGCGTTCGCCCGGGCCCTGGCCTCGTGGCCCCGGGTCTCCCGGCTGAGCTACCGGGAGGCGTGGGTCCTCCGGGTGGCGGCCAACGTGGCCATCGACATCACCCGCAAGCGCAAACGTGCCTCCCGTAAGGTCGACCCGCCGGTCCCGCCGGAAGAACCCGGGACCGAGCGGGTCGCCTTGCTGCAGCTGCTGGACCGCCTGCCCCGGCGCCAGCGCGACGTGCTCGTGCTCCGTTACCTGACCGACCTCACGGACGTCCAGGTCGCCCAGTGTCTCTCGCTGTCGCTGGGCACGGTCAAGACCCACGCCCACCGAGGCCTGTCCGGGCTGCGCCAGCTGCTCGGCGACACCCCGAGGGAGGCCGTGTATGCCGAATGACTCGTGGCGGACGGCCGACGTCATGCTCGACGTGGTCCGGGGCCGGGCCGCACGCATCCGCCGGGGGCGGCGGCGGATGCGCTTGGGCGCCGCCGGGGCGAGCGTGCTGGCGTTGCTCGGCGTGGCCACTCTGGTGGTGCCCCGCGCCGGCGCGGCCCGGCCTGATCGCATCCGGGCCGTGGACGGGGTAGGACGATCGACGGCGGACGCCGGTGCCAGCTCCACGGGGCCGGCGGTCGCCAGCACTCCGGGGCCGGCGACGGGTGGAGGGGTCGCGCCAGTACCCGCCGCCCGGCCCCGGGCCATCTCCACGACCACCACGGTGATCCGGCCCGAGGTCACCACCCCGACGATCGCTCCCGACACCGTCACCCGGCTGGTCCCGGCCGTGACGGATTCGGCCCACGACGAGGTCGGTGGCAACGACGGCACCACCGACCTCCTCTGGGCCACCATCGGCTATGACCAGCCGGCCGACGTCATGGCGTTCGTGACGGCCGTGCGGGACATGGCCGATCGCCCCACGGGCATGGAGTACGAGGCCTCCTTCACCTGGGACGGCAACAGCTACGCGGTGATCACCGAGTTGCTGCCCAACCGGGAGCCGTCGGTGACCGTGGGCGGGTACGCCTGCGGCGGGTGCACGGTCGTGCTCGACGCCAGTGGCAACCGGGCCAGCGCCCGGGTGCCGCTGGGGTTCCTGAACGACGTGATCTTCCGGGTCTCGACCCAGGGGAGCGGCCTGCCCGGCGAGCAGCACGCGCCCAGCCCGGCCATCGGCCCCGGCTCGACGGTGACCAGCGTCAGTTGGCGAGCCGCCCGCATCCGGCCGGTGGGTACCAGCGGGTCGGCCACCGACGTCCCCGACGACCACGACGACGCCGCGCGCCCCGACCCCTGGGCGATCCCAACGCTCTAGCGACGCTTGCGGGGAGCGGGTCGCTTCTGGGGTTGCGACCGTGACGGGGAGCGAGACGGCGGTGGCTGTTGCTTCTTGCCACCCCGGCCCACCCGCCGCACCAGGGCGGGGCCGAATCCCACGAGCAGGGCCAGACCGATGACGCCGGCGAGGGCGGCGATGATCGTCCCCGTCTTGGCGTTGTGCTTGGGGGCCGACGGCGGCGCGCCGCTGCTGACCGCCAGGTAGTAGCCCGCCTTCTGGAACGTGGTCCCCACGTTCACGCTCGATCCGCCGATGCGCTGGGCACCGAGGGACTGCCAGCTCTGGCCGTCGACCGAGAAGATGATGTCGGTGGCCGGGTCGGGGACGATCATGAAGGCGTTGCCGGCGGCGGTGAGGGAGGCGATCTCCGCCCCGCTGGGCGAGTACGACATGAGGATCTGGTAGGCGTTGCCGTCCCGGTGCACGCCCGCGGGCGGGGCCCCGAGCTTGGCCGGGTCGGTGGGGATGATCTTCACCAGCGCCTTGGTGTCAGGCGGGTGGGGCGGGATGGCGCCGGCCGGGATGTTGAGGACCAGCTGGTTGTCCTCACTGTTGGCTCCCGAGGGACCGTTGCCGGTGGGCCCGAGGTCGATCTCGGTGGTGTTGGGTTTGGGGGGCTGGTTGCCCGAGGCGAACTCCTTGGGCGGGTTCACCCACCGGTACGGTGCCGCGGGCGTGAAGCCCTCGAACAGCGGGCGCACGTCGCGCCCCGTGATGCGGGGCGTGGCCGCGGCCACCAGGAGGTAGACCGCGGCCGCCGCCGCGCCGGCCGCGACCGTCCACCACCGCCGTCCCCGAGTCGTCATTGGGCGAGGGGCAGGGGGGTGATGGGGTGGGTGGCGTAGGCGGGCGGCCACACCACGGCTCGCTGGCCGGGGGCGACCCACTCCCAGATCACGCCGGCCGAGTTCCGGTTGGCGCCCGGTTCGGGGCTGCCGGGCGGGGCCAGGTCGAGGCCGCCGCCATTGGCCAGCGTGCCCTCGGGCAGCTTCACCCGCAGGGCGCTGGCGGCCACGTCGGTGGCCTTGGCCGACTTGGCCCCGGGCAGCACGTGCACGAACACCGCGTAGGCGTTGGAGAAGCCGGACAGGGCGGGCGCCGACATGGGCTCGTTGTAGCGCTGCTGGTAGGTGGTGGCCGCCCATTCGAGCGCGGCTCGCCCCTCGGCGGACAGGGCGTCGGCCTTGACGTCGGCCGCGTCGGGCTTGTCCGAGGCGAAGAGGCCGACGGCGTCGGTGCCCAGGGCCTGGCCGAAGGCGGGATGGCAGTAGCTCGAACTGGTGCCGATGCTGGCGACCAGGGGGACGTGGGCGGCGACCATGGCCCGGCGCAGGGCCACGCCGTCGTCCAGGTAGGCGGCCACGAACAGCACGTCGGGCTTGGCCGCGCCGATCTGGGCGGCCAGCGGACCGAAGTCCTTGAGCTGGGCCGAGTAGGGGAACTGGCCCACCAGCTGGAGGCCCCGGCGGGTGATCTCGTCGGCCGCGCCCCCGCCCACGGCCTTGCCGTACGGGTCGTCGACGTAGGCCGCGGCGTAGCGCAGTGGCCGGGTGATTCCCATCTTGGCCGCGAGCTCCTGGCTCACGAAGGAGATGGCGGCCTGCCCGAGGTTGGCGCCCATGGGGGCGAGGCGGAAGAAGTTCTTGCCCCCCGCCGCCTCGGCCGACGTGAGGCCGACGGCGCCGGTCTCGAAGAACACCTGGCCCGTCTCCGACGCGACCTCGGCGGCGGCGGCCGAGATGGCGCTGCCGTGGCTGCCGATCACCACGTCGATGCCGTCCTTCTGGAACTGGCGCATGGCCGACGGCACCGACTCGGCCCGTTCGGTGTCCACGCTCTTCAGGGTGACGTGGAGGGTGCCGTGGGCGTTCTGCCACTCGGCGGCCAACTGCACGCCGCGCGCCTCGTCGTCCCCTCCCTGGCCCTGGGGACCGGTGAGGGGGTAGAGCGAGCCGACGGTGATCCGGCGGCCGGCGTTGCCGGCGTTGGTGGCCGAGTTGGAGCCGCACGCTTGGGTGAGGAGAGCGAGCGCGGCCAAGGCTGCGAGCTTCCGGAGCATTTCAGATCACCACCAGGATGTTGGCGAGGACATGGGTCACTGCGGGGACCGCCCACGTGCCAGAAGCGTGCCGTTGCCAGCCGAGCACCAGCCCGGCGGCCAGGTCGAGCGGGAGCACCCACACGCCGTAGACGGTGACGTGCACGGCCGCGAAGGCCAGGGCCGACCCCACCACTGCGGCGGTGGGACCGAAGCGGAGCAGGAGGTTGTAGAGGAGGCGCCGGAAGAAGGCCTCCTCGGCCACCGCGGCCAAAGTCATGAGGACGTAGAAGCGGGGCGACACCTGGGCCGGGGCCCGCCCGGCCACCACGAGGCGAGCGAGGACGAAGGCGACCGCCCCGAGCAGGAGGGGGCCGGCCCACGCCGTCGTGCGAGCTTGGGCCGCCGGCCAGGCCCAGGCGACGGCGAGCATGGCCACGAAGAGGCAGGCGATGGGGACGGTGGGGTCGTACCCCGCCCGCCACACCAGGGGTCGGGCCAGGAGCAACGCCCCGCCCGCGACCACGACCAGGGCCGCAGCGCGCGGCCGGGCCAGCGCCGGGGTCACTGGACCTTGAACAGCACGGCGGCGACCAGCCGGTTCTTGAAGGGGGCGTGGTCGGTGGCCACGAACTCGGCCTGCAGGGAGTGCTCACCCGGCGCCAGGCCGTTGATGTCCTGGGTGGTGCTGTACGCCATGGTCACGATCTTGCCGTCGATGGAGACGTGGATGTGGCCTTCGTCGCCTCGCAGGGGCCCGCTGGTCTGGGGCACGACCTTGCCGCCGATGAGGTTGAGCTGCACGGTGATGTTCGGCCCCGTGACCTGGTTGGCCGTGGGGGAGACGATCTGGAGCTTGGCGTCGGTGGTGGGCCGGTTGCTGGCGGGCTTGGACTTCGGAGCGCAGGCCGCGCCCGTCACCAGCCCGGCGAACACCAGCGGCATGACGAAGGCCATGAACCGGCTGCGGGTGGTGCCCCGGCGCCGCCACGGGCGCAGGAGCAGCACGCCGGCGGTGGCGGCCACGACCGCGGTGGTGGCCGCGTCCGTGCCGGTGCACGGCAGGGAGTGCGCGGATGCGGTGCCGGGGATGGCGGCGAGCGCCGTGCCCGCGCCGGCGGCTCGGGCCAGGCGGTGACCGCGGCCGCCGCGTGGGACCCGTTGTCGTGTCATGTGCGTCTCCTGAACTGCGACTCAGGGCTTCGTGCCCGCAAGCCTGAAGCGAAACGTGGTCCGCACCGTCTGCGTTCCCTGACCCGACACCGTAAGCCGGTACGGGCCCGCAGAGGGAAGCGTGACCTGAGAGACCCACTGGCCGCCAGAGAATGGCTGCAGGTCCAGCGGGCTGGCCGGGCCGGTCGGGGGGGTGAGGGCGCCCGTGGCCGCGCCGATCTCCGAAGCGGCGATCCCGGCCTCGTTGACGAACGTGAGATGGAGCTGGTTGGGGCCCAGGGCCAGCGGGTCGATGGTGAGCTCGACCTGGTAGGAGCCGGCGTGCTGGGCCCGCTGCAGGGTGCCGGTCGAGCCGATGATCACCGTCCGGCCGGGGGGAACGGCCACCAGGGCGGCGGCGATGATCACGGCCGCGGCCAGGGCCCCCGCTTCGGTGAGGCTGGTGCGTTCAAAGGTCGTGACCTCCGCCCTGGCTTGGGTCGGCTGGGTCAGGCGGGCGGGGGTGACCAGGAGGTGGCGGGCGGCCAGGGCCAGGGCCACGACGAGGAGGACGATCTTGGCCAGGAGCAGCCGGCCCCACGTGACGTGCCACAGGTTGCCGAGGGGACCGAGTTGGGGCAGCGCCGTGATCGTGCCGGTGAGGAGGACGACGGCCACGCCGACGATGGCCAGCCGGGTGAAGCGGGTGACGACCGCTTGCAGGAGGGCGGGGCGGAGCTGCTCGCCCCGCCGGGTGTCGGGTAAAGCCCGCCAGGCGGGGAGGCCGGCCGCGAGCAGGGCGGCCAGGCCGCCCACCCAGAGGGCCACGGCCAGGAGATGGAGGGCCACCATCGACACGGCCAGGACGGGGAGGCGCTCGGTGCGGGCGTGCCCGCTGGCGGCCGCGGCCAGGGCGGCGACGGTGAGGCCGAGGGCAATGGCTGCACGGCGGCGCACGAGTGTCGCGACCAGTGCCACGGTCGCGGCCGCGGCCGTCACCAGCCAGAGGCGCCCGAACCCGGTCCGGAGGATCTGGCCGAGCACGTGGGGTGCCAGCGAGCCGGTGAGGGTGCGGCCGGAGACGGTGGCCGCTTCGGCCGGAAGCTGGAGGAGGGTGCCGGCGGCCAAGGTGATGGCGGCGACGAGGACGAGTGCTCGGAAGCGGCGCTCGAAGGTGGCCACCGCCGGGGTCCCGGCCGCGCCCACGTCGTCAACGGCCGGCCGCCACACCCAGCGGTCCACGGCCAGGGCGCCGAGGAGCAGGAGGAAGGCGGCGAACCACAGGAAGCGCACGACGCCGTACCCCCAGGTCGCAACCGTGGACGCGGCCTGGGACAGCCGATTGCCGGCGTCGGGCAGGGCCGTGCCCGGCGACGGCGTGCCCACGTAGAACGTGAAGGTGCCGTAGGCCGGGTGACCGTCAGCGGAGACGACCCGCCAGTCCACCACGTACGTGCCCTCGGCAAGGGGGCGCAGCGGAAGTTCGAGGTCCCGGTTGGCGTTCGTGCGGGTGGGTTGGCCGCCGCCCACGTCCCGCCCGGCGTTGTCGTACACGCGCAGGGCGCCCAGGGCGTTCTCCACCGCTTCGGAGAAGTGCAGGAGGACCGACGGCGGGCTGGTGGTGAGAGCGGCCTGCGGGCCCGGCGTGGAGCGCAGGAGCACGGCGTGGGCCTGGGCGGCGCCGGGTGCGAACGCCAGCACCAGTGATGCAGCGATCAGGCAGGCGACCCAGCGCCGGGCACGGGGGCGCACGGCCGAAGCGTACGACGGCTTTCCCGTGTGGAGGGCGCACCGGCGGCACGCTGTTGATCGGTGCACACCGGACGACAGGCCGGGTGCACGCCGTGGCCATCCTGGGAGCGGCCCGAGGAGTCGGCCCCGCGGACGTCAGCCTTCCTGCGGCAGAGCCAACGCCGTTCTGTGTGCACGAGCTCACGCATGTTGCATGTTGCGAGTTACTGCACAGGAAATCGTTCACATGCACGGCGAGCGGCGCCAGAAGATGGTGGGCGAGGGGGGACTCAGTAACCGCTCGTTGGTCAGGTGCCCAGCCGATGACTCGGACATGGCCAACCTCCGAGGTTCATCCTGGCGGGCGAATCACGCGAGTGCAACGCCCAGAGCGATACGTCCGGCTACTGAGTCGGAACAGTTGCGCGCAGCCAGCCCCCGTCGTGGAGGTGGTCCCACGCCGTGGACACGTGGTCGGGACCAAACATTCTCTGCTTGCGCGGACTCCACTGAGCCACGAGTCGAGCGGCGCGCTCAGGGTCCTCGGCGCCGTCCGATCCTTGCTCCGTCACGACCCAGTGCACGGTTGAGAGCAGCTCCATGGCGTAGGCGGACTCGAACCCTTCGCTCAGCTCAAGGACGCGTTCGATGCGGGTCATCGTCGCGGGGTGCTCGGCCAGGAAGGCACGGGCTTCTACCGCTGCGTTCGGAAGAACATCGATCGGCTCGGCGGAGAGGACAGGACGACTCCCATCACCGAACCCAACGAGGAAGTGGCCCTCGACGGACTTCAGGGAGTGCCGAAGGTTCTCCGCGTAGGGCCCGTAGATGCCCTTGGTGTACTTGAGGTTGAGGGGTTCGCCGGCGACCTGAAGGAAGTACATCAACTTCTGGACTTCGATCAAACTCACCTCGAGCGCTCGCCCGGCGTAGCTGTCAACCAGGTCGACCAAGGCCGCCTTGCCGACGGTCCATTTCGGTCGCGGGGAATTGGTCCTCATCGCTGCCGCGGCTGGGGTCGCCTCGGGTGGGAACACCCGCACGTCGACCTCAGGCAGTTCTGCGAAGGCCTTCTCGATCCGCGGCGCTACCTCATGCCACTGCAAGCCTCCGTTGCCACATCCCAACGGCGGGACGGCGATTGACCGGATGCCTAGCGAGCGAACGACGGCAACCAGGTCGGCGAGCCCGGCCTCGATGTCGACGAGCTTCGATTTCGCTCGCCAATTCCCCTTGGTCGGGAAGTTGATGATCCACTTCGGCCCCGACATCGCGTCGGTCTGCCACACGTGCATCCGTCCCAGCTGGATGTCACCGTGCTTGGCAGCCCGTTCGTACTCCTTGAACATCGCAGGGAACGCCCGCCTGAACTGGAGGGCGATGCCCTTGCCCATAACGCCGACGGTGTTGACGGTGTTGACCAGCGCCTCAACGTCCGACTCGAGGAGATTGCCGTGGGACTCGCTGATCATCTCCTCATCCCCTTCCACATCAGAAGTACCACTCGGCCCTTGACTTCACGGTTGTCGAGACGCCGACGCTAGCGAGAAGGTCTTCGGCTTCAGTTCTCCGTGCCTCCGTGCGAGTCACGATCCCGGCGAAAGCCTCCCACGGCACACGTTGATGAACGAGGCATTCGGCCATTCGCCGTTCACGACGCTCGGGATCCTCCGGCGTGTTGTTCCACCATGTCGCGTCCATCAGCTCCCAATCGACAAGGTCGTCGAGCGCGCTCAGATCCGTGGACATCTCAGCTACGGCGAGCGCCGCGTTGCGATCCGTGAAGACCGGGGTGAGCCCCAGCTCGATCAGCCGCTCGACGCTGGTGACGAGGTAGACGATCGGATCCTGGCCTTCGGTGTACTCCGGCACTCGCCCGTGATAGATGGCGGAGAGCATCGGGCTGCGCGGGGCGAAGTAGAACGGGACGTAGTCAGCGACCACTCCCCCAGCGCCGACCTCGACCGGGCGACGGCGGCGCTGGTCCTTGATGCCACGGTTGCCGACCTCGGTCGTCAGCACGTCTCCAGCCCTGGTGTCGGACAACAGACCCTCCGAGGCGACCGTCGGCAAGTGCGACACATGTGTGAAGTGGACGATCCGTGTCGGTGCGGGGCGGGGCATCCGAACCTCACCCAGCCGGCCGGCGCCAAACGGCCGTGGTGTGAGAGTCGTTCATGGGTTCCTCGGCTGGCTTGCGCTGCTCCTGACTGGCCGACCTTACGGCCTTGGGCGGAGCTGAGCCGAGGTGGGCTCCCACCGAGCTGGAGGGGGTTACCGGCTCTTGCCGGCAACCCCCTCGAACAACATCGCTCACTCGTCGCGGACGCCCTTGTGGGGCTTGTCGCTGACGTTGAGGATCCGTCCCGTCTTGGCGTCCCGCTTCACGTGGGTGCCGTTGGGGTGCTTGAACTCGCTACGGCCCTTGACTGCGCCGATTCGATGACCCTTGCCAGTGTTCTTGGCCAACCTTCTCACCTCCTCTCGAGACTTCGCTTCGTTCGAGGAATCAGCGCCCGTAGCCAGGGTTCGGCACGGTTGCCTTGTTGATGACCTCGATCTGGATGCGCCGACGATCCAGCGCCACCGGTTGGTCGGGCGATGGGTCGAACCCCGGGCGAGTAGTGACTTCTCGCACGGTGTAGGTGTCACCCACCGGTACTACAGGCGAGAGGGCCCTTCCGGTGGAGTCGGTCGTGAAGGGTTCGCCGGCCGGGTTGCCGGCCGGGCCGAGGAGCTGGAAGCTGAAACCGCCGCGCTCGCCTCGGATTGGGCTGCCGGACGAGTCCACGAGCTTCTTGCGGATGGCGATGCGACCGAGACAGCGATCTTCAACGGGATGCGCCACGAGGAACTGGCTCCCGATGAACTCCGCTGGCGCGGGGACGAAGAAGAAGCCGGTGTGGGTCACGGTGGCGAATCGGCGGGCGAACAGGGCGTCAGCGCCGGTGCCCGGCTCGGGGAAGTCGGCGTTGGACATCCACTCATCGGAGATGGTGAGGAACTGCTCCATCGAGGCCTGGAAGCTCACGAACTGCAGGCCAGCATCGAGGCTGCCGTCAGGTCGGAGTTCAATGAACGGCACGCCTCGCCGGAAGATCTTCACCCGGTCTCGGTGCTCGCCTCTCGGGCCAGCCTTGGCGACGTGACTGGCGAGCGGGCACCCGGAGGCGATCTCTCCTTCGTCGGCGACAGCCGTGCCAGCCGGGACGTCGAGGCGCGACCCGTCGGACTTGCGTCGGCCCATGACCTCTTCCTGGTCAGCTTCGGTCAGAGCGGCCCACCCCGCGAGGTCCTGTGGGATCCGCATGGTGACCATGTAGGTGCCACCTTCAGCGGCAGCCGGCTCGGAGGGGTCGCGATCCCGGTCGACGAAGACCACCGCGTCGCGGTCATCGCGTGCGTTCCGCAAGCCGTCGAGGAAGCCACCGAGCTCGCGCCCGTCAGGGCGTTGAAAGCCGCGCTGGACCACGACGGAGGTAATGACCCCTGCGCCGAGGGAGGCGAGACCTCGCCGGAAATCCGCTAGGCGCCACTCCTCGCGGCACATCACGTAGATGACAATGTCGACGTCGAGCAGCTCGCCCTGCGTGACCGCAGGCAGCTGGGTGAGGCCAACGGGAACCGCCTCGGCCCGGTCGAGGAAGCGCTTCCCGAGGCCCACGCAGGCGGACGCGGCCCGGTCGGCCCCTTCGCCACCGGTCAGACCGGCGACGGCTTGGCTGAGGCCTCGCAGGAAGCCCTCAAGAGCAGGGCGTTCGAGGTCAGGTCGCAGCGTCACGAAGAGCAGCTCGGCATCGGACTTGGGGTCGCGGATCACCTCATCGGGCAGGACACCCTCAGGTCGTTCGGTCACGTGCCGTCTCCTCATTATGTTCGACCAATGTTGCAACGCATGAACACCGTATCAGCGGGTGGATGCCCCATCGAGGATGCACTGCAGCATTTGAGGTACGCTCAGCGTGTGCCGCCTGCCAAAGCCGTCGGTAAGTCGCGCCCGACCCCGGCTCCCGACGCCGCTCCTGAGGTCGTCGACATGGCGGCACTCGGCTCCCTCCTACGGAGCCGGCGGAAGGAGGCGGGCCTTTCGGTCCGTCAGGCGGCCGAGGACGCTGACGTCAGCTTCTCGACTGTCACCCGAGTCGAGTCCGGCGCTCAACCGGACCTCGCGACGTTCCTCAAGCTCTGTGCCTGGCTGCGGGTTCGTCCTGAGGAGTTCTTCCGTACCGGCGGGCGACGAGACCGCTCGACGGTTGATGCTGTGGTTCAGCACCTGTATGCCGATCCGGCCCTCGACTCGGGCGCTGCAGAACGCATCGCCTCAGTTGTGAGAGACCTCTATGGCGCCCTGGCCTCCCAAGCCGAACCCCCAGTTGCGATTGCATGCCACCTTCGAGCCGCGCCGGTGATGCGCGCTGGCGTCCCCGAGAAGCTGCACCAACTTCTGAACGACCTGCACGAGGGCGTAGTGCGCCGGGTGCGTGCCGGTGAGCTGTGACTCTGCCCCGAGGATTCAGCGCTCGGGCTGAGCGCCTGGCACAACAGTGTCGGAGCGACGCTGGCTTCGACGGAACGGTTCCCGTTGACATCAAGGCCGTCGCGGCCGCGGCCGGTGTTGCGGTCGTGGCAGCGGACACACTGATCCCGGTTGAGCGCCTCCACGACCTGGAGAAGGTGCAGGCCTATGCGTTCTCTGCGTGCACGTTCGAGGTCGAGGGCCGCAGCGTCATCGTCTACAGCCCGATCCACACCGTCGGACGCTCAAACAGTGACATCGCGCATGAGCTCGCCCACATCCTTCTCGACCATGAGTTCAGTGAGATCCAGGAGGTCAGCGGACTGCCGTTTCGCACGTGCATGCCCGACCAGGAAGAGCAGGCGACTGCGCTCGGAGCGGCGATCCTCGTCCCAGAGAAGGCGCTCATGACCGCTGCCTACGCCGGCGCCAACATCGAGCACGTCGCCCGGGACTTCGAGGTCACGGTCCCGATGGCCCGCTTCCGATGGAACAAGCTCGGGGTGTCCCGACGCGTGGATCGTCGGCGAGCCGCCGGATCGCCGTCGTAGCACGCAGCGCGTCGACACATTCAGCCGGAGTCGGCGATCGCTCGACGCGTGAAGCGCGGGTGTCCAGCACCGATCAAAGCGTCTCCTGACCGCGCAGCGTCAGCTCGCGTCGTCCTCGGCGACTCCGTCATCGTCACGCATCGAGTGATACGTCGCCTTCATGACCTCGGCCTCGATGGCCTACAGTTCTTCGATCGCCGGGCTGCGCTGTCCTAGGCGCATCTACTTGATTGCACCCCGTCCGGTAGGAGTTCCGGCAGAAGTCGGCAGTTGCCGAGGCAGACAGATCAGCGCCGGCGGCGGGCGCGCCGCGCGCGCCGCTCGACAGCGTCGGCGATCGCTTCTGCTGCCTCCTCGTCGAAGGGCGGCAAGCCATCGTCGTCACAGCAGGCGCCTTCTCGCGTTCGTCCGCTGGGATGTCGGCACCGAGCGCATTGAGGAGTTGGTCGTAGACGTCGCCTGCCTTGCGGCTGTGCGGACCGACGAGCACGACGACGGCACAATCGTCGGCCCGCCAGACGGTGGGCATGCGGTCGCTGCTGTACAGGCGGCGGCAGCAGACGTGGTCGAGGTCGGCGCCCGCGAGCCGGTATCCCGCGGCGTCGCAGCCCCGGTCGGTTATCTCACCAAGAACGCGGAGCGTCGGCATCTCGTCGTCGACCGGGGAGTGCTCGAAGCTGCTAGTCGGCGTCCTCGGTCAGCGTGACTTCGACGGTCGCCCCTCCTGCTCACGGAGCTGGGCGATCTCCGCCTTGAGATCGTCACCGAGCAGCACCGTCTTCCCGGCTCGGTAGTCGTCGAAGCCCGCGCCGGCACCGTCGAGCGCAGCGCGGTCACGGAGGACCCGCATGACGTGCACGAGAAGCTGCCTGTCATCGAGGTTCGCTCGAACGAGGTCCACCGCCCGCTTCAGGTGAGCGAGCGCCAAGACATCCACCCGAATGGGCTTCGCCTTCGGGACCACGGGGAGCACGCCGGCGTCGATCCAGGCGCGGATGGTCGGCTCCGAGACACCGAGGACGAAGGCGGCGTCGGATACCTTGGCGCCCCGCTCGCGCTTCGCGAGGTGCTGCCTCACCTCGTCGAGCCGGCGCCGTTCGCGATCGTCGACGTGGCGCCCGAGGTCCTCGAGCTCCAGCAGATCGTCGACAACCTCGGCAAGCGACATGGCCAGGAGTCTACGTCGCTACTTTCGGATTTCCGAAGGTTTCCGAAGGCACGGGCGAACCGGCGAGGCTGGCGTCGGCCTCGGCGGACTTCTCGATCGCAGGTGCGTGAGCTCGACCTCGACGCCCAGGTCGAGGCTGCCGTCGTTCGGGCGCTTCGGCAGGTTGGACTGCAGCGACTGCGTCCAGACGGGGAGTGGCTGTCGTTGGCGCAGCAGACCACCGAGTGACGGTCGCGACCTGGCCGCCCGGCCCGGTCGAGGAGCGACGCGCCACGGACAGACGCGCCATGGACATCAGCACAGGGCATCGCGCGGTCTTCGAGACCTGCGGTAGAAGTCAACCTGTTTCGCGCTTCGCGCGTAGGCCGTGACCTGCACCAACGCTGTGGGCGAGGAGGGACTTGAACCCTCACATCCTTTCGGACACAGGAACCTGAATCCTGCGCGTCTGCCAATTCCGCCACTCGCCCGAACAGCAGCGGGTCAGGTTAGCCGATCGGCCCGGAGGCCCCGCCCGCCTACGTGAAACACCCCATGGGTAAGGTTTCGACCGGCCATGGGACTTCAGCAATTCGAGCGGCGCCTCGAGCGCTTGGTAGAGGGCGTCTTCGCCAAGGCGTTCCGCGGCGGGCTGCAGCCCGTCGAGCTGGGCCGTCGCCTCACCCGGGAGATGGACGCCAAGCGCACGGTGGGCGTGCGGGGGATGCTGGCCCCCAACGCCTTCGTCATCGCCCTGGCCGAGGAGGATCGCAAGCGCTTCGAGTCCTTCGAGGAGGCCCTCATCCGGGAGCTGGCCGACGCCGGGCGCGAGCACGCCCGAACCGAGGGCTACCACTTCGTGGGCCCGATCACCGTCCAGCTGGAGACCGACCCCTCGCTCACGTCGGGCATGTTCCTCCTCAGCGGCACCGTGCAGGAGGGCGAGGGTCCGGTGGGCAGCCTGGTCCTGGCCGACGGAAACCGCGTCGCCGTGGGCGAGGATCCCGTCACCATCGGACGCCTGCCCGAGTGCGACATCGTGCTGGGCGACACCAAGGTCAGCCGCCGCCACGCCGAGGTGCGACGGGACGGGGGCGACGTCGTGGTCGTCGACCTCGGGTCCACCAACGGCACCAAAGTGAACGGAGCGGGCGTGCGGGAGCGCCGCCTGGCCGACGGGGACGAGATCACCGTCGGTACTACTACGCTCCGCTTCGAGGCCTCCTAGGAGAGACCCGGTTGCCCGAATCCCTCCTCACCATCCTCAAGTTCTGCCTCCTCGCCCTGCTGTGGCTCTTCTTCCTGCGCGTGCTGCGGGCGGTCTGGGCCGAGCTCAAGGCGCCGGCGCTCACGGCCGCCAGCGCCACCGTGGCCACGGCCGCTCCCGCCCCCGCGCCGGCCCCCGCCGGCCCGGCCGCTGCCGGTGGCCTGGGCCACCTCAAGATCGTCGACCCGGCCGACCATCGGGGCACCACCTTCACCCTCGGCGAGGAACTCACCCTGGGCCGGGCCGCGGGCTGCCACGTCTCCCTGCCCGACGACACGTACGTCTCGCAGCTCCACGCCCGGCTCTTCCGCCGGGACGGCGGCCTCTTCCTCGAGGACCTGGGCTCCACCAACGGCACCTTCCTCAACCGCAAGCCGGTCAACGGGGCCACCGCCCTGCGCCGGGGCGATCGGATCCAGGTGGGCCGCACCGTCCTGGAGGTCACGAAGTGACCGGCCTGCGCTGGGGCCTGGCCACCGACGTGGGCCGGGTCCGCACCAACAACGAGGACAGCTACCTCGTGGAGGAACCCCTCTTCGCCGTCGCCGACGGCATGGGCGGCCCCGTGGCCGGCGAGGTGGCGTCCGAGATCGCCGTCAGCACCCTGCGGGCCGCCTTCCAGCACGACCACAGCCGGGATTCGCTGGCCGAGGCCGTGCGCACAGCCAACCGGGCCGTGTTCGAGCGGGCCCGGGAGGACCCCGCCCTCCGGGGCATGGGCACCACCCTCACGGCCGTGGCCCTGGTCGACGATGGCGGCGACGACGTGCTCGCCGTGGTCAACGTGGGCGACTCCCGCGCCTACCGCATGCGAGACGGCGAGCTCGAACAGCTCACCGAGGATCACAGCCTGGTGGAGGAGATGGTCCGCACCGGCCGCCTCTCGGCCGACGAGGCCACCAGCCACCCCCAGCGCCACATCATCACCCGGGCCCTGGGCATCGAGCCCGAGGTCGAGGTCGACTGCTTCGCCATCACCCCCTTCGCCGGCGATCGCTACCTGCTCGCCAGCGACGGGCTCACCAACGAGATGGAGGACCGGGAGATCGCGTCGGTGCTCCGGCGCCTCACCGACCCCCAGCAGGCGGCCGAGGAGCTGGTGGGCCACGCTCGCCAGAGCGGTGGGCGGGACAACATCACCGTGGTCGTGATCGACGTGGCGGACGACGACGACCGGGCCGTGAAGGCGTCCGAAGCGGTGGCCGACCTGCCCAAGCGGGCCCCGGCCCCGGCCCCGGCGCCGGCGCCCGACCGGCCCGCACCGGCTCCGCCCGTCGCCACCGCACCACCGCCACCAGCCCCGCCACGCGCCACCGCGCCACCGGCGGCGCCCAGGAGCCGCCGCCTCACCGTGCGCCTGGTCCTCTTCCTCCTCGCCCTCGTCATCGTCCTGACCGGCGCCGCCGCCGCGGTGGGCGTGTACGCCCGGGGCTCGTACTACGTGGGCCTGCACCAGGACCGGGTCACCATCTTCCAGGGCCGCCCCGGCGGGCTCCTCTGGTTCCAGCCCACGGTGAAGCAGCAGTTCGACCTGACCACCGCCCAGGTCCCCCAGGATCGCCTGGCCGCCGTACGCGCCGGCAAGGCCGAGCCCTCGCTGGCCGACGCCCGCCGCTACGTCCGCAACCTCCAGACCGAGGCCCAGGCCACCAGCGGCACGACCACGAGCACGCCCACCAGCACCACCCCGAGCAGCACAGCCCCCGGCTCCACCACCACCCCATGACCCGTGCCCCCCGCCGGGACACCGAGCTCGGCCTCATCGTCCTGGTCGCCCTCATCACCGCGGGCGCCTACGCCCTGGCCAGCCTGGGCAAGAGCGCCTCCCTCCCGGCCAACATCGGGCCCTTCCTCGCCATCATCCTCGCCATGCTGGCCGTGGCCCACGTGGCCGTGCGCCGCCTGGCCCCCCGGGGCGACGCCGTGCTGCTCCCCGTCGCCGGCCTGCTCAACGGCCTCGGCTACGTCTTCATCGCCCGCCTCGACCAGAGCCTGGCCGGCCTCCAGGCCGTATGGACGGGCCTGGGCATCCTCGCCTTCGTCGCCACCCTGGTGGTGGTGCGCCAGGCCCGGGACCTGGAGCGGTACCGCTACTCGTTCGCCCTGCTGGGCGTGGGCCTGCTGATGATGCCCCTCCTCCCCGTGGTCGGCCGCAACATCAACGGCGCTCGCCTGTGGGTGCGCCTGGGCCCGATCAACTTCCAGCCCGGCGAGATGGCCAAGATCACCCTGGGCATCTTCTTCGCCGCCTACCTGGTGGAGAAACGGGAGCTGCTGTCGGACTTCGGCAAGGGTCGCCTCCTCCCCCAGCCCCGGGCCATCGGTCCCATCCTCCTGGCCTGGGGGGCGTCGATCCTGGTGATGACGGCCGAGAAGGACCTGGGCTCGTCCCTCCTCTTCTTCACCCTCTTCATCAGCATGCTGTGGCTGGCTACCGACCGGGGCGCCTACCTGGGCATCGGGGCCGTCCTCTTCGGCGTCGGCAGCTTCTTCGCCTACAGCTCCTTCGCCCACGTGCGGGAGCGGGTGGAGATCTGGCTCGACCCCTGGTCCCGAGCCGCCTCCCAGGGCTACCAGCTCGTCCAGGGCCTCTTCGCCCTGGGCTCGGGCGGCATCGCCGGCACGGGCATCGGCCTGGGCAGCCCCCAGCAGATCCCGGCGGCGGCCACCGATTTCATCTTCGCCGCCATCGGCGAGGAACTGGGCCTCTTGGGCACGGCGGCACTCATCGTGGCGTTCTTGTTGATCGTGGGCACCGGCATGCGCATCGCCATCCGGGCCGAGCAGCCGTTCGAGAAGCTGCTGGCGGCCGGCCTCACCACCATCGTCGGCGTGCAGACGTTCATCATCATCGGGGGTGTCACCCGCATCGTGCCCCTCACCGGCATCACCCTCCCGTTCGTGTCCTACGGCGGGTCCTCGCTCCTCGCCAACTACGTCCTGCTCGCCCTCCTCATCCGCATCTCGAACGACACGGCCGAGCGCCGGGACCGTGTCGCTCAGGAACTGACCGCCGCCCGCGTGGACAGGCAGCATGGATAGGCGGCATGGATAGGCAGATCCGCCGGCTGGGCCTCGTGCTCATGGCCCTGTTCCTCGTGCTGTTCGCCCAGCTGAACTGGCTCCAGGTCTTCCACGCCAAGGCCTTGGCCGATGACCCTCGCAACACCCGCCGGGTCACCCGTGACTTCAGCCAGGACCGGGGCACCATCTCCTCGGCCGACGGCGTGGTGCTGGCTCAGTCGGTGGCCACGCCCGACCGCCTGAAGCGACTGCGCCAGTACCCGGAGGGCGACCTGTTCGGCCACCTCACCGGCTACTTCTCCTTCACCTACGGCACCGAGGGGCTGGAACGCCAGTACAACAACGACCTGGTGGGCCGCACCCTCCCCGTGCGCAACGTGCGTGATTTCCTGGGCGACCGCACCCGTACGGGCAACCTCACCATCACCATCTCGAAGAAGCTCCAGCAAGTGGCGCGCGACGCGCTGGGCAACCGCAAGGGCGCGGTCGTGGCCCTCAACCCCCAGGACGGGTCGATCCTCGCCATGTGGAGCTTTCCCAGCTTCGACCCCAACCCGCTGGCCGCCCACGACCAGAAGGCCGTCCAGGACGCGTGGAAGTCGCTCCAGGCCAACGCCGACCGTCCCCTCCTTCCCCGGGCCTTCCGGGAGCGCTACGCGCCCGGCTCCACCTTCAAGGTGGTGACGTCGGCCGCCGTGCTCGAAAAGGCCCCCGACCTGGCCACCAAGCCCTACCCGGTGCTGCGCCAGCTGCCCCTGCCCCAGACCACCAACAAGCTCAGCAACTTCGGCAACGAAGCGTGCGGCGGCATCCTGCCCGACCTGTTGAAGGTGTCGTGCAACACCGGCTTCGCCCAGATCGGGCTCGACCTGGGCGCGGCCAAGCTGTCCGACCAGGCCCACGAGTTCGGCTTCGGCCAGGCCGCCCCGCTGGACATGCCGGCGCCGGCCAAGTCGATCTTCCCGGACGCCTCGGCCTTCGCCCACGACCTACCGGCCCTGGCCCACTCCGCCATCGGCCAGCAGGACGTGGCCGCCACCCCGCTGGAGATGGCGCTGGTGGCCGCGGGCGTGGCCAACGGGGGCGTGATCATGAAGCCCCACCTGCTGGCCCAGCTCCGCGACAACGAGGGCAACGTGGTGCGCAGCGCCCAGGCCGACCCGTGGATGCGGGCCATGTCGGCCCAGAGCGCGTCCACGCTGCGGGACATGATGGTCGCCGTCGTGCAGAGCGGCACCGCCACCCGGGCCGCCATCCCCGGCGTCCAGGTCGCGGCCAAGACGGGTACGGCCCAGACGGTCGGCGACAACGCCCACGCCTGGCTCATCGCCTTCGCCCCCGCCGACGCCCCCAAGGTGGCGGTGGCCGTCATCGTCGAGAGCCAGCCCGGCTTGGGCGACAACGTCACCGGTGGCAGGGTGGCGGCGCCCATCGCCCAGAAGGTCCTCCAGGCCGCCCTCGCCCCCTAGGCTCGTCGCCCGATGTCCACCACCCCGCCCGTGTACAGCGGCCGCTACGTCATCGTGCGGCAGATCGCCCGCGGGGGCATGGCGGAGGTGTACCTGGCCCGGGACCAGCTGCTCGACCGGCCCGTGGCCCTCAAGATGTTGTTCCCCGAGCTGTCCACCGACCGGTCGTTCGTGGAGCGCTTCCGCCGGGAGGCCCAGGCCGCCGCCAACCTCTCCCATCCGAACATCGTGTCGGTCTACGACTGGGGCGAGGAGGACGGCGCCTACTACATCGTGATGGAGTTCGTGGACGGCCGGCCCCTGTCCCACATCATCAGGGCCGAAGGTTCCCTCCTCCCCGATCGGGCCGCCGACATCGGCGCCGACGTGGCCGCCGCCCTGGCCTTCGCCCACCGCAACGGCGTGGTCCACCGGGACGTGAAGCCGGGCAACGTGCTCATCGACATCGACGGCCACGTGAAGGTCACCGACTTCGGCATCGCCCGGGCCGCCAGCGCGGCCGAGAACCTCACCCAGACCGGCGCCGTCATGGGCACGGCCACCTACTTCTCTCCCGAGCAGGCCCAGGGCTACGGGGTCGACGCCCGCAGCGACGTGTACTCGCTCGGCGTCGTCCTCTATGAGATGGTCACCGGCCGGCCGCCCTTCACAGGCGACAACCCGGTCACCGTCGCCTACAAGCACGTGCGGGAAGAACCCGTCCCGCCCCGGCAGATCAACCCCGCCATCCCGCCCGCCTTCGAAGCCATCGTGATGCAGGCCATGGCCAAGGACCCCGACCTGCGCTACGCCAGCGCCGACGAGCTGCGGGCCGACCTCATGCGGTTCCGCCAGGGTCGCCAGGTGGCCGCCGTTCCGCCGCCGCCCCCGACGGCGGCCGTGCCCCGCACCGAGATGGTCGGTGCCGTGGGCGGCACCCAGGCCATCCCGGCCACGGCCGTGGGCACGGCGGTGGCCGAGGCCCCCGCCCGCCGGCACACGGGCGCCTACGTGGTCGTGCTCCTGGCCATGCTGGCCGCCCTCGCCGTCATGCTCTTCCTGCTCGGCCGCACGCTGGGCGTGTTCAACTCGTCGTCGGGCACGAAGCAGGTGGTCGTCCCCAACGAGATCGGCAAGACGGCCGACGCCGCCCAGGCCGAGCTCGAGGGCCAGGGCTTCAAGGTCGAGCGCAAGCTGGAGAACAACCAGGCCGACGCCAACACGGTGTTCGACCAGGATCCCAAGGGCGGGGTCAAGGCCGACAAGGGATCGGTCGTCACCCTGCACGTGTCCCAGGGCGAGGCCCAGGTGCGCGTGCCCAACGTGGTTGGCCAGACCGAGCAGGAGGCCACCGACGCCCTGACCGGGGCCGGCTTCAACGTCCCCGCGCCCATCCAACAGCCCAGTGACACCGTGCCCCAGGGCCGGGTCATGGCCCAGGACCCCAAGGCGGGCACGCCCGCGGCCAAGGGGTCGAACGTGGTGCTCACCGTCTCCAGCGGCAAGCCCCAGGTCGCCATCCCCAACGAGGCGGGCAAGGACGCCACCGATGCGGCAGCCGAGCTGGGCGGGCTGGGCTTCCAGGTCAAGACCACCAAGCAGGCATCGGCGAGCGTGCCCGAGGGCAAGGTCATCGGGACCGACCCTCCGGGGGGCAGCCAGGCGGCCAAGGGGTCGACGGTCAACCTCATCGTGTCGAGCGGTCCCCAGCAGGTGGCCGTTCCCGACGTGGTGGGCCAGACCCAGGACCAGGCCACCAAGAACCTGCAGGCCGCCGGCTTCCAGGTGAAGGTCCAGACCAAGACCAGCGCCAGCGACCCCGACGGCCGGGTCACCGACCAGAGCCCGGCGGGCGGCAGCCAGGCCCCGCAGGGATCGACGGTCACCATCACCGTGGCCAAGAACCCGACCAGCTCGTCGAGCACCACCACGTCATCCACGACGCCCTGACGCCCTGACGCCTTCACCCCGGCGTCGCCGGGGGTCTCAAAGGTTTCCCAAAGGTCCTAGGACGAAAGTCCGGTGTGGGCCGAGGCGGTCATACCGAGGCCCCCACCCGGAGAAGGAGGGCTTCTTCATGGCTGCTCGTAGGCCCCTTGCCGTTATCGGCGCGCTGGTCGTTGCCGCGCTCCTGCCCAGCGCGGCAGCCCGAGCCGTGAGCACCGGACCGATCGACCCCGCCACCAAGTTTCCCCGGTCCTACGGCGACAGCGCCGGGACCAACCTCGATCTCTGCCTCGACGGCCCGCCGTTCTGTTTCGGCGCCGCCGCCGACATGGTGGCCCCCGACGGCGAGGCCTTCTACCTCCTGGCCTCGGCGGACTTCACCACCGCCGGCGGGCCCGGCCTGTGGGAGGCCGGGGTGGAAGCTGCCTACGCGGGCGACGGCAACGACCAGGAGAGCACCTTCCAGCGCATCCGCATGCGCATCAACGTCCCCCAGGTGGGCACCTACACCGTGACCCATCCGTACGGGCAGAAGACGTTCAACGTCACGTCCGTGGGTCCCGCCTTCGAGATCAACGACACCCTGGACGCCGGCTGCTTCTCATCCCCGCCGGTGAACACGTGCAACGACGGCGTGGCCCCGGAGTTCAGCGACACCACCCTCGGGCCCTTGACCACGTTCCTGCGCTGGGACCCGGCCGTGGCTCCCGCCGCTCCCGCCGGCTTCATCGGTGACAACGCCTCCGAGCACGCCGTGATCGGGAGCCCCTTCGGCACCAACTTCTTGCGCATCGACGGCCCGAACATCGGCGGGCCCGGTACGAACGTGTTCCAGATCAACGGTTTCGTGGTGCAGGGCAAGCTCTCTCCCGGCATGAGCGCGACGCCGTCGGCCTTGAGCTTCGGCCCGGCCACGGTGGGCACGGCCACAGTGGGCCCGTCCCCCGGGGCCAAGTCCGTGACCGTGGCCAACACCCTGGCCACCGACGTCAACCTCACCAGCGTGACCCTCGCGGGCGCCCAGCCCGCCGACTTCACCATCCAGCCGGGCGGCACGTGCGGTGCAGTGGTGACGGCCGGGTCGTCGTGCACCATCTCGGTGGCCTTCGCCCCCACGCCGTCGTCGCTCGGCCTTCGTTCGGCCCAGTTGCGCGTGGTCCACGACGCCACGGGGAGCCCGCTCACCGTCGCCCTGTCGGGCACGGGCCTGCCCCTGGCCCCGCCCGCTCCCACGGCCTCGCCGGGACAGGGTGCGCTGGCCGTGCCCCAATCGGTGACGCTGAGCGACGCGGACACGAGTGCCGTCGTCCACGTGACGACCAACGGCTCGCCCGCCAGCGCCGCCAGCCCGACGTACGCCGGGCCCATCCCCGTGGGAGTGGGCACCACCACCATCCGGGCCGTGGCCGTCGACCTGCTGGGCCACGCCAGCCCCGAGGCCACCTTCACCTACACCATCCTGTCGCCCCTCCAGCTCACCCCCGCCTCGCAGGACCTGGGCTCCGTGGGCCTGAGCTTCCCGACCGCATCGCGCACCTACACGCTGAAGAACGACGGGGCCACACCGGTGAACGTCGTGGGCCTCACCGTGGCCGGCACCAACTTCGCCGACTTCGCCATCACCGGCGGCACCTGCGTGGTGGGTTCCCTGGCCGCCGGCCAGAGCTGCTCGGTCAACCTGGTGTTCACGCCCACGGGCATCGGCGCCCGCGACGCCGCCCTCCTGGTGGCCTCGGACGCACCGGGGGCGCCCCACACCGCCGCCCTGCACGGCACCGGTCTGGCCCCATCGATCAGCGCCGCCCTCACCTCGACGGCCCTCGACTTCGGCGGCCAGCGGGTGGGCAACGTGAGCGACCCGCTCCAGGTCACGATGAGCAACACGGGCACGGCCACCATGCACATGGCGTCGCCCTCCATCACCGGCGGCGACAGCCGCCACTTCGCCCTGGCCAGATCGACGTGCGGAAACATCCCGCCCGGCGGGTCGTGCTCGGTGACGGTGCGGTTCGAGCCCCACGCCCGGGGCGCATTCAGCGCCGCCCTGCGGCTGGACAGCGACGCCGCCGGCAGTCCCCATACGGTCGTCCTCACGGGTCGGGGCTCGCCGCCCGGGTACTACCTCCTGGGCCAGGACGGCGGGATCTTCGCCCTGGGCGACGCCCCCTTCAAGGGCTCGGCCGCCGCCGTGGCCACCAGCACCAACGCCGTGGCCATGGCCACCACCCCGTCAGGCCGGGGCTACTGGATCGCCACCCGGGACGGGAACGTCTACCCCTTCGGTGACGCCGCCGACTTCGGCTCCATGGGCGGGCTCCGCCTCAACAAGCCCATCGTGGGCATGACGTCGGCGCACGACGGCAACGGCTACTGGTTGGTGGCCGAGGACGGTGGCATCTTCGCCTTCGGCCCCTCGGCCAAGTTCTGGGGCTCGACCGGCTCCATCGCCCTCAACAAGCCCATCGTGGGCATGACCACTGCTCCGGACGGAAACGGCTACTGGATGGTGGCCGGTGACGGCGGCGTCTTCGCCTTCGGCCCCGGCGCCGTCTTCCACGGCTCGGCCGCTCGCAACGGCGTCACCCGGCCAGTCGTGGACATGGAGGTCACGCCCTCCGGCGACGGCTACTGGATGGTCGGCGAGGACGGCAACGTCTACGCCTTCGGCGACGCCCGCAACCTTGGCTCGCTGGCCGGCACCCGGTTGAACAAACCCATCGCCGCCATGATGAGCACCGAGGGCGGCAACGGCTACTGGCTGGTGGCCCAGGACGGCGGCGTGTTCTCCTTCGGTGACGCGCTCTTCGCCGGCTCCGTGGGACGGCTCACGCTGGCCCGGCCGGTGGTGGGAGGTGCCGCCATCCACTGACCGCACGCGCAGGTCGAAGAGACGGGCCATCAGCCCGAGGCCGGCGCGCCCTCCCGCTCGACCTGCCCCAGGAAGTTGGCGAGCATGGGTTTGCCCGCCTGGGTGAGGATCGACTCCGGATGGAACTGCACGCCCTCCACCCGGTGCTCCCGGTAGCGCAGGCCCATCACCAACCCGTCGTCCGACGTAGCCGTGACCACCAGCTCGTCCGGCACCGAGCCGGCGTCGACCACCAGCGAGTGGTACCGGGTGGCCTCGAGCGGGTTGGGAAGCCCGGTGAACACGCCGGCGTCGTCGTGGCGCACCACCGACGTCTTGCCGTGCATGACCTGGGGTGCGCGCACCACGTCGCCCCCGAACACCTGGCCGATGCACTGGTGACCCAGGCACACGCCCAGGATGGGCACGTCGCCGGCCAGCCGCTCGATGAGGGCGTTGCTGATCCCGGCGTCCTCGGGCCGGCCGGGGCCGGGGGAGATGAGCACGGCGTCCGGCCGGAGGGCGACGGCGGCGTCGACACTCAGGTCGTCGTGCCGGTGCACCAGCGGCTCCGCCCCCAGCTCGCCCAGGTACTGCACCAGGTTGTAGACGAAGGAGTCGTAGTTGTCGACGACCAGCACACGCGCACCCATCAGGGCGCCGACGTTACTAACCGCCGCCCCCGACGGGCCGAGCGAATTGGAACTGGGTGGCGCCCTGGAAGGCGGGCAGGTCGAGTTGGTCCTCCCGGCTGACGGAGAAGCGCAGGCCGAACTGCTTGGCGTCCTCGTGCAGCTGGCGCACCAGCCCGTCCGCCTCGAAGCCGTCGCGTGACGCCCCCACGGCGGTGACGACGTAGGGCGGGGAGGACACCGTGCCGTTGAGGAGCAAGGTGTTGCCCACGCACAGCACGGCGCTGGTGCCCACCAGGCGCTGGCGGTTGATGGCGATGGCCTCGGCCCCCGACCGCCACAGGGCGTTGACCACCGCCTGCACGTCCTGGGAGTGGATGACCAGGTCGTTCACGTTGCTGCCGGGCGGGGCCTGGTCGAGGTGGGAGTCGTCCAGCGTGACCTTGAGGCCGGGCCCCCGCACGCCCACCAGGCCGGCGGTCAGCGAAGCGGCCTGGAGATCGGCCTCCCGAGTGGCCCCGGCCAGGTGCTGGCTGGCCGTGTCCGCCCGCAGCTTGGTGAGCCGGGCCCGCAGGTCCTGCACCTCCTTGCGCAGGTCGGTCGTGGACTTCTGCTGGCGCTCGATGAGGGCGGCCAACCGGAACTGACGGGGCAGGCGGCCCTCGGGATCGGCCGGGCGGGTGCGGATGGCCACCACGGCCAGGAAGCCGAGGAGCGCGCACGACACCACGAGCAGCACCCGCGAGCGCCCCATGGCTATCCTCCTGCCGTGGCCAGACTGCTGCCCCGGCGCCGTTCTCGCGAGGAAGACACCACGGCCGCCACGGTGAAACGCCGGGTGACGTCAGGCCGGGTCACGCCCAAGCCCACCGGCCGGTACACGCCACCGATCCCGAAGTCGTACCGCCACAGCCCGACGTGGGTCCCGGTGTTCATGCTCACGCTCCTCATCCTGGGCATGGTCGTCATCATCAGCAACTACCTGCCCGGCGCAGGCATCCTGCCCGGCGATTCGAACAACTGGTACCTCATTCTCGGGTTGGGCCTCATCACCGCCGGGTTCATCGCCGCCACCAAGTGGCACTAGTTCCAGGGTTGTAATTACCCCCAGGTTGTTCCCAGTCTGGGGATTGCGTCATTCAATGGCTGGCGCCACCAACTGCATGTCCTCCAGGCAGTGCCGGGGCGGTTCGGGCAGTTCGTCGGGGGCGGCCGTCATCTTCACCTCGGTGCCGCAGATGCTGCAGCGGTAGCGGAGGT
>Ga0070741_10005516_pt1 | contig 28027 bp, 23 predicted proteins | sample Coa_R1_4_FD_66440 | JGI IMG/M metagenome (GOLD analysis project Ga0070741, IMG submission 66440) | Surface soil microbial communities from Centralia Pennsylvania, which are recovering from an underground coalmine fire - Coalmine... | ecosystem: Environmental > Terrestrial > Soil > Unclassified ...
GGCGTTTGCGGAGATTCGAAGCCGTGCTCGCAACCCCAACCAGACCGTATTCGACGTGCCCAAGGCGGTTACGGTCAGCTATCCCTGGTAAAAGGAGAGGTCCGTCGAGCCAAGCTGACCGCCGCAGGGCTGGTTGAAGTAGGCGGGGCATCGTCAGAAGGTGACGGCCGCGACACCGTCAGGGTCCTCGATGGCTGTGACAGTGCGGTGAGGCGGCGCGTAACGCCGCGCTGTCACCCCGTGCCCTGGCGGACTGCGCGCGCAACTATTAGCGCGGCTGTCCTCAGCTCGTGCGATATCAGGCGAGTCGCGCGAGCATGGGCGCGAAGGAGTTGCGCGGGGGTTTGTCGTTGAGGCTCCACCACTCTCTCGATGGGACCGGCAAATCGGAGACCAGTTGGATCGCCGGCCGGAGAGTTGGAGCCTGGCTAGGAGCTCGCGGGTGAGTGGAGCGAGCAAAGCCCCCTCTAGCCGAGCTGCTGAGCGAGGTCCGCGCCCCAGGCACGGGCGCGCTCGAGCTCGCCGTCCGCGAGTGGCCCCTCGGAGTCCTCGACCAGGAAGCTCTCCGTGGCGATGACCTCATACCCGTGCCGCCGCAGGCGCTTGGCGATTGCGCGCGAGGCTACACCGGTAAACCAGGGCGAACGGTCCAGGCGGGTGTCGAAGGCGGCAGCCCTGACGTTCTCTCGTCGTGGCAGGTCTCGAAGCCAGGAGCGTAGGCCAGGCTCCTCGGCGGCCCCGGGTTCTACGTGGTCCGCGCCGTCCTCGCTCACGGCCTCGAGAGCGGCTCGTCGGCTGCTCGCGGTCGCGAGCCCGTGAATGTGAGTAGGGCCACCGACGATCAAAAGCGCAGCGTCATGGATGCCGCTGGCCGCGTCCCTTACTGAAACGACATCGCCTGCGCCAAGTCCCTCGGCGATGGCCTCGGCGACCGCGCGCGTATTTCCATAGATGGACTCATATACGACCACCGCGTTCACCATGGGCTCGCCTCATACCGCCTGCGGCACCGGCGCCAGGACTCGCTCGCTCAATTCGACCAAGCGGCTTGCGTAGCCCCATTCGTTGTCGTACCAGGCGACCACCTTGACCTGTGTGCCGTCGACGACCGAGGTGAGGGCGGCGTCAAAGATCGCCGAGTAGGAGGAGCCGACGATGTCCGATGAGACGATCGGCTCGTCGATGTAAGCGAGGATCCCTTCGAAGGCCCCGGAGTCCGCAAACCTCGCAAATGTTTCGTTGAGGTGCTCTTTCGTGGTCTCGTGCTCCGCTTCAACTGTGAGGTCCACCAGCGAACCGGTTACCACGGGCACGCGCACCGCGAAGCCGTTCAGCCGACCGGCCAGCTCGGGGATCACCAGTCCCAACGCGCTGGCGGCGCCGGTCGAGGTCGGCACGATATTGATCGCCGCCGCCCGCGCCCGGCGGAGGTCTTTGTGAGGGCCGTCGATGAGGGCCTGATCGGCGGTGTAGGCGTGCACGGTGGTCATCAGCCCATGGCGGATCCCGACGGTTTGATGCAGCACCTTTGCGACTGGCGCCAGGCAGTTGGTGGTGCACGAGGCGTTCGAGATCACGTGGTGGACATCAGGGTCGTAGACATCGTCGAAGTTCACGCCGAGCACGACGGTCGCGTCCGCTGGTTCTGAGCCCTTGATTGGGGCAGAGACGATGACCTTGCGCGCGCCCGCGTCGAGATGCTCGGCCGCGGCGGCGCGCGTGCGGAAGCGCCCGCTGGACTCGATCACCACCTCAACGCCGAGCTCGTCCCAGGGCAGGTTGACGGGATCGGGCTCGCTGAGGATGCGTACGGCGTGACCGTCGATCGTGATCGATCCGTCGTCGACGCCGAGGGCGCCGGGATACGGGCCCAGCACCGAGTCGTACTTGAACAAATGGGCAATCGTGCCCGCCTCGGCCACGTCGTTTACCGCTACAAGCTCGACGTCGCGCTCCAGCTCGGCTACTGCGCGCGCAAAGCACCGCCCGATCCTGCCAAAACCATTTATTCCTACCCGTACCGGCATCAGATCCTCGCTTCCGCAATCCACCGTTCCAATGACCTCAACGTACGCAGGCGAGCGCGTCCCGTGATCGGGACATGCACGCGATCTCTCTACGTATTTCGCCGCGGATGGGTCGCGGCGAAGCGCCGGATCACTGCTCTGAGCGCTAGCTCCCCAGCGAGGACACGGGCAGCCGCGCCGGGGCTGCCTCGACTCGCAGGCGCGCGTCGACGATCACGGCGCCATCAGGCGTGGCGATCAGGGGATTGCAGTCGAGCTCGACGATCTCGGGGTGGGCTTCGACCATCGCGCTCACACGCTCGAGCACATCCTTAACCGCGCTGACGTCGCAGCCTGCTGCGCCGCGGTACCCGTCCAGTAGCGGGAAAGTCTTCAGAGAGCTGATCATCTCGCCGGCGTCGAGATCGGTCAGCGGAGTGATCCGCACGGAGACATCGCGGATCAACTCGGCCGCCGTCCCGCCCGCACCGCACGCGAGCACAGGCCCGAAGTTGTGGTCGTTGACGACGCCCACGATCAGCTCGACGCCAGGCGGCGCCATCGGCTGCACGATCAGGCCGTCCAGTCGATAACCGGCCGCAGCAACCGTGTGTTCGATCTCCTGCGCCGCGACCATCACGTCCGCTGCTCCCTCCAGGCCGAGTCGCACCCCGCCGGCGTCGCTCTTGTGTAGGAGGCCCCGCGCTCTCGCCTTCAGCGCGATCGGAACGCCGAGTTTGGCGGCTACCGCGGCCGCCTGGGGTCCTCCGTCTGCCATTTGAGTCTCTATCAGCGGCAGCCCATAGCAGTGCAGCAGGGAGGCGACGCTCTCAGGCGACAGCCACTCCGATCCCGCGCCGAGCTCCCGGCTGATGATGGCGGCGGCTTTCTCGGGCCGAGTTCCCGACGGGGCTACCACGGAGCCCGGATCGCGGGAGCGCCAGCGTCCGTAGGAGGCAGCGAGTGCGACGGCCTGTGCTGCTTCCTCCGGGAACTCGTAATCGGGCACGCAAACGGATCCAGCAGAGAGCTCGTCGGGCGCGCCCTCGGCGGTCATGAAGACGGCAGCGATCGGCACTCCAGGACGCGTTGCCGCGACCTCGTGCAGCGCGACGGCGACATCCGTGGCCCGAGTGACCAGCGGAGGAGCGAAGATCGCCAGAATCGCGTCACATGCATCCTCCTCGATCAGGGTGCGAAGGGTTCGCCGGTAGTCGTCGGCGGAGGCGCTCGCGATCATGTCGATCGGGTTGTGGACCGACGCCGCCGGCGGGAGAGACGCGGCAAGTTTTGCGCGCACAGGGGCCGAGAGGTCCGGTACCGCTACGCCGTGAGCCTGGCAGGCGTCGGCGCAGAGAATTCCCGGTCCACCCGCATTTGTCACGATCGCGACCCGGTCGCCACGGGGAACAGGCTGAGCGGCAAGCAGGGAGGTGACGGCGAACATCTCCTGCAGCGTGTCGGTGCGGATCACGCCCGCCTGCTTGAAGAGCGCGTCGACCGTCACATCGGAGGCCGCGAGCAGCGCTCCGGTATGCGAGGACGTTGCCCGCGCCCCTGCGACGGAGCGGCCGCTCTTGACCGCTACCAAGGGCTTTCGCCGTGCGAACCGGGGTGCAAGGCGGGCAAATTTGCGTGGGTTGCCAAACGATTCCAGGTAGAAAAGCGCCAGGTCTGTCCCCTCATCCTGCTCCCAGTAGCGCAGAAAGTCGTTGCCAGAGAGGTCTGCCTTGTTGCCGACCGAGACGAAGGAGGAGAGACCGATCCTGTGACGTTTAGCGGCCTCGATGACTGCGATCCCGAGCCCACCGCTCTGGGACATGAAGCCCACGCGGCCCGGCTGGGCGGTGTGGGGGGCGAAGGTGGCGTTGAGGGAGATGTCCGCAGCGGTGTTCAGGACGCCAAAGCAGTTTGGTCCGACAAGCCGCATGCCCGCGTCCCGGCAGACGGTAAGCAGCTCCCGCTGGCGCTCGGCGCCCTCGCCGCCCAGCTCGGCGAATCCGGCCGAGATGACGACCAGGGCACGGACGTCGGCCGCCGCGCACTCTCGCGCGACCGTCAGGACCTGTTGTGCCGGCACCGCCACCACGGCCAGGTCGATCGGCTCTGCGACGTCGAGTATCGAGCGGTGGGCCGGCACCCCTTGTACAACGTCGGCGCGGCGATTGACGGCGTACACCGGACCGTTGAACCGCGATCTGAGTACGTTGTTCAGGATCGCGCCACCGACCGTCTGAGGGTGGCGCGAGGCTCCGACGACGGCGATCGAGCGCGGCTGCAGCACGCTGTGCACGGCGGCGACCGCAGCGTGGCGTTCGCGCTCCTCGAAGAGGGCGAGCGCCTCAGTGGATAGCGAGGTGGGCAACTCGGCCGCGATCGCGTCTGGGCTAGAGCGCATCTGAACCGGAAAGCCACTCTCGCGGAAGACCTCGATCATGCGGTGGTTGTGCGGGAGCACCTCGGCGGTGAACGTTGAGATTCCGTGGCTTGCGGCAACCTCCGCAAGTTGAGCGAGCATCACCGTTGAGATTCCCTTGCCTTGCCACCTATCGGCGACGAGGAAGGCGACCTCGGCTCGGTGCGGGTCGCTGCGGACGTATCCGGAGTGGGCGATTACCTGCCGCGGCGTGCCGCTCTCAGCGACGAGCGCGAAGCGATCGGCGTAGTCGACGTCTACTGCCCAGTCGGCGACCCACTCGAGGCTTGGCATTCCGAAGAAACGAAAGCCAATGGATTCCTCTGAGAGGCCTGCGAGAAAAGCTCTGACCGCCGGTCGGTCGTCTCTTCGCACCGGCCGCACGTGGACCGTGGACCCGTCGCGGAGAACTATCTCCACCTCTCTGTCGCGCGGGTACGCCGCGACGGGGGGAGAGCCAGCGGTGGTGCTTTCGGCGCCCATCGCGCGTCGTCTGGGCAGCTCGCCCTAGGTGGCGCCGGCCAGAATCTCGGCCACGTCGAGGGTGGAGACGATGCCCGCGGGGAGCCCATCGGGACCCACCACGACGACATGGCTCGTGTCGTGATTGACCATGAGCGCGGCCACTCGGTCAAGCGGTTCGCCCTCCTCCACAGCGAGTGGCTCGGTCACGGCGATGGTCCCCGCTGGCTCGTCCTGTGCGCCTCGGGCAAGCGCCGTCACCAGGTCGAGGTCGCCGATCAAACCCCAGGTGTAGAGCTCGCGACGGCGGTCGACGCCGGCCACGGCGACACAGTGGACGCGATAGGCGGCCATCGTGCGTGCGACCCCCGCGAGCGAGGCATCGGCCGTGCAGGTGATAACACCAGAGTGCATGACTTCTGCGGCCCGCGCCTGCGGTAGCGCCGCGGCGCTCACCAGCGGCCGCGCCGGCGCCGGACGCAAGATACGTGCGTATCGAGGGTCGTGGCCACCGAATACTGCGGCCACGTCGAAGCTCGAGATGATTCCGGCCGGTGCGCCTGAGTCAGCGTCAGTGACAAGCAGGTGGGCGATGTAGCGTTCGGTCATCATCCTGATGGCCTGCTCGAGCGAAGCATCGGTCGGCACGCTCGCGGCCGGCTGGCATGCAATCTCTCCGGCACGTGCGTCGGCGCGCTCAACCGCGGCTCGGACGAGGTCGAGATCGCTCGCCATGAGCGGGGTGGTGCTGCCTGCGCCGGCGACCACCACGGCATGGACGCCGTGCTGGATCATGCTCGACGCCAGCTGCGCCACGGTGGCGCCAGACGGGCTCCACACCACACCTGGGCGCATCGCGGCGAGGAGGCTCGTCGTTTCCCACGACAACGAATCGTTGGCACGCGTGAGGTGACTCATGATTTCTTCGTTCGGACGGATCCTGAGTTCTCGTCGACGTCCTCTCGCCTGGGGACGGCGAGGACGGGGCAATGCGCGATGTGCAGCAGACGTTGAGTCACGCTTCCGAGCAGGAGGCCAGTGAGTGCCGTCCGGCCTCGTGTCCCGACGACAATCACATCTGCTCCGGCGTTCCGGGCTATGTCCGAAATCGCATGCGCCGCTCCGCCCACCGCGGTGGTCGCCGACTGCAGGCTCGCTTGGGCACCGTCGCGCGAGAGGTCGGAGACCTGTCGCTCAATCTTCTTTTGCAGTTGATCTTCGTTCGCGTGGGCGGGGTACCTCCCGCCGCCTCCTCTGCCCGTTGCGGTGAGCTCTTTGCAGTGAACCGCCAGAAGCTCACCCCCTGACTCAGCCGCCAGGCCGCGGGCAAATTCAAGCGCCTCATCCGCGGGCTCCGACCCGTCCGTCGCCCAAACGACCTTCTTGAACACTGTCTTCGACCTCCTGTACTGCCGTGGTTGTCTGCCGTTGTCACAGCATCGCTCGCGGGTTGTCAGGCGAGTATCCGCATTACATGCCATCCCGCCTTCGGAGAACTACGTATGGAGATAATCAGGGCGTGATCGGGCGGTTGGTGGCGGCCGGGCTGGTAGCGGCCTCGTGGCCGGCTTATGCGAGGCGCGTTCGTCCATGGGTCCTGACGTGGGGATCTACGGCGAGCGAAGCAACCGCCGGTCTCCCGGGCGATGAACTGCTCGCGCGGGCCGATGGCGTGGCGACGCGCGCGATCAAGATCAACGCTCCGGCGTCCGCGGTCTGGCCGTGGATCGTCCAGATGGGTCCCGCACCTCGCGGGGGCGCATACACCTATGACTGGGTCGAGAACCTTTTGCGCCTCGACATGCACAGCGTCGATCAGGTCCTGCCGAGGTTCCAGCACCCGCAGGTGGGAGAGGTGATCAGGTACGGCGCAAATCGCATGCGCCTCGAGCGTGTTGAGCGCGAACGCGTTCTTGCCTGGCGCTCTGAGGACGGCAACTGGGTCTGGACCTTCGTACTGGTGCAGATCGGAGGGGTCACTCGACTGATCAGCCGCAATCGCTTCCGCTTGCCGACGCTGATCGCCCGGCTGGGCATGGTTGCAATGGAGCCCGCGTCGCTGGTGATGGAACGCAAGATGTTGCTCGGCATCAAGCAGCGCGCTGAACGGCTGGCGGCTTCAGGCGGATCCGAGCGCGCTTGGGGGCACTTCGGGGATCAAGTCGCGTAGTCATCTGATCCGCAGGCGACTCGTGGTCGGGCGGTATCTCTGTGAGATAGGGGCCTGCGCAGCTTCGCTCGAGTCCTCGTCCTCAATCTCTGAGCCTCGAGCCGTTGCCGCGATTCGTAACAGTCGCGATGGTAAAAGGCACCCGCTCCCGTCCCGATTCCTGGTTCGGCTGCGCGCGACGTGCATCGCACGATGCCGCGATCGACGTGAACGAGTGGCTCGTACACGCCGATGACGTCGTCGCAGTGGTCACAGCGCAACCGGCGCATGCCATGCGTTGCATTCGCTTGCATCGTTGCGGTCAATGGTCCCCAGGCAGTGGAGCGTTGGAATCGTGGACCCGCTGCACCCCGGAGGGGAGACTTACTGATTTCCGGCACGTAGTCGTGGCGAAAGCGCTCGGGTATGAGGGCAGGCCGAGGCTATATTGCCCTAGAGCGCGTGATGAGCAGTCTTCTCAAGGGGGATCAGATCAGGCACCTGCTGGACGCGGGCCGAGAGCTGGTCGCGGAGCACGACGTAGATGCGGTGCTCGACCGGATCCTCGAGGCAGCGTGCAAGGTCGCCGGCGCGAGCTATGCCGCGGTCGGAGTACTCGACGAGTCGCGCACGCAACTTCAACGGTTCCTCACTCGCGGAATCGACCCCGAGACGTACCGCGCGATCGGAGACCTGCCGCGCGGCCGTGGCGTACTCGGCGTGCTGATCGAGGATCCCCGGCCTCTGCGTCTCGCGGACGTGACCCAGCATCCCTACAGCTATGGCTTTCCGGCTAATCATCCCCCGATGAAGACCTTTCTGGGCGTCCCTGTGGTGATCCGTGGGGACCCGTGGGGAAATCTGTACCTCGCCGACAAACAGGGCGGAGCGGAGTTCAGCGCCCAGGACGAGGAAGCGATCGTCGTCCTTGCGCAGTGGGCAGCGGTAGCGATCGACAACGCCCGTCTGTACGAGACCAGCGAGCGCCGGCGACAGCAGCTGGAGGGCGTCGTCAACTCGCTCAATGCCGCACGCGACATCACCGAGGCGATCAGCGGCGAATCCAACCTCGAGCGGATCCTCGAGCTGATCGCCAAGCGCGGTCGTGCCCTGGTGGATGCGCGGGCGGTCCTGATTCTGCTGCGAGAAGGTGACGATCTCGTGGTCGCGGCGAGCGCCGGACACGTCGACGACGCCGAGGGTCGGCGAATCGCTCTGTCGCGATCGACCTCGGGACAGGTCCTTGAACGGGATCGCCCGGAGCGCATCGAAGACGCGGGCGGCGGTCTCAAAGTGGCTCCCGCAGAGCTCGGCGTCCCGGATGCTCGGTGTGCGCTGCTCGTTCCGATGCGCCATCACGGCGAAAGGCTGGGTGTGCTGGCGGCGTTCGACCGCGGTGAAGAGCAAGAGCCCTTTACCGCGGAGGATGAGCAGACGCTGCGGTCCTTCGCCGCAGCGGCGGGCAACGCCGTGGCCATTAATCGCAGCGTGAGGGCCGAGCGGCTACACAGCGCGCTTGCCGCCGCCGAGACCGAACGCGGTCGCTGGGCACGGGAGCTCCATGACCAGACGCTTCAGTCTCTTGGAGGGCTCCGCGTGGCGCTCTCGGCGGTCCTGCATCGGGGCGACTCGGCGAACAAGGACAGCGTGATCCGTCAGGCGATCGACGACATCGAGTCCGAAATCGAGAACCTGCGCGGGATCATCAGCGACCTGCGACCGTCGGTGCTCGACGATCTCGGTCTGTCCGCTGCGCTCGAGGCCCTGCTCGACCGCCGCCGCGAGGAGGGTCTTAAGATCACCGGCGAAGTGGTCCTGCCGGAGGCGCGGTTTGACGGCCAGCCGGGCCGCGATCTGGAAACCACGGTGTACCGGGTCGTCCAGGAGGCGCTCATAAACGTCGTCAAGCACGCCCACGCTGACGCCGTCCGGGTGTCGATCGGTACGCAGGATGGCGAGGTACGGATCGAAGTCGAGGACGATGGCGTCGGCTTGCACGCCAACGAATCGGCGGCCGGGTTTGGACTGGCAGGCATCCGCGAGCGCGTGTCGCTGGCGGGGGGTACGGTCGACGTCGGTGCGACCGGCAACGGGACGCTCCTGCGGGCCAGGTTGCCCATGCCTGCCGGCGAGGGTCAAGCGGCCCGCTGAAGAGGACCGTCAGCGGCTCTCACCTGCTCAGGCATGCTGTTTGGCGCCGTGCCGGTGGACCCGAGCGGACGCAACCTGTGGAGACGGCACGACGATCACTGTCCGATCGGCATGCTGAATGACCGCATGCGACACGCTGCCCAGCAGAAGAGACTTCAGGCCGGTCAGGCCGCGCGATCCCAGCACGATAGCCTCTGCGCCCACGGCCTCCGCCTCGGTGAGGATCGCGTCCGCCGTCGTAGTCTCCTGCGAGCAGGTCCGCGACGTGGCCTTCAGCCCTGATTTGCGCGCCAGCTCCGTTCCCTCTCTGGCGTGCCGCTGAGCCTGCCCGTGGCTTGCTTCGTCGATCTCTTCCATATTCGCAAGGCCGGCCATCGGTCCGAGCCCGGTAGGCGTGCTGGCCAGAATGTGGGCGAAGGGCGGCCAGACCGTGAGCACCGTGGCGGGCCGGCCACGCAGCAGCTCGCCGGCATGCTCGATTGCGGCGCGCGCGTCCTCGGAGCCGTCGTAACAGATAAGGATCATTCGTCTCTCACTTTCCCTCGACGGCCAGCTGGTAGCACGCGTCGTGGTAGATGCGGCCGTCGAAGTCGGCGACATCGGGTTCGGCGGCGCGTGATGTTCGGCGCGCCGTCTGGCCGGCCACATGCACGAGCGGGTCGTAGACACCGATCACGTCACCGCACCACTCACAGCGCGGGAACGCCGACTCGATCTCACCGGCCATCATCGCGAGAGATGATCGACGTCGCTTGACTTCGCGGCCTCCGCTGGATGGCCCGCAAAACCTGCGGCAAAGCACGGATTTGATCCGGCTCAGCTCGTTGCGAACAAGGCGCGCACCTGGCGCGCGATCTCGAGGTCTTCCCGTGCGCGGACAACCACCGTTCTAACGCGTGCGCGGTGCGCGCTGATCTCGCCCTCGCGGCCGAGCCCGCGGTTTCGCCGGGCGTCCACCGCGATCCCCAGAAAGTCAAGCGCGAGAGCGGCATGCTCGCGGATTTGGGCCGCGTGCTCGCCGACGCCGCCTGTGAAGACGAGTGCATCGATGCCCTGCAGCGAGGCGGTCATCGCACCGATGCCACCCAGTAGCCGGTGGAGGTAGATATCGAGCGCGACCTGCGCGGCGTGATCGCCGCCAGCTGCGCGCGCCAATACCTCGCGCATGTCGGCGGTCCCGGTCAGGCCCAGCAGGCCCGCCTCATGCTCGAGCGCATGTGCGAGCGCGCGCTCGGAGAGGTCGCTTCGTTCGAGCAGCCAGAGCAGCATGCCGGGGTCCACGCTGCCCGAGCGCGTCGCCATGACGAGCCCTTCGAGCGGGGTGAAGCCCATCGTGGTATCGATCGAGCGACCTTCGTTGATCGCACACAGAGAGGCACCGGCGCCCAGGTGACAGCTGACGATCCGTGACGCTTTGGCACTCCCCAGCAGTTCCGGGACGCGCCGCGCCACCCAGGCGTGCGATAGCCCGTGGAATCCGTACCGTCGCAGCTGCCAGCGTGTCCGCCACTCGGAGGGCAGCGCATAGGTCGCGGCAGCCTCGGGAAGCGTCGCGTGGAATGCCGTGTCGAAGCACGCAACCGCAGGCAGGTCAGGAAGCGCAGCCGTGACGGCGTCGAGGGCGTCGATCGACTTGGGTTGGTGCAGCGGGGCCAGCTCTACCAGCTGGCGAAGCGCCGACTCGACCTCCTCGTCTATCCGGACGGGCTCGCGAAATAGTCCGCCACCGTGAACGATTCGATGCCCGACGACGTCGGCGTTCCCGAGCCCCGCGTCAAGAGCACTGCGCAACTCAGACTGGTCGATGGACGCCTGCGGTGCAGCCAGCTCGCGTTCGGCCAGCGTCTCGTCCCTCGCTCCGATCAGCGTTAGCTTCAGGCTGCTAGAGCCCGCGTTGACAACCAGCACCCGCAACGGGTCGGCTGACCCCGGGCCTGAGCTCAGGATCTGACCGCCTCGCGTTCCGCCTTCAGCCCGCGTACGCGGCGGCCACGTCGAGCGTCGAAATGATCCCGATCGGATGGCCGGTGCCGGGATCGACCACCACAAGATGGCTGGCGCCATGCTCGATCATCTGATGGGCCGCCCAGCTCAACGAGTCCGTGGCGGAGATAATGACCACGTCGTGTTTCGCCGCCTCGCCGGCGGTTTCGTCGGTCCCCTCGGCGGCGGCGGCGGCGACCTCGAGATCGGTGATGATGCCCCATGGGCGGCGGGCGTGGTCGGGGTCTGCGACGGCGACGGCGTGGACGCGCTGCTCTGCCATCAGCCGGGCGACGACCCGCAATGGCGTGGTGGGATCGGTGGTAAGCATGCCTGTGTGCATGACGTCTTGAACGTGCACATGAGCGAGGGGTGTCTCGGGAATAGTCATGGCTTCTCCTGTGGGAACTTACTGGCGAGAGCGTAAGCGTGCAATCGAAACGGTCCATCGGCGACATGCCGTCTGCCTCGTACGTAATTGTCCGCAATAGGGCCGGTCGTCAAGCTGCTTCTCTAAGTTGCTCACAGCTCCACCGCAGTCGCCTCTCTGTCTTGGGCGACGGTCTGATCGGTCTGCGAGTGCCGGGCCGCGCTGCGGGGCAAGACAAGCAATGGACACGAAGAGTGCCGCGCGAGGTAGTGCGACGTGCTCCCATGAAAGAGGCGCCCAACTGGCCCAAAGCTTCGCGAGCCGACAATGAGCAGGTCGACGTCGCGTCCGAAGCGTGCGAGTTCCTCCCCGGTCCAGCCGTAGGCGACCGTCCCGTCGACACCGGCGATCGAGGCAAGCCGCCGCTTGCCGTCATCGAGTAGGCGCACGACGACCTCGGGCCAATGAGCAGGGATCGGCCTGCCGGCCGGAAGAGTCTCGAGCGATGCCACGAGCATCGCCTTTATCCGCGCCCCTGAACCAGCCGATAGCTCGCGAGCGGCGTCCAAGGCCAGGTCGCTTTCGGCCGAACCGTCGTATCCAATTCCGATCACGCCGAGGGGGTGCGCGGCCGACGCATAGCCCAGCGGCGCGATCGCTACGGCGCAAGGAGCTCCGTTGAGCGCGTGGCTTGTCTGGTCGCCAACGAACACGCGCCCGAGCAGTCCGCGCCGAGACGAGCCGACGACGAGCAGGTCAGCGGACACGTGCTCGGCCATCCAGTGAAGGCCCCCACCGACCGATGGGTCCACGCTGGTGACTAGCTCAGCCTGGGTTGCGGTCGCTTCGCGCTCTCGGGCCAGCAGGGCTTCGGCATCTTGCCGTTCAAGCGGTATGGCGAGCCCCCCGCCCCGCCCGCTCAGGATCGGACAGACATGGCCGAGGACCATTAGGGCCTCCGGAGCGGCCAAGCGCTTGGCAAGGGCAATCGCGTCGCGGCCGCCTTGACGGCCATCCACGCCGACTAGCACGTTCGTGAACATGTCGACTCCTGGACGAATTTCGGTGGTGATGCAAAGACCGTAGGGGGGCGGCGACGTCAAGCCATCGGTATTCCTCCCCGCCCCACCTGCGGCCGGCTACCGACGGCGTATCAGTCCGCTTTGCCTGGCCAGGTCCAGTCGCGCACTTCCGGGGAGTCGTCCCCGTACTCGCGCGTGTACGCGCGATGGCGCAGCCGCTGGTCGACCATTTCCTGGCGCAGGTGCGCCGCTCGTTCGCCCAACCCGGGGACGCGGTCGATGACGTCCATCACGAGGTGAAAGCGGTCGAGGTTGTTGAGCATGACCATGTCGAACGGAGTCGTGGTCGTGCCCTCCTCCTGGTACCCGCGCACGTGGAAGTTGTCATGGTTCGTGCGGCTGTACGTGAGCCGATGGATAAGCCAGGGGTACCCGTGGTAAGCGAAGATCACGGGTCGCGAGCTCGTAAAGAGCGCATCGAACAGGGCTTCGGAGAGGCCGTGCGGGTGCTCTGCTTCGGGCTCGAGCCGCATCAGGTCGACCACGTTTATGACGCGTACGCGCAAGTTTGGTAGCCGCTCGCGCAAGATCGCCGCCGCCGAAACCGTCTCAAGCGTGGGCACATCGCCGGCGCACGCCAACACCACGTCGGGCTCGACCCCGGCGTCATTTGAGGCCCAATCCCAGATTCCAATCCCCCGTGTGCAGTGAGCGATCGCCTCATCCATCGTCAGATAGTCGAGCGCGGGCTGTTTGCCCGCAACGATGACGTTGACGTAGTGGCGGCTGCGCAAGCAGTGGTCGGCCACCGAGAGCAGGCAGTTCGCGTCCGGTGGGAGATACACCCGGATGATCTCCGCTTTCTTGTTCGCAACGTGGTCGATGAAGCCAGGGTCTTGGTGCGAAAAGCCGTTGTGATCCTGGCGCCACACATGGCTGGAGAGCAAATAGTTGAGCGACGGGATTGGGCGCCGCCACGGGATCTGGCGGGTGACCTTCAGCCACTTGGCGTGCTGGTTGAACATCGCGTCGATGATGTGAATGAATGCCTCGTAGCAATTGAAGAGGCCATGGCGGCCGGTCAGCAGGTACCCCTCGAGCCACCCCTGGCAGAGGTGCTCCGAGAGCACCTCCATCACCTGGCCCTGTGGCGCGAGGTGATCGTCGGTGTCGATGCGCCGCGCCTCCCACACTCGGTTAGTAGCCTCGAGCACCGCCCCGAGGCGGTTGGATACGGTCTCATCGGGGCCCACGATGCGAAAGCGATCTGGGTTCGCTTTCACGACGTCACGCAGCCAGGCGCCGAGGACGCGGGTAGCCTCGCTGGTCGCCGCCGCAGGAGCCTTGACCTCAACCGCGTAGTCGCGGAAGTCCGGCAACTCGAGCTCGCGCGTCAGCAGTCCGCCGTTGGCGTGCGGGTTGGCGCTCATGCGGAGCTCGCCCCCGGGCGCTAGTGCTGTGACCCGCTCCAGCACGGCGCCGTCGTCGTCGAACAGCTCCTCGGGATGGTAGGAGCGCATCCATGACTCAAGCTGCGCGAGGTGCTCAGGGTTGGTGCGGACCTCCGCCAGCGGCACCTGGTGCGAGCGGAAGGTCCCCTCGGCCGGCAGTCCGTCTACCTCCTTGGGCCCCGTCCAGCCCTTGGGCGTCTGCAGCACGATCATCGGCCACCGGGGCCGGCCGACATCCTCCCCGGCGCGGGCATGGCTCTGAATCTCGTTGATCTCATCCAGCACCCCGTCCAGCACTGCGGCCATCGAAGCGTGCATGGCCCGCGGGTCGGAGCCCTCCACGAACCGAGGCGAATAGCCGTATCCGTAGAGCAGTGCGCGTAGTTCCTTATGCTCAATGCGGGCGAGCACGGTGGGGTTGGCGATCTTGTAGCCGTTCAGGTGTAGGACCGGCAGCACGGCGCCGTCCCGGACCGGGTTCAAGAACTTGTTGGAGTGCCAGCTCGCCGCGAGGGGGCCGGTCTCAGCTTCTCCGTCGCCGACCACGCACAGCGCCACCAAGTCTGGGTTGTCGAATACGGCGCCATAGGCGTGCAGGAGCGCGTAACCCAGCTCTCCGCCCTCATGAATTGACCCAGGGGTCTCCGGTGCAACGTGGCTGGGGATTCCTCCTGGAAACGAGAACTGGCGAAACAGGCGCCGAAGTCCTTCCTCGTCGCGGCCAATGTGCGGATAGACCTCGCTGTAGGTGCCGTCGAGGTATGTGCTGGCGACGAGCCCTGGGCCCCCGTGGCCAGGGCCGGTGACGTAGATGGCTTTCAGCCCACGCGCGCCGATCGCTCGATTCATATGCGCGTACAGGAAGGTCAACCCGGGTGTCGTTCCCCAATGCCCGAGCAGCCGGGGCTTCACGTGCTCCGGCCGAAGCTTGACCCGGAGCAGCGGATTGTCGAGCAGGTAGATCTGTCCGACGGACAGGTAGTTGGCTGCCCGCCACCAGCGATCGAGCGCACCGGCCTCCTCAGCAGACAGCGTCACTCCGTGCGTCTGCGCCTCGGTGGTCATAACGGCATTTACGCACAGCCCCTCGTGCGGTCGCTCCGTAAAAAGCCGCAACTGGTGGTGGGCGGCCCAGCGATGGATAAAAGTTCACTGCTGCCGTATCGTCCCCGAACAACCGCGAAGGGAAGAGGGCGAGATGTTCAAGAACGTGATTGTCGGCGTGGACGGGCGAGAGGGCGGCCGCGATGCCGCGGCCCTTGGAAAGAGGCTCTGCGGCGAGGACGGCGTCCTTACGCTCGCCTACGTCTATCCGCGCGAGCCGCGTGCGTGGCGCGGGACGACTCCTGCCTACGACACCCAACAGCGAGAGAGCGCGGAGGAGCTGCTGGGGAAGGCGCGCGACGAAATCGGAGTCGAGGCGAAGCTTCACGTGCTCGGTTCGCCGTCGGTGGGGCGCGGCCTACACGAGGCGGCCGAAGAACTTGGCGCGGATCTACTGGTGGTCGGCTCGGCGGGGCGAGGAGTGCTTGGTCGCATCTTCGCCTCAGACGACACGCGCGCAGCGCTCAACGGCGCACCCTGCGCCGTAGCTATCACCCCCGCGGGCTACGGCGCGGCGCCGACCGCCATGAGAGAGATCGGCGTTGGCTATGACGGCTCCCCTGAAAGCGAGCACGCGCTGCGGGTGGCGCGACAGCTCGCTCGCGAAAGGCACGCCCAGCTCTCCGCGTTCCAGGCGGTGTCGCTGCCCGCGATTGCACTCGTCGGGCCTGGGACCCTGGATGAGGACAGCTACGAGGAGCTCGTCGACCGCGCGCGCGAGCAAGTCGCGCGCCTTGAAGGCGTCTCCCCGCACGCAGCGTATGGCGTGCCGGCCGAGGAGCTCGCGATCTACAGCGCGTCGCTGGATCTTCTAGTGATAGGGTCGCGCAGCTACGGCCCGCTCGGGCGGCTCGTGCATGGCAGCACCTCGCTGGCCCTCGCGCGTACCGCGCGCTGCCCGCTGCTTGTACTCCCCCGGGGCGCTCAGGAGCCAGCCTCAAGTGACGGCTCAGAAGACGGCCGAGAAAAGCTTGAACGCAGTACGGCCACCTAGGTAGCGCCTTGGAGAGCATGACCACGGCGGCAACTAATCGCTCAGGAAGGATTGCAACCAGATGGCACTAGGGCTTTACTTCGCACCCAGCTCGTTCACCAAAGAAAAGTACGACGAAGCGATCAAGCGACTCGACGCGGCCGGCGCCGGGGCGCCCGAAGGCAGGTCCTACCACGTCGCGCTCGAAAGCGAGGGTCAGATACAGGTCTTCGACCTGTGGGAATCACAGGCGGCATTCGAGGCGTTCGGGCAAACGCTCATCCCGATCCTGTCTGAGCTCGGCGTCGACCCTGGGCAGCCGAGGGTGTCCGCCGTTCACAACGTGATCCCGGGCTGACGTCACTGTCGGCTCTTCTTGTCGCGCGACTCCAGGTACGGCGCGAGGTATTTGGCCGCGATCTTGGTGGGTGGCGACCATGCCGGTGACTCACTTACCTCCGAAGCCGACCCATGCCCGCCGGTGATATGGGCACTCAGGTAAAGCGGTTTCTCGGCGCCGAGCAGCACGCCGCGTATGACGGGCTTGAACTTATGTCGTTCGACCGGTGCGCCCGCGTCCGCGGCAATTGACTCTGCCGCGACGTCCGCCTGCTGGGCGGCAATACCGCCGTGTTTGACCGGAAAACTGGTCGCGTCGCCGGCCGCGTAGACGCGCTCCAAGCCCTGCACCCTGCCGTACACGTCGACGTGGATGAAACCGTGGCTGTCGTGTCTCGGTACACCCGGGATCGAGGGTCCGCACAGCTCAGGTAGCGCGATGACTCGGTCCACGTGGAGGCTGCGTCTGCCCGGGTGAATCGCGACTTCGCCGGCCGAAGGGGTCTCGCAGTGCGCCGAGGGGATGGTGAGGATTCCGTGTTGCTCGAGCAGCCGTCCGACCGTCTCCGAGACGCGCTGGCCGAAGATCGCAAGCGGGGCGTCCTCAGGCGTGACGAGGGTGATCGAAACCTCGGTGTTCATGTCATAGGCACGCCTGGCGGTCATAAGCGCCAGCTCATAAATCGGTAGCGGCCACGGCATCACATTTGGAATCAGAAACGCGAGCTTTCGCGCATAGCCGCCTTCGACATCCTGGATCAGGCCGTGCAACTGCTCATCAAGGCGCCGGTCGTCGATCGTTATCGCGTGCTCGAAACGCTTATGAACCCTCGCACCGAGCGCCAAGAGCAGTGCGTCATACGCAAGCTGCTCGCCGCCTTCCGTATGCACGATCCGCTCTTTGTGGGCGAGCCACTTGAACGCATCGCGCCTCATTTCGACACCGACGTCCCGCGCGATCTCCTTGAGCGGATAGCGGCTTGCCCGGGGGTAGGCGAACGGCTCGACGACGCGCATCGGACGGTAAACGAAGTCGGCTTCAGGGGCCAGAATCACGGGTGCCACCCGCTCCCCGGCGAGGTCGTTCAACGCGAGCGCAGCCTCCAGTCCGGCGACGCCGCCACCAACGATCACGACCCTGTACGGCTCGTCTGTGCCGGGGTTCAATGGCATCGCTCTATGCGCCGGCCGGAGACAGTCCACGCACGGATGTGAAACCAGTGTGGCCTATGGCCGGGCGCCCATGGCTCCAACGCGAGCGCGTCAAGCCGGCGGATCTCGCTCCGGTTGACGACCTCATCGGTCACACCGTGAATGATCACGCTCCAGCCGGTGCGGGAACGCTCGTCGGTGCCGTCGATCTCGAATGTCGCCTGAGCCGAGCGCAGGAGCGCATGGAACTTCGATCCTGGCGCGGTTCGGAACACCACAGACTGAGACGGTTTGTCGAAGCGGTAATTGACCGGGCGGATCAGCGGCGGTCCCGAACCCGTGCATACCGCCAAGCGCCCAAACTGATGCGAACCGAGCAGGTACAGACACTCTTCCCGCGAGAGCTCGAGCGTTTCTGCTTCGGGGCGCACAACAGCTGAAGTTACGATCGCTTCACGGAGAGATCAGCGATGCAAATCCCGCTAACGGCTGCGCAAAACTACGGAACGTCGCAGCCACATTCCCAAGACCGCTTCGGCAACCCACGGATTCGAGCGAGGGCGCGCGGCCTAAGAATTGGGTGAGCATGAAAGGAAGTGGGCTGCGTGTGGTCGTCGCCGGTGGCGGCGTGGCCGGATTGGAGACGTTGCTTGCTCTCCGCGCGCTCGCCGGCGATCGCGTTCGGCTGCACCTCATATCACCCGGCGACGAGTTCGTCTACAGGCCGCTCGAGGTGCTCGAGCCGTTCGACCAGCACGCAATGGTGCGCATCCCGTGGGCGCGGATCGTCGATGATCTCGGCGTGAGTCATCTCTCGGCGGTATTCACGGACATCGATTTCGACCAGCGTCGGGCCCAGACCGCCACCGCGGACAGCGTCCCGTTCGATGCTCTGGTGATCGCGTCCGGCGGCGATGCGCGCCCAACGGTACCCCGAGCGATCACGATCGGGACTCCAGGCGCGCCGGATCTGCTCCGTCAGGTGGTGGAGAGGCTGCGCGCGAGAGCAATCAGGCGCCTGGTCTTCGTCGTCCCGCCAGGCGTCACGTGGACTCTTCCCATCTACGAGCTGGCGCTTCTAACCGCGCGTCTTGCCCGGAGCGTCGAGGCTGATGTCGACCTGGAGATTGTGACGGCCGAGTCCCAGCCGCTCGAGGTCTTCGGAGTCGAGGCGGGCGTGATGGTGAGAGAACTCCTGAATGCCTCATCGGTTCAGCTGCGCGTCGACGGACTGATGGAGCGCAGTGCGGGCATGCACACCTGCCTGGAGCTCCCGCCGCGTCCGCCGACGGACGCGGTCATAGCATTGCCGCGACTCTTGGGTCCGAGAGTCACGGGCCTGCGCAGCGACGATGATGGGTTTCTACTCGTGGATCACCACGGGCTCGCGAAAGGGGAGGAGGACGTATACGCCGCGGGCGATGCCACAAGCTTTCCTGTCAAGCAGGGCGGGCTGGCCGCGCAACAGGCGGAGGCGGTCGCCGCACACATCGCGCGACGAGCGGGCGCAGAGGTCGAGGAAAAGCCATTTGAGCCCGTTCTGCGTGGGATGCTGCTGACGGGCGGGGCGCCCCGCTACCTACGGCTCGCCCTGACGGCGGCTGCTTGCGAAACCGAACTCAGTGAAGAGTCGCCATGGTGGCCTCCAGTCAAGATCGTCGGTCGCCATCTGGCGCCGTACCTCGCCGCGCACGCGAGCTGGGCTGCCCGATGAGAGCGACCATCCGTAGCTACGAGCCCAGTGATCTCTCGGCGATCCTGCACCTGTGGGAGCAGATGGGGTTGATCCCGATGGGAAAGGACGGCCTTACTCTCGATCAGGCTGTCGAGCTGATGAACTCCGAGCCCGTCTCGTCGCTGGTGGCCGAACTCGACGATGAGGTCGTCGGCGTAGCCATCGGCGGCGTTGTCGCCGCAGTCGGGTGGATCTACCGCCTTACGGTCTCCGGCGACGGAGACACCTCAGAGGTCACGCATCAACTGCTCGGCGAGCTCGAACTCAAGCTCGCCGAAGCTGGAGCGCGGAAAGTCGCGACGGTGACAGCGCAGGACGCGACTTCGCTGCCGGAGCTGGCCCGGTATGGCTACGGTGCGCTCCCGACGATGCGATACCTGGAACGGTCCCTACCTGCAATTGGAGTAGCCGCACCGGCAGCCCTCGAAGAGCTCGACGCGCACATCATCGGTCCGGGTCTGTGGGACGAGTTGCGGGGGCTCGACGAGGCAAAGGAGATCATCGAGCGCCGCGTGATCCTACCGCTTGCCGAGCCCAGGCTGGCGGCGCGTCATGGGGTCTCTCCGCCGCGGGCGATCGTGCTTTTCGGGCCGCCCGGGACCGGCAAGACCACGTTTGCCAAGGGAATCGCCTCGCGCCTCGGTTGGCCGTTTGTCGAGATCGAGGCCTCGGAGATTGCGGGCGAAGGCCCCGAGCGTCAAGCAACCCTGCTCGCCGAGAGCTTCGGGCGAGTCCGCAACAACCTCGCGTCAGCCGTCGTGTTTGCCGACGAGGTGGAGGACCTCGCCTCGGCGCGCAGCGAGGAGCGGAAGGTAAGCCCGAGTGTCACGAACGAGTTTCTCAAGCAGATCCCGCGGATGCGAGAGCTTCCCGAGCACCTGCTCGTGTGCGCGACCAACTGGGTCCGGCGCCTCGATGCCGCGTTCTTGCGTCCGGGTCGCTTTGACCACGTGCTTCCGGTCGGCGCCCCAGACGCCGAGGCGCGGCACGCGATCTGGAGCCGTTATGTGGAGGAGATCACCGATTTGCCCATCGACCTCCAAGCGCTCGCGACCGAGAGCGATCTGTTCACGCCCGCCGACATAGAGTTCGCCGCACGCAAGGCCGCTCAGCGCGCTTTTGAGCGGGAGCACTTTGAGGGCACCAGCCACCGTGCCACCGACGACGACTTCCTCATCGCTATCCACAGCACGAGGCCCTCCCTGTCAACGGAGATCCTTAACTCGTTCGCCGAGGACGTCGAGAGATACGCACGCTATTAGCCAGGGACCTCAAGCGGCCCGATCGCGGTAATACGCGGCGTTGAGCCCGGTGAATCCCTGCCACTCCTCGGGAACCTGGTCCTCGGGGAAGATCGCATCGACGGGACACGCTTCGACGCAGGCGTCGCAGTCGATGCACTCTTCAGGATCGATGAACAGTTGATCGACCTGCGCGTAGTCGGGCTCATCCAATGTCGGATGGATGCAATCGACCGGGCAGACCTCGACGCATGAGTAGTCCTTGACCCCGATGCACGGCTCTGCGATGACGTAAGTCAGAGTGGGCGTCCTTTGCGTTTAGTTGCTTTTGCGAGGATAAGTAGCAAAATATCACGGATGCGGACTCTTGACCGCGGCTCTGAAAGCGACGTCCTGGCGCAACCGACGCGTGCCCATCTGTTCGGCCGGCTGGCGCGGCTGGGTCGACTTGCCAGCACCGATGAGCTCTCCGAAGAGTTGGGCCTTCACCGAAGCGGCGTGCGTGCGCATCTCGAGCGCCTGCGTGCTGCTGGGCTGGTTTCGCGTGAGCGGCTGCCGCAGCCGCGCGGCCGGCCGCGCTACGGCTGGCAGATCGCGCCGAACGCGCTTCCGCGTGGGGAGCCTCCCGACGCGTACCGCACGCTCGCACGGTGGCTGGCGCGCAGCGTCCCTCCACGACCGGCCCGCCTGCGGGAGGTCGAGCGGACGGGGCGTGAGGTGGGCCGGGAGATCTCGCCGCCGCATGAGAAATCCGAAGCCGTGCAGGCGATGGGACGCACGCTGACGGCGCTCGGCTTCGCTCCGCAGAGCGAGTTGAAAAGCAACGGACACGTGGTCCTCACCCTCGGCAGCTGCCCCTACCGCGGCGCGGTCCACGACAATCAGCCGGTGGTCTGCGGACTCCACCGCGGGTTGACCCAAGGGCTGCTCGACGTACTCGAACCGGCGGCGAGATTGGCGAACTTCGTTCCCAAGGACCCTGACCGCGCCGGATGCCTCATAGAGGTGGAGGGGTTGGCGCCCCGCAAAGCCGTGCGCTGATGGAAGTGGAAACGCTTCCGGCCCGCACCTACCACCGCCTGCTCGATTCCGTCCCGCCGGCCTCCGGCGCCGTTGTGATGGGGACCGGAATCGTCTCGGTCGCGCTGCTCCTGGACGGCCGGCATGTTCTCTCGACGATCCTTCTGGTCCTGGACGGCATCTTCTGGGTAGCACTCGCGGTGCTGCTGCCGGCGCGGGCTCTGCAGGACGGGCGCCGGTTCGCCGCGGACCTGCGCCATACGCCGGCGCTCACCGCGATAGCCGGTACCGCGGTCCTGGGTTCGCGCCTCACGCTGAGCGGCTGGGATTGGGCTGGGGCCGCGCTTCTGATCATCGCCATGGTGTTGTGGCTTGGCCTAGTGCCGAACGTCCTACGCCACTGGCAGACGCCCACGATCGGGGCCTCGTTCCTGCTGGCAGTGGCGACCGACTCGCTCGCCCTGCTCGCCGCCACGCTCGCCTTCGCCGACCGCACCGGGTGGCTGGTGTACGCGGCGCTGGCCGCGCTCGGCCTAGCGCTTTGTTTCTACGTCTTTGTCCTGAGCCGCTTCCAGTTCCGCCAGCTCGCGGTTGGTCTGGGCGACCACTGGGTGACGGGCGGCGCGTCGGCGATCTCGACGCTCGCCGCCGGGTGGATCGCGCTGGCCGCCGAGCGGACGGGCACCCTCGCCGTCGGCCACGATGCTCTGCAGACGACGGTGCTGGTCCTCTGGTGCCTGACGATGGCTTGGCTCCCGGCGCTCATCGCCGCCGAGATCCTCCGCCCCAGGCTTCACTACGACATGCGCCGCTGGTCGACGGTGTTCCCCTTCGGGATGTACGCGGCGTGCAGCTTCATCGTCGGGGCCGTTTGCAAGGTCGAGGGCATCACCACGTTCGCGCAGGTGTGGGTCTGGATTGCGCTCGCCGTCTGGCTCTTGGTCGTCGCGGCGATGGTGAGCCACGCGCCGAGCCTGGCGTGGGGGAGCTCGTCGCCCGACGGCGTCAGAACATGATCACGCTGCGGATGCCGTCCTGGCGCTCCATCAGCTCGAAGGCGTGGTTGACGTCGTCCAGGGCGATGCGGTGGGAGATGAAGGGGTCGACCGCGAGCTGCCCGTCCAGGTAGAGCTGTACGAGCTCCGGGACCTGGTCGCGCCCCTTGACGCCGCCGAAGGACGATCCGCAGACGCGGCGGCCGGTGATGAGGTAGCGCGGGACGATGTCGAGCGTCTCGCCCTTGCCGGCCACGCCGATCACCGTGCACAGGCCCCAGCCCATACGGGCCGCCTCGACGGCCTGGCGCATTATCTGGACCAGTCCGGTGGCCTCGAACGTGTAGTCGGCGCCGAAACCGCCCGTCTCCTCGAGCACCCGCTCAACGGTCCCTTCGCCGCCGATCCAGGTCTCGGTGGCGCCCTGACCCCGGGCCAGCTCCAGACGGTCCTCGGAGAGATCGACGCAGATGATCCGCGCCGCTTGCCTCAGCCGGCAGCCGGCCACGGCTCCCAGGCCGACCATCCCTGCCCCGAACACCACGCAGGTCGAATCAGGTTTCACCTGGGCGGTGTTCATGGCCGCGCCGAGGCCGGTGGAGAGTCCGCAGGCGAACAGGCACGCGCGATCTGGTTCCGCCTCAGGGGAGACGCGCGCGAGCGCGATCTCCGGCATCACCGTGTACTGAGCGAACGTGCTCGTGCCCATGAAATGGCGGATCGACTCGCCGCCTCTTGAGAGGCGCGTTGTCCCATCGGGCAAAAAGCCGCGATTCTGCTGATCGCGGATCGCCAGGCACAGGTTGGTGCGCGGATCGCGGCAGTGGACGCACTCCCGACACTGCGGAGAGAAGAGCGTCACAACACGGTCACCCGGCTGCACGCTGGTAACGGCTGGCCCGAGCCGCTCGACCACCCCGGCCCCTTCGTGCCCAAGGACCGTGGGGGCATAGCCCGACGGGTCCGCGCCCGATGCCGTGTACATGTCGGTATGGCACACGCCACACGCCTCCAGCCGCACCAGTACTTCGCCCGCCGAGGGTTCGGCCAGGTCGACCTCGGTCACGGCCAACGGCTCCCCAAATTGCTCTAGAACAGCGGCCCTGATCTTCATGCTGATCGGCGAACCGCAGGATCTGCGGTGGGGCGTCGGCGCCCGCGCAGGCGGGGGATCGTGTCCTCGTTTGCGAACTGCTCGCCGGTTATTCCGGTCACGAAATGTCCTCCTCGCGTCAGACCGCGAGCCTCCAATCGGCGCAGGGCCCTCAGGACCTCACGCCACGGTAGTGCCAGCCGTTCTTTCAGATAGACGTCGCGGCAGACTACTCCCCAGCGCAGAAGCAGTTGACATGCAACGGTCTCCGCGAGTTCGTCGACCTCTTCGATCGGTTCCGCTGGAGGCAGCAGCGTCCAGCGGCCCTCCACGCCGTGGCGCCAGCCGCCGCGCCTGCCGCGCGACCCCGGCCGCGGGTAGGGGCGCTGTCGGCGGGCGAAACGCGTCCGAGCCTGCAGGAGCGAGCGGATTGCGTTAAAGCCATCCGCGGTTATCAGTCCCCTCGCGACTCCGTCCCACAGCCCCTCCTCGATCTCGGTGGGCAGCCGGCCGGTGACGGTTTGAAGCTCGGAATGAAACAGCGCGCCGCGGGTGCGAAGCGCCTCGAGCACCTCGGCACCAGGGCCGCTCGCCACCTGTGCGGGCCTCGTGTCCCCACGATGCGCCTGCAGCAGCCAGGGCAGATCCTGCCGGAGCATGAAGGTGATCGGCGTGCGCCGGGACGGCGTCTTGCCGCTCCAGGCAGTTTGCTCCTCCTCGGGACGGTCGTCGCCGGCGGCGACGGCCCGCTCGATCAGCGACAGCCTTCCCCACACGACCTCACCGGATAGGCAGAGGTCATCGAGCCACTCGGGCCGGTAGGAGTGGATGCGCGCGGTCAGGATTCGCTCCCATTCGCCCGCCGGCCACTCCGAGCCCTGAAGCTGCTCGATCACCTCGGCCAAGCCGGCTCGCCCATAGAGCTGGGTGCCGGGCGTCAGGTGCCACCAGGACTGCAGGAACTCCTCCCACCGCTCCTGGCTGACCGGCCGTATCTGGGCTCTCCGGCGCTCGCGCGTATAGCTGTGGACGCGCGCGAGCAGCCGCCGGGCGCACCACTGCTCCCCTTGGCCCTGCTCAAAGCTGCCGCCAACCGCGAAACCGCGTGTCCGCAGAGTCTCCAGCGCGATCCTCACGGAGCCGGCCGTAAGTCCCGTCGCGGACACGAGCTCTTCCTCGCGGATCGGACCGGAGATCTCCAGGTGGCCCTGGACGGCGGTCACACCGGCCTCATCGGCGTCGGCGTTACCAGCCAGGTTGGGTAAGAGCGCATGATCGGGCACGAAGCTCGCGTCGGGGAACAGGGCCTCAAGCTCGCCCCGGCGCTCCGTGGCAGCCCAAAAGACTCCTGCAGGCCGCTTCACCTCAAAGCAGCGTCCGGATGCGGCCAGCGCCTCGAAATGCTCTCGCCACTCTGGACACGGTTGCGTCACCACCAAAGACAGCAGCACGTCGTGCAGCTCATCTGGATCCCGCACATCGGGGACAGCCTCGCCTCGGACTCGCGCAATCGCCTCAGGATCGAGCCGGCCAAGCTCACGCGGCTCGACGGGGAGCCCCCGCCGCAGCGGCACCGCGCGGGAGCGGCGCTCACCGATCTCCCCGTCCTCGTCGAGGTAGGTGAACGGCGCTCCGTTCAGGATCTCGTGCGAGAGCACGCTCGGCTCGACGGTGTCGACGAAGTGAAGGCGTACGGTCCCTTCCTCGAAGCGGCGCACAAGCGCTTTTAGCCCGTCGATGTCCATCGCCTCGGTGAGACAGTCGTTCATCGTCTCGCGCACGAGGGGATGGTCGGGGATCTCCACCGGACCTGCTGGGGCGTTGTCCTGGCAGGCGGCCAGCGAGGGGAAGACGGCGGCCATGAGGTCGTCCGCCTCCATGCGTTGGATGTTGAAGGGGTTTCGCTTTCCGCCCTTGCGGCGCAGCACGGCCAGTGAGCGGTTGAGGTTCCAGCGCCACCGGGCGGTGAACATGGGGCTGCGCAGCACTGCCTGGGAGACGGCGTCTTGCACGTTGTGAGAGCGCAGGAACGCGGGCACATCCTGTAGCGGGAAGGAGTGTTGAGGCCCCAGCGAGAGGAGCGCGGCGTCGTTGCTGGCAGCCGCCTGGAGCTCGAAGTCGAAGTTCAGACAGAACTTCTTGCGCAGGCCCAGGCCCAGCGCGCGGTTGATTCGTGATCCCAGAGGCGCGTGGATGATCAGCTGCATCCCGCCCGTCTCGTCGAAGAATCGTTCGAACACGATGTCCTCGTCGCTTGGGAGCACACCGCCGAGCTCTGCCCGTCCCGTGCGCAGATAGTCGACCACCAGCGCGGCGGCCACCTCATCGACCCCCGACGTGCCCTCCACGAAGGCCACCGCCGCTTCGCGCCCTCCATCATCCAGGCGCTCCGTAACGGCACGACGCAAGCGCGAGACCTCGTCCGAGAGCTCGTCTGTCCGCCCCGGCGCTTCGCCCAGCCAGAACGGGATCGTGGGGTGTTTGCCGGTCGCGTCATGGACACGCAGGACGCCGTTGGTCACTCCTGCGATCTGCCAGGGGTGCGTTCCCAACAGGAACACATCGCCCCGCATCGACTCGATCGCGAAGTCCTCGTTGACGGTCCCCAAAAAGACGTCACCCGGCTCGAGCAGCACTCGATAGTCACCGGTCTCGGGGATCGCTCCACCCGAGGTGAGGCTCGCAAGCCGGGCCCCTCTGCGTCCGCGCAGGCGCCGGTTCACGCGGTCGCGGTGCAGGTACGCCAAGCGCCGGCCCCGTCCAGTCTCGATCCCGGACGAGACCAGTTCGAGAATCTCCTCGAACTGCGCCGAGGTTAGGTTGCGGTAGGGCCAGGCGCGCCTCGTCAGCGCGAAGAGCTCCTCCTCGCCCATCCCGTCCTCTCCCCGGCCCGCCACCTCCGCGACGATCTGTTGGGCGAGGATGTCAAGCGAGAGCTCGGGCGGGTGAAGCGAGTCGAGGCGGCCCTGCTTGACCGCCGCCAGAAGTGCCGAGCACTCGACGAGCTCGTCCCGCGTGGTCGGGTACATGATTCCCCGCGGGACCCCGTCACGCTGGTGGTTGGCCCGTCCCACTCGCTGAAGGAACGTGGCGATGCTGTGCGGCGAGCCGATCTGGCACACGAGCTCCACGGGGCCGATGTCGATTCCAAGCTCCAGCGACGCCGTCGCCACCAGCGCCCTCAGATCGCCTGCGCGCAGGCGGTGCTCGACGCGCTGGCGGCGCTCCCGGGAGAGCGATCCATGGTGCGCCGCGACCTCGCCCTCGCCGAGGCGCTCACCGAGCTCGTGAGCGACGCGCTCCGAGAGCGTCCTTGTGTTCACGAATACCAATGTCGTCCGATGGCCTGCGACGTGGGCGGCGATGAGATCGAGGATCTCGCTCATCTGGTCGGCGGAAATCACGGCCTCCAGCTCGCCGTCGGGCAGCTCCAGCGAGAGCTCGAGCGCGCGCCGATGGCCGCTGTCGACCACCTCGGGCAGCGGCTCGTCGCCGCCCACCAGTAGCCGTGCGGCGGTCTGCACCGGCTTCACCGTCGCAGAGAGGCCGATCCGAACGGGCTTGCGCTCGGTCACGGCCGCGAGACGCTCCAGCGACAGGGTCAGGTGCGAGCCGCGCTTGTCCCTGGCCAGGGCATGGATTTCGTCCACGATCACCGTTTCGACCGACCGTAGCGTCGCCCGGGACCGCTCCGCGGTGAGGTACAGGTAGAGGGACTCGGGGGTGGTCACGAGCAGGTTGGGGGGGCGGCGCAGCATCGTCTGGCGCTGCGAGGAAGTCGTATCGCCGGTTCGCACGCCAACGGTGACCGGGGCCGGCTCGTAGCCCAGCTCTCGAGCTGTTTGCGCGATCTGCTCGAGCGGCTCCTCGAGGTTGGTGTGCACGTCCACGGCCAGCGCCTTGAGCGGGCTCAGGTAAACGACCCTGGTCGCGCCCTCGATCCGGTGTCCGGCCTCGTGGGCCTTGTAGAGGCTGTCGATCGCAGCGAGAAAGCCCGCCAGCGTCTTGCCCGAGCCGGTGGGCGCGCAGATCAGCGTGTGCTTGCCGGCGACGATCGCGGGCCATCCTCCCGCCTGGGCCTCGGTCGGTCCGTCTTTGAACCGCCGCTGAAACCAGGTCCGAACCGCGGGATGGAAGCGTTCGAGCGCTTCGTCGCAATCAGAGACGGGCAGGGTCGCCGTGAGCGAGGTCATGAGAAGCAGTCCATCACATCCGCGAGACGTGTTGTGCAACGGTTCTCGGATGAACTTCGCAATCTCGATTCCGCAATACGTAAGCGATAATGGATTTGATCCGGGCGCGTTTGGTGCGCACCTCAGGCGAGCCGAGGAGCTTGGCTTCCACAGCGCCTGGACGCAAGAGCAG
>Ga0070741_10005517_pt1 | contig 28025 bp, 30 predicted proteins | sample Coa_R1_4_FD_66440 | JGI IMG/M metagenome (GOLD analysis project Ga0070741, IMG submission 66440) | Surface soil microbial communities from Centralia Pennsylvania, which are recovering from an underground coalmine fire - Coalmine... | ecosystem: Environmental > Terrestrial > Soil > Unclassified ...
AGCCCGGGGTCCCGGGCCAGGAGGCGGGCGGCGACGGTGCCCTTGCCGGCTCCGGAAGGGCCCGAAAGGACGAGGAGGACGGCCAGCGGCTACCGCTCGAAGTGTTCGAGAAGAGCGCGCCGCTGATGGGTGCCGAGGCCCCGGACGCGACGGTTCTCGCTGATCTCGAGCTCCTCCATCGTCCGCCGGGCCTTGACCTTCCCGACACCGGGGAGCGATTCCAAAACGGTGACGACCTTGAGCTTGGCGACGGCGTCATCGGTGTCGCCCTGCGCCAGCAACTCGCCGAGGCTGATCGATCCAGCCTTCAGCTTCTCCTTCAGCTCGGCCCGCTGGCGGCGGGCGGCGGCTGCCTTCTCGAGCGCCGCCTGGCGCTGCGCGGGATCGAGCGACGGCGGGAGGGGCATGGCCTTGGGACCTCCGGAGGCGTCAACGAAATTTTGTTCGGACCCGTGCGATACACCTGCACGGCGGCGTCGCCCGGGGACCGACGAACCAGGTCAGTATAGGCAGACCCCTTGCCGCCACAACCCGTCCGTAACCCGGATTTCATGGGAAACCGGCCCCCAGAAACGGTTTTCGCGTCACGGACGTGACAGACGAGGAACGGGGTGAGACCGGCCGGGCTCAGCCGGCCACAGCGGCGAGGAGCACCTCGGCGGCCGCCTCCGGATCGGGAGCAGCCGTCACCGCCCGACCGACGACCAACAGGTCGGCGCCGGCGGCGATCGCCTCCGCCGGTGTGCCGACGCGGGCCTGGTCGTGCGCCGGCCCTCCCGGGAGGCGGATCCCGGGCACGGCGGCCAGCAGCCGTGAACGGTCCTTGACGGCGCCCAGTTCGCGGACCGAGCAGACCACACCGCCACAGCCGGAGGCCGCGGCGGCCTCGAGCCGGGCGGGGAAGGCACCGGCGTCGGGCTCGCTGGTGAGGACGGTGACGCCGAGTGCCACCGGCGATCGGGAGGCCCCGGCCTCGGCGGCACCGGCGGCGAGACCTGCCACGCCCGCCCGCAGCATGTCGACGCCGCCCGCGGCGTGGAGCGTCACGTACTCCACACCGAGCCGGCCGACCTGGCGGGCCGCCTTCTCCACCGTCGTCGGGATGTCGTGGAGTTTGAGGTCGAGGAAGATCCGCCGGTTCGGCGCCGCCAGCGCCTCGACCGCGGCCGGCCCGGCGCCGGCAAAGAGCTCCAGGCCGATCTTGACGACGCCGAACCAGGGGTCGAGGCGGTCGGCGAGCTTGACCGCGGCGCCGAGATCGTCGACGTCGAGGGCCAGGACGAGCCGGTCACGGCCGGTGACGCTCCGGTGCCCACTCACCACTGCAGCCCTCCCACGAGATCGGCGCTGCGGGCGACGTCGTGGTCGGCGCACCACCGCTCGAGCCCCGCCACGACGTGCTCGGCCGCTCGGGGATCGAAGAACGTCGCCGTCCCCACCCCGACGGCGCTGGCCCCGGCCAGCAGCATCTCGACCGCGTCGAGGCCGGAGCGGACACCGCCCGTCCCGATGATCGGCGTGCCGGGCAGGGCCCGGGCGACGTCGGCCACGGCCCGCAGCGCGACGGGTTTGATGGCCGGGCCCGACAGGCCGCCCCCGCCGGCGCCCAGCCGCGGCCGTCGGGTCTCGGCGTCGATCGCCAGGCCGAGGACGGTGTTGATCAGCGTGAGCCCCGCCGCCCCGGCGCCTACGGCGGCGGCGGCCACCGCCACCAGATCGGTGACGTTGGGCGACAGCTTGGCGAACACGGCCAGATTCGGCGGCACCTGGTCGAGCACGGCACCGACCGCCGCCGCCGTGGCCTCGGGATGGGCGGCGAACATGTGCCCCCGGTCCTCGAGGTTCGGGCAGCTGACGTTGACCTCCACCGCGGTCAGGCCCGAGGTGGCCGGGGCGAGGGCGGCGGCGGCCTTGGCGTAGTCGTCGACCGACCGGCCCCAGATCGACACGATCACCCGGGCGCCCCGCCCGACGAGCGCCGGGAGGTCGTGCTCCAGCCATGCCTCCACCCCGGGGTTCTGCAGCCCGACGGAGTTCAGCATCCCGGCCGTCGCCTCCCACACCCGGGGCGCCGGATTGCCCTCCCAGGGAAAGATCGACAGCGACTTGGCCGTGACGGCCCCGAGCTTCGCCGGGTCGCCGAGCCGGGCCACCTCGTCGCCGTGCCCGTAGGTCCCCGACGCGGCCACGATCGGGTTGGGCAGCGTGATCGGCCCGAGCCGGCAGGTGAGGTCGACGGCCATCCGCTCTAGAGGGGCAGCCGGAGCTGGGCGTCGCGGTGGTACTCCTGCAGCGAGCGCACCCGGTGCTCGCCGTCGCCGCGCCACTCGGCGATGCCGGCGGCGGCGGCCACGGCGGCGGCGACGGTGGTGAGGCAGGGCACGCCGTGGGCGCTGGCCGCCAGGCGGATGTGGGCGCCGTCGGCCCGGGGACCCCGGCCCCGGGGGGTGTTGACGACGAGGTTCACCTTGCCCGAGGCGATGAGGTCGACGGCGTCGATGCCGACGTCGTCACCCCGCTTGGCCACCACGCCGCCGACGGGGATGCCTTCCGCCTCGCAGGCGGCGGCCGTGCCGGCGGTGGCGACGATGGTGAAGCCGAGGTCGGCGAAGCGGCGGGCGGCGGCGAGGCCGCCGGGCTTGTCGCGGTCGGCCAGCGACAGGAAGACCGAACCCCGGTCGGGCAGCTTGGCGCCGACGGCGGCCTGGCTCTTGGCGAAGGCCACGCCGAACGTGCGGTCGATCCCCATGACCTCGCCGGTGGAGCGCATCTCGGGGCCGAGCAGGGTGTCGACACCGAAGCGGTCGAAGGGCAGCGCCGCTTCCTTCACCGCCACGTGCCCGCCGGCGTCGGGGCCGGCGTGGGCCGGGATGAGGCCTTCGGCCCGGAGTCCGGCCAGGGTGGCCCCGGCCATGATCCGGGCCGCCACCCGGGCCAGCGGCACGGCCGTCGCCTTGGAGACGAAGGGGACGGTCCGGCTGGCCCGGGGGTTGGCCTCGAGGATGTGGACGGTGCCGTCCTTCACCGCGTACTGCACGTTGATGATGCCGACGACGCCGAGGGCGCCGGCCAGGGCCCGGGTGTGCCGTTCGATGGTGGCCACCACGTCGCCGGGCAGGGTGGGCGGTGGAATGGCACAGGCCGAGTCGCCGGAGTGCACCCCCGCCTCCTCGATGTGCTCCATGACGCCGCCGATGAGCACCTCGCCGGTGGCGTCGCGCACGGCGTCGACGTCGACCTCGGTGGCGTCCTCCAGGAAGCGGTCGATGAGGACGGGCCGGGTGGCCGACAGCCCGCCGCCGGCGCCCCCCTCGGCCGAGGCGGCCAGCGCCGCCATGGCCGCCCGCAGCCCGGCCTCGTCGTAGACGATCTCCATCGCCCGCCCGCCGAGCACGTAGGAGGGCCGGACGAGCACGGGGTACTCGACCCGGCGGGCCACGGACAGCGCCCCGTCCACGTCGGTGGCCGTACCCCCCGGCGGCTGCGGGATCCCGAGCCGCTCGCAGAGGGCGTTGAACCGCTCCCGGTCCTCGGCCAGGTCGATGGAGTCGGGGCTCGTCCCGAGGACGGGCACGCCCGCCCGCTCGAGGTCGTGGGCCAGCTTGAGCGGGGTCTGTCCGCCGAGGCTGACGATCACACCCCGGAGGTCGCCGCCCATGGCCTCGCAGACGTGGAGGACGTCCTCCGGCGTCAGCGGTTCGAAGAAGAGGCGGTCGGAGGTGTCGTAGTCGGTCGACACCGTCTCGGGGTTGCAGTTGACCATCACGGTCTCGAAGCCGGCGGCGGAGAGCTCGAAGGCGGCGTGGACGCAGCAGTAGTCGAATTCGATCCCCTGCCCGATGCGGTTGGGGCCGCTGCCGAGGATGACCACCGCCGGCCGGCGCAGCGGCGCCACCTCGTCCTCGTCCTCCCAGGTGGAGTAGTGGTACGGCGTGCGGGCGGCGAACTCGGCGGCGCAGGTGTCGACGGTCTTGTAGGTCACGGTGACGCCGGCCGCTGTGCGGCATTCCCGCACTTCGGCTTCCGGCACGCCCCACAGCCAGGCCAGCTGCGCATCGGAGAACCCGGCCCGCTTGACCCGGCGCCAGTCGGCCCGGGAGAGCGCCGCCGGCGAGCCGGCCTCCCCGGAGACGAGCCAGGCCCGCTCCGCGGCCAGCGAGGCGATCTGGTCGAGGAACCAGGGGTCGACGCCGCTGGCCTCGTGGAGCCGCTCGAGGCTGATGCCCCGGCGCAGCGCCGCTTCGAGGTGGAAGATCCGCTCCGGCGACGACAGTGCCGCCCGTCGCACGAGCTCGCCGTCGTCGAGGGCGTCGTAGGCCGCCTCGCCGGGATCGCAGTTGAGCCCGAGCCGTCCCGTCTCCAGCGACCGGCAGGCCTTCTGGAGCGACTCGGTGAACGTGCGCCCCAGCGCCATGACCTCCCCGACCGACTGCATCTTGGTGCCGAGCACCGGCGCCACGCCGGAGAACTTCTCGAAGGCGAAGCGGGGGATCTTGACGACGACGTAGTCGATGACCGGCTCGAAGCTGGCCGGTGTCTCGCCGGTGATGTCGTTCATCACCTCGTCGAGCCGGTAGCCCACGGCCAGCCGGGCGGCGATCTTGGCGATGGGGAACCCGGTGGCCTTCGAGGCCAGGGCCGAGGAGCGCGACACCCGGGGGTTCATCTCGATCACGACCATCTCGCCGTCGGCCGGGTTGACGGCGAACTGGATGTTCGACCCGCCGGTCTCGACACCGATGCGGCGGATGCAGGCGAAGGCGGCGTCGCGCATGTGCTGGTATTCGACGTCGGTCAGCGTCTGGGCCGGGGCGACCGTGATCGAGTCGCCGGTGTGCGTCCCCATCGGGTCGAGGTTTTCGATGGAGCAGACCACGACGGCGTTGTCGGCGCCGTCGCGCATCACCTCCAGCTCGTACTCCTTCCAGCCGGCGATCGACTGCTCGAGGAGGATCTCCCCCACCGGGCTGGCCGCCAGGCCCCTGCCCGCCACCACCTCCAGCTCGGAGGCATCGGCGGCGAAACCGGTGCCGCCGCCGCCGAGGATGAACGACGGCCGGCAGATGAGCGGGTAGCCGATCTCCTCGCCGACCGCCAGGGCCTCTTCCAGGCAGTAGGCGATGCCCGAGCGCGGCACCGAGAGGCCGATCTCGACCATGGCCGCCTTGAAGCGGCGCCGGTCCTCGGCGGTGTGGATGGCCTCGACGCCGGCGCCGATCAGCTCGACCCCGAAGCGGTCCAGGACGCCGGCCTCGGCGGCGGCCACGGCCAAATTGAGCGCCGTCTGGCCGCCGAGGGTTGGAAGCAGGGCGTCGGGCCGCTCCTTCTCGATGACCCGGGTGAGCGTGTCGAGGTCGAGCGGCTCGACGTAGGTGGCATCGGCCAGCTCGGGGTCGGTCATGATCGTGGCCGGGTTGGAGTTGACGAGGACGACCCGGTAGCCCTCGGCCCGCAGCACCCGGCAGGCCTGGGTGCCGGAGTAGTCGAACTCGCAGGCCTGGCCGATGACGATGGGGCCGGAGCCGATGACGAGGATGCTCTCGATGTCGGTGCGCTTCGGCACTTAGCGGCTGGCCTCCATCAGCGCGGTGAAGTCGTCGAACAGGTAGGCGGCGTCGTGGGGGCCGGGGGCGGCCTCGGGGTGGTACTGGACGGAGAAGGCCCGCAACGAGTCGACCCGCAGCCCTTCGACGACGCCGTCGTTCAAGCTGACGTGCGTGACCTCGGCGCCGGCGGCGATCGACTCCGGCTCCACGGCGTAGTTGTGGTTCTGGCTGGTGATCTCCACCGCCCCGCTGCTCAGGCGGCGGACGGGGTGGTTGGCACCGTGGTGCCCGAAGGGCAGCTTCGACGTCGTGCCGCCGAGCGCCAGGCCCAGCAACTGGTGGCCGAGGCAGATGCCGAAGATCGGCACCTCGCCGAGGAGGCCCCGGATGGCCTCGGGGGCGCCGGCGACGCCGGCGGGGTCGCCGGGGCCGTTGGACAGGAACACGCCGTCGGGCCGGCGGGCGAGGACGTCGCCGGCCGGGGTGGCGGCGGGCACGACCTCCACCCGGCAGCCGGCGGCCACCAGCCGGCGCAGGATCGACCGTTTGATGCCGAAGTCGTAGGCCACCACCCGGAACGGCGCACCGTCGGCGCTGCCCGGCGCCAGGTAGGGCTCGGAGCAGGTGACCGTGGCGGCGAGGTCGCGCCCGTCGGTGCCCGCGGCGGTGGCCGCCGCCGCCCGCACGGCCGTCTCGTCGGTGCCGAAGGCGCCGGGCAGGGCGCCGTGGCGGCGGAGGTGGCGGGTGAGCCGGCGGGTGTCGACGCCGGCCAGGCCCGGGACCCGGTGGCGGCGGAGCCAGGCGTCGAGCCCTTCCTCGTTGCGCCAGTTCGACGGGCGGCGGACCAGGTCGCGCACCACGACGCCGGCACAGTGGGCGGCGCCGCTCTCGGCGTCGGCCGGGTTCGTCCCGTAGTTCCCGATGTGGGGGTAGGTGAACGTGACGACCTGCCCGGCGTAGGACGGGTCGGTCAGCACCTCCTGGTAGCCCGACAGGGCCGTGTTGAACACGAACTCCCCGGTGGCGACGGTGAGCTCAGCCTCCGGATCGGCGAACGCTCCGATGGCCTCGCCCTCGAAATCGGCGCCATCGGCGAGAACCAGCAACGCCGGCTCGGGCCGCACCGCGCCGGTCACGCTGCCTCCCCGTCCACCAAACCGGCGTTCCTTTTCCGCTCCAGGGCGGTAAACGAACGCCGGTTTGCGGCGGGACGCCCCCTGGCCCCAACTGGCGTTCCTTTTCCGCTCCAGGGCGGTAAACGAACGCCGGTTGGCGGTGAGACGCCGCCTGGCCCCAACTGGCGTTCCTTTTCCGCTCCAGGGCGGTAAACGAACGCCGGTTGCATGGGGGGGGCTGGGCGGGGCGGAGTCATCGCTGGGCCTGGGCGTCGATCACGACCGGTTCGCCGGCCAGGAGCGTGTGGCGGACCTTGCCGGTCAGCTTGCGGCCGGCGTAGGGCGTGTTGCGGGACCGGCTGGCCAGCTTCGTCGGGTCGACCTCCCACAGCGCCTCGGGGTCGAACACCGTCAGGTGGGCGGGCCGCCCGGGGGCGACCGGGCCTCCGTGGTCGGCGAGGCCGGCGAGGCGGGCGGGCAGCCATGAGAGCAGGGCCAGCGCCCGGGGAAGGTCGATCAGCCCGGGCCCGACGAGTTCGGTGATCGTGAGGGCCAGCGCCGTCTCGAGCCCCAGCATCCCCGGCGGCGCCTCGTCGAACGGCCGCTCCTTCTCCTGTTGGGGGTGCGGGGCGTGGTCGGTGGCGATGGCGTCGATCGTCCCGTCGGCCAGGCCCTCCTTCACCGCCTTCACGTCGGCGTCGGTCCGCAGCGGCGGGTTGACCTTGAACAGCGGGTCGTAGCCGCAGCACAGCGAGTCGGTGAGCGTGAAATGGTGGGGGGCCGCTTCGGCGGTGACGGCCACGCCCCGTGCCTTGGCCGCCCGGACCAGCTCCACCGACGCCGCGCTCGAGAGGTGCAGGAAGTGGACGCGCCCGCCGGTGAGACCGGCCAGGGCGATGTCGCGGGCGACCACCACCGACTCGGCCTCGGCCGGCATGCCAGGGATCCCGAGCCAGCTCGACCAGGACCCTTCGTTCATGTGGCCGCCCCGGGCCAGCTGCGGGTCCTCGCAGTGCTGGGCCAGCACGGCCCCCGGCAAGGCCCGGGCGTACTCCAGCGCCCGGCGCATGAGGCCGGCGTCGCCGACGCAGCTGCCGTCGTCGGTGAAGAGGCGGACGCCGAGACCGTGGAGCTCCCCGAGGGGGGCGAGCTCCTCGCCGGCCCGGCCCTTGGTGATGCAGGCCGAGGAGAAGACGTCGCAGGGCGCGTCCCGGCCGACCCGCAGCACCTGCTCCACCACCGCCGCCGTGTCGATCGGCGGGTTGGTGTTGGGCATGGCGACGAGCGCCGTGTAGCCGCCGAGCGCTCCGGCCCGGGCGCCGGTCTCGATGGTCTCGGCGTCCTCACCCCCGGGCTCCCGGAGGTGGGTGTGGAGGTCGACGAAGCCGGGGGAGACGACGGCACCGTCCGCCTCGAGGACGGTGGCGCCGGAGGCGGTGAGCTTCTGGCCGACTTCGGCGATGACGCCGTCGCGCAAAAGGACGTCGGCCCGCCGCGACCCGCCGGCGTCAATGACCGTGCCGCCGGTGATCAGCACGGGCAGCGCGGGGACACCCGGCGCCCCGGGGCTCACGCCGCCCTCCCCTCGCCCGAGCCGAGCAGGAGATAGAGCACCGCCATGCGGACGGCGACGCCGTTGGCCACCTGCTCGTTGATCACCGACCGGGGATCGTCGGCCACCAGGGCGTCGATCTCCACGCCCCGGTTGGTCGGCCCGGGGTGCATGACGAGGGCGTCGGCCGGGAGGCGGGCCAGCCGTTCGGTGGTGATGCCGTAGCGCGTGGCGTATTCCCGCAACGACGGGAACAGCGCTTCGGACTGGCGCTCCCGCTGGATGCGGAGCACGTAGAGGACGTCGGTGCTCGGCAGCACCTCGTCGAGGTCGTAGCTGACGGTGACCGGCCAGCCTTCGAGGTCGGGCGGCATCAGCGTGGGCGGCCCGACCAGCGTGACGTCGGCGCCGAGGGCGGAGAGGGCCTTCACGTTGGAGCGGGCCACCCGGGAGTGCTTGATGTCGCCGACGATGGCCACCCGCATGCCGGCGAAGGAGTCGCCCCGGTGGCGGCGGAGGGTGAAGGCGTCGAGCAGCGCCTGGGTGGGGTGCTCGTGCCAGCCGTCGCCGGCGTTGATGATCGAGGCGTCGATCCAGCCCGCGATCCGCTGCGGCACGCCGGAGGAGCGGTGCCGCACGACGATGGCGTCGATGCCCATGGCCTCGACGGTGCGGACGGTGTCGAGCAGCGACTCGCCCTTCCGCAGCGACGACGACCCGGCGGCGAAGTTCATGGTGTCGGCCGAGAGGCGCTTGGCCGCCGTCTCGAACGACAGCCGCGTCCGGGTGGAGTCCTCGTAGAACATCGAGACGACGGTCTTGCCCCGCAGCGCCGGGACCTTGGGGATGTCGCGCCGCGTCACCTCCAGGAACGAATCGGCGAGGCCGAGCACCTCGCCGATCCCGTCCGCCCCGAGGTCGTCGATGCCCAGCAGGTGCTTCACGTCTCCGCCTCCTCGTCCACGCACTCCCAGATCTCGATGCCGTCGTCGCCGTCGCTCTCCTCGAAGTGGACCCGGACGTCTTCGTCCCATTTGGTCGGCAGGTTCTTGCCGACGTAGTCGGCCCGGATCGGCAGCTCCCGGTGCCCCCGGTCGACCAGCACCGCCAGCTGCACCGCTCGGGGGCGGCCGAAGTCGACGACGGCGTCCATGGCCGCCCGGATCGTCCGCCCGGTGAAGAGGACGTCGTCGCAGAGCACGACGACCTTCTCCTTCACGTCGCCGGGGAGCTGGGTGGGCCCGAGCGGCGCCACCCGCCGCAGGGCGATGTCGTCCCGGTAGAAGGAGACGTCGAGCGCTCCCACCGGCACCTCGACGCCCTCGAAGGAGGCGATGGCCTCGGCCAGGCGGCGGGCCACCACGACGCCCCGGGTGTAGAGGCCGACCAGCACCACGTCGCCGGCGCCGTGGTTGCGCTCCACGATCTCGTGGGCGATGCGGGTCACCGCCCGCTTCAGGTCGTCGGCCTCGAAGATCCGGGCCCGGAGAATCCAACGCCCCGGACCCGAGCTCGGGTCAGGGGCGGTCCATGCAGGGGGGTTTCGCAACGCTGTCGCCTCCGTGGGGACCTCACGGGATCCCCTTCACGGTTACCGGGTCGAACCTACCACGAGCCGGCGCGGAACGGGCACACCGACCTCATGTGCCGGTGAACTCGGGCGACAACAGGAGTAGGCGTCGCTACGCTGCGCGCGTCCGGTCACCACGCTCCCGACCCTGGAGGACGGATGAAGCTTCGTCACCCGGTCATCGCCGCCGTCCTCGCCGCCGTGGTGGTGAGCGGATGCAGCGCGGCCGAGAAGGTCTCGCCCCAGGTGGCGGTGCGCGACGCCGCCAACACGACGGTGAACGCCAAGCAGGGGACGTTCACGGTCAGCGTCGTCGGCGCCGCCGACGACCTCAACGCCGTCCTCAACCAGGGCGCCACGCTCTCCGAGGAGGACCGGAAGGGCCTGCAGCTCCTCGGTCAGAGCCACATCGCTTTCACCACCGGCCCGGGCGTGTTCGGCCTCGACGTGAAGATCGGCACCGTCGACCACGCCGTCGAGCTCCGCGACGTGGGCCAGAAGCTCTACGCCCGGGCCGACGTCCCGGCCATCGCCAACCTGATGGGGACGTCGCCCGACGAGGTGAACCAGACGGTCCAGGGCCTGGCCGACCACGGCTTCGGCTTCTTGAAGGACGCCGCCGCCGGCCACTGGCTGGAGGCCGATCTCGGCCCGCTCTCGGGCCTGCTGAAGGGCTTCGCCCAGCAGTTCGGCGGCACCGGCCAGGGCGCGGCGTCGGCGACACCGTCGTCGGGCGCTCCGACGCCGAGCCAGTTCCAGCAGGCCAAGGCCGCCGTCGGCCAGGCGCTGCGCGACAACACCAGCGTGGCCAAGCAGGGATCCGACGCCACCGGCGACCACTACGTCGTCACCGTCAGCTCCGCCCGCAAGCTCTACGCCGCCCTCGTCCCCGCGTTCTCGCAGTTCCCCGGCGCCGAAAAGCTCCCCCAGGCGGCCGAGATCCCTGACCGCCCGATGACGATCGACACCTGGGTGAAGAGTGGGCGGATCGTCCGGTTGGAGCTGCCGCTCAACCAGTTCGGCACGGCGAAGGCGGGCCGGGTCGCCGTCCGCCTCGACATCGACCGCGACTCCACCGACGTCGCCGCCCCGACCGGCGCCGTGCCCGTCGACATCGCCGGGGCGCTGAGCAAGCTCGTCCAGAGCTTCTCCGGCGCCTCGGGTTTCCAGGGCCTCCAGGGCGTCCCGGGCCTCGGCGACCTGGGGAACCTCGGGAACCTCGGGAACCTCGGCGGGGTCGGCGGAGTCCACGGCTAGCCGCCCCGGCGGCGACTAGCGGTTGTTGGAGCGCCAGTCGAGGTAACTGACCAGGGCGAGCACGGCGAAGATGACCGCCGTCCAGGCCGGGACCCAGCGGAGCTCGGCGTCGGTGGCCGGGATGAGGGCGGCGCACACCGCTCCCGCTCCGAGGAAGAAGATGGCCCGGCGGTCCACGTCCATGGGTCAGAAGACCCGCAGGAGGCCGTAGGCGGCGGCGGAGACGATCGCCGCGCCGGGGATGGTGAGGATCCAGGCCCACACGACCCGCCCGGCCACGCCCCACCGCACCGCCGAGAGCCGCTGGATGGAGCCGACGCCGACGATCGCCCCGGTGATCGTGTGGGTGGTCGAGACGGGGATGCCCCGGGCCGAGACGAAGAACAGGGTGGCGGCGGCGGCCGACTCGGCCGCCACGCCGCCCGACGGCTGCAGCTTGGTGATCCGGGAACCGAGCGTATGGACGATGCGCCACCCGCCCGAGAGGGTGCCGAGGGCGATGGCCGAATGGGCGGCGAGCACCACCCAGATCGGCACGCCGGCGTCCGGCGGGAGGTGGTGGGTGGCGATCAGCAGGGCCAGGACGACGCCCATCGTCTTCTGGGCGTCGTTCCCGCCGTGGCCGAGGCTGTAGGCGCCGGCGGAGATCAACTGCAGGCGCCGGAACCGCCGGTTGAGACGGTCGACGTTGTGCGACCGGGCCGCCAGCCGCAGCACGATGATCATGGCGATGAAGGCCAGGGCCAGCCCGATCAGCGGCGAGAGGACGATGAACACGGCGATCTTGTCCAGCCCGTTGGCCACCACGGCCGAGAACCCGGCCTTGGCCACCGCCGCGCCCACGATCCCGCCGACGAGGGCGTGGGAGGACGAGCTCGGCAGGCCCAGGTAGTAGGTCACGAGGTTCCAGGCGATCGCCCCGACCAGGGCGGCGAAGACCACCCCGATGGAGATGACCTGCTGGTCCACCACGTCCTTGGCGATCGTGTTGGCCACGGCCGTCTTGAAGATGAGGAAGGCGATGAAGTTGAAGACGGCGGCCCACACCACGGCCAGCCGGGGCGTGAGCACCCGCGTGGCCACCACCGTGGCGATCGAGTTGGCGGCGTCGTGGAAGCCGTTGGTGAAATCGAAAGCCAGGGCGATGGCGATGACGGCGTAGACGGCGAGATCGCTCATGGGTCCGGGTGAGCCTACTGATCCGACGAGTCGGTCATGCGATGGCTAGGGCCGGTAGGACGCCCCGTCGGCCAGGCCGGCGGAGCCGTCGGCGGTCGCGCCGCCCCAGACCAGAAGCTCCTGGCCGGTCCAGACGGCCGACTGGAGGGTCCGGCCGCTGAGCGGGCCGCCGGCCAGCGGCTGCCATCGGCCGGTGGCGGGGTCGTAGAGGCCGCCGACCGGCGGCGGGAGCGGGGCGTCGCCGCTGTCGTCTGCTCCGCTGTCGCTTGTTCCACTGTCGTCCTGAGCCGTGGCGCCGGAGCCGGCGTCGCCCGAAGGGTCCTGCGGGCTGCCCCAGGCCAGCAGGCGCGTCCCCGTCCACACGGCGGGGTCGGTCACGAGCGTGGCGTCGGCCGAGAGGTAGGGCGAGATCGCCGACCAGTGCCCGGCCCCGGTGCTCGATGAACCAGCCGGGTCGTAGGCCAGCCCGGACGACGGGAACAGCGCCACCGTCCCCGTCCAGACGCCGGTGCACGACACGGCGTCGGCACAGGATCCCGGCGCCGGCCGGGCGGCGATGGGCGACCAGGCGCCCGACACCGGGTCGAGGGCGGCGCCGTCGGTGCGGTCGTCATCGTCGCCTTCGTGGTAGCCGCCCGTGACCAGCAGCCTGCTCCCCGTCCAGACGGCCTGGGCGCCGCTGCGGGCCGGCATCGGGGCGGCCGCCACCGGCACCCAGCCGTTGGTGGCGGGCAGGTAGGCGGCGCCGTCGGCCTGCATCTCCGACGTGGCCCCGGGGTCGTCGGGCGGCGGGACGGTGGCGCCGCCCCACACGACCATCCGGTCGCCGGCCCAGGCGACGACGGCCCCGTCCCGGGGGCCGAGGGGCGAGGCGGGGAGGGCCCGCCAGCGGTTGGTCGCCGGGTCCCAGGCGGCGCCGTCGGCCAGGATGTCGCCGTCGGTCGAGGTGCCGCCGAAAATGATCATCTCCTGGCCCGTCCACACGGCGGTGGCGTCGTAGCGGGGGGCGAGCGGGGCGGCGGGCACTGGGCGCCAGGTGCCGGCGGCGGGGTCGTAGGCGGCCCCGTCGGTCAGGGGTTCGCTGTCGAGGTCGGGCTCCCCGCCCCAGATCACCATTTCCCGTCCGGTCCACACCGCGTCGTGGTCGACACGACCCCCGATCGGGGCCGGCGGGAGCGGGCGCCATCCGGGGGCGACGGGGGCGGTCGCCTTGGCCGGCGCCGGCGCCGTCGTGCCGGTCGGGGCGGGCCCGGCCGCCGGTGCGTGACCGGCCGTCGTGGCCGGGCCGGGCCGGCCGTTGGGACCGGCTGTCGCCCCGTCGGTGGCGCCGGGCCCCGGCGGGGAGGTGGAGGCGGCGCCGGCCGACGCTGAGCCGCTCGAGGCGCCGGCCGACGCCGACGCGGTGCCGCCGTCCGATGCCGGGGCGGCGCCGCTGGCCACCGACCCGGCCGGCGTGAGCCCGCCGGTGGGGGCGGCGACCGCCCCGCCCGCCCGGTGGCGCGGCCGGGCCCCGGACCCGGCGTCGGGCCGCAGCGCGACGAAGGCACCGCCGGTGGCGACCACGGTCACCGCGGCGGCGAGCACGGCCAGACGGGCGCGCCGGGGGGCGGACATCGGGCGGGTTCTTCTCCGCCGCCCCCGCCCATCCCTGCGAGTTCGGGACAACGACCGCGATCAGGAGGATCGCGACAGCACGTCGATCAACGCCTCCTCCAGCACGCCGAGCCACCAGTAGACGGCGAAGGGAGCGGTGTCGGGATCATCGGGATCGAGCCCCGAGAGGTCCATGTCCTCGGTCACCTCGAGCCGGGTCCCAAGCGCCAGGCGGGCGTCGTTGAGGACCGCCAGCCAGGCCTGCGCCTGCTCGCCGGACAGCGTCAGCTCGTAGCGCCCCCGCCGCAGCTGGGCCCCGGCCAGCGTGCCCTCGACGGTGGCCAGGGCCCGGCGTCGCCCGTCCACCAGATCGCCGTGCACCAGCCGCTGCCATTCGGACTCCGCCTCTTCCTCCGTCGGGTCGAGGTAGGCCCGGGGGAAGAGCCGTTCGAGGACCGGGTCGGCCGCCGGAGCGGGCTCGTCGCCGGGTTCGTCGTCGGCCAGGAGCGTCGTGAGCTCCTCGCACAGCCGGGTGAGGACGGCGGCCTCCCCCGCTTCGAGGACGACGTCGAAGCCGGCGGCCCGGTTGCGGCGGAACGGCGTTCTCGCCACTCAATCCCGCTCCATCGTCGCCCACAGGCCGTGGGCGTGGAGGCGGGAGACGTCGGTCTCGGCCTGTTCCCGGTTCCCCGACGAGACCGCCGCCTTGCCCTTGTGGTGCACGTCGAGCATGAGCTTCGTGGCCTTCTCCTTGGAGTAGCCGAACAGCTTCTGGAAGACGTAGACCACGTAGGACATCAGGTTGACGGGGTCGTTCCAGACGACGACGACCCAGGGGCGGGCCACATCGACGGTCTCGTCGATGTCGGGCTCGACGATGGTCGGGGTCTCAAGTGGTGCTGTCATCGCGGAGGTGCTCGCCGATGCGGGCCAGCATGCCGTTGACGAACCGGCCCGAGTCGTCGGTCGAGTAGCGCTTGGCCAGGTCGACCGCTTCGCTGATGGCCACGCCGAGCGGGATCTCCGGCCGCCAGCCCAGCTCGAAGACGGCGATGCGGAGCAGGTTGCGGTCGATGACCGGCATGCGGTCGATCGACCACCGGTCGGCGAACTTGGTGATGATGGCGTCGATCTCGTCGCGGTGGTCCTCCACGCCCCGGGCCAGCTCCACGGCGTAGGGCGCCGGGGCCACCGGCAGCTCGAACAGCAGGTCGTCGACGGCGTTGCCGCGGACGTCGAGCTCGTAGCACAGGGACAGGGCCCGCTCCCGGGCATCCCTGCGGGTGCGCATCAGACCCGGGTCAGGTACTCGCCGGTCCGGGTGTCGACCTTGATGCGGTCGCCCGCCTCGACGAACAGCGGAACCTGGACGACCGCCCCGGTCTCCAGCGTGGCCGGCTTCTTGGCCCCCGACACCCGGTCGCCCTGGACCCCGGGATCGGTCTGCGACACCTCGAGCTCCACCGCCGCCGGGAGCTCCACGCCCACGACCTGCCCCTGGTACATCGGCAGGATGACGCTGTCGCCCTCCTTGATGTACTTCGTGGCGTCGCCGAGGACGGCCGGCTCGACCGCCATCTGCTCGTAGGACTCGTTGTCCATGAACGTGAGGGAGTCGCCGTCGCGGTAGAGGTACTGCATCTCCTTCTTCTCGATGATCGCCAGCGTCAGCTTCTCGTCGGCCCGGTAGGTCCGCTCCAGGACCGCCCCGGTCCGGTAGTTGCGGAGCTTCGTGCGCACGAAGGCGCCGCCCTTGCCCGGCTTGACGTGCTGGAACTCGATCACCGTCATGAGCCCCTCGGGCAGGTTGAGGGCCATGCCGTTCTTGAGATCGTTGGTGGAGACGCTCACAGAACCAGATCCTTCGGGGAGGCAGTCAGGATGTCGCAGCCGCCCGGGGTGACGACCACCGTGTCCTCGATGCGGACGCCGCCGATGCCCGTGAGGTACACACCCGGCTCCACGGTGACGACGTAGCCGGAAGCCAAGGTACCACGGCCGGTCTGCGACACCCTCGGGTCCTCGTGGATCTCGAGGCCCACGCCGTGGCCGGTGCCGTGGAGGAAGGCGTCGCCCCAGCCGGCTTCGGCGATGACGTCGCGGCAGGCCTTGTCGACCGCCGCCGCCTCGACTCCCTGGCGCACGGCCTCCCGGCCGGCCCGCTGGCTGTCGAGCACGACGTCGTACATCCGGCGGGCGTCGAAGCCGGGGTCGCCGACGGAGACCGTGCGGGTCATGTCGGAGCAGTACCCGTCGACGATGCAGCCGAAATCGAGCACCAGCAGCTCGCCGGGTTCGATCCTCCGGTCGGACGGGCGGGCGTGGGGCTTGGCACCGTTGGGGCCGCCGGCCACGATGGGCTCGAAGCTCATGGCCGCCGCCCCCAGCCGGCGCATCTCGAACTCCAGGTCGAGCCCGAACTCCAGCTCGGTGGGGCGGTCGCGCAGCCGGGGGGCGACGTTGGCGAAGGCCTGGTCGGCAATGGCGCAGGCGGCCCGGATGCGGGCCACCTCGCCGGCGTCCTTCACCCGGCGCAGACCTTCGACCAGACCCTCGGTGGCGACGAGCTCGGCCGACGGGAACCACTCGGAGGCGAAGCCGCGCTGCTGCGACCAGGTGACGCCGTGGGCCTCGAGGCCGATCCGCCGGTACCCGCCGGCGGCGGCGGCGGCGTGGACGATCTTCTTCTGCTCCGTGCCGGAGATCTCGATCCTGGCCCGGACGCCGGCGGCGGCCAGCTGGTCGGCCGACTGGTCCTTGTAGCGGCCGTCGCTCACGAACAGCACCTCGTCCGGGCCCACGAGCAGCAGGGCGGCCGAACCGGTGAAGCCGGTCAGGTAGCGGATGTTGACCAGCCGGGTCACGAACAGAGCGTCGATGCCGGCCTCGGGGAAGAGCGCCCGGAGCCGGTCGATGCGGCCGGCGACGTCGAGGGCGGGCAGTTCGGATGTCAGCGTCATGCACGCTCCTGGGTCAGGCAGGCTTCCGGTCGAGCAGGGAGAGGGCCGCTTCGACGGCGAGGCGGTAGCCGGTGCCGCCGAAGCCGGCGATGGTCCCGGTGGCCACCGGGGCGATCACGGAGGTGCGCCGCCAGGTCTCGCGGGCGGCCGGGTTGGAGAGATGGACCTCGACGACCACCCCATCGTAGGCGGCGAGGGCGTCGGCGAGGGCGTGGGCGTAGTGGGTGAAAGCGCCCGGATTGAAGATGATGGCCGCCGCCCGGCCCCGGGCCCGGTGGATCTCGTCGATGAGGTCGCCCTCGTGGTTCGACTGGCGGTGCTCGACCTCGTAGCCGGCGGCGGCGGCCGCCGCCCGGGCGGTGGCGACGTGGTCCTCGAGCGTCGCCGTGCCGTAGACGTCGGGCTGGCGCTGGCCGAGCAGGTTGAGGTTCGGCCCGGACAACACCAGGATCAGCTTGGACGGCGTCGGGTCGGGCGGCATCAGCCGCGATCCTCGCGCTCGGCGGCGCTGACGCCGAAGCCGATGATGATGGCCGGCAGCAGCAGGGCGGAGCCGACCACCAGGCTGCCGACGACGAGGACGACGACGAGCGTGGTCAGGCCGATCACCACCCCGGCCACGAAGACCACGACGGCGAGGCCGAAGAGCGACCAGCCGGCCCGGCGGGCGATCTTCGCCAGCCGGGCCACCTGCCGGCGCCGGAGCCGGACGGGGTCGTCGCTCACGAGGGCCTCACAGCATCGCCGGCCGGTGCCACTCCTTGCCCAGGACGTGGTGGTCGAGCCAGGCGAAGACCGTCTCGTACCAGACCCGGGCGTGCTGGGGCTTGCCGACCCAGTGGTTCTCGTCGGGGAAGTACAGGAACTTGGCGTCGACGCCGCGGCGCATGAGGTCGGCCCACAGCCGCAAGCCCTCGCCGATGGGCACGCGATGGTCCCGCTCGCCGTGGACGACCAGCATCGGCGTGGTGATGCGGTCGGCGGCGGTGTGGGGCGAGACGGCCTCGTAGCGGGCCCGGTGGCGGTCGGGGTCGCCGAACTCCCGCTCCCACCAGGCGGCGTGGTCGGTGGTGCCCCGGAACTGGTCGAGGGCCCACAGGCTGGCGTGCGTCACCAGGCAGCGGAACCGGTCGGTGTGGCCGGCCACCCAGTTGGCCATGTAGCCGCCGAACGACCCGCCCATCGCCGCCGTGCGGGCGGCGTCGATGTCGGGCCGGGCGACGGCGGCGTCGGTGGCGGCCATGAGGTCGGTGAAAGGCTCCTCGCCCCAGCGTCCCCGTCCCCGCTCGACGAAGGCCTGGCCGTAGCCGGTCGACAGCGCCGGGTCGGGCAGGAGGACGGCGTAGCCCCGCTCGACCAGCAGCCAGGGGTTCCACCGCCAGTGCCAGGCGTTCCAGGAGTTGAGCGGCCCGCCGTGGATCCACAGGCAGAGCGGCGCCGGGCCCCCGCCGCGTTCGCCGGGGGGCGAGGCGCCGGTGGGGAGGCAGAGCCAGCAGTGGATCGGCGTGCCGTCGGCCGCCCGGGCGGTGAACTCCTCCAGTCGGCCGGGCACGGACAGCGGGATCCCCGGCGTCGGGATCGGGCGGGGCTCCTGGTCGGTAGCGGTGGCGTCGAGGGCCACCGCCTCGGGCGGGGAAGCGATCGTGCTCCGCAGGGCGTAGAGGGCGGCGCCGTCGGGGGACGGGCAGAGGTCGGAGAAGGCACCGGCCGCCGACAGCCGGGTGACCTCGCCGGAGGCGACGTCGACCCGGAACACCGGGCCCCGCCCCTGCTCGTCGGCCACGAAGTACACCGACCGCGAGTCGGGCGCCCAGGCCGGGCTGTGCGGCCAGAGGTCGAGGTCGGGCGTGAGGTCGCGGCCGTCGCCGGTGGCAAGGTCGGCGAGCCACAGCGTGATCCGGTCGGCGTGATCGGGGTCGCCGATGGCCTCCCGGACGCAGACGACCGAGCGCCCGTCCGGCGAGCAACGGACGTCGTAGCAGCCGACGTCGCCCTCGACCAGCGTCCGTCGTTCGCCGCTCACCCCGTCGACGGCGACGAGATTGGCGGAGAGGTCGTGGTAGCCGGCCCGGGGGTACCAGCCGGTGACGACCGTGGCGCCATCGGGCGTGACGTCGAACGACGCTTCGTCGAGGTGCTGGCCGGTGCCGTCGAGCAGCAGCTCCAGGTCGGGCCGGGTCTCGTCGGCGTCGGCGGTGGGGCCCGGGAACCGGTAGAGGCGCCGGTCCCGGGGGCCGAGGTAGTGGTCCCAGAACCGGATCGGGTACGACTCGAAGAGCTGGGCGGCGACGCCGGCCTCCCGGCGGGCCTTGTGCTTCTCGGCGTCCTCCTCCAGGGTGGCGGTGCCCGGGTAGGCGCCCACGCCGGCGACGACCGTGCCGCGGTGGCGGGCCACGGCCACACCGTCGACGCCGGCCGGCGGGTCGGCCAGCAGGCGGGCCTCGCCGCCGCCGGCCGGCAGAAGCCACAGCGCCGCCCGGTCGTCCCGGTCGTCGCCCTTCGTGGCCTCGGGGTCGGGCCGGGCCGAGGTGAACACGATCGAGCCGTCGGGCAGGAAGGCGGCGTTGGTCTCGCCCGTGGCCGAGCGGGTCAGGCGGCGGGGGGCGCCCTGCCCGGCCGGGTCGAGCTGCCAGAGGGCCGAGACGAACTTCGTGCCGTCGGGCGCCACCGTGGAGACCGAGGTGACGAGGCGCGACCCGTCCGGCGAGAGGGCCAGGCCCGAGATCCGGGGGAGGCGCAAGAAGGAATCGAGGTCGTAGGTCACGCCCGGGACGGTACCGGACCGACAACTTCGAAGGACCGGCGCTCCTCGGGAACACCTGTCGTTCCTCAGGAACGCCGGTTCCTCTAGGTGGTGACTCCGACGGCGGCCAGGGCCCGGTCCACCAGCGGTGCCGGCGGGTCGTCGACCCGCTCCAGCGGCCCGCCCCCGGGGGAGGGCAGGACGAACGTGAGGCCGCCGGCGGCCTTCTTGTCCCGGCGCATGAGCGTGACCAGGTCGGCGGCGGCGAGGCCGGCGGGGGCGGCGGTGGGCAGGCCGAAGCGGGCCAGCATCCGCCGGGTGGCGTCGGGCGCCTCGGGCGGCAGGCGGTCGAGGCCGGCGGCCAGCTCGGTGGCGAACACGAGGCCGACGGCCACCGCCTCGCCGTGGAGCAGGCCGTAGCCCCCGACGGTCTCCAGGGCGTGGGCCAGGGTGTGACCGTAGTTGAGCGTGGCCCGCAGGCCCGTGCGCTCGCACTCGTCGGCCGACACGACCGCCGCCTTGATGGCCGCCGAGCGGGCCACGACGTCGGTGAGCACGGCGGGGTCGCGGGCCAGGAGGGCGGCGGCGGCGGCGTCGTCGGCCAACGTCGCCGCCAGCGTCTCGTCGCCCATGAAGGCGTATTTGGCCACCTCGCCGAGCCCGGCCCGGAACTCCCGCTCGGGCAGGGTGGCCAGCGTGTCGACGTCACCGACGACGGCGACCGGCTGATGGAAGGCGCCGACGAGGTTCTTGCCCTCCGGCAGGTTGACGCCGGTCTTCCCGCCGATGGCGGCGTCCACCTGGGCCAGGAGCGTGGTCGGCGCCTGGAGGCAGGCGACACCCCGGTGGTAGGCGGCGGCGCTGAACCCGGCCGTGTCGCCGACGACGCCGCCGCCGAGGGCCACGACGGCGTCGCCCCGGAGGAGGCCCCAGGCGGCGAAGCGCCGGCAGAGCGACTCCACCGTGGCCAGGCTCTTGGCCCCCTCGCCGTCGTCCATCAGGAAGACCTCGGCCACGGCGCCCCGCCGGCGGAGGGCGGCCAGCAGGGGGTCGGCGTGGCGGCCGGCGATGACCGCCTGGCTGACGACGGCGACCCGGGCCCGGCCGGCGAGGGCGGCCGCGGCGGCCGGGCCGAGGAGGCCCGTCCCCACCGTGATGTCGTAGCTCCGGGGGCCGAGCTCGACCCGGATCGTGCGCGGCCCGGAGGTCGTCATGCCGGCGCCCAGCCGGTGGCGACGAGGACGGCGGTGGCGGCCTGGCCCGGCGAACGGCCGGAGGTGTCGACGAGGACGTGGGCCGCCGCCCGGTACGACTCCTCCCGCTGCCGGGCCAGGTCGTCGAGCACCACCTCCGGCGGTCGTCCCTGGTTGAGCAGCGGACGGGCGGCGCCGCCGGAGCGGCGCAGCGAGCCCGACACCCGCCGGACGAGCTCCCGGGCCGGCGCCTGGAGCCAGACCACGAGGGCCAGCTCCCGGGCCAGCCCCCGGTTGGCCGGCTCGAGGACGGCGCCGCCGCCGAAGGCGATCACGGCGTAGGGCTCGGACTCGAGCGCCCGGCGCACGGCGGCCTTCTCCAGCGCCCGGAAGGCCGCCTCCCCCTGGGCGGCGAAGATCTCGGCCACCGTGCAGCCGGCGTCCTCCTCCACCATCTTGTCGGTGTCGAGCAGCGGGCGGCCGAGGCGCAGGGCCAGACGGCGGCCGACCGAGCTCTTCCCGACGCCCATCATCCCGATGAGCACGAGGTGGCGTTGGTCGTCCATCAACCGCGGCGCAGCTGGTCGAGGTAGCCCCGGTGGTTGCGCAGCAGCTCGGGCAGCGAGTCGCCGCCGAACTTGCGCAGGGCCTCCCCGGCCAGCACCAGCGCCACCATCGTCTCGGCCACGACGCCGGCGGCGGGCACGGCGGTGACGTCGGTCCGCTCCTTGAAGGAGACGGTCCCCTCCTTGGTCGCGGTGTCGACCGTCCGCAGCACGGGCCGGTTGAGGCTGGCCAGGGGCTTCATGGCCACCCGGGCCACGAGCAGCGACCCGGTGGTCATGCCGCCCTCGGTGCCGCCCGCCCGGTCGCTGGCCCGCCGGTACGTCCCCGACTCGGCCTCCCACAGGATCTCGTCATGGGCCTCGCTCCCCCGCCGGCCGGCGACGTCGAACCCCTCGCCGATCTCCACCGCCTTCATGGCCTGGATGCTCATCAGCGCCTGGGCCAGCAGCCCGTCGATCTTGCGGTCCCAGTGGACGTGGGAGCCGAGCCCCGGCGGCACCCCGTAGCCGAGGACCTCGACGATGCCACCGAGGGAGTCGCCGACCCTGGCCGCCTCCTTGATCTCGGTGATCATCGCCTGCTCGGAGGCCGGGTCGAAGCAGCGGACCTCGGAGGCGTCGACCGATTCGAGGTCGGCCGGGGCCGGCCGGCGCTCCGTGCTAGCTCGGGCCGACCCGATCTGGATGACGTGCGACAGCACCGACACCCCGAGGTGGGAGAGCAGCGCCTTGGCCAGCGTGCCGGCCGCCACCCGGGCCGCGGTCTCCCGGGCCGACGCCCGCTCCAGGACGTCGCGGGCGTCGTCGAACCCGTACTTCTGCATGCCGGCCAGGTCGGCGTGGCCCGGGCGGGGCTGGCGCAGCGGCTTGGCGGTGGCGCCGGGGGCGGGCGACATCTCCTCCGTCCACTTGGGCCACTCGGTGTTGCGGATGACGATGCCGACCGGCGAGCCGATCGTGCGGCCGTGGCGGACGCCGGCCAGGAACTCGACGTCGTCGCGCTCGAAGCGCATCCTCGGGCCCCGGCCGTAGCCCAGCCGGCGGCGGGCGAGCTCGTCGGCGACCGCCTCGATGGTGATCGGCAGCCCCGCCGGCAGGCCCTCGACGATGACGACGAGCGCCTGGCCGTGGGACTCCCCGGCGGTCAGGTAGCGCAACACGGAGCCAGGCTACCGGCGGAGTCGGCCTCCACCAGGGCCGAGCCCGACTGCGTCGTGGTTGGTCAGTGGCCGGAGACGCCGGGGGGCGGTTCCGAGCTCACCAGCGGGACGAACGGGTCCCGGGGCGGCGGGCCGGCGGGCGAGGGCGCAACGGTGGTGGTGGTGGTGGTCGTGGTGGTGGTCGTCGTCGGGGCCGGTCGGTCGGCCGGGACCGGAGCGCCGCCGCCGGCGGACGTCGGCCCCGCGGCGCTTGCGCCCTGTACCACTCCGGCCTGGGCCACCGGCGGGCGGACGGACGTGGCGGCCCCTCCGCCGCTGGTGAGGAAGAACGCCGCCAGCGCCAGGGCCGGCGCGGCCAGGCCGCCGGCGATGATGAGGAACAACCGCAGCACGCCTCTGGGCGCCGGGGCCGGGCCCGGGGCCTCAGGGATGTGTTCGTCGGCCATCACGCACCTGCCTTGGCGAGCGCCGTCACCGGCGCCGTCACCGGCGTCGTCGGCGCGGTCGGCGCCGTCGGGGCCGTCGGGGCGACGGCGAACATCCGGGCCTTGAGGTCGGCCTCCAGCTTCGGCGAAGGGCCGATCGTGTTGGCGACGGAGAGGGAGACGCTGTCGACCACCACGAGCCGATCGAGCGACTCGAGGCGGCGCAGGTAGTCGAAGATCTGGTCGAACGACCCGCCGACCTTGATCCCGAGCGAGATGCTGACCGGCCCGCCGGCCGTGGCCGGTCCGGGAGGCGACGGGGTGAGCGACGACCAGTCCACCTGGGCGGCGGTGGCGGTGTCGTTGAGGGCGACGATGGCGTTGGCCAGGTCCGGGCCGGCGGGAACCAGCCGGCCGAGCCGGGCCAGCTCCGCCTCCCGCCCCTCCGTGTCGCCCGCCAGCTGGCGGAGTTGGGCCAGGTTCTGGCGGAGATCGTCGCCCTGGCGGCGGGCGGCGGCCAGGTCCTTGCCGACCTTGGCCTGCGTCCGGCTGCGGGGGGCGAGGACCACGGCGTTCCACCCGTAGAGGACGACGAAGGCGCCGAGCACCGCCAGGGCGGTCACCGCCCGGCTGCTGGAGCGGGCGGCGGTGCGCCCGGTCGTCCGGCGGCGGGCCATCAGCGCGCCGCCTTCGTCAGCTGGGCCGGCCGGTCGGAGCGGGCGGCCGGCGTGAGCGTGGCCGTCGAACTGAAGGTCACGACGGTGCGGGAGCCGAGCGCCGTCTCGGTCAGGGCCCCGACCGACAGGTTCGACACCGCCGGGTCGGCGGCGACCTGACGGAGCCAGTCGGACACCGCCGGGTAGTCGAGGCCGACGCCGGTGATCTGCAGCGTCCCCGCCCCGGTCGCCGCCCCGGATTTCGCCGCCGAGCCCCCGGTCGAGGCCGGTGAGGCGGTCTGGACCTGGAGCGACTGCAGCCAGACCGTCGGGGGCATCGACCGGACGAGGGTGTCGAGGAACCGGGTCCACGACACGTCGCCGGCCAGGGCGGTCTGCACCCGCTTGCGATTGGCGTCGAGGTCGGACCCCAGCCGCTGCAGGGGCCCGTACCGGGCCAGCTCGGACTGGACCGTGGCGTTGGCCTTCTGCTGGGCGGCGAGGCTGTTCCGCTCGCTCCGCAGCGCCAGCATCGAGCGGGCGGTGAGCCCGCCGAGGACCACGACGAGCACGGCGGCGGCCACCGCCAGCCGGCGGCCCATCTCGCCGGTGAGGCGGAACGACCGCTTGACCGGCGGGCAGAAGTCGATCCGCCACCCCTCGCCGGCGGCGCCCAGCGCCAGGCCGGCGGCCACCGTGAGATCGGCCCACTGGCCGATCCCGGCGGCGGGTTCCGGCGGGTCGAGGGCCCGGACGACGCCCCACTCCACCGGCACCCCGACCAAGAGCCCGAGGCGGCCGGCGATGTCGCCGGCCCGGGCGCCACCGCCGGTCAGAAGGATCCGCCGCAGCGGCCGTTCCGACTGCGCCATCCAGTAGGCCAGCGAGCTCTGGACCTCGCCGAGGATCCCCGCCAGGCGCAGCTCCACCACCCGGGCGGCCCGTCGGGCGAGGTCGCCGTCGGCGCCCTCGGCCGCGACGATGCCGCTCGAGCCGTTCGCCGTGGGGTCGGAGCCCCACGGCATCGCGGCGGGATGCCCGGAGGGCAGGGGCCCGCCGCCAGAGATGTGCGGCCCCCCGACGGCGGAGCCGGCGGTGGCCGCCTCTTGCTTGGCCGCTTCGGCGGCCTCGGGGTCGAGGCCGAGCTCCTCGGCGACGGCGGCGGTGAGCAGATCGCCGCCGGCGGCCACCGTCCGTACGAAACGGGGCCGGCCGCCCTCGTGGACGACCACGGTGGTGAGGCCGGCCCCGATCGAGACGATGGCCTCGGGCTCGCCGGCCGGCCCCTGGGCGCCGGGCCCGTCCGCCTCGGGGTCGGCCGGGTCCGGGGCCGACGGCTCACCGGGGCCCGGTGCCGTCAATCCCCGGATGAGGGCGAAGGGCACCAGCTCGACCGCCACCGCTCGCAGGCCCCCGGCGGTGACGGCCGCCAGCAAGCCGTCGAGCGCCGATCGGTGGGCGGCGGCGACCAGCACCCGGACCAGCGGCGGCCCCCCGTCGCCCGGCGGCGCCGGCTCGAGCACGGCGTGGGCCAGGACGGCTTCGTCGAGGGGGATCGGGATGTGGTCGGCGGCCGAGAACCGGACGGCGCCGTCGAGCTCGTCGTCGGGCATGGCCGGCATGTCGACGACCCGGACGACGACGCGGGAGCCGGTGAGGCCGACCCGGACGTCCCGGGACCGCAGGCCCGTCTGGCGCCACAGCTCGCTGATGGCGGCGCCGACGGCGGCGGGGTCGAGGACCTCGCCGTCGCGGACCGCGCCCGGCGGGAGGGGGACCTCGCCGACCCGGGTGACCGTGGGAGCCGGCCCGGCCCGGCCGCGGCCGCGCCCGGCGGGGCGATCGAAGGCGACCTCGACGACGCGGACCGCTCCGGTCCCGACGTCGAGGCCGAGCACGCGCTCGGCCATGAGTTGCGCTACCCGCCGTAGGAGCGGTCGCCGAGGTAGCTCTCGACGTCCGACCGGCGGATGCGGAAGTTCTTCCCGACGCGTATCGCCGGGAGGTCACCGGCTTTGATCAGCCGGTAGACAGTCATGTTCGACACCCGCATCAGCTCAGCCACCTCTCGAACCATGAGAAGGCGGTCGCCGAGGCCGTTTTGCTCGATGGCCACGATGACACCTTAGCAACCAGAACTTGACAAGTACAACGGGCAAAACTCAAGTCAACAATTACGAGCCCGTGTACCACCGCAGGATCGGCGAGCCCCAGAGGATCGTGATCATCGTCCCGAGGGCCAGGAACGGCCCGAAGGGCACGAAATCCTTGCGGCCCTTGACGCCGGTGGCGATGAGGGCCACCCCGACCACCGCCCCGAGGAGGAAGGCCAGGAACCCGCCGAGGAAGACCTGGCCCCACCCCAGCCACCCGAGGTAGAGGCCGAGGGAGAAGCTGAGCTTGACGTCGCCCATCCCCATCCCTCGCGGGTAGAGGAGGTTGAGCAGGAGCAGGAAGGCGAAGAAGGCCACGCCGCCGAGGAGCGTCCGCCCGTAGCGCCAGCCCTTGCCGTCGGCGGCGGCCGCCAGCCCCAGCAAGGCCAGCGCCGCCACCGTCAGCGGGCCGGTGATCCGGTCGGGGACGATGAAGTGCTCCAGGTCGATCAGCGAGATCGCCAGCAGGGCGGCGGCCAGCACGAGGTAGGCGGGGAGCGCCCACGAGGCCCCGAACCGGGCGGCGACCACGACGAAGAGGACGCCGCAGCCCGCCTCCACCAGCGGGTAGCGGACCGGGATCGGGTTTCCGCACTGCCGGCACTTCCCGGAGAGGACCAGCCAGCTGACCACCGGGACGTTGTCCGACGGGCGGATCGGCGTCTCGCACTGCGGGCAGTGCGACGGGGGCCGGACCACGGACAGCTTGCGGGGTACCCGCCAGATCACCACGTTCAGGAACGACCCGATGGCCAGGCCGAGCAGGCCGCAGAGGAGGACGAGCAGTCCGGTCATCGGCCCCAGACCTTAGGGGCCGGTCCGGCCGGAGTGACGGAGCGGGCGGTCGCCGCATCGCAGTTCCCGCCCGCTCCGATCCTGTGCTTCCGCTCCGCCCGTCTGCCGGCCGGCCGGTTACGCCGCGCTCCAGGCGGTGGCGGGCAGCGCCGCACCGGCGTCAGCGGTACAGGTGCCGGTGCTCTCGGCCGTGTAGCTGCCGGACAGCGTGGCGTCGCCGGCGGTGTTGATGTGCCGGAGGAAGAAGCAGGTGCCGGACTTCGACTGGGAGGCCAGGATGATCTCGTCGTTGGCCGAGGAGCCCGAGACCGCCGACTGGGTCACGAGGACCGAGATCTCCTTCGACGTGGAGGAGGCGGCGTCGTTGGCCAGGAAGTTGAGGCTCGGCTCCTCGCCGTTGAGCTCGGTGACCATGGCGGCCGTGTCCTTGTAGGCCTGGTTGTCGGTGAAGATCGTCTGGGCCGTGGAGAGGCCGTTGCGGAGGTCGGACTTGCTGGCGGTGTCCTGCGCCCGCTTGCGGGCGCCGAGGAAGGCCGGGATGGCGATACCGATCAGGATGGCGATGATCATCACCACGACCATGAGCTCGATGAGGGTGAAACCGCCTTCGCCGTCTTCCTTCCGGGCCGCCAGGCGGTGGTGGATCGCTTGGATCACGGGGTTCCTTTCCGTTGGTAGCCCGGCTGGCCGATCCGGCTCCGTGGCTTTGCGTCCCCGCCTTCCGACGGGTTTGCCTTTTCAGGAGAGCGGTTGCCGCTCAAGGAGTTGATCGGTTCTTGAATTCAGGCCTTGAGCAGCGCAGAGCGGGCGCTCCACCCAACGGCGGACAACGCTGCGGGCCCGTCCGCTGCGTTTGCTTCCAGTTCCTCCCGGGTACCTCGCCGCCATGAACGCGATCACGCTGCTGAAGAACGATCACAACACGGTGGAAGGTCTGTTCAAGCGCTTCGAGAAGCTCGGGCCGCGGGCGGTCAAGTCGAAGCAGGACGTGGTGGAGCGGATCATCCGCGAGCTGTCCATCCACGCCGGCATCGAGGAGATGTTCTTCTACCCGGCCATCCGCGAGGCGGCCGACGGCGGCGACGCCGGGGACATGGTCCTGGAGTCGCTGGAGGAGCACCACATCGTCAAGTGGGTGCTCTCCGAGCTCGAGGGCATGACCCCCGAGGACGAGCGCTACGACGCCAAGGTGACGGTGCTGATGGAGAACGTCCGCCACCACGTCGAGGAAGAGGAGAAGGACCTCTTCCCCCAGTTGAACAAGCTGCTGGGCAAGGCCCGCCTCGACGAGATCGGCGAAGCGATGAACAAGGCCAAGAAAACCGTGCCGACGCGGCCGCACCCCCGTTCCCCCGACGAGCCGCCCGGGAACCTGGTGGCCGGCGCCGGTGCGGCGCTGCTCGACAAGGCCCGCGACACCGGACGCAAGCTGGTGCGCCGTACCTAGCCCCAGCGTTTCAGTAAGGGCTCCGGCCGGGGTCGGAGTGGGGTTCTGCAGCGTGTTGTCGAAGTTGCCGGTGATTCTGCCCGCTGGTGCGGCGGTAGGGGGAGGTGTCTGGAGC
>Ga0070741_10005518_pt1 | contig 28019 bp, 22 predicted proteins | sample Coa_R1_4_FD_66440 | JGI IMG/M metagenome (GOLD analysis project Ga0070741, IMG submission 66440) | Surface soil microbial communities from Centralia Pennsylvania, which are recovering from an underground coalmine fire - Coalmine... | ecosystem: Environmental > Terrestrial > Soil > Unclassified ...
GTCGGGGCGGCGCTTGGGTTGCTCGCAGGCCTGCTGTTCGGCCAGGCGGCGCCCGTGCGCGCAGCGGAGAGCCGGATCGCAATCGTCGCCGCCGAAAATTTCTACGGCGATATTGCCCGCCAGATCGGCGGCGATCGGGTCTCGGTTGTCAGCATCATGAGCAACCCAAGCCAGGACCCGCACCTGTTTGAAACCACGCCGAGCACTGTGCGGCAAATCGCCGTAGCACAAATCGTCATCCTTAACGGCGCCAACTACGATACATGGATGGAGAAGCTCTTGGCGGCAGCGCCCGGGAACGATCGCATCGTCATAAATGCAGCGCGCACCGTCGGTCACAACCCCGGGGACAATCCGCATCTATGGTACGACCCGGCAACAATGCCGGCGGTGGCAGCTGCGGTGGCGAACGCGCTGGCCAGGTCGGACGGCGCAAACGCAGCCGAGTACAGCGAAAGACTCAAGACGACACTTTCGTCGCTCGAACAGATCACCCGTCGGGCTGAGCAATTGAGAGCCAAACATGGCGGCAGTCCTGTGACGGCGACCGAACCCGTATTCGGCCTGATGGCACGTGCACTCGGGCTGACGATGAGAAATGAGCGCTTCCAGCTGGCGATGATGAACAACATAGAACCGAGCGCACGCGATGTGGCTGCATTCGAAAGCGATCTCACGGGGCGCAAGGTCAAGCTGCTGATCTATAACAGCCAGGTGGCGGATCCATTGACCAAGAGGTTGCGCAACATCGCCACGAAAGCCAGGATCCCGGTGATCGGCATCACCGAAACAATGCCGGCGAATGTCAACTTTCAGGACTGGATCCGCGGCGAACTTGACGCACTCGACAAGGCATTGAGCGGGCCAAATTCGTGAACACCGTCAGCTTTGAACATGTCACGCTTCGGATTGGCGGCCGCACGGTACTCTCAGATATTGGTTTTGATATCGAGGCGGGCGAATTTATCGGCGTGCTTGGTCCGAATGGTGCCGGTAAAACCACATTAATGCGTGCAATCCTCGGCCTGCTGATACCAAGTGCTGGTCGCATAACGGTGTTCGGCAGGCGGCCCGAGCGCGGTAATCGGGAGATCGGGTACCTGCCGCAGCTCCGGTCTGTCTTGCCCGATCTGCGCGTGCGCGGCCGCGATGTCATTGCCGGCTCGCTCCACGGCGAACGCTGGGGCATTCCTTTCAACAGTCGCCACGACCGCATCTTGGTCGAGGAAACGCTTGACGCGGTCGGCGCGCGCGAGCTCGCGGACCGCCCTCTTGCCGAAATGTCCGGGGGCGAGCGACAACGTCTGCTGCTTGCGCAGGCACTGGTCGGACGGCCGCGGCTCCTGCTGCTGGATGAACCGCTGATAAGTCTGGATGCCCGCCGGCAGGAGATCGCGATCGATGTCGTGCGCAAGATTTGCCGCGAACGAAAAATCACGGTGTTGTTCAGCGCACATGAGCTCAATCAGCTTCTCGGCACGCTCGATCGCGTGCTCTATCTTGGCAGCCAGCACGCGATCCTGGGTTCGGTCGAGGAGGTGGTAACCGCACCGGTGTTATCAAGGCTTTTCGGCACGGATATCCAGGTGATCCGTGCGGACGGCCACATATTCGTCATGTCCCGCGGATTCGACGTCGAGCGGACGGACCATCTTCATGATCATCACGACCATGGCCATGGTCGGCATCATCATCACTGACATGTTCGAATATGATTTCATGATCAATGCGTTTGCCGCGGCAAGTATAGCTGCGATGGTCTCCGGCATCGTCGGCTATTTCCTTGTGATGCGCGGTCAGACCTTTGCCGGTCATGCGCTGTCGCACGTCGGATTTGCCGGAGCAACCGGCGCCAGCCTCGTCGGCCTGGCGCCACTATGGGGTCTTATTGCATTCACGCTGGCCGCCGGAACAATCATGGGTGCGCTGAGCGAGCGCATCAGTAATCGCGACGTGGCGATCGGTGTGGTTCTTGCACTGGCGCTGGGTTTCGGTGTCCTGTTCCTTCACTATCAGACGTCATTTGCGACACAGGCGACTGCACTGTTGTTCGGCAACGTGCTTGCCATCGACCGTGCAATGATTGCCACGCTCGCCGTGCTTGGCATGGTGGCGCTCGGGGCGCTTGCGTTCATCATGCGGCCCCTGCTGTTCGCCAGCCTGCAACCTGAACTGGCCGAAGCCAAGGGCGTGCCGCTGCGTCTCGTATCCACAGCCTTTCTCGCCATCGTCGCCCTGGCGGTGTCAGTATGTGCACAGATTGTCGGTGTGCTGCTTGTGTTCACACTGATGGTCGGACCGCCGGCGGCGGCCCAACGCATGGCTGTCGGCTTCTGGAGCGGGCTGCTCCTGTCGGCCGTCCTCGCCGTATGCGAGGCATGGCTCGGTCTGACAATGGCCTTCTACACGGACTGGCCCGTGAGCTTCTGCATCGCTGGCCTGAGCGCCCTTGTCTACTTCACCTGTATCTCGATCCCGAAGCAAACGAGGCCGGCGCAGATCGCTCCGGCCTCGTAAATTCGACAACGCGCGGACGTTACATTTTAACGCCGTGCTCGGTCATGTACTTGATTGCGCCGGGATGCCACGGGATCGGTGAATAGGATTTGACCTGGTTTTCGAGCGCGAAGTTTTTCGCCTCGCTGTGCACCGCGACAAGGTCCGCCTTCTTTTCAAAAATCGTCTTGACAATGTTGTAGGCGTCCTGGTCCGACATCTTCGCGTTGGCAACCAGGATGTTCCAAACGACAGTATTCTTGTTGTCCGTTGTCTGTCCCGGATAGGTACCGGCCTTGATCGTGCTGGCGGCATAAAGATTGCCGTACTTGGCATTCATTTTTGCAGCAAGATCGGCATGATCAATGAGCTTGAGCTTCACGCCGGGCGTGGCACCAAGATCCGTTACCGCCGAAGTCGGAAGGCCTCCAACCCAGAAGAAAGCATCGATCTTGTGGTCCTTGAGCGCGTTGACGGATTCGGCCACACCGAGCCGTTCACGCTTCATGTCCTTGTCCTTGTCGAGACCCGCGGCCTCGATCACACGGAAGGCCATCACTTCTGTCGCGCTGCCGCCCGAACCGGTAGATACACGCTTACCTTTGAGGTCTGCCATCTTCTCGACCCCGGTGCCCTCGATCGTCACCACGTGCATCTGGTTGGGATAGAGCACCATCAGCGTCCGCACCGGAACTTCCGTGCCCTTGAACTTGTCTTGACCTTTGTAGGCATCGAGCGCCGCGTCGACCATCGAAAACGCAATCTCGCTGCGCCCGGCATTGATGAGCTTGAGATTGTCAACCGAGCCGCCGGTCACCTCCGCCGTCGCCTGAACACCAGGCAGCGCCTTCGAGAGGATATTGGCGAGTCCACCGCCGAGCGGATAATAGACACCACCGGTACCACCGGTCGCGATCGATATTGCCCGCTGCTGCGCGAAGACCGTGCCGGCGCCAAGCGTCGCGGCCAATGCCACGACGGCCAAACCCATTTTTTGCAGCCTCGTCAGTTCAATTTTCGACATTGCTTTCTCCCTGGATTCTTCTGCGTTCTTGTCCACCCTGTTCGCCTATGCTGCAAGTCTGGCCGGAACGTATTTCTGTTTCAACAGGAGTGCCGCGACCAAAGCGAGACCAAACGGCGCAGGATATGGCACATCGAGGCCGGTCAAGGTCTCGGCCAGACCTTCCAGCAGGCTTGGGAACACCAGCAACAGACCCGCCAGCATCCACAACCATCTTTCGGCCTGCGTGTTGCGCCGCAGCGCCCAATTCTGGGCCGCGGCGGCGAGAGCCGCCAGGCCGATGGCGGTTTTCAACGTCACCCAGACGATATCGTAGACTGATCCGTCCTTCGGAATCTTCATCAGCAGGCCGACACCCTGAGGATCGAGCACGAAGACGAACGGCACCAGAAAAGCCGGAAGAGTATATTTCCATGCCTGCATGGTCGTGACGTAAGGATCACCGCCGGTGATAGCGGCGGCGGCGAAAGGTGACAGCGCCGTCGGCGGAGAAACTTCCGATAGAACGGCGTAGTAGAAGATAAACATGTGAGCCGCAAAATCAGGCACCCCGAGCTTTGTCAGAGCCGGCGCAGCAATGACCGCGCAGATGATGTAGGACGCCGTAACCGGCACGGCGAGGCCGATGATCCAGACCACAAGCGAGGTGTAGATCGCCGTCATCAACAGACTGCCACCTGCAAAATCGATAACGATCGAGGAGAACTTCAGGCCGAGACCGGTCAAAGTGACGATGCCGACGATGATGCCGGCGGCTGCACACGTCGTCGCCGCGCTCAATACCCCGATGGAGCCGTCCGCCAGGGCCGCCGTCAATTTTTTCGATTCCGGCACCAGCCGTTGGCCGACCTGTGTAAGCCCTAGAAAAGCCAGCGCGCCGATCAGCACAAGAATGAGCAACGCGAAATAGCTTTCAAACGCCGTTGCAAACGCCGACGTGCCGACAGCCGGAATTGTGAATACCGCGGCGGCGACCGCGCCGACAATCAGGATGGCGATCAGCGGTTTGCGCGGGCCGAGGCTGGTATCAGGCGCGAGCGCACTCATCGCAAAGGCGAGAATTGTCGAATAAAAGACGGACAGCATCGGCGAATAACCGATGACCATGAAAACCACGACCGCGATCAGTGACGCGAAATGGAAGCCATAGCGCTTCGTCATTTCCCACACAGTCATCTCGGGCCTGAACACCACCTCGTGTGCGCCGAAACGCAACGAGTCGAGTTCGACCATGAACAGAAGCGACAGGTAGTAGAGGCAGGTCGGGATGGTCGCCATCCAGATCACGTCGAGGTAGCTGATCTTGAGAAATTCAGCGATCAGGAATGCCGCCGCACCAAGCACGGGCGGCGAAATGATCGCCCCGAGCCCGCCGGCGGCAAGCAGGCCTCCGGCGGAATTTTTTTCGAACCCGGCCTTCGCCAGCATCGGATAGGCGACTGTTCCGATCATGACCGTCGTCGCAACGCCGGATCCGGACGGACCGCCAAGAAGAAACGACGATGCGACCACTGCGCGGCCGGCACTCGACGGCTTGCCGCCCATTACCGTGAGCGAAAAATCGATAAAGAATTTTCCGGCGCCGGAATGCTGCAGGATGGCGCCGTAGATCGTGAACATGATGATGAGCGTCGCCGAAACGTCGACCGGCACACCGAAAATGCCTTCGAGTGTGATGAAGAGGTGGCCTACCAGGCGCGATACATCATAGCCGCGATGCGTCCACGGCGGGGGCAAGTCGGGACCGAAGTACGCGTAAAGAATGAAGCACACGGCCACGAACGGCATGACCCACCCGGTCGTGCGGCGCGCTGCCTCCAGAACCAGCACGATAAAAACGGCGCCAAGGATCACGTCCCATTTTTCCGGCACCGCGGCGCGGTCGGTGAAATCGTCCCCCTGCAGAAGGGCATAAACGATCGTCACGATCCCGAGCAGCGGCGGTACAACATCGAACCACTGGATACGATTGCGATAGCGAGCCGAGACGGGAAAGAGCAGAAAGCTCAACAGCAACACGAACGCGACATGCGTGTAGCGAAGCGGGATCGTCGGCACGATGTCATAGGCGGCATAGAGGTGGAACAGCGTCATCGCGACCGCGATCCCGGTCACGACGACGCCTATCCAGCCCGAAAGCCGGTTGGCGGCGCCTTCTTCCTGCTGAACGTACTCCTCAGCCTTGCGCAGTTGCTCTTCGGAAATAACCTCCGAGCCTGCACCTGCCCTTGCTTCCTCGGCCATTTGTCCCCTCGTCCCCCGGCGGTGTCGTCCCGCCTTCGGGCGGGCAAGCTAGCACGGGGTAACGCAGGGGAATACCTGCCGAAAATGCTGCTTTCGGCGCATTCAGGGCCGCCCAAGCAGGATGGCAAGCCCCGCGGCCATGAAGGGCAGCGGCAGGGACACCAGCGCACGCAGCCAGACGACGCGCGCCGGCATCATCGGCACCTCCCAGATCACCAGCCGGTGAATCGCATAGAGAGCCCAGCCCGTGGAATAAGCGATCACCTGCGGTGCGCCGGCTCCGCTTTTCAGCGCCGCAGCGCCGATCGAAAAGCCAACCACGGGCCCCCCGGGCGTGAGCGCCCCGCCCACCGTCGCGATGACGACGCCGAGCAACCCGGATTCAGGACCCAGCCACGGCGCAATCCACTCGTTCGGCAGTGCTTCCGCCACGAAACCGGAGCCGACCACGCCGATGCAAATCCGCGGCAATAGCAGAATAAATTCCATGACACCCGTGCGCATTCCGTCATTCAGCAGCACACGTCCGCGGCTCGCCGCAATCATGGCCAGGATGCCGACAACCAGCCACAGCAGGATGTTGACCGCGAGTGTCATTTGCCGATGTCGCTGTATCGGAAGCCTGCCCGCACCGCCAAACGAGCAAGCAGGCCGGCGATGATCGGAAGCGGTATCGCCGCAACAATTCGCCAGATCACAAAGTCAGCGCCGAAGAACGGCAGTTCCCAGACCAGCGCACGTGTATAGCCGATAAGAGTCCAGCTCACGATGAAGGCGACAACGGCACCCGCATCTGCGCCCATGACCAGAAATGCGCCAGCGACCGGGTAGATCGTGATCGGTCCGCCGGGCAGCAGAAAGCCGAAGAATGCGGCGATCAGCAGTCCGGTAAATCCCGACTCGTGGCCGACCCACCGCGCCACCATTTCGCGCGGCAGCAACAGGGTGACGAACGCGCCGATCAGGCAGCCCGCCAGCACCTTCGGCAGCATTTCACCGAAAAGCGAAATATCGCCGCCGAGAACCTCGACGAAATGCCCACGGCCGTCGCGAACGTACACCGTCACGGCGGCGGTCAGAGCCAGGATTGCGATAACCGCCGTAGACCAGTCGAAGGCTCGGCGACGTCGGCGCGGTGGAGGTGGCTTGGTCAAAACGGTGCGCACACTAGTTGACTCGCATCGACTTGTCTGCCGCGCCATGGTTGACCCTGCATTGCGTGGCCGGTAGTTTGCACCGCGATGGGGATGGGGTCCCCCGCGAACCGCCCGAAAGGGGCTGATGACTCCTACCGTGCAGCAGGGCGGTAGGAATCTGTCCGCCGCAGGGCGGTTTTTATTTGCCCTGAGATGGAAGGAATTGGATCGATGGGCTTCCTGATCGTATTTGTTGGCGGCGGAATTGGCGCCGCATTGCGGCATGGATTTAATCTTGCCTTTGTCCGCCTGGCAGGGACGGGGTTTCCTTATGCCACCCTGCTCGAGAACGTGAGCGGCTCCGTTGCGATGGGCCTGCTTGCGGCTTTTTTTGCGTTCAGGACTGGCGTGCCGCAGCACTGGCAGCTGTTTCTCACCACCGGAATTCTTGGCGGCTACACCACCTTCTCGACCTTCTCGCTCGACGTGGCCCTGCTCTATGAGCGCGGCGAAACCGGCCTCGCCGCGCTTTATGTGCTGCTGTCGGTTCTTCTCTCGATCGGAGGCCTGTTCGGGGGGATCGCACTGGTGCGCGGCCTGACCTAGGCCATCGGCCGCATCCCGAGCCTGTCGAGCAATGCCATATCGCGATCATGCGCCGGATTCGGCGTTGTGAGCAGCTTCGGCCCGTAGAAGATCGAATTGGCGCCGGCAAGAAAGCAAAGAGCCTGCATTTCCTCGCTCATATCCTCACGGCCCGCTGACAGCCGCACGACCGATGCCGGCATACATATGCGGGTCACCGCGATCGTGCGTACGAAATCGAGGGGATCAAGCGGTTTGCTCCCGGCAAGCGGTGTCCCTTCGACGCGCACGAGCATGTTGATCGGCACGCTCTCGGGGTGCACCGGCAGGCTGGCGAGCGTCGAAATCATGCCGACGCGGTCCTCGAGCTTCTCTCCCATGCCTACGATCCCGCCGCAGCAGACATGGATGCCCGCGTCGCGCACGTGCTCAAGCGTCTCCAGCCTGTCCTGATACGTGCGCGTGGTGATGATCTCACCGTAGTACTCGGGAGAGGTATCAAGGTTGTGGTTGTAGTAGTCGAGACCGCAGTCCTTCAGGCGACGCGCCTGATGGTCGGTCAACATACCGAGCGTGACGCAGGTTTCCAGGCCGAGTGCCTTCACCCCCTCGACCATCTCGCAAACCCTGTCGAGATCACGATCTTTCGGCGAGCGCCACGCCGCACCCATGCAAAAGCGCGAGGCACCGCCGGCCTTTGCGGCGCGTGCCTCCGCCAGCACGGCATCGAGATCCATCAACTTTTCCGCCTTGATGCCGGTTGCGAATTTTGCCGACTGCGGGCAATAGGCACAGTCCTCGGGGCATCCACCGGTTTTGATCGAAAGCAGCGTCGAGATCTGGATCTCGGTCGGGTCGAAGTTCTCGCGATGTATTTCGGCTGCTCTGAAGATCAGTTCGGGGAACGGCCAGGCGAACAGCTCGTGCACTTCCGCACGCGTCCAGTCATGGCGCGGAATTCGGGAAATGGCGGGCGGCGGCACGTTGTGCGACAGCGACATGTCTGAAGGCTCCGGGGCGGTTCCGGCGAGCGTTATACCAAGACACCGCCCCGGCTGTGCAACGATTCCACGCAATTGAGCCGCTGCTGCGGCCATGTTACCTTTTGAAGGAAAATGCGGGAGAATGCTCAACGATGAAAAGGCTGATTTTGGGTGCTACCGCACTGGCGATCCTCGCTGCGCCGGCTTTTGCGCAAAAGAAGGATGACGAGCCGCTTGCGATTCTCGAGAGGGAAAAGAAGCAGCAGGCCGAGCAGGTCGATCAGCAGTACCAGCGGACGATCAATCGAACACGAAGGGAAACCGACTCGGCATCGGCGCGAACCGACCCGTGGGCCAATATGCGGTCGCCGACCGACGGTAAGCGCTAGGCCCGGCGAATGAGCCGGGACCGGATGATCCGTTTTGCCGCGGTCCTGGTCGGTGCTGCGGTGCTATTCGGACTCGAGCAGGGATTTGGTGTGAAGCTTTACCTGGCAATCCCTGCCGGTATTGCCGCGTATTTTGTCACGCTCGTCGCGCTCGCCCTCGCATTCGGCAGCGGCAGCCAGATCAAATAGCCGTCACCACCAGTGACGCCGCCAGCCCCAGTATGGCCGGTAGTACGGGCCACCGTAATAAACGACAGGCGGCGGATCGTAGTAGACCGGCCCCTCGACGATTTCCGGCCCTTCAATTACGTCGGGTCCAGACCGGTACGCCGGCCGCGAGGCGGCAGCAGCGCGCTGTTGCGGGACACGACCGCTCATATCAAGCGCCGTCTGGATTGCAAAACCTTTCTTGTCCTGCCAGGTGATTTCGCACCAGCCGGCGTCGCATCCGCCGGCGTCGACCAGACTGCCGCCGGGAATCTTGGCCACGATCTCGCTGCCGGTGCCAGGCGCGGCGCGCAAGTTCACTGTTGAAGCGACATATGCGGGCCTCGCGAGAGCGGGCACGGCGATACAAGCAACGGCAAGCCCCCAGATGTATGGCGTAACTTTCATGAGGTGACCCTCCCGTCTACGAGTTTTTGCAGGGTGCAAAGATGGCAAAAATCTCTGCCGGGAAAAAGGCGGGAAATGGGCGACCCTTGCGCAACATTGGTGAATTTCAGCAAATGAACGAGCGCGAAAATCCATTTCGGCCGGGATTTGGCATGACTCGGCCACTATCTCAGGGCGGCCGCAATATTCCCCCCGTCGACGGTCAGCACTGCGCCACTCGTCTTGCTCGCAAGTGCCAGGCCTACGAAGGCATTGGCAACGTCATCGGCCAAAACCTCCCGCCCCAGCAAATTGCCGGCGAGGTAGTCCGTTTCGCTGATGCCGCGGGCCTTGGCGCGTTGCCTGACCAAAGTGCCCGTCAACAAGCCTGAACGTACTCGGTCGGCATTGACGGCGTTGGACGTGATTCCTTCGCTCCCGTAGTCGACCGCGTATTGGCGCATCAGTGCCAGCGTCGCCGCTTTGGGTAGACCATAAGGGCCGAAATTCATGCCGGGATTGACCGCCTGCTTGGACACGTTGAACAGCAAAGCACCACCATTGCCCTGTTGCAGCATCACGTTCACCGCAGCTTGGGCCACGTTTTGGTGCCCAAAAAAGTTGAGCTCGAAGCTTTTGCGCAGCACACGATCGTCGACTTCACCTATCCGGCCCTGCCAGGCTGCGCCAGCATTCGAGACGAGAATATCGACGCCGCCATAGGCCGCGACGACGGCATTGAACGCGGTTTCGACGGACCGGCGATCCGTCACATCGCAGGCAATACCGATTCCGCCCAAACGCGCGGCCGCGGTTCGGGCGCCATCGACATCAATATCGAGCAATGCCACTTCCGCCCCTTGCGCGTGCAAGGCGGCCGCGGTTGCCACGCCGATCGTGCCCGCAGCACCCGTGATGACGGCGACCTGACCCTGCAGCGCCTTCTGTTTCCGCGATGCGAGCTTGGCCTGTTCCAACGCCCAGTACTCGATTTCAAATTGGTCGCGCTCGGAGATGCTTTGAAAGCGCCCGCCTCTCTCGGCGTCCAGGATCACCGATATCGCCGTCTCGGCAATGTCGGCGGCAATTCTGGCGTCGGTCGACGTCGTGCCAAGGCCGAACAGGCCGACTCCCGGCACCAGAATGACCCGCGGCGCCGGATCAAGTGGGTGCTTCCCGGGTTTCGCACCGGCATTGTGGCGTCTGAAATAGCGGCGATAGTTTTCCCGATATTTCTCCACGGCCCGGCGGGCAGCCGCGGCGAACGCATCAAAGCGGCAGGCATCCGGGGGAGGCAAGATCAGCGGCCACGGTTTGGTCCGGATGATATGATCCGGCGTCACCGGGCCCTGCTGGCTGTAACGTCGCAGATTCCGGCCGTTGACGTAGTCAAGAATCCTCCTGCTTGTCCTGTGTTCCATCACGAAGCGCGTCCAGCGCCCGTTGTTGCGGTCCAGCGGAATGGCGGCAAGACCGCGCAACAGCGGTGCGATATCGGTCGCGGCCGCGACAGCTTTTGGAAGTTTGACCGCAACCTGCCGCTTGTGATGTTCGTTTTGGAGACGTCTTTCGGCGAGGCTCACAAGCTCTATCATCCGGTCATATGCTTCTTGCGCCGTGTCTCCGAAGGCGAAGATGCCATGCTTCTGCAGAATCAGGCCCTCGCAACCGGGATTGGCTTCGAACACCTTTTTTGCCGCCAGTGCGAGCGCGAACCCCGGCATGACGTATGGAACATTGGCAGCGCGCGTGCCGTATGTCGCCCGGCACAATGCGGCGCCGTTCGGACGATCGCACAGTGCGAGGATGGCATTTGCGTGTGTATGGTTGACGAATTTGTGCGGAATGAAGGCGTGCAGCAGCGTTTCGACCGAAGGGTTAGGCGACGTGCTGTTCAGCAGATTGCTGCGCTGAATGGCCACCATCTCTTCGTCACCCAGTGTCTTGCGGGTGGCGAGCTTCAGCAGCGGAGCGAGCCGGACAGCCGGCAATCCGCGCGGCTCGATGGTTGCCATATCCCACCCCGAACCTTTCACGCAAAGCACGTCGACAGATTGGCCCGTCGAGTCGCGCATTCGGGTTTTCACCGAAGTATTGCCGCCCCCATGCTGGACGAGACGGGCTTCGCTGCCGAGCAGTCGCGTGGCGTAGGTGCAAAGCGCCAGATCCTCGTTGGCCCCTTCTTTCCCGTAGCGCTTCACCGCCGCCCGGGCATCGCGGTCGGACCACAGGTTACGCATGCCTCTTCCCTTTCGCGCCGGCGAGGTCAGGAAACAATCCGCGCAGAGCTTCGGCCGATGCGGCACAAATGCCACGTTCGGTCACGAGTGCAGTGACCAAGTGAGCCGGCGTGACATCGAAGCCGTAGTTCGCCATCGGGCTATGCTCGGGCGCGATGTCTATCGTGGCGATCGTGCCGTCGGGCAGTTTCCCGCTGATACGCGACAGTTCGGAACCATCACGCTGTTCGATCGGTATTTCCCCGATGCCGTCGTCCACGCGCCAGTCGATCGACGGCGACGGCAGCGCGACATAAAACGGCACCCCATTGTCCTTTGCCGCCAGCGCCTTCAGATACGTGCCGATCTTGTTGCAGACATCGCCGCGCGCCGTCGTACGATCCGTACCGACGATCACCAAATCCACCATTCTGTGCTGCATCAGGTGGCCGCCGGCATTGTCGGCAATGACTGTATGAGCGACTTTATGTTGACCCAGTTCCCAGGCCGTAAGGCTCATACCCTGGTTGCGCGGCCGTGTTTCGTCCACCCAGACGTGGATATTCATGCCGCTGTCATGGGCCTTGTAAATCGGGGCCAAAGCGGTGCCCCAATCGACGGTCGCGAGCCATCCCGCGTTACAATGAGTGAGCACGTTCAGCGGACCGTTGCCCCCCTTCTTTTCGAGCGCGGCCTGCAACAACGCCAGGCCGTGGGTGCCGATGGCCGCATTGATGGCCACATCTTCTTCGCAGATTTCCGCCGCGCGCCGGTAGGCAGCTGCGACGCGTTCGTGATGCGGTCGATTGCGAAGGTGCGATCGCATTGCGTCGAGCGCCCATCGCAAATTGACGGCGGTGGGCCGGCTGGCCAATAGCGTGTCATAGGCGCGGTCGAGAGCGTGGTCCGACGGATCGGCGGCTATCGCAAGGCAAATTCCGTATGCCGCCGTGGCGCCGATGAGCGGCGCGCCGCGCACCTGCATGGTCCTTATCGCGACCACCGCATCGTGCAAGTCACGCAATTTGACGACAGCAAACCTGTGCGGAAGCGACGTTTGGTCGATGATTTCGACAGTCCTGCCGTCGTCGGCAACCCAGATCGTGCGATAAGGCCGGCCGTTCACGCGCATGAGCGCGGTTATAGGGTCGACGCAGTGACAGTTCAATCGGCAGGAACCGGCCGCAAACGCGACTGGCCGCTACTCCGCCGCCTGTTGGCGCTCGACCGCCTCCACACGCGCGGCGCAGAACTTGAACTCCGGAATTTTTCCGAACGGATCGAGGGCTGGATTGGTCAGGATATTTGCGGCTGCCTCGACATAGGCGAACGGAATGAAAACGACCCCGTCGGGGATTGCGTCATCCTGACGTGCGTTGAGCTCGACAGTGCCGCGCCGCGTCGTCACCCGCACCATATCGCCCGGCTTGATGCCGAGCTTGGTGATGGTACCGCGCGATAGCGCCGCTATCGCCGCCGGTTCCAGCGCGTCGAGCACGCTTGCACGCCGGGTCATGGCACCGGTGTGCCAATGCTCGAGCTGCCGGCCGGTGGTGAGGATGAACGGATATTCGTGATCCGGAGTCTCGTTCGGCGGCTGCAGCTTGGCGGCAACCAGTTTTCCGAATCCGCCTGGCCGCGGAAAGCCTTTGTCGAAGACGACGGCGCGGCCGGGCTTATCGATCGCATCCGCCGGATAGGTCACCGCGCTCTCGCGCTGCACACGCTCCCACGGGATGTTGTCGAGCGACGGCATCAATGACGCCATCTCGGTGTACACCTCGGCCGGGCCCTTGTAATTCCAGTTCAGGCCGATCCGCCGCGCGATCTCCTGCGTGATCCACCAGTCGGGCTTCGCATCGCCAGGAAGCGGCAAGGCCTGGCGGCCCATCTGCACCTGGCGGTTCGTGTTGGTGACGGTGCCATCCTTTTCCGGCCAGGCCGACGCCGGCAGGAAGACGTCGGCGTAGACGGCCGTTTCGGTGAGGAAGAGATCTTGGACAACAAGATGCTCGAGATGCGCCAGTGCCTCGCGCGCGTGATTGAGGTCCGGGTCCGACATCGCCGGATTTTCGCCGAGGATATACATGCCCTTGATCGTATTGGCATGAATGGCGTCCATGATCTCGACGACGGTCAGACCCTTCTTGGGATCGAGCTTGGCGCCCCAGACCTTTTCTACTTTCGCACGGATGTCGGCGTTCTCGACCGACTTGTAATCCGGGAAAAACATCGGGATCAGTCCGGCATCGGACGCGCCCTGCACGTTGTTCTGCCCGCGCAGCGGATGCAGCCCGGTGCCCGGGCGACCGATCTGACCGGTGATCAATGACAGAGCGATCAGGCATCGGGCATTATCCGTGCCGTGCGTATGCTGCGAAACTCCCATGCCCCAAAAGATGATGGCGCTTTCGGCGCGCGCGAACGTGCGCGCAACTTCGCGCAACGTGTCGGCCGGAATACCGCAGATCGGCGCCATTTCCTCAGGCGTGAAATCCTTGATGCTTTCGGCGAACGGACCGAAGCCCTCCACATAGGTCTGCACATACTGCTTGTCGTGCAGGTTCTCGGTGACGATGACGTTGAGGATGGCATTGAGCATCGCAACGTCGGTGCCGTTCTTGAATTGCAGCATGCGCCAGGCGTGCCGTTTCAGCGCCTGCCCGCGCGGATCCATGACAATGAGCTTGGCGCCGCGCTTGGCGGCATTCTTGAAGTACGTCGCGGCAACCGGATGGTTTTCGGTCGGGTTGGCGCCGATGACGATGATGACGTCGGAGTTCTTCACTTCGTTGAAAGTGGCGGAGACCGCGCCCGATCCAACGCCTTCAAGCAGGGCGGCCACCGATGAGGCGTGACACAGGCGGGTGCAGTGATCGACGTTGTTCGTGCCAAAGCCGGCGCGCACCAGCTTCTGGAACAGATAGGCCTCTTCGTTCGAGCACTTTGCGGAGCCGAATCCGGCGAGCGCTTTTGAGCCGTCGCGGTCGCGAATCTTCCTGAGCCCTTCCGCGGCCTTGTCGAGCGCTTCTTCCCAGGTAGCTTCGCGAAAATGTGTCCACGGATTCATCGGGTCGATGAACTCGTGCGGCACTTTCGGCACACCCTCCCTGCGAATCATCGGCTTGGTAAGGCGTTGCGGATTGTGCACGTAGTCGAAGCCGAAGCGACCCTTGACGCAAAGCCGGTTTTCGTTCGCCGGACCGTTGCGGCCCGTGACGTAAAGCAGCTTGTCGTTCTTGACGTGATAGGTGATCTGGCAGCCGACCCCGCAATACGGGCACACGCTGTGCACCTCGCGGTCTGGATATTCGGTCCGCACGTTCTTGTCGTTGACAAGCGTCGCCGGCATCAGGGCGCCGGTCGGACAGGCCTGCACGCACTCGCCGCAGGCGACACATGTGGAGGCCCCCATCGGGTCGTCGAAGTCGAAGACGATCTTTTCGCCATGGCCGCGGCCGCCCATGCCGATGACGTCGTTGACCTGCACTTCGCGGCACGCGCGGACGCAGAGGTTGCACTGGATGCAGGCGTCGAGATTGACCGCCATGGCCGGGTGGCTGCGGTCCGGCGCCGGCCTGCCGTCCTTCGGAAAGCGGCTGGCCGCGATTTTCATGCGATCGGCCCAGGCCCAGAATTTCGACTGCGGGTCGTGTGCCGCCGTCTTGCGGTCGGGCTGGTCGGAAATCAGCAGCTCGAAGACCATCTGCCGCGCGGTCCTGGCGCGATCGGAGGTCGCCTTGACCTTCATGCCTTCGGTGGGCTTGCGGATACAGCTCGCCGCAAGAACACGTTCACCCTCGATCTCCACCATGCAGGCGCGGCAGTTGCCGTCCGCGCGATAGCCGGGCTCGGGCGAATAGCAAAGGTGCGGGATGTCGATGCCGCTTCGCTTGGCGACCTGCCAGATTGTCTCGCCGTCGCGCGCGGTGACTTCCCTGCCGTCGAGCGTGAATTTTACGGTCGTAGCTTTGTCGGTCTTCGCCATGTCACCAGCTTCCCAGCGGCTTGGTCAGTTCATCCGGAAAATATTTTAGCACGCACAGCAACGGATTGGGGGCCGCCTGGCCGAGGCCGCAAATCGACGCGTCGCGCATCGCGGTCGACAGTTCCTCGAGGAGTTTCGTGTCCCAGGGCCCTTTTGACATCAGCTTTACCGCCTTTTCGGTCCCCACGCGGCACGGCGTGCACTGGCCGCAGCTCTCGTCCTCGAAGAACTTCATCAAATTTAACGCTGCGGCCTTGATGTCGTCCTTGTCGGAAAGGATCACAACCGCGTGCGACCCTACGAAGCAGCCGTATTTTTCCAGCGTTCCGAAATCGAGCGGGATATCGGCCATTGACGCCGGCAGGATGCCGCCCGACGGCCCACCCGGCAGGTAGGCCTTGAAAACATGGCCGTCCTGCATGCCGCCGCAGAACTCGTCGATCAGCTCGCGCATGGTGATCCCGGCGGGCGCGAGCTTGACGCCGGGGTTCTTCACCCGGCCCGATACGGAGAAGCTGCGAAAACCCTTGCGCTCGTGCCGGCCCTGCGACGTCGCCCATTCCGCGCCCTTCTCGATGATGTCGCGGATCCAGAACATCGTCTCGACGTTCTGCTCGAGCGTCGGCCGCCCGAAGAGCCCGACCTGCGCGACATAGGGCGGGCGATGCCGCGGCAGTCCGCGTTTGCCTTCGATCGATTCGATCATCGCCGATTCTTCACCGCAGATATAGGCGCCGGCGCCGCGCCGGAGGTGCAGCGTCGTGTGCGGCGACAGACCCGCGTTTTCGATCCGGGCGATCTCTTCTCCCAGCATCAGGCGAAGCTCGGGATATTCGTCGCGGATGTAGATATAGGTCTCGCGCGCCTCGACCACCCAGGCCGCGATCAGCACGCCTTCTAGAAAGCGATGCGGATCGCGCTCGAGGTAGTAGCGGTCCTTGAAGGTCCCCGGCTCACCCTCGTCGGCGTTGACTGCGAACATGCGCGGGGCCGGTTCCGCCCGCACAAGAGCCCACTTGCGGCCCGTCGGAAAGCCCGCGCCGCCAAGGCCGCGCAGTCCGCCGTCGCTCACGATCCTGATCAGCTCATCGCGCGTGCGGTTGCCGGTCAGGCAACTTTTCAGGAGCGCGTAGCCACCGGACTTCTGATACGCGGCAAAGTCGGTATCCGGTTTCCAGGCGTGAGGATGCGGACTGGCTTTCACCGACGCTGCGACGCTTTCAACCGTCGCTTTGAAGGTCTGGACATGACCGACCGCGCAGACCGGTGCGCGGTCGCACGCACCCATGCATGGCGCGCGGACAACGCGTACGTCTCTGCCGAGCTTGCCGCACAACTCATTCAGCAACCGCTCGGCACCCGCCATCGCGCACGACAGGGATTCGCATACGCGCACCGTGATAGGCGGTGGCGGCGGCTCGCCCTCCTTCACCACGTCGAAATGCGCGTAGAACGTGGCGACTTCGTAAACCTCCGCGAGCGCCATCTTCATTTCGGCGGCGAGCGCGGCGAGATGGGCGGCGGAGATGTGACCGTAGCGGTCCTGGATGAGATGAAGATGCTCGATCAGCAAATCACGGCGGCGCGGCCGGTCAGTCAGAAGGGCGCGGACCTCATCAAGCGCCTGCGGCTCAACCTGACGACCCTTGGGCGTTCGTGGCGGACGGCGCCGGCCGCTACGTCCCGGGGCGGAACCTGCAGACCCATGATGTTCGGTGATGCTCATTGCTCCTCCACTCCAGGCGCAGAAAACCGCGTCTGAATCACAGTGTACAAGCCCCACGCCCAAATCAGGCGATAGATGGGACCTATTAAATCGGTCATTGTGCTTGTAATTTTCCGATCATCCTGCATTAATTATCTACCGTCGCCTTGTGCGTGCTTTTCAGAGGCGGCTGATTACGAAATTGGGGCATATCTGTGCACATCGGTTCCGGCATTGCTTGAAAAGCTTGAATTCCTTCTGGCGCTTGCCCGTGAGCGCCATTTTGGGCGCGCAGCCGAGACCTGTGGCGTCACCCAGCCAACGTTGTCCGCAGGGATAAAACAACTCGAAGATAGGTTTGGCGTACTTTTGGTGAACCGGGGCTCGCGCTTTCAAGGCTTCACCGCCGAAGGCGAGCGGGTGCTCGACTGGGCACGGCGCATCGTCGGTGACACTCGCGCGATGCGTCAGGAAGTGCACGCCCTCAAGCACGGCCTGGCAGGCAAGCTCCGCCTGGCGGCAATCCCGACAGCATTGGCAATGGTTGAAACGCTGACGACTCCATTTCGTGCACGTCATCCAGAAGTTCAATTCACAGTTTTGTCCCGGACCTCGATCGAAATTCTCGCACATTTGGAAAACCTCGAGATCGACGCAGGCCTCACCTATCTCGACAACGAACCGCTCGGCCGTGTCACAGCCGTTCCGTTGTACCGGGAGCGATACAGGCTTCTGGTCGCCGCCGATGGTCCGTTAGGTGACCGCGATGAAGTGACATGGGCAGAGGTCGCACAAGTCCCACTCTGTCTTCTTACGCCCGACATGCAAAATCGTCGCATCATAGAACGGCTGCTGCGCGAGACCGGCACCGATCCAAACATCACGCTCGAATCGGACTCGATGATTTTGCTTTACTCACACGTGCGCACCGGTCGTTGGGCGAGCGTAATGCCTGCCCGGCTTGCTGCATCGCTTGGCTTGACCGACGTACTCCGTGCCATACCGATCGTCAAACCAGAAGCAGCTCACACCATCGGGCTTGTGGCTCCTGCACGAGAGCCCATGACAACGCTTACCGCGGCGCTGGTAAGCGAAGCCCGTCGCATAGCTCCGCTATTAATCGACTGACGGTACTCCTTTAGTCGCATGTGATTGTTCAAGTCGGCACATAGGGCTTCGCTATAGCGAAATCGATGTCACCTATGGGACCATAGCGGTTTGGCAATTGATTCAATTTGTGTGCGTCGACACTCTCGCCCGCTCAAGCGCGCTTTGACGCGCAAATTTCCAGGGGGAGATGGTATGACGACGATCGAACGACCGTTCGTGGGCGATGGAAGCATCGTCAGCATTCTTGATCGTGAGCGCATCGTTGCCACAGCTGGCTTCAACCGTTGGCTGGTGCCGCCGGCAGCGCTTTGCATTCATCTTTGCATCGGTATGGCGTACGGATTCTCAGTATTCTGGCTGCCGTTGTCGCGCGCTATCGGTCTGAATGCTCCAAAGACATGTCCCAATTTGTCGCTCACGGCAGAGTTGTTCACCACCACCTGCGACTGGCGCGTCGCAAGCATGGGGTGGATGTACACGTTGTTCTTCGTTTTCCTCGGTATTTCAGCCGCGATGTTCGGTGGTTGGGTCGAACGCGCCGGGCCGCGAAAGGCTGGTGTTGCGGCCGCAATCTTGTGGTGCGGCGGGCTCGTGCTTGGCGCGCTCGGTATCATCAGTCACCAGTTGTGGCTGCTTTGGCTCGGATCAGGTGTTATCGGTGGATTTGGCCTGGGCCTCGGCTACATCTCACCGGTCTCGACTCTCGTAAAATGGTTTCCGGATCGCCGAGGAATGGCGACCGGCATGGCTATTATGGGTTTTGGCGGCGGCGCAATGATCGGAGCACCGCTGGCAAATATGCTGCTGAACCACTTCAAAACCGCCAACGACGTAGGCGTCTGGAAGACATTTCTTGCGCTCGCGGTGATTTATTTCTGCTTCATGATGATCGGTGCATTTCGCTACCGGATTCCTCCCGCCGGCTGGCGTCCCGACGGGTGGAAGCCGCCGAGCGAAAGCAAGTCGATGATCACCCAACATCATGTGCACCTGAAGGATGCACACAAGACGCCGCAATTCTGGCTTATCTGGTGGGTGCTCTGTCTAAACGTGTCTGCCGGTATCGGCGTGATCGGTATGGCTTCACCGATGCTGCAGGAAATCTTTGCGGGATCGCTCATCGGCCTGCCCGGGGTGAAATTTAATGCGCTGACGCCCGAACAGCGCGTCGCCATCGCGGCGATTGCCGCAGGCTTTACAGGCCTGCTGTCGCTGTTCAACATCGGCGGTCGTTTCTTTTGGGCTTCGCTCTCCGACTACATTGGCCGCAAGAATACCTACTATACGTTCTTTATCCTTGGCATCGCTTGCTACCTCCTGATGCCGTGGTCGGCAGGCCTGGGCTTGAAAGCGATTTTCGTGGCCGCGGTATGCATAATTTTGTCGATGTATGGCGGTGGGTTCTCGACCGTTCCTGCCTATCTCGCCGACATGTTCGGAACCCAATTCGTCGGCGCAATTCACGGCCGACTTCTCACCGCGTGGTCGACAGCAGGCATAATAGGCCCTGTTGTTGTCAACTATATCCGGGAGGCACAACTCGCCGCCGGCGTACCGCGTGACCACCTCTACGATTACACGCTGTATATTCTCGCGGGCATGCTCGTCATCGGGCTGGTATGCAACTATCTGGTCAAACCGGTCGATTCGAAATGGTACATGAGCGCTGATGAAGTCGAGAAACTGCAAGCCGCAAGCGCCAAAAAGGCGGCCTCGACCGGATCGCACGGCATCGGTTTCGGCGGATTGGACGCAAAGGCCGCACTATTTTGGGCCTTCGTCGGCATACCGCTGGCTTGGGGCGTGTGGATCACGCTCGTAAGCGCCGCCAAGATATTCTGATTGAGGCTCACCGCGGCACGGCAATTCGCTGTGCCGCGGCCGTTCGCGCTCACCGAATCTGAAAATCGACAGCCGCATGCTTTTTTATCGGATCGGTCGTGACTGGTGAACAATCCGGATTCCTGCGTTTAACGCACGGTACGGTCCGGGAATCAGCCCGGCAGGTGATCTACGCTGTACGCGTGCACGACGTGATCCTCGAATTTCACGAGATCGACGATCTTGCCGCCCGCATGCGGAACCGATTGGCACACCGTGGCGAAATGTCCGCTGACGTTGTTGTTGTACAAGGGGGCGGCAAGGACACTTTGCGGCTTTTCGGTTCTTCCTATTCGGTGAACCGCGTGCGGGCGGCAATGTTCAATGCAGCCATCAAATGGATTCCTTTAGAGCTCGATTAGGCGCCTGTAGCAGCGCCTAAACAGGTGCAATCGACGGCGATGGCAATGCAATAAGCGAGTCTTCTTCGAGGCGCTCTTTGTTTTTTTGCACGCGTGCGCCCTTGCCTTTGTTAGCGGCTGCACGCAGTTTCATGCGCCGCTCATAAAATGAGACGATATTTCGCGCGGTCTGCTGGCTGAGCTTCCGGTATCGCTCAAAGGCCATCGTGATGTCGTCAGGCTGAAGGTTGCGGTTTGCCGCGTACATCATGAGCATTTCGCGAGCCGTCGTCCACGAGCATCCGGCAGCCTTGGCCAGAAGCAACAGCATGTCCTCACCTTCGTCCAACAGGGCACGCTCGACCAGATCGACCGGAAAAACGCCGAGGCGGGCCAAGGCAACCACGGTTTTTTCGAAGTCCTGCGCATGTGCCGGACCATGCACACTCGCCTCGGTAATCGGACGAACATTGAAGCGGCGTTTGGCTTCACGTACTGCGACAGCATGCGCGCGGGAATTTTTACGGACTTCGCGCTGCATCGCAGTGGCTACATCATCGACAGTATCGCGGATTGCGGCGACCATCTGCGGATTGGCGGCTTCAAGTTTGGCGCGCACTTTCGACGAAGCTGCTTCCAGCAATTTGAGGAAATATTGTCGCGGGATATCGCTGCGCTCGCCGAGCGCCAGGGTCAGCTTGCGGTCATAGCGGGCGCGGGTGGTCAGCTTGCCGTAGCCGGCAAGAGAGAACCGAGCGCCTTTGTTCTTCACAACTTTGTGGACGACTCGTTGGTTTCCTCGCTCGACCAGGACATCCGTCACCTTCTCGCTGAGCTTGAGGCGCTGAGCGATCGCGTAAAGATGGTCCTGGCTTTTGGTCGTGGCGTTTTCGACGAGGTCGTCGTCAGTCAGGCGTTCCGAATGGATGAGGACAGGTTCCGCCACCTCGATCGCATCGTCGAAAGCAAGAGAGCGAATCAGAGCCGGGGGCGCGTTGTCGATGACGGCCAGCCGATGCGCAAGCTTGGCCCGCGCCTTGACCTCAATGTCGGCGGTCAGGCGGCTTAAAACATCATCGAAAAGTGCGACTTGCTCGCTGGAATAGCTGCGCGAACCAGCCGCAAAAAGGTCCGTGACGCGGTCTATGATCTTGAGACGATGCTTGGCGCTTGCTGTCGTAACCGGATCGATCAGGTCATCAAGCAGCGAGCGGCTCTCGGAGAGTGAATTTTCCTTGTTCAACGCGGCGCTTTTCGACATGGCAGTAACGGTCGGTTCGTTGAAATTTGACGGCTCTGGCTTCGCAGATGCGCGACCATGGCGGGTAGGACCCTACCGCAAAGGTCCGAAAACTCGCTGTACAACCCCGGTCAAAAAAACCGGAAAATTTTAGTCAATTTTGATGCAACCTGGCCTGCAGGCGTACGGATTGACATAAGAAAGGCCCGAGTTCGTCGGGCCTTTTCCTATTCGGGGATCCCGGGAAAGCGTTTAGAACAGACCGACGATTTTTCCGTCCCTGACATCAATCGAGTCCGCGGCAGGTACCTTTGGCAGCCCCGGCATAGTGAGAATCTCGCCGCAGATTGCCACCACAAATTCGGCACCCGCGGACAGTCGCACTTCGCGCACCGGAATTGTGAACCCTGTCGGCGCGCCCTTTGAGTCCGGGTTCGTTGAGAAGGAATATTGTGTCTTGGCGATGCAGACAGGCAACTTTCCGAATCCCATCTCTTCCCACGCCTTGAGCTGGTCCTTGACCGACTTGTCGGCCGTCGCATCATCCGCCCGATAGAGCTCCTTGGCGATTGTGCGGATTTTCTCGAACAGAGGCATGTCGTCGCTGTAGAGGAATTTCAGGTTGGCCTTGCCTTCGTCGATCACCTTCACGACCGCCCTGGCGACGTCGGCGGCGCCAGCCCCGCCCATCGCCCAGTGATCGGCCATCAGCGCCTCGACGCCGAGCGCCTTGCATTTTTCCTTGACCAGCGCGATTTCGGCGTCGGTATCAGCCGAAAACCGGTTGATGGAAACGACTGCGGGCAGGCCAAATTTCTTGATATTCTCGATGTGACGCTGAAGGTTGGCCATTCCGGCCTCAAGCGCCTTTAGATTTTCGGTTTTCAGGTCTTCCTTCTTGACGCCGCCATGCATCTTGAGCGCGCGGATGGTCGCGACCACGACGACGCAATCCGGCTTCAAACCAGCTTTGCGACATTTGATGTCGATGAATTTTTCAGCACCGAGATCGGCGCCGAAACCTGCTTCGGTTACCACGTAATCAACAAGCTTGAGTGCGGTAGTAGTAGCGACTACCGAGTTGCAGCCGTGTGCAATGTTGGCAAAAGGACCACCGTGAATGAATGCAGGCGTACCTTCGAGTGTCTGCACCAGATTCGGCGCAATAGCCTCTTTCAGCAGGGCAGTCATGGCTCCGTGCCCTTTCAGATCTCTCGCGCGTACCGGTTTCCGGTCGCGCGTATACGCGACGATGATATTGCCAAGCCGTTCTTTCAGATCATCGAGGTTGCGGGCGAGGCAGAAGATCGCCATGACTTCCGATGCAACCGTAATGTCGAAACCAGCTTCACGCGGATACCCGTTGGCAACGCCGCCGAGCGAGCACACGATCTCACGCAGCGCGCGATCATTCATGTCCATGACCCGACGCCATGCCACGCGGCGCGAATCGATGCCGAGCGCATTGCCCCAATAGATGTGGTTGTCGATCAGCGCCGAAAGCAGGTTGTGTGCCGACGTGATTGCATGGAAGTCGCCAGTAAAATGCAGATTGATGTCTTCCATTGGCACAACCTGCGCGTAGCCGCCGCCGGCTGCACCGCCTTTCATGCCGAATGATGGGCCAAGGCTCGGCTCGCGCAGGCAAAGCATCGCCTTCTTGCCGATATGGTTGAGCGCGTCGGTGAGGCCTACAGTTGTGGTCGTCTTGCCCTCTCCCGCCGGCGTTGGCGAGATCGCGGTGACGAGAATGAGCCTGCCGTCCTTCTTGCCCTTGAGTGAATTGATATAGTCCATCGAAACCTTGGCCTTGTAGTGCCCGTAAGGTTCGAGATTTTCCGGCGCGATGCCGAGCTTCTCTTTGGCAATGTCGAGGATCGGCCGTTTCTTCGCGGTCTGCGAAATTTCGATGTCGGACTTTGGATTTTGATGTTGCGAGGCGGGCATGAGGGACGATCCATCAATTGAAAGAGAAACGGGAGGGCGGGATACGGAAAATGCGGCGGATCAGCTGAACCTTGCTTTGACGGCGAGATTGGCGGACTTCGCCCATTCGCCGGCATCAATTTTTTTTCCGTCGGCAGGCTGAACGCGGGTGATCTTGAATCGGCCGTCGGCGCAAACGACCGTAAAACCGTCTGGCTCGACGGCGACGATCTCACCAAGCTTGCCGCCGATGCCTTTCGGATCGCGCGCCGGAATTGGCTTGGCATCGAAGATTTTCAGTTGCTTGCCGTCGAGCGTCGTCCATGCGCCTGGTGCCGGATTGCAGCCGCGGATGAGCCGATCGATCTGCTCCCACGGTTTGCCCCAGTCGATTCTGGCGTTCTCCGAAGTACAACGGCCCTCGTAAGTCGCCTTCGATTCATCTTGCTTGATACGCGGCGCCTTGCCCGCTTTTACCAGATCGACGCTTTCAAGCATCGCCTCAACCCCCATCGGGAAGAGGCGATCGAAATAAACCGTGCCGAGCGTGTCCGTGTTGGAAATCGGCGTCTTCTTCTGTACCAGGATGTCACCCGTATCGAGACCGTTATCGGGCCAGAAGATCGAGAGCCCGGTTTCCTTTTCACCTTTGATGATCGGCCAGTTGATGGCACTTGCGCCCCGGTAGGCAGGCAAAAGCGAGGGGTGATACTGGATCGATCCGTGCGTCGGGATGTTGAGAAAATCCTCCGGCACGAACAGTGTGACAAATGCCATGACCTGCAGATCAGGCTTGAGCGCCCTGAATTCGTCCCAGACTTTCGGATCTTTGTATGAGGCGGGCTGATAGACCGGCAACTTGGCGGCAATCGCGGCTTCCTTTAACGGATCGGCCTTCGCACCCTGTTTTTCCGGTGCAACATAAACCGCTATGACGTTTTCACCGCGCTTGAGCAGCGCTTCCAGCACGGCCTTGCCGAACGCCTGCTGGCCGTGAACCACGATACGCATCGTCAATTTCCTCCCCAACTTGCCTCAACCCGACTTGCGCCAAAGCCCGCGATGCGGTTTTGGCTACCAGTCGGGAATACCCGGGGCATATGGATGTTCTGAATGAACCCGTTCTTCGAACGGCTGCACCCGGATGTTACGAATTACGCCGCTTTTTCTTCCTTTTTCGGCGCGCTGAGAGCACCGGAGTTCTTGATCTCCGCGATCTCCCTCGCCGAGAACTTCAGCACGTCCTTGAGAATTTCGTCGGTATGTTCGCCAAGAAGAGGCGAGCGCTTCACTTCGGAAACCGAGTCGGACAGCTTGATCGGATTACCGACCGTCAGATACTTGCCGCGCACCGGGTGATCGACTTCCACCACTGTGCCGGTTTTCCGCAACGACGGCTCCTCGGCAAGTTCCTTCATCGACAGGATTGGACCGACCGGGATATCGACTTTGTTGCAGATATCCATGACCTCGAATTTCGTCTTGGTCATGGTCCATTGCTCGATGCGTTCGAAAATCTTTTTGAGCTTTGGCAATCGCGCGCGCGGGGTCGCGTATTCCGGATCGGTCTTCCAGGAGGGCTCTCCGATGACATCGCAGATTGCACCCCACACCGGCGCTTGTGTGATGAAATAAATGTAGGCGTCGGGATCCGTCTCCCAGCCCTTGCACTTCAGAATCCAGCCAGGCTGGCCGCCGCCGGAATCATTGCCAGCGCGCGGCACTGAATCGCCGAAGGGAATGCCTTCACTGTACTGGCTGTATTCGGTGAGTGGACCCGCCTTGAGACGTTGCTGGTCGCGCAATTTAACCCGGCACAGATTAAGCACGCCGTCCTGCATCGCGGCCAGCACCTTCTGCCCGCGGCCGGTGCGGTTGCGCTGGTAGAGTGCACAAACGATGCCGAGCGCCAGATGCAACCCGGTTCCGCTGTCGCCGATCTGCGCGCCAGTCACCAATGGCGGCCCGTCGCGGAAACCTGTCGTCGACGCCGCTCCGCCCGCGCACTGGGCGACATTCTCGTACACCTTGCAGTCCTCGTATGGACCGGGACCAAATCCTTTGACAGATGCGACAATCATGCGCGGATTGAGCTTGTGAATGTGCTCCCAGGTCAGCCCCATGCGATCCAGCGCACCGGGCGCAAAGTTCTCAACCAGCACATCACAAACTTTGATCAGTTCGTCGAGTACGCGCTTGCCCTGCGGATGCTTTGAGTCGATTGTGATCGACCGCTTGTTGTGGTTGAGCATCGTGAAGTACAGCGAGTCGGCACCCTTAACGTCCACGAGTTGGCCACGCGTAATATCGCCGACGCCGGGGCGTTCAACCTTGATTACATCGGCGCCGAACCATGCCAGTAACTGGGTGCAGGTGGGACCGGATTGCACGTGCGTGAAGTCCAGGATGCGTACGCCTGAAAGTGCCTTACCCGCCTGGCCCCAAGGTTTGGTCGACGGTCGCGGCAGTTGAGCGCCGCCGTTTCCTTTCTTGGAGGTCGCACTTTTCGATTTGAGCTTCACGACTTTCCTGGGTGCCGTTTTGGCTTTCCCTTTGCTTTTTGACTTCTTGCGCGTGGCCATTATCTTTCTTCCTCTCGAATTACTTTTTCTTCTGAAGCTTGCTTTGCGGATTAAGATTGCCGATGCGGCCGCTTTCGCTGCCGGCAGCAGGATCGATCACCGCATTGATCAGGGTTGGTTTGGCGGAATCCATCGCCGCATTGACGGCGCGCTTGAGCTCATCCGGACTTGTCGCATTTACGCCGACGCCCCCGAACGCCTCGATGATTTTGTCGTAGCGAGAGCCTTTAACGAACACGGTCGTCGCAGGATCGGAGCTCGCCGTATTGACGTCGGTGCCGCGATAGATGCCGTCATTGTTGAAGATAACGACGCAGACCGGCAGCTTGTAGCGGCAGATCGTCTCGATTTCCATGCCCGAGAAGCCGAAAGCCGAGTCGCCTTCGACGGCAAGAACCGGCTTCCCGGTCTCGATGGCAGCACCGATGGCATAACCCATGCCGATGCCCATGACGCCCCAGGTACCGACGTCGAGACGCTTGCGCGGCTGATACATGTCGATGATGCCGCGCGCGAGATCGAGCGTATTGGCGCCCTCGTTCACCAGAATCGCGTCAGGGCGCTCCTTGATGACCGTGCGCAGCACGCCGAGCGCACCGTGATAGTCCATCGGCGAATTATTGTTCATCAGTCGCGGGGCCATCTTGGCGATGTTTTCTTCCCGCTTCTTCGTGACCGCGGCGACCCAGTCGGACGGCGGACCCGACCAGTTGCTGCCCATAGCCGCCAGGAGAGCGGAAACGCAGGAACCGATATCACCGACAACAGGAGCCGCGATCTCGACGTTGGAATCCATTTCCTTCGGCTCGATGTCGATCTGAACGAACTTCTTCGGGGCCTCGCCCCAGGTCTTTCCCTTGCCATGCGACAGGAGCCAGTTAAGACGCGCGCCGACCAGCACGACCACATCCGAGTCTTTCAGAACCGTGGACCGTGCCGCACCGGCACATTGCGGATGCGTATCCGGCAGTAGGCCTTTGCCCATACTCATCGGCAGGAATGGCGCACCGCTCGTTTCGACGAAGGTGCGGATTTGATCATCAGCCTGCGCGTAAGCCGCGCCTTTGCCAAGAATGATCAGCGGGCGCTTGGCGCTCTTGAGCACATCGATGGCCCGCCTGACCGAATCCGGTGCCGGAATCTGTGCCGGGGCCGCATCGATTACCTTGACCAGCGATTTTCGCCCTGCGTCCGCGTCCATCACCTGGCCGAAAAGTTTTGCGGGTAGGTCGAGATAGACGCCGCCCGGGCGCCCCGACACCGCCGCGCGGATTGCCCGCGCGACGCCGATACCGATGTCCTGCGCATGCAAAATTCGGTAGGCGGCCTTGCAGAGCGGCTTGGCGATGGCAAGTTGATCCATCTCCTCATAATCGCCCTGTTGCAGATCCACTATCTCGCGCTCGGATGAGCCGGACATCAGAATCATTGGGAAGCAATTTGTCGTGGCGTGCGCGAGCGCGGTGAGCCCGTTGAGAAAACCCGGCGCCGAAACGGTCAGGCAGATGCCGGGTTTCTTTGTAAGAAAACCGGCGATCGATGCGGCATAACCGGCATTCTGTTCGTGACGAAAAGA
>Ga0070741_10005519_pt1 | contig 28016 bp, 27 predicted proteins | sample Coa_R1_4_FD_66440 | JGI IMG/M metagenome (GOLD analysis project Ga0070741, IMG submission 66440) | Surface soil microbial communities from Centralia Pennsylvania, which are recovering from an underground coalmine fire - Coalmine... | ecosystem: Environmental > Terrestrial > Soil > Unclassified ...
TGCCAGTCGTCACCGAGAAGGACCTGACCGCCCGACCGATTCCGCCCATCGACGAGGACCTGCCGGCGTCGCGCAAGGTGTATCGCGCCGAAGGCGAGCTGCGCGTGCCCGAGCGGGAGATCTCGCTCTCGGGCGGCGAGCCGCCCTTGCGGGTCTACGACACCTCCGGACCGCAAGGACACGACGTGCGTCGCGGCTTGCCGAAGCTCCGGCAGCCGTGGATCGAGCGTCGCGTGGCGCGCGGTGACAGCAACTTCTCGCAGATGCACTACGCGCGTCGCGGCGAGATCACCGAGGAGATGCGCTTCTGCGCGCTGCGCGAGAACGTCGCGCCCGAATTCGTCCGCGACGAGGTGGCGCGCGGGCGCGCGATCATTCCGGCCAACATCCGGCACTCGGAGCTGGAGCCGATGATCATCGGCCGCAACTTCCTGGTGAAGATCAACGCCAACATCGGCAACTCGGCGGTCTCCTCCTCGATCGAGGAGGAAGTGGAGAAGATGCAGTGGGCGACCCGCTGGGGCGCCGACACCGTCATGGATCTCTCGACGGGCAAGAACATCCACGAGACGCGCGAATGGATCCTGCGCAACTCGCCGGTGCCCATCGGCACGGTGCCGATCTACCAGTGCCTGGAGAAAGTGAAGGGCAAGGCCGAGGATCTCACCATCGACCTGTTCCTCGAGACGCTGGTGGAGCAGGCGGAGCAGGGCGTCGACTACTTCACGATCCACGCGGGCGTGCTGTTGCGCTTCATTCCGCTGACGGCGAAGCGCGTGACCGGCATCGTGTCGCGCGGCGGATCGATCATGGCCAAGTGGTGCCTCGCGCACCACCGCGAGAACTTCCTCTATACCGAGTTCGAGCGCATCTGCGAGGTGATGAAGAAATACGACGTCTCGTTCTCGCTCGGCGACGGGCTGCGGCCGGGCTCGACGGCGGACGCCAACGACGCGGCGCAGTTCGGCGAGCTGGAGGCGCTCGGCGAGCTGACCCAGATCGCGTGGAAGCACGACGTGCAGGTGATGATCGAGGGCCCCGGCCACGTGCCGATGCACAAGATCAAAGAGAACATGGACAAGCAGCTCGCGCTCTGCCACGAGGCGCCGTTCTACACGCTCGGGCCGCTCGTGACCGACATCGCGCCGGGCTACGATCACATCACCTCGGGGATCGGCGCGGCGATGATCGGTTGGTTCGGCACCGCCATGCTCTGCTACGTCACGCCGAAGGAGCACCTCGGGCTGCCCGATCGCGACGACGTCAAGACCGGCGTCATCACCTACAAGATCGCGGCGCATGCGGCCGACCTGGCCAAGGGACACCCGGGCGCGCAGGAGCGCGACGACGCACTGTCGAAGGCGCGCTTCGAGTTCCGCTGGCAGGATCAGTTCAACCTGTCGCTCGATCCGACCACGGCGAAGGACTTTCACGACGAGACGCTGCCCGCCGACGCCGCCAAGCACGCCCACTTCTGCTCGATGTGCGGGCCCAACTTCTGCTCGATGAAGATCACGCAGGACGTGCGGGATTTTGCTGCGACGCAAAATATCTCCGAGGACCAGGCGCTCAAGGCCGGGCTCGAGCAGAAGGCGCGCGAGTTCCGCGACCAGGGCGGCGAGATCTACCAGCCGACATGAACGCGCCCGAGTGGGCGCCGGGCGAGAGCCCGTTTCATGCGCGCGGCGCGCTCTACGAGGCGGCGCAAGAGTTCTATCGCGAGCAGATCCCCGGCGGGCTCCCCGCGGTGCTGGGCGCGCTCGCGCCGGCCGAGCGCGCGTTCTTCGATCGGCGGTTCGCGGCGCGCGATCACTACGACGTGCTGCCGCTGCCGAAGATCGGCGCGGCCGCGGCGCAGCTGGCGGGGCTCTCGGCCGAGGAGCTGAACCGCCGCGGCGCGCGCTGGACCGCCGAGCGGGATCTGCGCGGCGTCGCGCGGCTGGTGCTGCGCCTGCTGTCGCCGACCACGCTGGCGCTCAAGCTGCCGAAGCTGGCGATGGGGTACTTCGACTTCGGCGCGGCGACCTCGGCGCTCGACGGGGCGAAGCGCTGCCGCGTGACGCAAACGGGGATCCCGGCCCTTTTAGCCGAGTGGATGCTGTCGGCGACCGAAGGGTTCTCGCTGGTCGGGCTCGAGCGCACCGGGGCGCGCGCGCCGGCGTTCGCCGCGCAGCCGCCGCGTCCCGACGGCGAGTCGCACGGCGTTCAGACGGTGAAGCTGGAGTTCGAGCTGAGCTGGCGTTGAGCGCCCGGCAGGCGTCGAGCGCTCAGCGGCCGCGCAGGATGGTGGCCGCGTCGCCGACGACCCAGACCGCGCCGCGGCCGTCGCCCCAGACGTCGAACAGCTTGTGGTTGGTGCCGCTCGGCTGCGCGAGCCACGTCAGGCCGCCGTCGTGCGAGTGCAGGATTGTCCCGCCGCCACCGACGGCGTACAGGTCGCGCGACGACGGGCCCCAGCCGCCGTAGAGCACCTCGTCGTCGCACAGCTTGCGGGACGCGAAGTGCGCGCCGCCGTCGGTGGAGCGCAGGTACGAGCACTGATCGCCGACCACGTGCAGCGTGCCGGCGTCGTCGAGCCACGCGCTCCACAGCCCGATCTCGACGCCGGCGTCGACCGCGCTGAAGTGATCGCCGCCGTCGGTGGAGTGGAGGAGGGTGCCCTGCGCGCCGATGGCCCAGAGCGAGCCGGGGACGCCGGTCACGTCGTGGATCACGTTGGTGGTGCCGCTGGTGAGCGGCTCCCACGTCTGGCCGTTGTCGTTCGAGCGCAGCAGCGTGCCGCCCGCGCCGCCGACGAACACCTGCGCGCCGACGCCGGCGATCGCGTCGAGCTCGAGCGTGGTGCCGCTCGGACGTTCGTGCCACGTGGCGCCGCCGTCGGTCGAGCGCGCGATGGTGCCCGCGGTGCCGACGGCGAGCAGCGTGCCCCGGCCGTCGCCCCAGACGTCGTCGAAGCTGGCGGTCGAGGCGCCGGCGCACGGCTCCCAGCGATCGCCGCGCTCGTCGGAGGAGCGCCACACGAGCCCCTGGGCGCCGACGGTGAAGACGGTGTGCCCATCGCCCCACGCGCCGAACAGCCCGCGTCCGTCGGCGCCGCTCGACTGCTGCGCCCAATGCGCCGCGTGTTCGGCGCTTGTGCGTTGAGCGCGAAACGCGCGCAGCACGATGCCGCCCGCGCCGACCGCGTGCACCGCGCCGGCGGAGCCCCACACGCCGTCGAGCGCCACCGAGGTGCCGCTCGGCTCGGCGATCCACTTCGCGCCGTGATCGGTCGAGTGCAGGATGGTGCCCGCGAGCCCGACGGCGTAGACGTCGAACTCGTCGCTCCACACGCCTTGCAGGTCGCGCGCGCTCGGGCTCGGCGACTCGCGCCACGTCGCGCCGCGATCGCGGCTCACGAGGAGCGTGCCGCCTTCGCCGACGACATAGATCGCGCCGGCCGACGCGCTGGCGCTCCACAGCTGGCGCTTCGTGCCGCTGGCGCGCGCGCGCCAGGTGACGCCGCGATCGGTCGACGCGAGGATGGTGCCGCGATCGCCGACGGTGTAGACCTCGTCGGGGCCGGCGCCGTTGACGCCGTTGAGCGCGACGTCGACGCCGCTCTTGAGCAGCGTCCAGGTGGCGCCCGCGTCGACGGTGTGCAGGATGGTGCCGTGCTGCCCGACGGCCCACACGTCGCCGGCGCTCGAGCCCCAGACGGTCATCAACTGCTCGTCGCTGCCGCTCGACTCCGGCCGCCAGCTGTCGCCGCCGTCGGCGGAGTGCAGGATGGTGCCGTGCGCGCCGACGACGTAGACGTCGGTGGCGCTCGAGCCCCAGACGCACCACAGCGCGTTGGTGGTGCCGCTCGACTGGAGCGTCCAGCTGCTGCCGTCGAGCGAGCGCAGGATGGTGCCGTTCGCGCCGGCGGCGAAGTACGTGCCGGCGGCGCCCCAGACTTCGCCGAGCAGGTTGCCGGCGGGGCGCGGGTTCGACCAGCTCCACGTCACCGGCGGATGCGCGGTCACGGGCGGTGGATGCGGCGCGCGCTTGCGCCACTGCAAGCCGCTCCACAGCGCCAGCGCGAACGCCGTCACGACGAGAAACCATCGCCCGGGACGCGCCGCTCGAGCCGGCGCGGGCCGCTCGGGCGAGCCGTGCGTCAAAACGAGAGCTCCAGCGCGCCGCAGAGGAACTTCACCAGCGGCGACGTCTCGCGGCACGCGCCGACGAAGCGATCGAGAAAGTCGGGCGCGCACACTTCACGCCGCGTGAACTCGACGCCGGTGATGAAGTCCTTGCGCTTGAGCTCCTCGGCCATCGGGTGCTCGGCGTCGTAGCCCTTGGGCACGCGCTTGAGCTGCTCGCCGTCGAGCGTGAGGCCGGCGACCGCGCGCTTCCACGCCGCCGACTTCTCGGCGATGGCGTCGCGGATGCGGCCGAGCGCGGGCGGCTCGGGGTGCCACACGCCGGCGCCCATCATGCCGTCCTCGGACGAGAGGCGTAGGTAGAAGCCGGGCGCCGAGCCGTCGCAGCGCGCGTGCGGAAAGTGCGCCGCCGCGTGCGTCTTGTACGGGCTCTTGTCGGTGGAGAAGCGCACGTCGCGGTGGATGCGGAACAGCGAGCCGCCGACCGGCTTCGGATCGACGTCGAAGTGCGGGCTCACCTTGCGCAGCTTGGGCTGGAGCGCGGCGATGAAGCGCAGGAACGGATCGCGCACGTCGGCGAGGTAGCGCGCCTTGTTGGCTTCGAACCAGGGACGGGCGTTGTGGCGCTCGAGGTCGGCGAAGAACTCGAACAGCGCGGGCGTGAACCAGCTCGTGGTCGGCATTTGGGCCGAGCATACCTCAGCCGGCGAGGCGCGCGATCGCGGCGGCGAGCTCCTCGCGCACGGCGCCGTCCTCCTCGACGGAGCGGCGCCGTTCGAGCAGCGCGCGCGCACGCGTGTCACACGCCGGCTCGCGCCGGCCGATCTCGCCGATCGCCCACGCCACGTGCGCGCGCACCAGCGGCGACTTCTCGTCGAGCGCGCGGTCGAGCGCCTCGAGCTCCGCCGCGCCGCCGACGTTGCCGAGCGCCACCGCGACGTTCCGCAGGAGCTGCGCGCGGTGGACGCGGCGGAGCGCGCTGCGCTGGTTCCACTTGCGAAACTGCGCCGCGCCCAGGCCGAGCAGCCGCACGAGCGACGGGCGCGCGTAGCCGGGACGCGGCGCCAGCTCGGGCGCGCCGTCGCGGGCGCTGGCGTTGAACGGACAGACCTCCTGGCACACGTCGCAGCCGAACACCCGATCGCCGACGAGCGCGCGCAGCTCGCGCGGGATCGCGCCGGTGGCTTCGATGGTCAGGTACGAGATGCAGCGGCGCGCGTCGAGCGTGTACGCGTCGACGAACGCGCCGGTCGGGCACGCGTCGAGGCACGCGCGGCACTCGCCACAGCGCGGCGCGATCGGCGGAGGACCGGGCGCGCACTCGACGGCGGTGAGCAGCTCGCCGAGCACCACGTAGCTGCCGGCGCCGGGCGCGATCAGCATCGTGTTCTTGGCGATGAAGCCGACGCCGCCGGCCTGCGCGCCTTCCCGCTCGAGCACGGGCGCGGTGTCGACGAACGGCTGATACGCGACGGTTTGACCGAGCGCTTCGGCGGCGCCGCGGGCGAGCGCGCGCAGCTTCTCCTTGAGCACGAGGTGGTAGTCGGCGCCGCGCGCGTAGCGGGCGATGGCGCCGCGCGGGCCTTTGGCCAGGCGATCGGCGGGGACGTCGGCGGGATCGGCGTGCGCGTACGAGAGCGCGACCGTCACCAGCGTGCGCGCGCCGGCGAGCAGCGCCGACGGATCGCGCCGCGCGTCGGCGTCGCGCGCGAGGTACGCCATCTCGCCGGCGTAGCCGCGCGCGAGCCAGTCGCGATACACCGCGTGACGCTCGAACGGCGCCACGGGCGTGAAGCCGATGCGGGTGAAGCCGAGCGCGCGCGCGCGATCGCGAAACAGCTCGGCTGCTCCCTGAGGGTCCATTTCTCGACGGGGATGATACGCGGTTCGCGAAGGCGGGCTAGCGCTTGGAGACGACGCCGGTGAGATCTTCGGCGGCGCTCGGCGGCGGCTCGGCGGGGAGGATCGGCACCGCGCGGCCCTGGCGGTACATCATCGCCAGGTTGTAGCAGCCCGCGGCGTTGCCGCGATCGCACGCGTCGCGGAACAGCGCGGCGGCGCGCGCGTCGTCCTGCCCGACGCCGCGTCCCGAGGCGATCATGAAGCCGAGGTTGTCGCAGCCGGCGAGCGCGCCGGCGGTGCACGCGCGCTGGTACAGCTCGACGGCGCGCGCGTCGTCGCGATCGACGCCGCGGCCAGCGGCGATCATCAAGCCGAGGTTGGCGCAGCTCTCGGCGAGGCCCGCGTCGCACGCGACTTGATAGAACATGACCGCCTTGCCGTCGTCGGCCTCGACGCCGCGCCCCTGCGCGAACATGAAGCCGAGGTTGTAGCAGCCCTGCTCGCTCGCGCCGGCGCACGCGCGCCCGAACAGCGCGGCGGCGCGGCGATCCGACTGGCGCACGCCCTGGCCGCGCGCGTACAGGCCGCCGAGGTTCGAGCAGCCGTCGGCGACGCCGCCTTCGCACGCGCGCTCGTACATGGCGGCGGCCTTGCCGAAGTTGCGCCGCACGCCGCGGCCGTGCGCGTAGGCGAGCCCGAGCTGCAGGCACGCGTGCGGATCGCCGCCGTCGCAGCCGCGCTTGAACTGCGCCGTGGCGTGGTCGAGCTCTTCGGCGCCGAGCGAGAGCGCGGGCTCGAGCGACGCCGCGGGCGCGTGGCAGCCGGTGACTCCGACGAGCGAGAGCGCGAAGGCGAGCGACACGAGACGCATGGACACCTCCGAAGGTCAGTGAGGCAGGCGACTGCCCGGTTTCAGCATATCATGCCCGCGCATGCGTTCGCTCGCGCTCGTGACGATCTCGTTCGTGCTGGTCCTCGGAGGCGCATGTCGGTCTACGCCCACCTTGACGCTCGAGCTGTCGGGCGACTCGGCGGATCACGCGGCCGAGGTGGAGCGGCTGCTGGCGATGGCGCAGGTGGCGCACCGGGCGCCCGACGTGCGCGCGCGGCGCATCACCGTCGAGCTGGACCGGCAGATCGATCCCGGCCATCGGCGGTTGATCGAGCGCGCGCTCGAGCGGCTCAAGGCGCTTCGACCGGTCGGCGCGCGTCCCGGTTTCTCGACGGTGAGCGGCGCCACCGTGCAGCTCTCGCGCGGCACATTCGAGTTTCAAGCGCCGCGCGATTGGCCGGGGAAGACCGCGCGCTGCATCTGGCAGGCGCCGTTGGTTCCAGCCGGCGCGGGCGCGGTGAGCGCGAACGACCACGCGTACGACGCGCTGGCCGCGCGTTTGCGCCGCGAGACGAACGATCGCGTCACGCTGATCCTCGTCGAGGCGGGCAAGGACGCGTCGGGTTCGCCACCGGCGCGCTTCGAGGGGTTGGCGGCGAACGGCGAGCCGTATCGCTTCGAGTTCGGCGAGTGCGGGCCGGCGGTGTTGCAGCTCGGCGACGACGACGTGTATCGCGCGCTGGCGTTTCCGTCGTTGAGCGGGCGCGTCGCGTCGTTCGCCGTCGAGTGGCGCTGACGCGGCGTTGACGTTTTGAGCGCCGTCGGGTAACCACTGCCGCCATGCTGCTCCCGCTCGCCACCCGCAAGTCGCGCCGCGTGCTCCGCCGCGCCGACGTCACGCCCGCCGAGTGGAGCGACTGGCGCTGGCAACTGCGGCACCGGCTCGAGACCGTCGAGGAGCTTTCGCAGTTCGTCGAGCTGACCGACGACGAGCGGCGCGGCATGCAGCTCGCGCCCGCGCTGTTCCGCGTCGGCATCACGCCGTACTACGCCGAGCTGATGGATCGCGCGCACCCGCGCTGCCCGGTGCGCCTGCAGGTGGTGCCGACGGCGGCGGAGGCGGAGGTGGCGCCGGGCGAGTACGTCGATCCGCTCGGCGAGGACGCGCTCACGCCCGAGGACGCGCCGTGCATCGTGCACCGCTATCCCGATCGCGTGCTGTTCCTCGCGCTCGATCGCTGCGCGATCTACTGCCGCCACTGCAACCGGCGGCGGCTGGTCGGGCAGGAGTCGGGCATCGTCGCGCGCGCCGAGCTGGAGGCCGGGCTCGACTACATCCGCCGCACGCCGGCGATCAAAGACGTGCTGGTGTCGGGCGGCGATCCGCTGACGCTCTCGACGGAGAAGCTGGCGTGGCTGCTCGGCGAGCTGCGCGCCATCGAGCACGTCGACATCCTGCGCATCGGGACGCGCGTGCCGGTGTGCCTGCCGATGCGCGTCGACGACGAGCTGTGCGCGGCGCTCAAACGTTTTCATCCGCTCTACATCAACACGCACTTCAACCACCCGAAGGAGATCACCGACGAGGCGCGCGCCGCGTGCGCGAAGCTGGCCGACGCCGGGATTCCGCTCGGCAACCAGACAGTGCTCCTACGCCGCGTGAACTCGGACGCGCGCGTGATCGAGAAGCTCAATCGCGAGCTGCTCAAGATGCGCGTCAAGCCGTACTACCTGTTTCAGGGCGACCCGGTGACCGGCACCGATCACCTGCGCACGCCCGTCGGCGCGGGCATCGAGATCATGGAGCACCTGCGCGGGCGCATCACGGGGCTCGGCATTCCGCACCTGGTGATCGACGCGCCGGGCGGCGGCGGAAAGATTCCCATCGGGCCCAACTACGTGCTCGGCGCCGGCGCGAGCGAGTGGACGCTGCGCACGTGGCGCAATCAAACCGTCAAGTACGTCGAGCCCGCCGAGCGCGACTGCGCGTGCGACTATCCGCTCGAGTAGCGCCATGTGGCCGCCGCCGCGCGCGAAGCAGATCGTCGTCGGGGACTGCGCGGCGGACCCGCCGCTCGGCGCGACCGGTCGGGCGCTGGCGACGGCGCGCGCCGAGGACGTGGTCTACGGGCTGGGCGCGATCGCGCTCGCGCTCGGCGTGAAGCGGCTGGCGCTGCGCGTGCGCCACGACGACGCGCGCGCGGCGCTCGAGCGCGAGATCGCGCGGCGCGAGGCGCGCGTGCAGCTGCGCGTGCTCGCCGACGCGTGGCCGCCGCCCGGCGGCGAGGAGGTGGTGCCGGCGAGCGAGCTGGTGCGCGCGGCCGAGCGGGCGCGCGGCGTCGAGCCGCGCACGTACGTGACCATCGCCGGCGCGGTGCGCGCGCCGCAGGTCGCCGGCGCGCGCGCGGGCTCGACGGTGGAGGAGCTGGTGGCGCTGGCCGGCGGCGCGCTCGCCGACGACTGGGTGGCGGTGGCGGGCGGCGCGCCGTCGGGAACGCTGGCGCCGCGCGACGCGGTGGTCGAGGACCCGCTGCTGCTGATCCTGCCGGCGTCGCACGAGGTGGTGCGGCGGCTGCGCACGCCGATCGCCGATTGGCTCCAGCGCGCCGCCTCCGCGTGCGAAGGCTGCCGCCTGTGCTCGGAGGCGTGCCCCGCGCCGCTCGAGCCGCACCAGATCTTGTGGACGCTGGCGACGCTGCGCGAGGACGGCGTCGATCTCGCGCGCGCGCTCGCGTGCACCGGCTGCGGCCTGTGCGACGCGGTCTGTCCGTCGGTGCTGTCGCCGCGCGCGCTCACCGTCGCGGTGCGCGACCGCCTGCGCGCCGCCGGCGCGAACGGAAACGCGGCGCGCGCGAACCGGAGCGCCGTCGAGAAACCGGGCGGCCTCGACGTCGCGCTGCTCACGCTGCGGCTCGGCCTGGCCCCGTTCGCCGCGCCGCCGGCGATCCGCGTCTGAGCGCGCGTCCGCTCAGCAGCCGTTGCCGCCGGCGTCGGCGCAGATGAGCGCCGCCGTGCGCGCGACGCCGAAGATGCGCGCGTCGTCGATCAGGCCGTCGAGGTCGTCGTTGTTCGGGCTGTTCGACCCGATGCACAACCCGTTCGGCTGATTGGTGGCGATGGCGCCCGAGTTGGCGTGGGTCGCGATCTCGACGCCGTCGTAGTAGAGGCGCATCACCGCCAGGTCGTAGGTGCACGCGACGTGGTGCCACGCGCCGGTGACGATCTGGTTGTTGTTGCTCTGCACCGTCGCGCCGGCCGTCGAGCAGAGCAGCACGCCGGGGTTGTAGACGAACAGGCCGTACTGGCCGTCCTCGTCGGCGAACCCGGCGCGCGCGCCTCCGCCCGGCAGCGCGGTCGGCTTGATCCACATCTCGATCGTCAGCTGCGAGACGTCGAACGTCACGTTGTGCGCCACGTGCGCCAGCGCGCCGGTGTTCATCGAGAGCGCGCCGCCCGCGTGGCCCATCGGCGACAGCACCGCGCCGCCCGAGAGCGCGAGGTCGTTGTGGTTGGCGGTGCCGTCGTGCGCGGTCGTCGAGGCGACGCCGTCTTCGAACTGGTAGCACGCCACCACGTTGGGCTCGCCGCAGAACGGCACCAGCAGATCGGGCTGCGTCGCGAGATCGGGCAGCGGCAGCGCGAGATCGGGCAGCGGCAGCGCGAGATCGGCCGGCGCGGTCGCGAGATCGAATGGCGCGCCGGCGAGATCGAATGGCGCGCCGGCGAGATCGAACGGCACGCCGGCGAGATCGTCGGCGGCCGCGAAGTCGGGCGCCGCGCCCGAGGCGTCGAGCGGCACGCCGGTGACCTCGAAGAAGCAGCCGCTCAGCGACACGCCCAGGAGACACGCGAGCGCACGGATCGGCACGTCCGTATTGTATCAGTCATCGCTCGGTCTCGCGATGTGGGCCTGCTTGCGCGCGATCGTGCATTTCCTTCGCGCGCGCGATCACGGGCGCGAGCCCGTCGGTGGTGGCGAAGTCGCCGAGGCGCGCGACCTCGACCCAGCGGGCGTCGGCGCAGTCGGAGCCGGCGCGCAGCGTGCCGCGCGGCCGCGTGCCGAGCAGATCCAGGATCACGTAGTGGTACTCGATGCGCCCGTCACCCGCGCGCAGCACGCGATCGAGCACCTCGACGATCGGCCCCAGCTCGCACTGAAGGCCGGTCTCCTCCGCCAGCTCGCGCGCGGCCGCCTCCTCGAGCGTCTCGCCCAGCTCCACCTTGCCGCCCGGCACCGTCCACTTGCCCACCGACGGCGGCGTGGCGCGCTGGACCAGGAGCACGCGATCCCCGTCGAGCAGCAGCACGCCCACCGCCACCACCGGCCGCTCGGGAAAGCGCGACGGCGCCGCCATCACCCGTACGATTCGCGCTTGATGCTCTTGTCGGGCACGCCGAGCGTCTCGAGCGCCGCCAGCACCGTCTCGAGGAACCGCGGCTCGGGCTCGATGCCCTTCTCGCGCGCCGCCGCGCGCTCGAACGGGCCGATCGCCGGGCCGCACGCGTAGACCACGCACGACGACGGATCGGGGATCACGTCGCGCAGGAGCGCGGTGTCGATGCGCCCCTTGCGCACGTGCGGCCCATACGCCTCCGGATTGCCGACGCGCGTGAGCGTGTGCACCAGCTTCAGCCGATCGGGATTCTCCAGCGCCAGCCGATTCAGGTCGTCGCGGAAGATGATGTCCTCCCACGTCTTGTTCGAGTACACGAACGTGTGGCGCAGCTTCGGATGATTGGCGAGCGCGTGCTTGAGCATGGAAAAATTCGGCACGCTCCCCGAGCCGGCGCACACGTGCACCAGGTGATCGGTGCGCGACTCGATGTCGTCGGGCAGCGTGTACGGCCCGGTGAAGCCGGTGATGTTGAGGCGCATGCCGCGCGTGGTGCGCTTGACCAGCATCGGCGAGAGCAGCGGCGGATATTTGGTCACGCCCGAGACGTAGCGCTCCTCCTTGACCGTCACCGCGAGGTAGCGCTCGTGCGGCGCCGACGCCATCGAGTAGGCGCGCGGCGGCTCCTTCTTGCCCTTGACGTCCTCGAAGAACGCGATGAAGCGCGCGAGCGATTCGAACTGGTGCGGATCGATGGTGAGAAAGTGGCCGGCCTTGTAGTCGAGGCGATCGTTGCCGGTGAACAGCACCAGCGTGGCGGTGTCGGGCGTCTCGACGATCACGTCGGCGACCATCACCTCCATCTCCTTGATGCGCTTGCGCGGCGAGGTCACCGGATCGATCGCGGGATCGGGAGGGCTCATCGTTTGCGCTTTCCGGCCGCCGCGTCGGCGAGCTTGAGCGAGAGCGCCACGCCGTCGCGCAGCGGGATGATCGTCGTCAGCAGATCGGGCGCGCTGAACGCGTCCTCGTCGTACTTCACCACGCCGCGCGTGTCGGCGTCGCGCTTCGACTCGGGGAGCGTCACCTTGCCCGACCACAGCACGTTGTCGGTGATGATGTAGCCGCCGGCGCGCACGCGCGAGCGCGCCAACTCGAGCGCGTCGGGATAGCCGTGCTTGTCGATGTCGATGAACACCACGTCGAACGGGCCGGGATATTTCTTCAGCACCGCCACCGCGTCGCCGACCTCGAACGTCACGCGCGCGCCCAGCCCGGCGCGGCCGAGATAGTCTTTCGCGTCGGCCGATTTTTTGGCGTCGCCGTCGGTGTGCACCACGCGCCCGCCCTCGCCGACCGCCTGCGCGAACCAGTACGTCGAGTAGCCGAACCCCGAGCCCAGCTCGAACACGTCGCGCGCGCCGATGGAGAGCGCCACCTGCTTGCACAGCCGGCCGACCAGCGGCCCGATGATCGGGAAGCGCTGCTGCTCGGCGCGCTTCTCCATCTCGAGCAGCACCGGGTCGCGCGACTTCTGGTGGTCGTGCAGAAATTTTTCGATCGACTCGTCGACGATGCTCATCGTCTCGTCAAACCTTTCCCGCCGACGGGCAGTCGGCGACGAGCGCGCAGCCGGCGCAGTTCGGAGAGCGCGCGAAGCAGACGCGCCGCCCGTGCCAGATGAGCTGATGGCCGAGCTGCGTCCATTTTTCGCGAGGGAGCTTCTTGCACAGATCGCGCTCGACCTTGACCGGGTCGGTCTCGCGCGAGAGGCGCAGCCGGTACGCCAGCCGGCCGATGTGCGTGTCGACGACGAAGCCCTCGTTCATCCCGAACGCGGTGCCGAGGATGACGTTGGCGGTCTTGCGCGCGACGCCGGGCAGCGTGAGCAGCTCGTCCATGGTGCGCGGCACCTCGCCGTCGAACTCCTCCATTAATAAGCGCGCGGCGCCGAGGATGCTCTTGGTCTTGTTGCGGTAGAAGCCGGTCGACTTGATCAGCGACTCGAGCTCGGCGGGATCGGCCGACGCCATCGCCGCGGCGTCGGGAAAGCGCGCGAACAGCGACGGCGTGACCAGGTTCACGCGCTTGTCGGTGCACTGCGCCGAGAGGATCACGGCGACCAGCAGTTGAAACGGCGAGCCGTAGTCGAGCTCGCAGTGCGCCTTCGGATACAGATCTTCGAGGCCGGAGATCAACCGGGCGATGCGCTGGTTCTCGTCGGGCTTGGCGCGTTTCTTCGTCTTGAGGGCGGCGGGCTTGAGCCGAGCTGCGCGCGGCATGATTCGTACCTTAGCACGCTGGCGCGGCGCTCAAGGCGCGCTTTTCGGCGCGTCGGTGGTGCGCGCGTGGACCAGGCCGAGGCGCTGGCGGGCGACGAACGCGGCGCCGAGCGGAGCCGCCTGGTCCTTGAGCTGCGTCGGCACGATGCGCACGTGATCGGCGTCCCGCTCGACGAGAAAGCGCTCGCGCGCGCCGGCGCGGATCGGCGTGACGAAATCTTCGCCCAGCCGCTCGGCGATGCCGCCGCCGATCACCACCACCTCCGGATCGAGCGCGTTGACCAGGTTGCCGACCAGCAGGCCCAGGTGGAATTGCGCGCGCGCCATCACCTTGCGCATGACCTTGTCGCCGTCGGCGAGCGCGCGCGCGATCACGCTCGACGTGAGGCGCGGGCGATTTTCCTTGGCCATGAGCTTGAGCACCTTCGACTTGCGGCCGCGCTTGACGAGCGCGCGCACGTCGCGCTCGATCGACGTGCGGCTGGCCAGCGCCTCGGCGCAGCCGATGCGGCCGCACGGGCAGCGCGGCCCCGACGGATCGAGGCACATGTGGCCGATCTCGCCGGCCGCGCCGCGCGCGCCGAGGTGCAGGCGCCCGCCGACCACCACGCCGCCGCCGATGCCGGTGCCGACGAACACGCCGACCATGGTCTGCGCGCCGCGCCCGACGCCGTAGGCGAACTCGCCGAGCACCGCCACGCGCACGTCGTTGTCGAGGAACACGCGCACGCCGCCGAGCGCCGCCGACAGCTCGGGCCCGAGCGGCACGTGCTCCCAGCCGAGGTTGGGCGCGCGATCGACGATGCCGGTGTGCGCGTCGACGCCGCCCGGCACGCCGACGCAGACCGCCTGCACGTCGGCCAGAGGATGGCTCGACGCCTTGACCGCGTCGCGCACGATCTTGGCGATGCGCTCGATCACCGCGCCCGCGCCCTCGTCGGGCAGCGTCTTGCAGCGCGCCTCGCCGAGCACGCGGCCGTGCTCGTCGACCGCCGCCGCGTGCATCTTGGTGCCGCCGAGATCGACCCCCACCACGAGCCCGGTGCCGTTCTTCATGCGGCCATCGTACACCGCGCGGCGCGCGGTTACAGCGCGCTGTTCGGCACGTAGCCTTCGTTGCCCTCGGCGTCGCGCACGCGCGAGTAGTCGCCCTGCCGCTCGAGCACGCGCACTTTGGTCGAGCGCTTGGTCGACACCGACTCGCCGCCGGCGCCCGAGACCGCCGCCGCCGTCGGCGCCGGCGCGGCCTGCATGGTCACCTCGCGGCGCGGCGCCACGTTGTACAGGCCGTCGAGCCGCGACTGGTCGGCGCGCTTCTCGGCGACCACGTTCGAGCTGAGCTGCTCGAACGCCTGTCCCGCCGCCGCGACCTCCGGCCGCTGCCCCGGCTGCGTGAAGAAGTGCCCGGTCACGTGGATCACCTGCCCGTCGCCGACGCGGAAGCGCACGCCGAGCACCCCATCAGATGACCCGGCGTAGCGGGCGGCCACCTGCTTAGAGCTCATCAGCGTCTCGACGCGCTGCTTGTCGACGACGTCGAACAGATAACCGCCGCCCGCGAGCTGCCAGCGCGGATGCCCCTGCCCGCCGCCGATGTGCTTGAGCAGCCCGCGCTCGCCCGAGACCTGCATCGGGAAGATCTCCTCCGTCGAGGTCTTGCCGTTCCAGCGCACGAAGCCGGGGAACGCGCTTTCCAAAAGATAGTGAACCGCGTGATCGGTGGTGTAGAGGAACCCGCCCGCCATGACGAAGCGGCGCACGCGCTCGCGCGCGGCCTCGGACATCTCGCCGGTGCAGTTGACCATCAACACCTGCTGCCCGTGCAGCGGCAGCTGCGGCAGCTCGTCGGGCGCGACCACCACGAACTTGATCTGCGCGCGCTTGAGCACCTGCTCCATGTGATCGGCCGAGCCGGTGACCACCACCACCTCCGCCTGGCGCAGCCGCTCGGCGCGCGCGGCGGCCGACTCGGGGTGCTGAGCGCCCGCGCTTCCGGCGACGGCGGTGACGAGGGCGAGGGCGACGGCGGCGATGCGCATGAGCGGGCCTCCTGCCCCTTCAACGCGCGGGGCGGTTTCACGATCTAGTACGCTCGGGCGCCGCGCCGACTTCTCGACACGCCGTCGGCCGCTCATTACAGTCGCGAGATGGCCTCGTCCAAGATCCGCCACGAGCTGCGCCGCGCGCGCGACGCCGTCGAGCTGGCGCTGTTCACCGGCGCGCCCGCGGCCGGCGACGAGGTGCGGCGCGCGCTCGCGAAGCTGGCGGCGGAGAACGGCTCGGCTGAAACCGCGCGGATCGACGAATTGGCGCGTCTCGCCGAGGGCCGCGGCGATCGCGCCGCGTACCGCGATCGGTTCGGCGTGGCCGGCGTGCGCCGCTTCGAGACCGCCGGCGGCGCGGCCATCTACCTGCTCGCCGTCGAGACCTTCCCCGATCACGTCAACAACATCTACCTCGTGCGCGATCACGGCCGCGTCACGCTCTACGACTGCGGCTCGCAGACGCCCTCGACGCAGGAGGAGCTGCGCCGCGCCGCGCTGATCCTGAAGCAGGTGTTCGCCGAGCGCGCCGGGTTCGACGACGTGAGCGACGTGGTGATCAGCCACGCGCACATCGATCACTTCGGCGGCGTCGGCGCGTGGCACGGGCGCGCGCGCATCTGGGCGCACGAGTTCGACGCGCGCGTGGTGTCGCGCTTCGAGGAGCGCATCGTCACCGTCGCCATGCAGCTGCGCGTGTTCCTCGAGCGCGCGGGGCTCGACGCGCCGACGCGCGCCGAGCTCGAGCAGATGTACGTGTTCACCAAGCAGCTCTTCATCTCGGTGCCGGTGGATCGCGCGATCGCCGACGGCGCGGAGGTGAACGGTTTTCCGGTGCACCACGCGCCGGGCCACTGCCCGGGGCAGATCTGTTTGCAGGTGCACAACGTGCTGCTCACCGCCGATCACGTGCTGCCGCGCATCACGCCGCACCAGTCGCCCGAGAGCATCACGCCGTGGACCGGGCTCGATCACTACCTCTTGTCGCTGGAGAAATTTCGCCGCATCGGCGGCGTCGACCTGGCGCTGCCGGGACACGAGGAGCCGATCCCGCGGCTGGCCCAGCGCATCGTCGAGATCGAGACGTTCCACCGCGCGCGCCTGGAGAAAGTTCGCGCGCTGTGCGCCGAGCCGAAGACGATCGCCGAGCTGGCGGAGGCCCTGTTCGGCGAGCAGCGCGGCTACGGGCGGCTGCTGGCGCTCGAGGAGGCGGCGGCGCACGCGGAGTACCTCGCCCGTCGCGGCGCGCTGGAAATGGCGAACCTCGAGGAAATGATGCACGCTGCGAATCCGGTGGTTCGATACCGCGCGGCGCGGGTTCAGCTATCCTAAGGAGGATGAGCGTGGAAGAGGAGGGGGCCGTCGAGATTCCCATCGACGGGGTGCTGGACCTGCACACCTTCGCGCCGCGCGAGGTGAAGCGCCTGGTGGTCGACTACCTCGACGAGTGCGCCGCGCGCGGCATCGAGGAGGTGCGCGTGATCCACGGCAAGGGCACCGGCGCGCTCCGGCGCACCGTGCACTCGGTGCTGGAGAAGCACCCGCTGGTGGTCGCGTTCCGCCTCGCCGGCGAAGGCGAAGGCGGCTGGGGCGCCACGCTGGTCACGCTGCGCCCGCCGCGCCGGGCGTGAGAGGGAGCTGCTGATGGACCTGTTCCTCATCCGCCACACCAAGGCGGCCGACGGCGCGCTCTACGGCGACGACGTCGAGCGGCCGCTCACCCACGACGGCCGCCGCGCCGCGCTCGACGTCGGCGAGTCGCTGGCGCGCCACGGCGTCAAGCTCGACGTTATCTGGTCGAGCCCGCTGGTGCGCGCCGTCGAGACCGCCGAGCTGGTGGCGGTGAGCGTCGGCTACACCGGCGGGCTGGAGATCGCGCGCGCGCTCGCGCCCGAGGGGCGCCCGTCGGAGATCCTCGGCATGGTGCTCGAGCAGGAGCAGCGCGAGCGGGTGGCGCTGGTGGGCCACGAGCCGTCGATGGGAAATCTCTTGTCGGCGCTGATCGGCCGCCCCGGCCTCAGCCTGTCGAAGGGCGCGGTGGTGCGCCTGCGCTACGAGGCGCACAAAAAAGCGCAGGTGGTGTGGATGATGAAACCGAAGCAGCTCGATCCGTCGCCGTCGCTCGACGGGCTCTAGCCCCGTCTACGACGCCTGCCAGCGCGCGATGATCTCGGGGTGGAAGCGATCGTCCTCGTCGTGCATGCGCTGCCATAAGACGCCGAGGATCTCGCGCGTGTGCTCGACGAACGCCGCCGCGTCGCCGGCGATCGCCTGCGCGCTCGGCCAGCGCTCGCGGTACGCGTCGTAGCGCCGCTCCAGCTCCGCCCGCTCGTCGAGGAACGTGCGCGCCAGCTCGCGCAGCGACGGGTCGCGATGCTGCAGCAAGCTCGGGTAGAAGCTGCGATCCTCCATCGACAGGTGCACGCGCAGGATGCCGGTGAGCGTCGACAGGCACTTGTACGCCTCGGGCGCGCCCGCCTGGAGCCGCCCGGGATCGAGCCACCCGAACATCCGCGTCGCCGCCTTGACCAGCTCGCGATGCTGCCGCGAAAGATTCTCGATCACGTTGCGCACGAGGGAAATACGAGCGACGCGGGGCGCCGGATCGCTTACTCTGGGTGCATGCGCTTTGCCTACATCCTGGCCGCGGTGGCGCTGTGCGCGCTCGCCGGCGGCTGCGGCGACGACGACTACGGCGCCGACGGCCCGTCGGTGAGCTACGACTTCAGCGCGACGGTCAACGCCGACCTCAGCCCCGATCTCACGCCGGTCGATCTCGCGACGGACTGATGGTACGTTCGCGCCCTCTCACTGGAGGGTTGCGATGCGGTTCGAGCGGGAGTTGGTGTGCCGTCGCTGCGCCGGCGCGGCCGCGGGTGACGCGCTGCCGTTTGCGCTGCCGGGCTCGCACGCGGTGTTCGCGCCCGATCGCGTGTGCCGGGTGCGCCACGTCAAGGTGGAGGTGGCGCTCGACTTCGAGCGGCGCCGCGTCGAGGGCGTGTGCACGCAGCTGCTCACGGTGCTCAACGACGGCGCGACGCGCCTGGTGCTCGACGCGGTGGAGATGACCATCCACGCGGTCACGCTCGCCGACGGCGGCGCGCTCGAGCACGACTACGACGGCAAGCGCGTGGTGATCGATCTCGGCGAGCGCGCGCAGGGCGACGAGCTGGAGCTGATCGTGCGCTACGCGTGCGAGCCGCGCCGCGGCCTCTACTTCATCCACCCCGACGACGCGTACCCCGAGCGCCCGCTCCAGGTGTGGTCGCAGGGCCAGGACGAGGACAACCGCTACTGGTTCCCCTGCTTCGATCATCCGCACGAAAAATCTTCGAGCGAGGTGATCGCCACGGTGCCCGAGCGCATGATGGCGCTGTCGAACGGCTCGCTCGTCGAGGATTCGCGCGACGCCGCCGCGAAGACACGCACGTTCCACTATCGCCACGAGCTGCCGCACTCGAGCTACCTGATCACGCTGGTGGCCGGCGAGTACGCGGTGGTGCGCGACAAGTTCGAAGACGTCGACGTGGTCTACTACGTCACGCCCGGCCGCGAGGCCGACGCGCCGCGCACCTTCGCCAACACACCGGCGATGATGAAGCTGTTCTCCGAGCTGACCGGCGAAAAATATCCCTACCCGCGCTACAGCCAGATCACGGTCGCCGAGTTCATCTTCGGCGGCATGGAGAACACCAGCGCCACCACGCTCACCGATCAGACGCTGCACGACGAGCGCGCGCACCTCGATTTCTCGTCGGAGCCGCTGATCTCGCACGAGCTGGCGCACCAGTGGTTCGGCGATCTCTTGACGTGCCGCGACTGGTCGCAGGGCTGGCTCAACGAAGGCTTCGCGACCTACTTCGAGATCATCTGGAAGGAGCACTCGAAGGATCGCGACGAGGCCGACTACGATCGCCTGCTCGACATGGAGGCGTACCTCGACGAGGATCGCTCGCGCTACCGCCGCTCGATCGTCACCAACGTCTACCACGAGCCGATCGACGTCTTCGATCGCCACCTGTACGAGAAGGGCGGCTGCGTGCTGCACATGCTGCGCACCGAGCTCGGCGACGCGCGCTTCTGGAAGGCGATCCGCCACTACGTGCAGAAGCACCGCGGCGGCAGCGTCGAGACCCGCGACCTGGCGCGCGCCGTCGACGAGGCGACCGGGTGGAACGCCGACCGCTTCTTCGAGCAGTGGGTGTTCCGCGCCGGACATCCGGAGCTCGAGATCGAGCACGCGTGGGACGACGAGCACAAGCTCGCGCGCGTGTCGGTGAAGCAGAAGCAGGAAGTGAAAGATCAGACGCCGCTGTTCTTCCTGCCGCTCACGGTGCGCTACGTGGTCGACGGCGCGGCGCGCGACGTGAAGATGACGGTGAGCGAGGCGCAGCAGACGTTCCTGGTGCCGCTCGACGGGAAACCGGCGCAGGCGATCGTCGATCCGGGAAATAATTTTTTGAAGACGCTCGAGGAGAAGAAGCCGGACGAGTGGGTGCGCGCCGAGCTCGGAGGCGCCGAGCGCGCGATCGATCGCGTGCGCGCGGCGCGGGCGCTCGGCAAGGCGGGCGATCCGACGGCGATCCCGGCGCTCACCGCCGCGCTCGGCAAGGACTCGTTCTGGGCGGTGCGCGGCGAGGCGGCGCTGGCGCTCGGCGAGATCCGCACCGACGGCGCGCGCGACGCGATCGCCGCCGCGCTGCCGCACGAGGCGCACCCGAAGGCGCGGCGCCAATTGGTGCGCGCGCTCGGCCGCTTCCGGCACGACGAGCGCGCCGCCGACGCCATCGGGCGCGTGCTCGAGCGCGACGCCAGCTACTTCGTCGAGGCGGAGAGCGCGCTCGCGCTCGCCAAGACGCGCTCGCCGCGCGCGTTCGAGGCGCTGCGCGCGGCGATGGCGCGGCCGTCGTACCTCGACGTGATCGAGTCGCAGAGCCTGGCCGGCCTCGCCGAGCTGCGCGACGAGCGCGCCGTCGACATCGCGCTCGAGGCGTGCGTCTACGGCAAACCGGTGGTCGGGCGCCGCTCGGCGATCGCCGCGCTCGGACAATTGGGCGGCGAGTTCGCTTCGCGCAAACGGCCGATCCTCGAACGTTTGACCGAGCTATTGGAGGATCCCGATTTTCGCGCCCGCATCGCCGCGGTCGAGGCGCTGCGCGTGCTCGGCGATCGCGACGCGGTGGGCGCGCTCAAACGCGCCGAGCGCCGCGACCTCGACGGCCGCGTGCGCCGCCGCTCGCGCGAGGTCGCCAAGATGCTCTCCGAGCACGGCGGCGCCGAGGAGCAGGTCAAGTCGCTGCGCGACACCGTCGAGAAGTTGGAAGGCGAGAGCCGCGCGCTGAAGGAGCGCATCCTGCGGCTGGAAGCGAAGGCGGAGAAGACGGAGAAGCCGCATGACTGAGCCGCGCGTCTCGGGGCGCATGGCGCGCTCGTTCTTGCGCTACCTGCGCGAGCGCGTCGGCGAGGCGGCGTTCGACGCGGTGATGCGCTCGCACCCGGCGATCGGCGAGCCGGCGGCCGGCGACTGGATCGCGATCTCGACGTGGCAGCCGCTGATCGAAGACTTCGAGCGGCGCTTCGGCGATCCGGCGACGCTGCGCCTGGTGCGCGAGATGACGCGCTCGACGATGGCGGTGGCGATCTCCAAGGGCTGGTCGGCGTTCCTCTCGGGCGCGACGCCCGACTCGCTGCTGCAGCAGAGCGGCCGCTTCTGGAGCATGAGCTACGACGCGGGCAAGCTGGTGGTGGCGGCGCGCGGACCGAAGCGCGTGCTGTTCGCCGTCGAGGATTGGCCGTCGCCGCCGGCGTTCGTGGTGGCGTCGGTGGCCGAGGCGATCGCGGTGTTCCTGGCGCGCCTCGGCGAGCGCGAGCCGCGCGCGGTCGATCGCGTCACGGGCGGCCGCGCGGAGATCGAGCTGACCTGGTGAGGTTGAACATCAGCACGCCGCCGAGGTAGGCCGACGCGCCGAGCACCACCACGCCGAGCGCCGACAGCACCAGCGGCAGCTCGCGCGTCGACGGCGACGGCGGCAGGCGGTGGCGCGCGATCAGGCTGGCGGCGAACAGCGCCGCGGCCAGCGCGTTGAGCGCGGCGTGATAGCGGCCGAGCCGCCGCGCCGGGCTGCGCGGCTCGAGGCGCCGCAGAAAATCGCGCGCGCCCGTCGCCGCCGCGAACAGCGCCGCCACCAGCCCGCCCGCCAGGTTGAAGCGCGCCGCCTCCGCCATCGCCGGCCCGTAGCGCAGCGACAGCACGTCGAACACGAAGCTCATGCCCCACAGCGCGAGTGGAAATTGAACCAAGAGCGGGTGCAGCGCGGAGCGGGCCACGCGAACAGTGGATGCAAGCAAAGGCCCGTCGCTTGCTTTGTCGAGAGCCATGACCCACGGATCACGCAAGCATCGGAAACGCGGTTCTCGTCGCAGCACCGAGCCGGAGGCGACGCGCGTCGCCAAAGAGGTGCTCGCCCGGCCCAAGCGGCGCAAGGCGGTTCGCGCGCGGCGCGCGCAGCCGTCACACGGCTCCGGCCCGTCGACGCGCGCGGCCTCGCGCGAAGTGCCGCCCGTCGCGCAGCGCCCCAGCTTCATCCGCGGCATCTTCCGCATCGTCCGCAACCTCCTCGACCGCGGCTGAGCAAGAGCGGATAAACGCCAAGACGCCAAGACGCCAAAAAACTAAAAAGGTTTTCCTGGCGTCTTGGCGTTTAATCCGCCGCGCGCGCGACGGGGCGGCGTCCTCGGTGTAGCATCCACGGTCATGTTCGCCGTGCCTCGGCGGTTCGCGCGCGCCGCGATCGTGCTCGCGCTGGTGGTGCGCGCGGGCGGCGCGAGCGCCGGGCCCGGCACGCTCGATCGGCTCGCCGACACGCTGGTCGATCGCGCGCGCCCGTCGCTGGATCGGATCGCCACGCTCGACGTCGGAGTGGCGGTCTCCGCGCCGTGGCCGCGCCTCGCCGGCGATCTCTCGGAGCTGGTGTCGTCGCGGCTGCGCGCGCTCGGCGCCCGCTCGGTGGTGAAGGGCGGCGGCGACTCGGCGTGGGCGCGCGCGAACGGCCTCGAGCGCGTCGTGCGCATTACCGTCGACGCGCAAGGGCCGACGCTGCGCGCGAGCGGCGCGGTGGTGGCGCTCTCGGGCGGGCTGTGGTCCGACGAGAGCGAGACGCGCGCGCACCTGTACGCCGAGGCGCCGCTCGACGCCGAGCTCAAGGCGTACCTGCCCGGCCCGCTCCAGCCGCCCGGCGCGTGGCAGGCGCGCGGGCTTTTGGCCGGCGATCTCGACGTGCTGGCGCTCGACGTCGGCGACACCGACGGCGACGGCCGCGCCGAGATCGTCGCCGCGACGGCCAGCGAGCTGGTGGCGTTCGATCTCGTGGCCGACGCGTCGGGCGCGCGCCTGGTCGAACGCTGGCGCGCGCGCCTCGACGGCCGTCTCGCCGCGCAGCGCCCGCGCGCCGACGTCGCCACCGTCGCCGTCGAGGCCGGCGCGGTCTCGGCGCACGCGAGCCCATTCGCCGACGGCGTGCGCCGCGCGGGCAAGTCGGCCGAGCCGGCGCGCGGCTATCGCCTGCGCGGCGTCGGCACGTGCGAGCTGGAGCCCGGCGTCGACTGGTTCACGCCCGCCTCGTGCGGCGTCGCGGCCACCGAGCTGCCCGAGCGCTTCTGGACCGCCGCGTCGCTCAAGCGCGCCGACTCCTCGACGGCGATGGCGGCGATCGTCCCCGGCCCTGCGGGCGGCACGCTGTGGCTGCGGCTCGGCGCCGCGCCGCCGATCGCCGTCCGCGGCGTCGGCGCGCAGCTGGCGCTCGCCACGCTCGATCGCGGCGAGGTCGTCGTCACGTCCGATCCCGTCGAGCCGGGCGAGCCCGACGCGGTGGTGGTGCGCGCGCTCGCGCCGGCGGCGGCGGTCCTGCACCGCGTGGAGCGCCTGCCCGGCCAGGTGCGCGCGCTCGCCACTGGCGACGTCGACGGCGACGGGCAGCCCGAGCTGATCGCCGCCGTGCGCGACGACGCCGCGCGCAAGACCGAGCTCTGGATCATCCGATGAACGCCCGCGCCGCGCTCGCGCTCTCGCTCGCGTCATTCGCTTCGCTGGCGTCGTACGCGCCGCGCGCGCACGCCGAGACGCGCGCGGCGTACGGCGGGCAGGCGCTCGGCGCGCTCGCGTCGTCGGCGGTCGATCTCGATCCGCTGTCGCTCAATCCCGGCGACGGCGAGATCGCCGCGCTCCTCTTCGATTCCCCGTTTCGCGTTGATCCACTCGGCCGCTTGCGCCCGCAGCTCGCGCTCGCGCTCGACGTCGATCGCGCGACGCCGCTGCGCGCCCGCCTGCGCCTGCGCCCCGACGTGCGCTTCCACGACGGCACGCCGCTGCGCGCGAAGGACGTGGCCGCGTCGCTCGCGCGCGCGCTGCAGTCGCCCGCCGGCTGGATGCTCGCGCCCATCCGCGCCGCGCGCGCCGTCGCCGACGACGTGGTGGAGATCGATCTCGCGCGCCCCGCGCCCGATCTCGCGCTGCTGCTCTCGACGCCCGCCGCGCTGGTGACGCCCGGTGGCGCGCACCGCTCGATCGGCTCGGGCCCGTTCCGCCTCGACGCCGTCGACAACGGGCAGGTCCGGCTGTCCGCGCACGCGGCGTGCTTCGCCGGGCGGCCGTACCTCGACGGGCTCACCTTGCGCGCGTACGGCTCGCGTCCCGAGGAGGCGGGCGCGTGGGACGTCGGCGCGCTGCACGTCGCGCGGCACCTCGGCGCCGGCGTCGATCGCGCGGCGGTCGAGGGGCCGATGACGATCACCGAGTACCTGGCGATCGGGCGCGGCATCTCCGACGCGTTCGTCGCGCCGTTCGCGGCGGCGTTCGAGCTCGGCATCGATCGCGATCGGCTGCGGCGGTTGGCGGTGCGCGAGCGCGCGGTGCCGGCGCGATCGCCGGCGCCGCCCGCGCTCGGCGGAGCGAGCGGCGTGCCCGTGTACGATCCGGCCGCCGCGACGCGCGCGTTCGCCGACAAGGTGCCGGCCGAGGCGCGCAAGGTCTCGCTGGTCGTCGACAAGTCGCGGCTCGAGGATCGCGCGGTGGCCGATCGCATCCTCGCCGACCTGGCGCGCGTCGGCATCGAGGTGGCGATCGACCTCGCCGACGCGGCCAGCTATCAGCAGCGGCTGCAGTCGGGGCGCTACGAGTTGCTCCTCGGGGCGAGCGCGCCGCCGGCGCCCGACGGCGGGCTGGCCGAATTGGCGCTGGTGGCGGTGGCCGATCCGGCGATCGCGCGCGCCGCGCTGCTCCGCGCGCCGGCGGCGATCGGCGCGCAGGCGGCGCCGCGCGTCGTGCCGCTCTATCACCGCGCGCCGCGGCTGCACCACGCCGCCGAGCTGCGCGGCCTCGCCGTCGACGGCGCGGGCCGCGCGTCCTGGGCCGACGCGCACTGGCGCCGTTAACGCGGCGGGATCTCCTCGAGCGGATCGTACGCCAGCGCGAAGTCGATGCGCTCGCCGATCGGCGGATGATCGTAGAGCCAGAAGCGGATGAACGCGCCCGGCTCCGGATCGTCCAGGTCGATTTCGCCCATCACCTGAAACGCGTGCGCGGCGGCCGCCTGATAATCGCGCACCAATCCGCGGATGGCGCGCAAGCCGTAAACGTCGGCGGCGTGTTCCTGGTGCCGGCTGAATGCGCTCGATATCGGCGTGGCCGCAAAGCTGAATATTCCGAACACCAGGATCAACAGCGGCAGCGACGAGAGATCGGCCGCGTCGCGGATCTCCAATTTGGCGCCGAAACGCGCAATCGCCCAATTCACGCTGCGATATCCCAGGTACAAAGACGCGAGCAGCATGGCCAGCACGAAGGCGATGCCCTGCTGAATGTGCCCGAGCACGTAATGCCCGAGCTCGTGCCCGAAGACGAACATGATCTCGGCCGGGCTCAGCCTGGCAATGGTCGTGTCCCAGACGACGACGCGCTTGGTGGCGCCGAGGCCGTCGACGTAGGCATTGAGCGAGCGCGATTTTTCGCTGACCGTCAGCTCGAACATGCGCGTGGTCGGAATGTCGAAACCGCCGCGATTCACGACCTTCTCCAAATCGTCGGCGAGGTAGGCGTGTTTATCGGTGAGCGGGGCGAGCTTGAAAAACAGGGGCTCGATCACCAGCGGCGCGATGAGCTGCAGGAACAGGACGAGCGGGATCGCCGCCAGCCACGAATACAGCCACCAGCGACGAGGACTTCGCCGGATCAGCGCGTACAGCCCCCACGCGAGCGGCGTGCCGAGGCCGATCACCAATAGATCGACTTTGAGCACGTCCCAAAACCACGAACCCCAGCTTTGAATCGATTGGCCGTATTTCAATTGCAGCCATTGACCGTAGATATCGACCGGTAACGTCAATACCGCCAATAAGACGATTAGCGCGGGTACGTAAAGCAGGGTTTGCAGGAAGCGGCGCCTCGACGCGCGCTCGGCCAGCGTGCGCAGCCGCGTGCCGACGCGCGCGACCACCAGCAGCGCCGCCACCGCCAGGCCGTAGAGCGCGCCGGCGAAGTAGAGGCCGTACTCGGCGCGCGCCTTGGCGAGGGCGCGCGCCCGCTCGGCGGGCGGCAAGTGGTAGCCGCTCGGGCGCTGCGCCGCGCTCGCCGCCGTCGGGGACGGCTCGGGCGCGACGTCGGCCAGCGACGGGCGGGCGAACGACAACAGGGCGAGCACCAGCACCAGCCGCATCCGCGCGCTCCTTCGGCAACATCGCGAAGGTATCCGATCTAGACTTACCGCGTGCGCCTCCAGACGCAGCTCGGGCTCGCCTTCGCGGTGGTGACGCTGGCGCCGATCGCCGCGCTCACGTTCGGCGCGCGCGTGATGATGAAGCGGCAGTTCAAGGCCGAGTTCAAGCGGCAGATGGACGAGGCGGTGGATCAGATCGGCGCCGAGCGGCGGCGCGTCGGCGCCGACGTGGAGCAGGCGCTCGGCCACATGGCCACGCCCGACAACCAGCTGCTGCATCCGCTCCTGGTGAAGCTGGCGCACGGGCCGCTCGCCGACGACGTGCAGCAGACGCTCATGGACGACGTGGGCGAGCAGATGCGCGCGCTCGGCTTCGACGTGCTGACGCTGCTCGACGAGCGCGGCACGGTGCTGGCGTCGGGCAGCTTTCCCGGGCGCGCCGGCGACGTGGACGCCGAGGCGCTCCAGCGCGCGCGCAGCGGCGGGACGATCGCGCATCTCGTCGACGAGCAGGTGGTGGTGAAGGGGCGCAAGCGCGTGGCGCTGGCGCTGGAGGCGGCGCGCGCCGTCGAGATCGCCGGCGTGCCGCACGCGCGCGTGTTCGTGATCGGCGGGCGCGTGCTCGGCGCCGAGTTCCTGCAGCCGCTCAACGCGGCGAACGCCGAGCTGCGCGCCGCCGACGACACGCTGCTGGCGAGCAAGAACACCCACCCGCTCGTCGACAAGCAGGCGCTGCGCATCGCGGTGCCGCTCACGCGCGCTGACGCGACCATCGCGGCCAACGTCATCTACTGGGAGTCGGACGCCGAGCTGCGCGACCAGCTCGAGCGGCTCACCGTCGGCGCGATCGCGGCGGCGATCGTCGGGCTCTTGTTCGCCAACGCGGTCGGCTGGCTGCTGGCGCGGCGTATCTCCGGCCGGCTGGGGCGGCTCGCCGACGGCGCGCGCGCGGTGTCGCGCGGCGAGCTCGACACGCAGGTGCCGGTGCGCGGGCGCGACGAGCTGGCGGAGCTGGGCGCGGCGTTCAACACCATGACGCGCGACGTGCGCGCCGCCCGCGAGGACCTGGCGCGCGCCGAGCGCGTGGCGGCGTGGCGCGAGATCGCGCAGCGGATCGCGCACGAGATCAAGAATCCGCTGACGCCGATCCAGATGGCGATCGAGACGCTGCAGCGGGCGCAGGCCAAGGGGCCGCAGGTGTTCGACGCGCTGTTCGCCGAGTCGGCGCGCGCCATCCTCGACGAGGTCGCGCGGCTCAAGCACATCGTCGCCGAGTTCTCCGCGTTCGCGCGCATGCCGCAGCCGGAGCTCAAGCCGTGCGCGGTGGGCGAGGTGGTGGAGGCGGCGCTCAAGCTGTACGACGGCGCGGTGCCGGTCGAGCGCGAGCTGGATCCGTCGCTGCCGCCGGCGCTGGCCGATCGCGATCAGCTGACGCAGGTGCTGCTCAACCTCGTCGAGAACGCGCGCGAGGCGGTGACCTCGCACCCGGCGGGCGGGCGCATCCGGGTGCGCACGCGCGCGGCCGACGGGCGCGTCGAGCTGGAGGTGGCCGACGACGGGCCGGGGATCTCCGACGAGGCGCGGGCCAAGCTGTTCACGCCGTACTTCACCACCAAGGCGCGCGGCACGGGGCTCGGGCTCGCCATCGTGCACCGCATCGTCACCGATCACGGAGGCGAAATCCGCGTCGCCGGTTCGCCGGGGGCGGGCGCTACGTTTACGGTCTCGCTGTTGCGCGCCTGAAGATCGGGCGGCGGACGGGAGGCACGCGCGGGCTTGCGACTCGCGTTCTTTTTTTCGGCAGTCCTCAGGCGCTATATGGCTGACTTCCGACTCCTTGCCGCTCCG
>Ga0070741_10005520_pt1 | contig 28014 bp, 28 predicted proteins | sample Coa_R1_4_FD_66440 | JGI IMG/M metagenome (GOLD analysis project Ga0070741, IMG submission 66440) | Surface soil microbial communities from Centralia Pennsylvania, which are recovering from an underground coalmine fire - Coalmine... | ecosystem: Environmental > Terrestrial > Soil > Unclassified ...
AATCCAGACCAAAGCTCAAGAGTGCTATGAAGAAGAAAAAGGCTGCCAAAAAGAAGAAGAAGTAACTAACGAGTTTCCCCTTCGGGGCGCATAGGCCCCGAAGGCTGGCGAACGATGCCAAGCCGGCCGCTGAACTGAGCCGAGGCGTAATCGCCTCGTAAACCGGGAGAGCCCCCTAAAAAAAAGGGGGCTCTCTCCTTCTGATGCGCAAATCATTCCTCCCGCGCGCCCGACAATCAAAGGATGCGCGCGTTACTTCGAGCAAGCTCCATCACGCTCTGACATCCGCGCCATTCCAACGAAGACCTTAGACGCGGGGCGGGCCGTTTGCCTGGATGCGGCGTGCTACCGCATGATGAAGCCCGGCGGTGCTTCGATGAAGACGGAATCCGGGGGCGACTTCGATGTCGTCATAGTCGGCGCGAGAGTTGCCGGCAGCGCGGCCGCAATCATGCTCGCGCGCGAGGGAATGAGAATTCTGCTTCTCGACAAAGCCTCATTTCCCTCCGACACGATTTCCACCCATATCGTCCTCGCGGGCGGCACCGCGGTGCTCGCCCGGATGGGCGCGCTCGAGCATCTGGAGAAGGCGGGAGGATTCCGGTTCGCGCGGATGCGCACGATGGGGCCGGGATTCGATTTCTCCGCCGATCTCCGCCGCGAGGGCGACGACCTGCGAGGCATCTGTCTTGGCCGGGAGAGGATGGATGCGGTGATGGTGGAGCTTGCGCGAAGCTTCGGTCGCGTGACGCTGCGCACCTCCTTTCGCGTGACGGATCTGATCGTCGAGGATGGCGCGATAGCCGGCGTGCGCGGCGAAGATTCGGGGGGAGCGCGCGAATTCCGCGCGCCGCTCGTAATCGGCGCGGACGGGATGCGCAGCATCGTCGCGCGCATCGCCCGCGAGCGACTGGGCGCCTTCTCCCGCTCGGACACTCCATGCGCCCGCGTTTACTACTACGCCTACTTCGAGGGCGTGCGCGCCGATCGCCTCGGCGACGAGCTCATCACCGAATTCGAGGCTTCGCCCGGCTCGGGCAATCTTGTGTGCCGATGCGAGGATGGTCTGGTGGTGGCGGCCGCCGCCTTCGATACGAACGAGATGCGATCGTTTCGCGCGGCTCCGGCGGCGAACCTGAAGCGCCATCTTGACGGCTCGCTCGCGGTCGGGCGGATGCTCGAGGGCGGCACGATCTCCGGCAGGGTGCGCTCATCGGGCCTGCTGCTGAACACCTACTGCGATCCGGTCGCGAACGGCGCGCTCCTGCTCGGCGACTCCGGCCTGCACGTCGATCCGCTGTTCGGACAGGGGCATTCGATGGCGCTGATCAGCGCGGAGATCGCGTGCGAGATGGCGCCGCGATGGCTCTCTTCGCCGCGCGGCACATCGATCGGCGCGGAGGCGATGAAGGAATTCACGACGCGGCGCGACGCCGCGTTGATGCCGCATTTCAGGGCGAGCGAGCGCGCATCGCGCGAACTGACGCTCAGCGCGGCGGCGATGGCGGCGTATCGGGCGGCGAGCCGCGAGCAATGGGCGGCGGACGAGATGGTGCGGTTTGCGCAGATGGCGACCGCGAAGTTTCCCTCGTTCCGCTTCGCGCGCCTGATGGCGGAGCAAGCGCGCGCGGCCTGACCCGTGGAGGAACCACTCGGACGCTTCGTCGCGCAGGTCGAACGGCCCGAGCCGATCAAGTTCGCATGGCCGGTCGTGATCCTTGGCGACATCTTCACCACCGTGCGGCATCTCGCCGTGCTCCAGGGATACCTTGCGACGATCGGATGGGAGGCGTACGCGCCCGATCTTCGTCGATCGAAGGGCCCGGCCGATTCCTTCGAGGAGATGGTGGCGCTCGCGGGCGAGGCGCTCGACGCGCTCGGGCGCGAGGCGATCGTGATCGGGCACGGAATGGGCGGGCTGCTCGCGCTCACGCTGAGCGAGCGGCCGGGAGTGAAGGCGGCGGTCGCGTATGCGCCCTTGATTCCGGGATTCCGCCCACCCTTCGTCGCGGGCCTCGGCGCGAGAATCGCACGATGGCGCGGCGGGATGCTTCAGGCGCCGGCGGGACGGCTCGGATTGGAGATGGCGGCCGACGCCGACCCGCACATGCGCGAGGCGATCGTGCGCGAGATGGTGCCGGACAGCGCGCGGATCGCCCTGGAGATCGCATCGGGGCAAGTCCGCATCTCGCAGCAAGCGCGCGCGACACCCCGCCTCGTGATTGCGGGCGAGCGCGACCGTTTTGCTCCCGCCGATCTCGCCTCCCGGCTTGCGCAATCGATCGGAGCGGCATACGCGCGGGTGGAAGGGCGCGGCCATTGGCTCATTGGCGGCCGCGCGCTCGAGCGTGCGATCGCGGAGACCCAGCGCTTCCTGGTCCGCCAGCTCGGCCAGGATTTGCTGCTGCTCTATCCCGAGGAATTCCGTGGCGGGGGCGAGGATGACGAATAGCGGCTAGCCTGCAAATATCCCGCCGATCCAGCTTATCGCCAGGCCCGCAAGCAGCGCGATCAGCGGCCACATCCGCTGATTGTTCATCCTTCTGATCTGCGGCAGAACGTCCGAGGTCGCGACCGCAAGAAAAGTCCCGGCCGAAAGCGCGATCGCCGCGCCGATCACGGTGTTGTCGGTCTCCGCTATCGCCATCCAGGTCAGGATCGCGCCGAGCGGGGTCGAGAACGCAAACAGCGTCATCCATCCGACGATCGCTCGCGGCGTCCATCGATCGAGCAGCAGAAGGCTCGCCAGCGCGAACGCATCTGGAATCTTGTGAAACAGCACCGCGAGCAGCACCACGCCGCCCAGATCGGGCCGATTGTAGGTGGAACTGATCGCCAGCCCATCCAGCAGGCTGTGAAACGACAAGCCCGCGTAGGCGGTGATGCCGAGATGGATATGATGGGCGTGGCCGTGGGCGCCCGCATGTTCGGGGTACGGATGGACCAGCACGAAGCGCTCGAGCACGAAGATTGTCAGAAAGCCGGCCAGCAGGGGGACGCCCAGCCACTTGCCGAGCAGCGGAGCGCTCTCGGGGATCATGTCGAAGAAAGCCGCTCCGAGCAGGATCCCGCCGGAGAAGGCGACCGGGATGAGTAGCGAACGGCGCGACCAATTGCCCGCAAGCGGAAGCATCCCGCCCACGAGCGAGCCGATCAGGATGATGGCCAGGTAAAAGAGAAGGCTCGCGCTCATCGGAATCAGTGTCGCTAACACAGCCGCAGACGCGTGCCAAGCCGGGGCGCCCGCCGCCGATCGCGCGCTTGCGTCGCGCCGCAATTGTGCAAAGCTCGGGCATCGAGTGCTCGCCCCGAGGGAGGCATCGGCGATGAACACCCCGAATCTTATCGTGGAATGCGAAGCTGGGATCGCGACGGTGACGATGAACCGGCCGGAGAAGCGCAACGCGCTTTCGACCGCGATGATGTCGGAGATGATCGGCGCGCTGCGGGAGCTCGGCGTGCGCGGCGGGGTCCGCGCGGTGATAATCGCGGGCGCGGGACCCGCCTTCAGCGCGGGCCACGACCTCGAGGAACTCAGGAGCCGCGACCTTGCTTTCTACCGGCGCGAGTTCGAGTTGTGCGTGGAGCTGATGCGCACGATTCAGGCGATCCCGCAGCCGGTTATCGCGCAGGTGCATTCGATCGCGACGGCGGCGGGATGCCAGCTTGCGGCGACGTGCGACCTCGTGGTCGCGGCGGAGAGCGCGCGGTTCGCGACCCCCGGGGTCAGGATCGGGCTTTTCTGCTCCACGCCGATGGTCGCGCTGGCGCGCGCGATCGGACGCAAGCGGGCGATGGAGATGCTGCTTTCGGGAGACCCGATCGATGCGCACACCGCCGCTCAGTGGGGACTCGTCAACCGGGTGGTGCCCGACAAAGATCTGGCCGCGGAGACCCGGAAGCTCGCGATGCGCATCGCGGAGGCAAGTCCGCTCACGATTGGGATCGGCAAGCAGGCCTTCTACGCCCAGATCGATCTCGATCAGACGCGAGCCTACGACTACACGAAGGAAGTGATGAGCCTCAATGCGATGGCTTCGGATGCGCAGGAAGGCATCTGCGCATTCCTTGAAAAACGAAAGCCCATGTGGTCGGGCGGGTGAGAATTCATCAGGTTACCGGCCGGGGCGGAAGCGTCAGCTTGCCGAGGATGGCCGGTGCGCGCGCTCCGGTGACGGAAGGGATGTTGCCCTGGCGGCCGCGCAGCATCTGGTAGCCGAGAATCGCAAACGCGACGGCCTCGAGTGAATCGCCATCCACGCCGACGCTGTCGGCGCGCGCGACCTCGAGGTCCGGCAGCTCGGCCGCAAGCATTTTCATCAAGATGGGATTGCGCGCGCCGCCCCCCGTCGCGATCAACTGATCGACCCGGCCGCGCGGGATGATGAAACGGCGGCAGGCGTCGGCGATCGATCGGGCGGTCAGAGCGGTCGCGGTTGCCATCAGGTCGGCGCCCTTGACCCCCAACCTGCGCGCGATCCGGAAAACTTCCTCCAGGTACGCATCGCCGAATTCCTCGCGCCCCGTCGATTTGGGCGGCCTGCGCCGGAAGTACGGATGCCGCATCATCTCGGCGAGCATCGCTTGGTTGACGACTCCGCGCGCGGCGAGCCGCCCCTCCCGATCGTAGGGCAGGCGTCCGCGCGACTCGCGCCTCGCGATCGCATCGATCAGCATCACGCCGGGACCCGTATCGAACGCGATCAGGTCCGGGCTGCCCGGACGCGCGCGCGCCGGAACGTAGGTGGCGTTCGCGATGCCGCCGATGTTCTGGATCACGCGGCCGAGGCGCGGATGCGCGAAGAGCCACAGATGGGCGAGCGGGGCGAGCGGCGCCGCCTCCCCGCCCATCGCCATGTCCATCGGCCGGAAGTCCGCGACCACCGGCCGCCCGGTAATCGCCGCGATCATCGCGGACTCCCCGAGTTGCAGGGTGGACGGAGTCTGACCGCGCCGCGCGCGGCGGGGCGGGAGATGAAAGAACGTATGGCCGTGCGAGCCGATAAAGGCGATCCTCTCAAGCGGCACTCGGGCAAGCTTCGCGACCGCGGCGGCGGCGCGCCCCAACCGCATCCCGAGCTCGAAATGAAGCGAGGAGATGATGTCGGCGCCGACCGCGCGCGCGGACGACGCCTCCATCAGCCGCGTGCGAAACGCGGGCGGATACGGGAACGTCCTGAAAGCGACGGCGCGCGCCGGAGGCCTCGCGCCCTCGTCGATCTCGACCACCGCGGCGCTGACCCCGTCGTGCGATGTCCCCGACATCAGGCCGATCGCGAGCATCGGCCCCCGCGCAATCTCAATCGCGATCGGATGGTTCCTCATCTTCGTCATCCTCCGATCTGCGGCGCGTCAGCCGGAGCATCTCCACCCCCGCCGCGATAACGCGCCATCCCGATGGAAACTCGAGCATGCCGCGGTCGGTGAGCGGGCCGGGCTCGATGGTTATCTTGCGTCCCTGATGCCATTGCACGGTGAGGATATGATGGGCGAGCTGGCGGCCGGTGTCGGGGTCGATGCCGAAGGCGCCGAAAAGGGTGCCGGTCCTGAGCTTTCCGAACATCTCCCGCATCGCCGCCTGATCGCATCGCCCCACCCGTCCAAGGACTTCGAGCGCAAGCACGCCTGCCGCGTAGGCCTGCGCCGCGATATGGTCGCATTCGCCGGTGCGCGTCTCGGCCTGCATCCGCCGCGCGAAGTCGCGGGGGTCGGGCCCGAGTTCCGGAATCGCCTGTGAATCGGGCTCCCACTGGCTCGGAGCGACGATACCCTCCGCGCCGTCACCCATATCTTCGCGGAAGCGATGGAGGGCGGCCGCGGAGCAGGCGAGCACCGGCACGTTGATGCCTGATTCCACGACGGCGCGCATCACGGCTACATCGTGAGCGTAGCTGCCGGCGCTGACCAGCGCATTGACGCGCCTTCGCCGAATCATCGCAAGCAGCTCGTCGCGGGCGGGTTCGGAGTCGATCGCACGGTTCCATCGGAAGCGTACGCGCACGCCCGCGCGGCGAATATGGCGCTGCTCGGCGGCGGATTCGATTCCCCTTGAAACGGCATCGCCGCACGGCGTCGGCGGAGCGACGAGTGCGAGACGCTTTCGCCAGAATTTGAGCGAGGCGAGCAGGCGCATGAATTCGGCGAAGCAGAGGCTTGCGGGAGTCTGCAGGCCGACGATCATCCGATAGCCGCGCTCGTAGAGATCGTCGGACTCGCCGGCATGATTGATCAGCAGCTTGCCGCGGCTTTCGGCGATCGGCGCGGTGACGGCGACGAGTTCGCTCGAATAGGGGCCGAGCACGATGTCGACGCCGGGACTGCCGCATAGTTCCTGGTAGATGAGGCTGCATCGCGCCGGGTCGCCGCGATCGTCGTGGCATCGCAGCGCGAACGCCGCGCGCTCGCCGTCAACCGTTGCCGGGGCGGCGTTCGCGTCCGCCACGAACAGTCGCAGCGCATCTTCCGCCTGCCGGCCCATCGGCGCCAACGGACCAGTAAGCGGAAGTGAAAGGCCGAAGACAATCTTCACCGCGATCCGTGCCGGGGTGGCGGGGGTCTCAGGCGGCGACTTCGACTATTCCGTCGCGAATCACCGCCTGACCTTCGGGATTGAAGGTTTCGTAGGCGTAGCGCCGGATGCCGCCGTCGCCGCTTTCGGGCCAGACCTTGGTGGTGATGGTCTGGCCGGGGCGGACGGGACGCGAGAAGCGCGAGCGCAGGCGCCTTAGGCGAAGCGGATCGCGCGCGCAGAGATTGTCGATCGCGACGCGCGACACGAACGCCATCGTGCAAAGCCCGTGCACGATTATTCCCGGCAATCCCGCCATCCGCGCGACGTTTTCATCCACGTGAATCGGATTGCGATCGCCCGAGGCTTCCGCGTAGCGGTAGGTCTGGTCGGCGTCGATGGTCTGGGCGACGCACAGCAGCGGCTCTCCGCGGTCAGCCTCGGTCGCGCGCGGTTCGGGCGAGGCGCCGGAGCGCTTTCCGCCGCCGCGAATAAAGGCGCTGAAGACGGAGCGATTGACCGGAACTCCGTCCTGATTGTGCGCGAGCAACTCGACCGTCATCGTCTCGCCGGTGCTGCGCGTCTCGATCGCGGTGATCCTGGCGCGGGAAGTGATCCTATCGCCCGGGCGGATGGGGGCGAGAAAGTACATGTCCTGTTCGCCGTGAACGAGCCTAAGAAGGTCGGCGCCCACCTCAGGGTCCATCACGGCCGTCATCGTGGAGTTCCACGTGACGACTACCGCGAACATCGGAGGCGCGACAATTCCGCCGGGGAGGGCGGTATCGAAGAACGCCGGATTGTCGTCGTTGTACGCGCGGGCGTACTTGGCGGTGGCCTCGGCGGTGACCTCGTGGGTGACCGGAGGGAATTCCTTTCCAATACAGGCCTTGTTCAGAGGCATCTGTGGTCTTCCTTGTTCGTCGCGTTCGAATTCACCAACCGGTCAACCCAGTTCGCGGCCGGCGAGAAACACGGCCTTAAGCTCCAGCGCGCGGCTGAGCACTACCAGGTCTGCGCGGGCGCGTGGGACGAGCCTGCCGCGATCGCGGAGATTCATCGCGGCGGCCGGATTCGTCGCCGCCATCACCGCCGCTTCCGCGAGCGGCACCCTGACCTCGTGCACCATGACCCGCACTCCGTCGAGCATCGAGATGACGCTGCCGGCCAGGGTTCCGTCGGCGAGCCGTGCGGCGCCGCGATCGACGGTTGCGCGTCCGCGTCCGGCCGCCGCCGCGGCGGCATGGTCGAGCCCCGCGAGCGCGACCTTGTCGGTAGTGATGATCATGCCGGGAGTTCCGCGCGATCGCCATACGAGCCGGAGGATTTCGGGATGGACGTGGACGGCATCGGGAATGATCGCCGTGCGCGCGGGGGAAGGCGCCAGCGCCGCGGCAACCACTCCGGGATCGCGATGTCCCAGCGGGCGCATCGCATTGAACACATGCGTGAACATCGCGGCTCCCGCATCAATTGCCGCGCGCGCCTGCTCGAGAGTGGCGTCGGTGTGCCCGATCGAAACCGCAACGCCCCTGCCGCGGAATCTGCGGATCGCATCGAGCGCGCCTTCCAGTTCCGGCGCGAGCGTGATCAGCCTCAATAGGGGGAGCGCCGCCACGCGCTCGAAGACTTCGCCTGTTGGGTGGAGGTTCAATGGCGGATGCGCGCCTAGCCGTTTGGGCGAGATGAACGGCCCTTCGAGATGCATCCCAAGCGCGGCTGCCGCATCGACGGCAGGATCGGCGGCGGCCTCGGCGATCGCGGCGTGAGCGCGTTCGATTCGCTCGATCGGCGCGGTGACGACGGTCGGCATCCAGGCGGCGGTCCCCTCTTGGGCGAGTTTGCGCCCGATGTCATTCAAGGCGGCCGCATCCGCCGCCATCACGTCGATCCCGTGGGATCCGTTGACCTGCAGGTCGATGAAGCCGGGCAGGATGTAATCGTCGCTGGAGGTCGGGGCGGTATGGACCTCGACAATACGGTCGGAAAAGGTGATCTGGCCGCGGGTGAGGGTTCCGTCCGGCTGCGCGATTTCTCCGCTCAGCGTTCGCATCGCATGCCGGCTCATCGCTGGATCAACTTCGACAACGGAACAATCAATTCGCGCCGAATCGCTCGGCAAGGAGCCGCGAGAAGCGCGGCAGATAGATCAGGTCGAACGCCGCCTCCTTGCCCGGGAACATCGCGACCGCCGCTCCCTTGAGAGCGAGCACGTGATCCCACGCCTGGTCGAGGGTCATGTCGTAGTCCTGGGCGATCGTGGCGAAAGTGAGATCGACCAGGAATCTGAGCCGCCTGATCATGCGATTTTCGTTCTCGATTGCGGCTTTTCGGTCCGAATCCGTCATCGCTGATACTCCTTGACGACTTGAGGAGCGAGCCACGCCGTCTATCTTCACGCGAACCGCCGCAGAGGGTCAAATGGAGTTGGCGGCGGAAAGGCGCGCCCGGTTCGCCCTTGTCTTGGCTTGCGTGGGATGACAACCTCTAGCCGCGTGACGCGGCTCAAGAGCAGCTTCATCTACCTTGCCAATGCGGTCAACGACCTGCGCGGCAACTGGGAGGTTCTGGCAGTCGTGATCGCGCCGGTGGTGCTGCTTGCCTCGCTTTGTCTGCTGCCGGACGCCCTCAATCTGCAGCATCGCGTGGTTCAGACCTTCGAGGCCGCCGGCGGCCAGTATATCAGCTTGGTCCCCGCCCAGATTCCGGTCCGGCCCGATCGGCCCGATATTCCGCTTTATCCGGTGTGGTTCACGCGGACGCTCCACCTGCTGTTGATCGTGTTCATGATCGCCCTGAAGCTGGTGGTGCTGTGCGCGCTCAAGCGGATGAGGGACAAGACGCGGCTGCCCGACGCATTCGCGGAGGCGATAGCGGTCTACCGGCAGGCGATTCCGCTTGCGCCCGCATTCCTGCTGGTGGTCGTGCTGCAATGGCTCGCCACGGTGATCGGGTTCTCGCTGCTGGTGGTGCCCGGACTGCTTGTGTACGTGTGGCTTTACTTCTCCCAGTACGCTCTGGTGTTCGATGATCGGCACGGATGGGTTGCGCTGCTGTTCAGTCGGGACCTGATGCGCCGGCGGTTCTTTAAGGTCGCCGTCAGGGTGGTGGTGTTCCTGGCGGTATGGTCGGGTTACAACTCGTGGACGGCGAGTGTGTTCGTGGTTGCGAGCCTGCTCCTCGGTCCGGCCAGCGTGATCACCAATTCGATCGCCGCAACGGTATTTCTGATGGACCTGCTGGCGGTAGCGGCCGCCTACGCCACGACCGCCTTCTTCATGGCCGCCGGCCTTCGGATGTACGAGGATCTTCGCGCGATCGCGGCGGAGCACGCGCCCGCGCACGCGGTTGCGATACAGGCGACGGTCCCGCTCGGAAGCGCCAAGGCGTAAAAGCGGCGCCTGCGCTACGCCGTCCCCGAAACCATCGGCAGCACTTCGTTGACCAGCCGCCGGAACTGGCCCTGTTGATCCCACGAGGTGATGCGCAGGGTGAGGGCGTTGGCGCCGGCCCGAATTATCCCCTTCAGATCATCGGCGCATTGCTTCGGTGTTCCGGCCGCCGTCCACGCCTCGACCATCGGCGGAGCGAAAACGGGACCATAGTACTCGTCAAGGAACCGTTTCGATTCCTCCAGCGCCTTCGCGCGGTCGGGAGTGATGTTGATGTTGTGATAGGCGATGGCGGGGTAGGAGTCGGGATTTTTGCCGGATTCGCCGAGATGGCGGGCAAGAATCCTGAAGTTCGCCTCGAACAACCCGGGAAAGATATTCACCGACATCCATCCGTCGGCCAGTTGCGCCACCCGCCGCATCGGCTTTTCCGCCTGATGAGGGGGAGGATTGGCGGCGATCCAAATTGGACACGGTTGCTGGATCGGTCGCGGATTGATCGAAACGTTGCTGAAGGAGTGGTAGCGGCCCTGGAAGGATACCTCGCCGCCGCTCCATAGCTTGCGGCAAATCTCGATATTCTCCGCCATCCGGTTTCCCCGCGCGGAGTCCTTTATTCCCCACGCCGAGCCTTCGCGCGCGCTCACGCCTCCCGCGACTATTCCCGTGCATACCGCAAGCTGCATCCTGCCGTTGGAGATGAGGTCGAGCGTGGCCCATTGCAGCGCGAACACGATCGGGTCGCGAATCGGAAAGCTCGCCATGCATCCGACGCCGAGCCGCACCCGCGAGGTCGCGGCGCTGAGAGCACCAAGCAGCGCGATAGAATCGGGGCGCGGCTTCGCCATCACGCTGTCGCCCACCCAGATCGAATCGAAAAGCGGGCAGCGATCCGCCTCGCCCGCCATCGCAAGCATCTCGGGCCATGACGCCACGCCGAACAGAACGCCGCGCTGCGGAATCGTGAATCCGAAGCTCACCGGTTTGCCCATCGTGGTGCCTCCGCGGGTTTTATCCGACCGAAAAGCGGGCGCCCGCGGTCGATGCGGGATCCAGCCGCAGGCCTGACGGGCCCGAGAGCATCGCCGCGCACGGTGACTGGCCGCGTTCCCCAAGCCAATCGACGAGTGGTCCCTCGCCGCGCTTGGGGGCGACCAGGTCCACGGCGTGCGGTCCGATGACGAATCGCGCGCCGGCCGCATCGAGTTCCGGCCTTTGGATGGGAGCGCCCGGTCTGTTGAGGACGCGGGCGTAAGGGACGCTCGATGCGGTCGGGTCCTCGACCGCGATCGTGAGAGAGCGAAGGCCGGTGACACCGTTACGATGGGAGCGATCGCGCGGGACCCGTTCGTCGCGCGGAGTCTCGTCCCGGATGAGGAACGGCACGCGCCCATTGCACGCACCGGGGATGGAAAGCACCCACTTGACCCGGTAACCGTCCGGGCGATCGCGCGTCATCGCGGTGCTCTCGCCCATCGGCACTCCCGCCCGCCGCATCGCTTGCGCATCGGCTTCCAGGTCGTCGGTCCGCATGCAGAAGTCAACCAGACCGCCGCCGTGCGAGAGCGCCGCATACCAGGGATGTCCGGCTGCGGGATTGAGGAATGCGATCAGCTCGATATAGGAACCGTCGGCGAAGGCGATGAGGGCGTTGTGGGTTCCGATATTATGGCGGCCGCCGCGCACGACTGTGAAGCCCATCGCGCCGTAATCCTCGATCGCCTTTTCGAGGTCCTTGACCACGACCACCAGGTGATCGATCGCGGTGAACATCCGCACCTCCCGCAGGCAGGATTATCGCAGGCGCGGAGCCTGCAGCACCGGCGCAGGAGCCGTGGCGAGATTTACTAGACATCCCGGGCACCATCAACCCGGGCGCGATGCTTCAGGCGGCGTGTCCGACGGAGATACGGCCGATGGCCGCGGGCGCATCCAGCCCGAGCATCCTCCGCGTACCCATCGCATAGCGGCGGCCCATATCGAACCATTCAAGGCCCGGCAGGCCGCCGATCTTCGCATCGAGGCTGCTCATCGCGGAAAGTCCGCCGTCCCTGGGAAACATGAAGGCGCACACCCGGCGCATCGAGGAGTCTCCCCGCACGGTCACGCCTACGGGAGTCCAGAAGCGGCGGACCAAAAAGGACGTGAGACGCTGCGCCGCGCGTGCGCGGAGGCGAAGCCTGGCCTGGTTGAAATAGAAGGCGAAATGGCGGCGCTCGTCCTTGACGATTCGGTTCAGGATCGTGGTGAGCAGGGCAGGATTGTCGGCGGCGGCCGGGTCGGTCCGCGCGATTACCGCCTGATAGCCGCTCAGGGTCGAGAATTCGTTGATCGCGCCCCAGGTCATGTGCACCGCCGGGAAATGACGCGTGACGTGCGAGACGAACCGCCCGATCGGCACGACAATCCTGTCCGCGAGGCTTCGGCGCCGGCGCAGCTCGCAGAACCGGCGATCATCGATGGCCACGCCCTGGCCTTCGAGAAATCGCCTGAGAAGCAGCGAATGAAAGAACTCCTCGTACGACCAGCACGAAAGAAACGCGGTGATCTGCGGGTCGCGCACGATCGCCGTCGAAAGCAGCTCCCGGAGATAGACGATCGTGTGCGACTCGATATCCATCATGTAGGCGAGGCAGAACAGTGCTTCGTCATCGAGCCGCGGTTGAGGACGGTTCCAATCGAAAAACTCGGGCTTGGTCGCGCCCGAGGCGCGCAGGTAACGGTCGAGGTCGAACTCCGAATTGGTTGTCATAGCATCCCGATATACGCGGCGGTGGCCGATTCGGATTTTCGACCGGATTTCCTCTACATCGTTCCCTTCAGGTACATCGACCCCGTCGGCTTGTCGGTGCCGCCGGCGGGTTCCAGGGTGACTGCGGAGGCGACGATTTCTTCCCCCTCCGGCGGCATCGTCAATGCCACCTTGGAGATTCCTTCCGGAGACGCCTCGAACAGTCCCGCGCGAATCGGTCCGGAACGGCGGCCGATCCACCACGCCTCGTAAACCTTGTTCGCCGGGGCGGGCGGCAGGCCCGCGACCTGCATGAACGCGGTTCGATTGCCGGGGCTGAAGGCGAGCGTGGCCGATGCGCGCGGCGCGGGCGCAAGCCCCGCCAGACGAACGATGCGGGTGTCGGGCGAGAACGCCGCCATCGTCAGGGTCGAGGTGAGCGAAAGGCGGGTCTTGAGCTCGGAGACGCGCTGGGCGGTATCTTCCAATCCGCGCTCGAGGCTGTCGATTCGGGCGCGCAGGGCGGCGACTTCGAAACCGGCGGTGTCGCGCGCCGATTCGACCCCGCGCCGGAGGCTCATCAGCGAAAAACCGAGCGAGACGATCAGCGCCGCCGCCGCCGCTCCCATCAGGATTCGCACGCGGGCGGCGCTCCGGCGACCTCGCTCGGGCGGCATCCCACCCCCAATCCGGTCGGCATCGAGCCGCGACTCGACCATCCGCCAGATCCGGCGGGCGCGGAGCGAATCGTCCTGCGCCGCCGCCATCGCATACGTGCCGAGCGCATCGCGGAAAGAGGCGAGTTCGGCTTCGCATTCGGGGCATCGCGATGCCAGATGCTCGGACAAGGCGCGTTCCTCGTCGGGGTCGAGGCGGTCGAGCGCCTTGAGAGGAAGCAGGTCGCGAAGCTCGTCGTGAGTCATTCCGCTTTTTCCCTGAGCGCGTCGCGCAATTTGATCAAGGCGGTCCGCATGCGGGTTTTCACGGTCCCGAGCGGCATCCCGGTCCGCTCGGCGATCTCGGATTGCGACAGGTCGGAGAAGTAGGCGAGTTCCAGGACTTCGCGTTCGCCGTCCTTGAGGCGGTCGAGCGCGGTTGAGACCAGCTTTCTGCGCTGTTCGCCGTGAATCTCGTCCGACGGGTCATCGACATATCCTACCGCGCCTGCATCCTCGCCCGCGCGTTCGCGCGCCTTACGCGATCGCAGGCGGTCGATCGCGCGGCTGCGCGCCATCATCATCAGCCATGCGCCGACGGAGCCGCGGCCGCGGTCGAAGCGGGCGGCATCGCGCCAGGCCTGGAAAAGGACGTCGGCGGCGACTTCTTCGGCATCGGCCCTGCTCGCGAGGATCCGCTCCGCGACCACCGCAATCGCATGGCCGTAGCGGAGGTTGAGATCGCGAAGGGCCTCCTGCCTGCCCGACGCCATCGCAGCGACCAACTCCACATCGGTCAGGCGATTAGCGTTTCCGGCGGCCACGGGCACCTGTTACATATACGCCGCCAAGGCGGCGGCGGATTGAAGGCGATTGTGGGGGAGCGGGCAGGCGAGTTCTCCGGAGCGGAAGAATTCGGCGCCGAAGATAGAGGATGGCCGCGGATGCGGCAAGGAAGTTTTTTCCTGTCGCTCAGCCGAACACGCCGGCGGCCACGAGGTCGGTGATCCGATCCTCGCCGTAGCCGAGGATCTTCTCGAGGACATGTTGATTGTGCTCGCCGAGCACGGGCGCCGCCGCGCGGACTTGCGCGGGCGTGCGCGACAGGCGGGCACGCGGACCTTCGACCACCGTCTTTCCGAGGGTGGTGTGATTTACCTCGACGAAGTGGCCGCGATGCGCCATCTGCGGATCGCGCGCGATTTGCGCGCTGTTCTGCACCTGATGGGCGGGGATGCCGCGATGCTGGAGATGGGCTTCGGCGGCGCCCGCGCCCATCCCGCGAGTCCATTCCGAGACCGCCCGGTCGATTTCCTCCGAGTGCTCGCGGCGCCCGGCGGCGGTGGCGAGACGGGGATCGGCGGCAAGGTCGATGCGTCCGATCACGGAACACAGCGCCCGCCACTGCGCATCGGTCCTGCACGCGATCGCGATCCATCGATCCTCGCCGGCGGCCGGATAGACGCCGTGGGGCGCGCATTCGCGGTCCGCATTGCCGACCCTGCTCTGCACTCGCCCGTTGGCCGTGTAGTCGAGAATTGCGGGACCCAAAAAATGCAGGGACGATTCGGCCTGCGATTGATCGATATATTGTCCCTCGCCGGTGCGGCGGCGATGGTCGAGCGCGGCAAGAATCGCCATCGCGGTGAACCGCGGCGATACGTAGTCGGTGTAGGCGCCGAAGGGGCTGGCAGGGGGCCGATCGGGCCATCCGGTCAGATTGTGAAATCCGGAGATTGCCGCCGCCATGTTCCCGAAGCCGGCGATTCGCGAAAGCGGCCCGTATTGTCCCATCAGGCACGTGCTGATCATCACGATGTCCGGCTTGATGCGGCGCAGCGATTCGTAGTCGTAGCCCCACGCGCGCATCGCCTTGGGCGAGAACGATTCCGTCACCACGTCGGCCCATCGCACCAGGGCGTGGACGACCTCGCGCGAGCGGGGATTGCCGAGATCGAGCGTGATCCCGAGCTTGCCGGCGTTGCAGTTGCCAAACAGTCCGGAGGAGTCGGGGCCGGCCGTGTTGTTATGGAACGGCTGGAGGGTGCGCGCCGTATCCACGCGCGTGGGCGACTCGATCCTGACGATCGTGGCGCCGTAGTCGGCAAGCATCCGCGTGGATGCCGGACCCGCCATCACCCACATGAAATCCAGGATTTTCACATCGGCGAGAGGCAGCGCATCCGCCATCAGACTATCCCCCTCTCCGAGAGATTTCTTAGATCCGCGTCGCTCAGCCCGAGTTCGCCGCAATAGATTTCGCGGTTGTGCTCGCCCACGGTGGGAGGCCGGCGCCGGTAGCGCAGCGGCGTGGCGCTGAATTTCGCGAACGGGCCGGGGTAAAGGAAGCTGCGGCCGAGTTCGGGATGTTCGAGCGGCCGGAAGTATTCACGGGCTTCGAGCTGCGGACTTTTCACGACCTCCTCGATCGTGGTGATCGGCGTCATCAGGAACCCGCGCTCGACGGCGAGCTGCAGGAGTTCGGCCTTCGTATGGCTGCTGGTGAATTCCGATACGATTCGCTTGATCCGTTCGAACTCGCTGAGCGGTTCGGCGCCGCTGAAGAGCTGCTCGCCGAAGGCGATCCAATCCTTGTCGCGCGTGGCTTCGTCGCAGAAACCGCGCTCGCACAGGTAATGCATCAGCTTGCGCGTGAAGACGCCCAGCGCCGACCCAAACAGGAAAGTGAGGGCGATATAGCCGTCGCGCGCGGGCCATACCAGCGGGATGTCGAGCGGGCCGAATTTCACTCCTCCCGCCATACGCCGCGCCTCCACGGAGCCGAGCGGCGCCGCAAGAACATAAGACTGCGTCGCCATCGCCACCGACTGCTCCGCCGCCACATCGACATGCTGCCCGCGTCCCGACCGGACCGATTCGTGATGGGCAACGAGCGCGCCCACGGCGCCGTCGGCGCTTGCGTGCAGGTAGGCCTGCGGAATACTTACGCGGACGGGCGGCCGATCCTCGTCTCCCGTCAGCACCAGCGGTCCTCCGGCGGCCATGATGATCAGGTCGGCATCCGCGTACGATGCCTTGGGTCCGTCCTGCCCGAAAGCCGTGATCGAGACATAGACGAGCTTCGGGTTGAGCGCCGCGAGATCGTCGTAGCCCAATCCGCGCGCCGCCATCTCGCCCGGGTTGAACGACTCGAGGAGAAAATCGGAGCCGGCGACGAGGCGCTTGAGCAGCTCACGCCCCTCAGGCCGATCGATATCGAGAGTTATCGAGCGCTTGTTGCGGTTGTACGCCCACCAGTAAAGCGAGCGGTCAGGATGAGGCTGATCGTTGAGGAACGGACCGAGCCCGCGGGCGGGCGAGCCGCCGGGCGGCTCGACCTTGATCACATCCGCGCCCATGTCGCCGAGCAGTTGCCCGCACAACAGCCCGCGCTCGGTCGTCAGGTCGAGAACACGGTACGGCGAGAGCATCTCCATCGCGTCCAACCCTTACCATCATCGAAGGGTCGCAGGTCAAGCGGCCCGGCAGGCCAGGCGCCTTCTCAATCGGGCATCGCGCGGCTAGCTTGAATAGCGCGCACTCAAACACTATGTCCGTCGCCGGACCGGTCGCGACAAATATGAATGGGGCGGACGCGGATGCGGCATTGAGCCGAATCCGCGAGGAAATCCGCGCGTGCACGCGATGCGATGCGCTGGTGCGATGCCGCACGCAGGCGGTGCCGGGTGCGGGCGCGGTTCCGGCGGCAGCGGCGTTCATCGGGATCGCGCCGGGGCGGTTCGGTGGAGATCGCACGGGCACTCCGTTCAGCGGCGATCGATCGGGGCGGCTGCTGCGCGAGATGATCGCATGGGCGGGCCTGCGCCGCGTATTCATCACGAATCTCGTGCGATGCAATCCGCGCGATGAAGGCGGACGCAATCGCGACCCGGACGAGGCCGAAATCGCCAATTGCCGCAATCACCTGATGCGCGAACTCGCCATCGCGCGGCCGCGCGTGATCGTGTGCCTGGGGCGGATGGCGTGGCGGGAGATCGCGGGCGGCGCGGCCTTCGAGCCGGCGCGGGGGACAGTACGATGGCGCGGCGCGACCGTCTGCGCGATGTACCATCCGGCGTTCGTCAATCGCGGCGCTTATCCGATACGCCGTTACCGGCAGGATTTCCGCCGGCTGGCGGGAATCATCGAATCCGCGGCGGGCCGGTTTGACTGTTCACCTCCGTACCGCGATTCTTGAGCGAGGCTTCGCGCTGGAAGAGATGGATATAACTCCGGAAACCGTGGCGGACGGCCTCAAGAAGGCCCGCTACATCACCAACGAGCGCGTCGAAACGGCGATCTTTATCGCCCTCGCGCTCGAAAAGCCGCTCCTGATCGAAGGGCCCGCGGGAGCGGGCAAGACCGAAGTCGCCAAGGTGCTCGCCGAGATGCTCGGGACGCAGTTGGTCCGGCTTCAATGCTACGAGGGGCTGGACGAGGCGCGCGCCCTCTACGAATGGAACTACCAGAAGCAGCTCCTGCGGATGCAGGCGGACGAGGCGCAGGACCTGCGATGGGAGGAGGTGTCGGAGCACATCTTCTCGCCGGAGTATCTGCTCGAGCGCCCGCTCCTGAAGGCGATCACGGCGCCGCACCGCGTCGTGCTGCTGATCGATGAAATCGACAAGGCGGATGAGGAATTCGAGGCGTTCCTGCTCGAGCTCCTGTCCGACTTCCAGGTGAGCATCCCGGAACTGGGCACGATTCGCGCACTGGAGCGCCCGGTGGTCGTGCTCACGTCGAATCGAAGCCGCGAGCTTTCCGAAGCGCTGCGGCGGCGATGCCTTCATCTGTTCATCGATTTTCCCGGTGTCGAGCAGGAGCGCAGGATAATCGAACTCAAGGTGCCGAATCTCGATGCGCGGCTGGCCGCCGAGGCGGCGCGGTTCGTCGCCGCCGTCCGCAAGCTCGGCCTGCGCAAGCCGCCGTCGATCGCCGAGACGCTCGATTGGGTGCGTGCCCTGCAGCATCTCGGGGTTAAGGAACTCAATACCGAGGCGGTGAGATCCGCGCTCGGCGTGCTGCTCAAGCACGAAGACGATCGCGCCAAGGTCGAGTCGCGCGCTTCCACCCTCGTCGCGCGTCCGCGATGAGATGGCATCGCTGAGCGAACAGCTAGGACGGTTCATCGCCGAGCTTCGTGAGGCCGGAGTTCGAATCTCGGTCGCCGAAGCGATCGACGCGATGAAGGCGGTGGCGACCGCCGGATTGGAGAGGTCGCGGATGCGCGAGGCGCTCGCCGCGACGCTCGTAAAGGAAGAAGCCGACCGCGCCATCTTCGATCGGACCTTCGACAGATTCTTCGCGGGCCCTCCGCGCCAGGCGGGCCGCCGACGCCATCCCGAGCATCCCGGGATGGCGGAATCGGCGGCGAGCGGACGCGGCCGTCCCGGCGAGACCCCTCATCCCAACGAACGCCGAAAGCCTGCGCGGGAACCCGAGGGCAAGGGAACGGCTCCCGGCGAGGAAGAACACGAGCAGTCCCGGGAGATGCGCGCCACGGCCGCCGAGCGCGAGACGGGAGTCGGTGAATCGCGCGAGCGCGCGGTCTCATCTCTTGAGCCGGGAAGCGAGGGGAGAAGGCTTGCGCGGATTCGCGAGATCGAGCGCAAACCGTTCAGCGCCTACACGGAGCTTGAATACGAGCAGGCGCGCGAGATCCTCAAACCGCTAGAGCGCCGCTTCCGCATCCGGCTCGGCCGAAGGCTGCGGATCGCGCGCGCCGGAAGGATCGATTTCCGCAGAACCATCCGCGCCGGCATCCAGCGGGGCGGGCTGATGCCGGAGTTGCGAATGCGCTCGCGCCGACCGCGCCATGTCGATTTGCTGATCCTGGCGGACATTTCCGGATCGGTGCGGTATGCGGCGGAGCTGATGCTGGAGCTGATGGCGGGGGCGCGGAACTGTTTTCGCCGGGTGCGGAGCTTCGTTTATATAGACCGGCTCGCGGAAGCGGACTTCGAGCAGGGCCATATGGTCTGTTCGCCGCCGCTCGATCTCTACGCAAGGTCGGATTTCGGGCGCGTGCTTGCGCAACTGTGGGAACGGCGCGCCGAGCTCGTGAACCGCCAGACGCTGATCGTGATCCTCGGCGATGCGCGCAACAACCGGCGTCCGGCGCGCGCCGACCTGCTTCGCGAAATCGCCCAACTCTGCCGCGGAGTCGTATGGCTCAATCCCGAGGAGCCCGCGCGATGGGGCAGCGGCGACAGCGCGATCGAACAATACCGGCGCGCGGTGACCGCGCTCCATCCGTCAGGCAGCCTGCGTGAACTCGAGCGCGCGCTGGTTGCCGCCTGCTAGCCGCCTATCGCCCGCGCGCGAGCGATCTCACAGGCGAAGGCAGGCTTCGGCGGCGAGATCGAAAAGCAGGCGGCGTATCTGGTGGCGGGTCCATGAGCGATGATCCCAGTCGTCACCGCCGAGATCGTCGGCGCCGTACAGAATCTGCCCGAAGGCGACCTTTCTGAATCTTGCGACCGCGAAGAACGCCGCCGCCTCCATCTCCACGACGAGGCATCCCTGCGCCCGCCGCAGGTTCACCTTGGCGCGCGTCTCCCGATACAAGCCGTCGGTGGTCCACGTCTTGCCGGCGGTGTAGGCGATCGCGTTGGTCGCAAGGGTGTCCTTGATCGCCCTGAGAGCGCGCGGATGAGGTTTCACCTCGAGCGAGGGGGGCAGGTAGTGGTAGGAGGTGCCCTCGTCGCGAATCGCGGCGGTGGGGACCACGAGATGGCCGACGGCGATCGAGGAATCGAGCACGCCGGCGCCGCCGCATGCGATGAATTTCCGCGCGCCCATCGCGATCGCGCCTTCGAGGCTCGCGGCCGCGACCGGAGCGCCGATTCGCGGATGCGCCACCATCAGCCGCCGTCCGCGGAAATCGATCTCGTAAACCGGATGCTCGCCGAGTTCGGAGACGCGCCGGTAGATCTCCCTTGCGCCGTTGCCCGCTATCTCCGCGAGCACATCGGGAAAGAAGCAGAAGACGCAGTGTTCGGGCGCGTCGAAGGGCTTGATGATATGGCGGGGTTCGAGGACCGCCTTGCGCGCCGGATCGCGATCGAGGATCGGGATGCGCCCGGGTTTGAGGGTGAGCGGACTGCGCCCGCGCATCGTCGGATGTTCGATCCTTTCAGCGCAATCGGAGGTTGAAAGCCTGGCGGCCCTTCTCTCCCGACCTTACCTCGAATTGAACTTCGGAGCCCTCGCGCAGATCCTCGAAATAGACCTTCGGCGAAAGGCGCGAGCGATGGAAGAAGACTTCATCGCCGCCGTCGTCCGGTTCGATGAAGCCGAAGCCCTTGTCCTTGACGATCTTCTTGATGGTGCCGAACACGCGATGATTCCCTCCGCGGGTTGTGCTTCACTCTACTCGGACTGAGCTTATGCCCCTGAGCCCGGATGTAAAGACCGTGGCGCGCGGAAATACCGGGAGATCGCAGCGATGTTGAAAGCGGTTGGCATCAAGGAAATCGAGAAGATCCTGGAAGTGATCGACGCGATGGGAATTTCGCGCGAGGCGGTCATCATCCCGCTCCGTCCGGAGCATCCCGGACGCGTCTCGATCAAGAAGGACGGCAAGCTCGAGATAATCGTCGAGCGCGACGATGACTTCGGCGAATGGGTCAGGACGCTTGAGGGCCGGATTCGGGAGCTGATGGAGTCCGCGGAGGCGGGCTGAGTTCGATCAGCACGACCCCGTGATCGACCATCTGGCCGGCCTGTACGTTGACGCGCCTTACGACCGCATCGCTTTCCGCCGCCAGAGTCGTCTCCATCTTCATCGCCTCGATCACCACCAGTGCCTGCCCGGCCGCGACGAGGTCTCCCTCGGCGACGAGCACGCGCAGCACCTTTCCCGGCATCGGCGCGGCGATCTCGGGCGCCGCCAGCCCATGAAACCCGCGCCGCGAGCCTTCCTCGACGCGGATGAAATCGAAGGTCCGGGGGCCGACGGTGACGACGATCGCGTCACGCCGGCGGGCGCTCAGCACGTGAAAGCGCCGGCCGTCGATCGCGATCAGCGAGCTGCCGTCGGCAAGCCGCTCGACTTCCGCGGCGATCTCTCTGCCGTCGATCGCGGCTCGAATGCCGTTCCCGTCGCGGGAGAGAATCCGGATGTCGCATTCGTTGCGGCCGGAGATACGAAGCTTCATCGGCGTTTCCACAGTTCAAAGGATTGAAGTTCGTTCCAGGGCGAGCGCGGCGCGGGTTTCCCGTCCGGGGCCGCGGCCTGCCGCGTCTCCGAGGCCAGAGCCGCCGCGATGATCGCCGCATCGAGCTCGGCGCCTTCGGGCTGCGGCGGGCGGGGGAAGAATTCCTCGAGAAAGCGGGTGGAAAGAGCGGCCCGCGCGAAAGGTTCGCTTGCGACGATATCGCGCAGGAAGGCCGCCGTGTTGGTCACGCCCAGGATCGCGAATTCATCGAACGCCGCCAGCATCCGCCGCCGCGCCGCCTCGCGATCGGCGCCGAACGAAATCAGCTTGCCGAGCAGTCCGTCGTAGTAGGCGGTCACCTCGGCGCCGGGCGTAAGATGGGTGTCGAAACGGATTCCCGGACCGGCGGGTAGCGCAAGGCCGAGAACCGTTCCCGTCGCGGGCCTGAAGTCGTGCGCGGAATCTTCCGCGTAGATGCGGCACTCGATCGCGGTGCCGCGCGCGCGCGGCGGCTCGCAGATGCGCTCGCCGGCGGCGATTCGCAACTGTTCCGCCACGAGATCGCATCCGAAGCGAATCTCGGTGATCGGATGCTCGACCTGGAGGCGCGCGTTCACCTCAAGAAAGTAGAAGCGCTCGCCGTCGAACAGGAATTCCGCCGTGCCCGCGTTCGTGTACCCGGCCGCGCGCGCAAGCCGCAGGGCGGAATCGATCATCGCGCCGCGAATATCGTCGGAAAGTCCGGGCGCGGGCGACTCCTCTATAATCTTCTGATGGCGCCGCTGGATCGAGCATTCCCGTTCGCCCATCGCCACCACACCGCCGTGCTCGTCGCCGAGGAACTGGACCTCGATATGGCGGGGGCGGGCGAGGTACTTCTCGAGGAACACGCGTCCGTCGCCGAAGGCGGCAAGCGCCTCGCGCGATGCCGCTTCCATGGCGGGAGCAAGGTTGTCGAGCGAATCGACCACGCGCATCCCGCGACCTCCGCCGCCGGCCGCCGCCTTGATCAGCACGGGGAATCCGACCCGTGCCGCGAAATCGCGCGCGGCGGCGCCTTCCGCCGTTTCCAGTCCGGGCACCACGGGGACTCCGGCGCGGGCGGCGATCGCGCGGGCGGCGACCTTGTCTCCCAGCTTCGCCATCACCTCCGCCCGGGGTCCGACAAAGACGATTCCGGCCTGCTCGACGGCGCGCGCGAAGTCCTCGCGTTCGGAGAGAAAGCCGTAGCCGGGATGAATCGCGTCGGCGCCGGATTCACGGGCGGCCCGGACGATCGCGTCGATGTCGAGGTAGCTGCGGGCCGCTTCGGGCGGTCCGATGAGGCGCGCATCGTCGGCGGCCGCGACATGCGCGGCGGCCGCATCGGCCTCCGAATAGACGGCGACGGTTCGGATATTCATCGCGCGCGCGGTGCGGATGATCCTGAGCGCTATTTCGCCGCGATTTGCGACCAGAAGCCTGCTGATTCGTCGTTTCGCCATCGATAGTCCATCGGCAGGCTAGCACACGCATCCCGCCGCTCAACCGCAATTGCAACTGATCAGCGCATCGGATAATCGCGATCAAGCGCATCGCGGAGAAAGGACGCAATGATTCGATACTTCGAGGATTTTTCTGCCGGACAGGTTTTCAAGCACTGGCCCGGCCGCACCATTACCGAATTCGACAACACGTGGTTCACGCTGATGACGATGAACACGAACCCTCTTCATTTCGATGCGGCGTTCGCGGCGAAGTCGCAGCACGGGCGATGCCTGGTCAACGGGCTCCTGGTGCTCGCGACGGTGGTGGGGATGAGCGTGAAGGATGTGAGCGAGAACGCGATCGCGAATCTCGAATACGAATCCGTCAGACATTCCGCCCCGACCTTCGCCGGCGACACGCTCTACGCCGAAACCACTGTCCTCGAAACCACCCCGTCCAGAAGCAAGAGCGATCGGGGCGTGATCTACGTCGAGACCTGCGGGCTTAATCAGAACGGCGAGCAGGTGATGATCCTGCGGCGGAGGATCCTGCTGCCGCGCCGCCCGGCCTGATCGCGATGGAACAGCTCTATTTCGTCGTTCACACCCATTGGGATCGTGAATGGTACCAGCCGTTCCAGCAGATGCGCGCGCGGCTGGTCGCGATGGCGGATCGGATGATCCCGATGGTGGAATCGGGGGAGATTCCGTTCTTCCACTTCGACGGCCAGACCATCGTGCTCGACGACTACCTCGAGATTCGCCCCGAGAATGCGAAACGCCTTCGGGCGCTGATCAAAGCGGGCAAGGTCCAGGTGGGGCCGTGGTACGTGCTCGCGGACAGCTTTCTTGTCAGCGGCGAATCGCTCATACGGAACCTCGAGATCGGGATCGCGTCGGCGCGCCGCTTCGGACGTCATCTGAACGTCGGATACCTGCCGGACCAGTTCGGACACATCGCGCAGCTCCCGCAGATCCTCGCCCAGTTCGGATTCTCGACGGCGGCGTTGTGGCGGGGAGTGGGAGCGGGCATTTCGCGCAACCGCTTCATATGGGAAGCGCCGGATGGCTCGGCGGTGACGGCCATCTACATGCCGTACGGATACTCGAACGGCGCGAACCTGCCGCTGGATACCGTCGAAAGCTTCCTCGCCCGCATCGAGACGATCATCCGGCGCGAGCGCCCTTTTGCCCCGGACTCGCCGATCCTGGTGATGAACGGGACGGACCATGCCTCGCCGGACGGACGGCTTGTCGCGAGGATTCGCGAGGCGCGCGAGAGCGGAATCGAGTTCGAAGTCGGTCCGCTGGAGGAATTCGCGCGCCGCTGCCAGGGATTGGGCTCCGACGGCATTCCACGCCATCGCGGCGAGCTCCGTTCTCCCCTGCGGGCCCATCTTCTGCCCGGGGTCACGTCGGCGCGCGCATGGATCAAACAGCGGGATTTCCGCAACTGCTGCCTGCTCGAAAGGATCGCCGACCCCATCGCGGCGATCGCCAACGCCCGAGGCCGGGGCGACGGAGTTGATGAATGGCTCGACGCGGCGTGGCGTTTCGAGCTGCAGAATCATCCGCATGACTCGATATGCGGATGCTCGGTCGATCAGGTGCATGCGGACATGCGCTATCGATTCGACCAGGCCGAGATGCTCGCGGAGACGGCGATACGGCGCGCCACGTCAGCGATCTTCGCGGATACTCCCGCTTCGCGCGCGGCGATCGCCGTGTTCAATCCGACGTTCGCGCGATGCGCGGTGGTCTGCGGCGAGGTTGAGCTTGCCGATCCGGGCGCATCGTATGCCGTCCGGACCGCAGGATGCCTCATTCCCGTGGCGGTGGACGGGACAGGCGCGGAGCGCTCGACGGAATTTGAGATGCCCGCGTCGGAACTGAAGCCCCTGGTCGCCGCCCTTAGCCATCCGAGCCTCTTCGGAAGAACGATCAACCGCTACGAGCTGCGATGCGAATCCGAACGGCGAGCGAGGCTCGATCTACACGTCAGCCGCGCCGCCCTGGGCGATCTGGACCTTGCGGAATTCCGCGACCGGATTCGGCGCGAGATTCCCGGCGACGCGATCGTGTCGATCCGCGTGACCGCCGCCGCGCGCGCGACGATAACGTTTGCGGCCCACGGTCTCGCGCAGGCCGGATTCAGCCGGTTCGAACTGGTGCGCGATGAGCGATCGGAGCTGAATCCTGGCGGGAAAGACGATTCGATAAGCAACGACTACTATCGCGTCACGCCGACCGCGCGCGGCCTTCGAATCGAGGATCTCGCTCGCGATTCGCTCTTCGAGCTGGGGTTCGAGGACGACGGGGATCGCGGCGACGAGTACAACTTCGATCCCGTCCCTTGCGACACGCCAATCGCGGAGCCGGCATCGGTCGTGATACGCGGATGCGAGGCCGGCGGTCCTCGACAGCGGCTTGCCATCGAGCTTGTGTACGAGGTTGCGGAATCGCTGGACCCGGATCGGAGCCGCCGCGCGGCGCGCAAGGCCCCGTTGAAGATCGAGCTTGCCGCGACGCTGTGGGCCGGACTGGACCGAGTCGATTTCGAAGCGCGGGTCACAAACCAATCTCGCGACCATCGGCTGCGCGCCGCGCTCCGAACCCCGATTGCGTCGTCGTCCGCCATTCATGACAGCGCCTTTGGCGTCGTCACGCGTCCCCTGCGTGCCTCGGAGCCGCCGGGCACCGAGGATATCTACCCCACGAGCCCTCATCGCACATGGAGCGCGGTCGAGAGCGATCGGGTGTCGGCCGCGCTCTTTTCGCGCGGGCTTTACGAGGTCGAGGCGAGAGCCGAGCCGGGTGGGACGGTTGTGTTGCTGACGATGCTGCGATGCGTGGGATGGCTTTCACGATCGGATCTTGCGATGCGGCGCGGCGGTGCGGGACCGGAGCTCGAAACCCCCGGGGCCCAGGAGCTCGGTGAGCATCGGTTTGAATTCGCGATGGCCTCGTATAGGGGAAGCTACCTCGATTCCGCAATCGCCGAGCGCGCCGCCGCGTATGCCTTTGCACCGCGGATGTTCTATGGCGCGGCCTGCGATGAGAGCCTGATTCGATGCGATAATCCGAATGTGGCGTTCTCCACGGCGCGGCCGGCGAAGCGCGCCGGCGTCTATCGGGTGCGCGTTTACAGCGTTTCGCCCAGGCCGGAAAAGGCGAGCTTTGGATTTCCCGATGGGGCGAGAGCGCGGATCGTCGATCTTGCCGGAAAGCCGATCCGCGGCCGGATCGCCAATCGCGGCGCCGGCGAACTGCGCGTCGAAATGCGTCCGTTCGAGATCCTTACCTTCGAAGTCGCCCGCGGGAGATGAGCGCGGTTCAGTTGTCGCGCGCCGATGCGGGCGCCGAATGTCCGTCCGCGCCGTGGCCCGCCGATCGGTCCGCGGGAATCAGAACACGCGAGGGCTCGTTCTCGTTGCGAACGATGAGAATCTGCGGGCCCCGGTAGTAGCGCGCAATTGCCACCCCTTCGAATTCCCATCCCGTCCCGGGATCGAACCACGCGCTCAGCCTGGGAATGAAGGGGGCGATGAACACGTCGAACCATCCGAAATGCGGCTTCACGTTCACCTGCACCGCTCCCGCCGGCGAGTAGGGCCATCCGGCAGGACGCGTCGCGACGCTGACCGTGACCGAGAAGACCTCCGGCTTGGAGGTGCAATTGAAGACATGCAGGTCGAGGTCGCCCATCCCGCCGCTCTGCAGGAACTGCTGGATCGGGATGAGCACGCTCGCGCCCGCCCAGGTATTGGAAGGAAAGTTGATCTCGCGTGCTTTTTCGATCCGCGAAGGGCCCTCCATGCAGCTTGCCGACGCGTCGGTCAAGTCGGCGTGCGCGGCGCGCACCAGCGATCCGTCGCCGGCGTAAAACAGATGGTCGAATTTCTGGAGTATCGGCAGCGACAGGCCGGGCGCCAGCGTGTCGGTCTCGATATCGTACTCGCCGGTGTTGTAGCGGCTTTCGCCGTGCAGCACGATCGCCTGGTTTTCGCGATGAATCGTGTAGCGGCCGCGGCCGAGTGAAATCCTGCCGTCGGGGCTCATGATCGTGAAATCAATCGAACCCGCATCGAGCAGGCTTTCCGAGCAAGCCGCCCGCGGCAGCGCCAACATCAACGCCGCCATTGCAAGTACGGCGAAAATGATTGTTCCCGGACGCTTGCGTTGCGACAAGGCGATCCCACACTCGGGCTGGCCGCCGCTGGTGCGGCTTGCCCTGGCGCGAACGATCTGAAAGGTTTGGTCGCGCCCCGTGAAATTCTCCCTGTGAACCGCGGTCAACACAACCCTTCCGTCGCCCCCGTCGCCGCTCCGATCCCGGTGGTCGAGCGCGAGCGCGGGTACCTGTGGCTGCTGCTCGGGCTGCTGATGTCGGTGACCATCTTCGAGGGTTATGACGTCACGATCTTTCATCTCTGCACGCCCGATATCGCCCGGACGTTTCATATGGACGATGCCGCGGTGGGGAGGATGGCCTCGCTGGTGCGGGTGGGCGGGATGGCGGCGTTTTTCCTCGTGATGTACTCGGACCGGATCGGGCGCAAACCGGTAATCTCGGCGACCGTGCTCTTCTACACCCTGTTTACGCTGTTCACGGCGCTCTCCCGGGGGCTCACCACCTTCACGCTGTTCCAGAGCTGCGCGCAACTGTTCCTTTCGGCCGAGTTCGGAATCGCGATCATCATGATCAGCGAGGAGTTCCCCGCCTCTTCGCGCGGAACGGGAATCGCCCTGCTGAATATGGTGGGGCTGCTCGGCGTGATAGCGGGCGGAATCCTGTACGCGGTCGTGGTGGATTCCCGATGGGGATGGCGCGGGATGTACCTGATCGGGATCATTCCGCTGCTGCTGGTTGCCTTCCTGAGACGCAGCGTGCGTGAAACCGCCCGCTTCGAGGCGCTGCAGGCGGAGCGCGAGCGCAATGGCGACAACAACCGAGGCATCATCGCCGCACTGCGGCTCGCGGTCGAGCCGTTGCGCGGCCCCTACCGTGGCAGAATTCTGCTGGTCGCCCTTTTATGGAACAGTGTCGGGCTGGTGGGCGCCCCCGCTGTGACCTTCTTCAGCCTCTACGCCAAGCGCGATCA